>Ga0233425_10007173_pt1 | contig 15866 bp, 10 predicted proteins | sample Watercolumn_Towu_2_FD_181712 | JGI IMG/M metagenome (GOLD analysis project Ga0233425, IMG submission 181712) | Freshwater microbial communities from Lake Towuti, South Sulawesi, Indonesia - Watercolumn_Towuti2014_140_MG | ecosystem: Environmental > Aquatic > Freshwater > Lake | place...
ACACGAAACGGCCCGGAGGCGAGCCTGCAAAAAAAGCCGGCCGGGCCACGGGGCCTTCTCCTCGTAATAGGCGACGGCCTCCCACAACTCCACCTCGGCTTCGTGCAGGATGGTGGCTTCGGTCATGCGCACTTGGCCTTGATGTCGCCAAAGACTGCTTGGGCTGGGCGACCGGTGGCCGTGCCTTCGCGTACCATCGTCAAGCGGCGCTGAATCTCCGCTTCTTGGGCGGGCGTCAGGGTATAGACGGCGGGATCATCGAGGCTCAAGATCAACTCGTGAGCCAAGCTCGCCCGTTCGCTGGCCGAGAGCGCCATGACAGCGCTACGAACTTCTTGCATCGTGCTCATGGCCGCATCGTACTGCCCCCGACCGTGCCTTATCAAATGGTCGGGCGGCGGGCGGAAGTAAAGATTTCAGCGCAGAGGAAGAGTGAACAGAAGTGAACGAAGAAACAAAGCAAAGAAGAATTTGACGCAGATGGACGCCGATTCCCGCAGATGAAGGCGAAAGAGGTTTCACACATAAGCGCGCGCTTGACCCGCCCCCGCCCCGCGCCTACCCTACCCGCAACTTGCGCCGAGACTTGGCCGAATTAGGGCAACACAGAAAGCGGTAAGGCTGCAAGCAGCATGCTGGCTATCGGATGAAAAGTTTGATTCAGGCCATAATAGTCCTTGCGCTTGCCGGAGGCATGACCGGTTGTGCAACGCCATACATGATAGATCGCCGCAACGATGCTGCAGATATTTTCACAGCTTCTTTCGGTTTAGGTGCTGGAGCTAAAGCGCGAATCGGCCCCGTCAATGCAGGTCTCTTTGGTAATGGCGATAGGACTGGCCTTCGCCTTGGTCGGGTGTTTACCCCTGCACAACTCTCTCCGTCTACAGAAATGGTCGAAGTGACCACGCCATTGCCTGTGTTTCCCGGTCTTCATGGGAATGGATTCGGTTTACATAGCTTGGAGAAGTGTGATGAGCCGTGCTTCGAGTTCGAGCGGAGAAACAAAAGTTACCAAGGTTTTGGGACTATTGTTCCCTTCATTATGACCCTTATGGATGCACCAGCTCCTTACTATACGCAATTCGAGATTGCCGGAGGATTTCTCGTGACTGCCCGTATCGGCTTCAACCCCGGAGAACTTCTCGATTTTTTCTTGGGTTGGTTTGGGGTCGACATCTACAAGGACGATCTAGAAACGAAGAAACAAAATGAGAAGCTAAATAAGCCCGCGAAGGTGAGGCCGAAGCCCGGCGCACCTGCGTGACGTCAGTCATTTCGCCGCCATTCCCTGTTCAATTCGCTGCGTAACTTCTTCGTTGTTTCGCTGGCTCCTATTCACATCCTCTGTGTGGAAATAAAAAGCCGGGCCACGGGGCCCGGCTTGCTGCTGCGAGTGGAGGGAAGGTTATTCCTTCTTGTCGTCGGTCTTTTCGCCGGGACGCCACTCTTCCTGCTGTTGCTGCGCGGCGCCGAGGGCGGCGTCGAGCATCCCGCCCATATCCACGATGCTCTCGCCGGGCCGCAGCCCTTCGAGCATGGCTTCGTCCACCTTGAACTCTTCGTCGGGCAACTGCGCGGCCTTGATGGAGAGGCCGATGCGGCGCTCGACGGGGTCAATTTTGATGACGCGGGCTTCCACTTCCTGCCCGGGCTGGAGCACGTCCTTGACCTTCTGGACGCGCTCTTCCTTGAGCTGGCTGATGTGGACGAGGCCGTCAATGCCTTCCGCGATCTCGACGAACGCGCCGAAGGAGGCGAGCTTGCTGACCTTGCCCTTGACGCGTTGGCCGACCTTGTACTTCGAGGCGATGGTGCTCCACGGGTCTTCCTGCGCCTGCTTGAGGCCGAGGCTGATCCGCTGCTGCGAGGGATCCACTTCGAGGACGACCGCCTCGACCTCATCGCCCTTCTTGAGCACCTCGGTCGGGTGGTTGACCTTGCGGGTCCACGACATATCGGAGACGTGGATCATACCGTCAATGCCTTCCTCGATCTCGACGAACGCGCCGTAGTTGGTGAAGTTGCGGACCTTGCCCTTGATGCGCGTGCCGATCGGGTACTTGTTCTGCACCTCGTCCCACGGGTTGGATTCGGTCTGGCGGATGCCGAGCGAAATCTTCTGCTCGTCGCGGTTGACGCCGAGGATGACGGCGTCCACTTCCTGGCCGACGGCGAGGACGTCGGAGGCCTTGGCGACGCGCTTGGTCCACGAAAGCTCGGAGACGTGGACGAGGCCCTCGACGCCGTCCTCGATCTGGATGAACGCGCCGTAGGGCATGACGTTGGTGACGCTGCCGTGGATGCGGCGGCCGACCTGGTAGCGGGCCTCGATATCGTCCCACGGGTTGCGGGTCTTCTGCTTGAGGCCGAGGGAAATTCGTTCCTTCTCGAGGTTGACGTCGAGAATGATGACTTCGAGTTCCTGGCCGACCTTGAGCATCTCCGACGGATGGTTGATGCGGCCCCAGCTCATGTCGGTGACGTGCAGCAGGCCGTCCATACCGTTGAGGTCCACGAACGCGCCGAAGTCCGTGAGGTTCTTGACGAAGCCCTTGCGGACCTGGCCGATCTGGATATCGCGCAGCAGACCTTTCTTCTGCTCCTTGCGGCGGTCTTCGAGCATCTCGCGGCGCGAGACGACGAGGTTGCGGCGCTCCTTGTTGATCTTGAGAATCTTGAACTCGAGCGGCTTGTTGAGGTAGGCGTCCGGGTCCTTGACCGGCGTGACGTCTAGCTGCGAGCCGGGCAGGAAGGCGTCCACGCCGACGTCCACGAGCATACCGCCCTTGACGCGGCCGACGATGGTGCCTTCGATCACGCTGCCTTCGGTATAATTCTGGAGCACGCGGTCCCAGTTGCGCTGCTGTTCGGCGCGCTGTTTGCTGACGACGATCTGGCCGTCATCATTTTCAAGCTGCTCGATGAAAACTTCGATGGCGTCGCCGGCCTTGACGGCGGCGAGGTCTTTGAACTCTTCGCCGGCGATGATGCCTTCGGATTTGTAGCCGATGTCCACGACGACTTCGTTGGAGCGGACTTCGAGGACCTTGCCGCCGACGATGGAACCTTCCTTGAACGACTTGAGGGTTTCTTCGTAGCGGGCGGCCATGGCGGCCTTTTCGTCACTGACGGGAGCGGCGGGGGCCGCGACTTTTTTCTTGCTCATGTTTTTCCGATCACTGCACTGCGACTCGTTGCGGGAAATTCCGCCGGGTCGGAGACCCGGCCTTCATCACGAATATTTTTCCAAGGATTGGAAACCGCAGATGTTGGTTTTTCCAAGCCTTGGAAAGTTTCGCCAATTTTTTTCCGAGGCTTGGATGGCGCGAGGCGCGCCACAAGAATTTCCTGCGAAATTTTTCCAAGGCCTGGGAAAGTGGCGGGTGATTTGTTCCAAGGTTTGGAATTTTGGTTGGTGATTTTTCCAACCCTTGGAACTGCGACGCGGCGCTAACAGCATCGGCGGCCACAGGCCGCCGCTACAGGCGCCGGCGTTAGGTCATGAACTTCCTGCAACGGTTATGGGTTTCGGGCTGTTTGTTTGCGCCGCGCAGCAGCAGCCCACGTCCGCTGCACGGCAAACCGGTAAAAGGGTCGGGCCGACATTGCTGTCGGCCCGATAAAAAATCCCGGCAACGTGCTACTCTCCCACGGCCTACACCGCAGTACCATCGCCGCTGTGGGGCTTAACTTCCGTGTTCGGAAAGGGAACGGGTGTGGCCCCCACGCTATGATCACCGAGAAAAAATGAAATTGCACAGAGAAGGACATTCTTCACACTGCATCGTGTGATGTTGAAAAAAGGTCAAGCCTCACGGCGGATTAGTACTGGTTGGCTGAACACATCGCTGTGCTTACACATCCAGCCTATCAAGGTCGTAGTCTTCAACCTGCCTTGAGTCGGTCTTGCGACCGAGGGGAGATATGATCTCGGGGACGGCTTGGCGCTTAGATGCCTTCAGCGCTTATCCATTCCGCACATAGCTACCCGGCAATGCCGCTGGCGCGACAACCGGAACACCAGAGGTGCGTCATTCCCGGTCCTCTCGTACTAAGGAATGTTCCCCTCAAATCTCCTGCGCCCACAGTGGATAAGGACCGAACTGTCTCACGACGTTCTGAACCCAGCTCACGTACCGCTTTAATTGGCGAACAGCCAAACCCTTGGGACCTTCTCCAGCCCCAGGATGCGATGAGCCGACATCGAGGTGCCAAACCGCCGCGTCGATATGGACTCTTGGCGGCGATCAGCCTGTTATCCCCGGAGTACCTTTTGTCCGTTGAGCGATGGCGCTATCACAAACAACCACCGGATCACTTAGTCCTGCTTTCGCACCTGCTCGACTTGTAGGTCTCGCAGTTAAGCTTCCTTCTACCTATACGCTCTCCGCACGATTGCCGACCGTGCTGAGGAAACCTTCGAACTCCTCCGTTATCATTTTGGAGGAAACCGCCCCAGTCAAACTTGCCCTCTGGCACTGTTCCGCGCCCGGTTGTACGGGACGAGGTTAGAATTCCGGTTAATTAAAACTGGTATTTCACTGTTGGCTCCACCCGACCTGACGATCGGGCTTCAAAGCCTCCCAGCTATGCTACATATAACCAACCAGAACCCAATACCAGATTGAAGTAAAGGTTCACAGGGTCTTTCCGTCCTACTGCGGGTATCCGGCATTTGCACCGGAATTACAACTTCACCGAGATCCTCGTTGAGACAGCGCTCAGATCGTTACACGATTCGTGCAGGTCGGAACTTACCCGACAAGGAATTTCGCTACCTTAGGACCGTTATAGTTACGGCCGACATTCACTGGGGCTTCGGGTCAGCGCTTCGCCTTGCGGCTAACGCCTTGCCTTCACCTTACAGCATTGGTCACGTGTCACACCCTATACATCGTCTTGCGACTTAGCAGAGTGCTGTGTTTTTGTTAAACAGTCGCCTGAGCCATTTCACTGCGCCTCCAACGAGCTTTTCCGTGAGGATGACTCTTTGGAGGACCCCTTCTTCCGAAGTTACGGGGCTAGTGTGCCGAGTTCCTTAACGAGGTTTCTCTCGCGCGCCTTGGTATCTTCTACCTTCCCACCTGTGTCGGTTTCAGATACGGTCACCTGCTGAATTAACGCCAGGAGTTTTTCTTGGCAGCAAAGCACCTCTCGATCCGTCTTGGCCGTAGCCGCAACGTCCCATCGTCCCTCAAGGTTGCCCCAACGGATTTACCAATCGGAGCCCTCTAAGGATTTGGACCGCCATTTCCAATCGGCGGCCGAGATCACTGTCTGCGTCACTCCATCACTTCAGCCGGTGGTACAGGAATATTGAACCTGTTGTCCATCGCCTACGCCTTTCGGCCTCGGCTTAGGTACCGACTAACCCTGGGAGGACGAACCTTCCCCAGGAAATCTTGGGATTACGGCGACCAGGATTCTCACCTGGTTTATCGTTACTCATGTCCGCATAATCACTTCCATGCCGTCCACGGTCGGTTACCCTTCCGCTTCAACCAGCATGGAACGCTCCTCTACCAACATACTTGCGTATATTCCGCAGTCTCGGCAGTCGATTTAGTCCCGATCATTTTCGGCGCGAAATCACTCGACTAGTCAGCTGTTACGCACTGTTTAAATGATGGCTGCCTCTAAGCCAACATCCTAGCTGTCTTAGCAATCTCACATCCTTACGCACTTAATCGACTTTAAGGGCCTTAACTGGCGGTCAGGGCTGTTTCCCTTTTGGCCGTAGAGCTTATCCCCTACGGCCTATCTCCGTACGTGACTGCTGCGGCATTCGGAGTTTGATTGGCTTCGGAATCCCGGTAAGGACCCTAGTCCATTCAGTGCTCTACCTCCGCAACGAGCATTCGTACAGGCTAACCCTAAAGTTATTTCGAGGAGAACCAGCTATCACCGAGTTTGTTAAGTCTTTCGCTCCCACCCACAGCTCATCCTAAGCCTTTTCAACGGCCACAGGTTCGGACCTCCACGAGGTGTTACCCTCGTTTCATCCTGGCCATGGGTAGCTCACACGGCTTCGGGTCTATCGCATGCAACTGGACGCGCATTTCGCACTCGCTTTCGCTACGGCTGCTCCTGCCAAGCAGGATTAACCTTGCTGCATACAATAACTCGCGGACTCATTATGCAAAAGGCATGCGGCCATCCTCCAAAGGAGGACTACCACAGTTTGTAAGTACACGGTTGCAGGTTCTATTTCACTCCCCTAGCAGGGGTTCTTTTCACCTTTCCCTCACGGTACTAGTTCACTATCGGTCATCTGTTAGTATTTAGCCTTAGTGGGTGAACCCACCAGATTCAAGCAGGGTTTCACGTGTCCCGCTCTACTTGGGATACTCCTAGGTCTCACTTCGGTTTCGCTTACGGGCCTTTCACCCTCTATGGAGGAACTTTCCAGAACCTTCAGCTACCGTTGCTCGTACCACATCGGAGTCCCGCGACCCTGCGACGCAAGCGCCGCAGTTTAGGCTGATTCCCGTTCGCTCGCCACTACTTGGGAAATCACGGTTGTTTTCTTTTCCACAGGATACTGAGATGTTTCACTTCTCCTGGTTTTGCTTCGCCGGCCTATGTATTCAACCGGCGATCGTCACCCATGACGGTGACGGGGTTGCCCCATTCGGAAATCTACGGATCAATGCGTGCTTGCCGCTCCCCGTAGCTTATCGCAGCTTACCACGTCCTTCATCGCCTTCAGATGCCAAGGCATTCACCATGTACTCTTACTAGCTTGACCAAAATTTGGTCACACATATCTCGAACATTCGGTGAAGAATGTTTCTACCCTTCTCTATGCAATTGTCAAAGAACTGACCCGCATTGCGGGAAATCGAATATTGCTTGATGATCGAGTCATTGATCATCAACCGACATTCAATTTAGTAACGGCGGCTGGCGTGCCATGCGAAGCGCACTGCGCAAAGCATGGTGGGCGTGCCTGGAATCGAACCAGGGACCTCGTCCTTATCAGGGACGCGCTCTAACCAGCTGAGCTACACGCCCAACGGTATTGCCGATTTTTGATTTGCGATTTCCGATTTTAGGGAAATTCGGCAATCATCAATCGACACTCGGCAATCTCTGATTGGTGGAGGCAACCGGGCTTGAACCGGTGACCCCGAGCTTGCAAAGCTCGTGCTCTCCCAACTGAGCTATGCCCCCAGCAAAGTGACGGCATGTCCACGATTCCGAACCCGGCTTTGCGCCGCCGTTCAGAACAACCCACGAACTCGCTTCGAGACCGAAGCGGTGCGATTTCCATTTACCTACGGTAGCCCTTGACTCATCTCGCGATGAGTTGCGTTCTGCAAAGCAGAACGATTGTCTCTCCAATCTGAAACCTGATTTAGATTTCAAACGGATGCTCCTTAGAAAGGAGGTGATCCAGCCGCAGGTTCCCCTACGGCTACCTTGTTACGACTTCATCCCAGTCACCAACCACACCTTAGGCGCCTACCTCCCTTGCGGGTTGGATCGGCGATGTCGGGTGCAGTCGGCTCCCATGATGTGACGGGCGGTGTGTACAAGGCCCGGGAACGTATTCACGGCGCCGTAGCTGATGCGCCATTACTAGCGATTCCAGCTTCATGAAGGCGAGTTGCAGCCTTCAATCTGAACTGAGATTGGTTTTTTGAGATTTGCTCCACCTCGCGGTTTGGCTTCCCTCTGTACCAATCATTGTAGCACGTGTGCAGCCCTGGATATAAGGACCATACTGACTTGACGTCATCCCCACCTTCCTCCTGCTTATCACAGGCAGTCTGACTAGAGTGCATCTCGGGTTTAATCAAGATTAGCAACTAGTCACAGGGGTTGCGCTCGTTGCAGGACTTAACCTAACACCTCACGGCACGAGCTGACGACAGCCATGCAGCACCTGTGTAACACCCTCGAAGGCTTCCCATATTTCTACGGGCGTGCAGTTACATGTCAAACCCAGGTAAGGTTCTTCGCGTTGCATCGAATTGAGCCACATGCTCCACCGCTTGTGCGGGCCCCCGTCAATTCCTTTGAGTTTTAATCTTGCGACCGTACTCCCCAGGCGGTGCACTTAACACGTTAGCTCCGACACTGGCGGGGACAATCCCACCAACATCAAGTGCACACCGTTTAGGGCAGGGACTACCAGGGTATCTAATCCTGTTTGCTCCCCCTGCTTTCGTGCCTCAGCGTCAGTATCGATCCAGAGAGCCGCCTTCGCCACCGGTGTTCTTCTTGATATCTACGCATTTCACTGCTACACCAAGAATTCCGCTCTCCTCTCTCGTACTCCAGCACCGTAGTTTCGAATGCCGTTCCACAGTTAAGCTGTGGGCTTTCACATCCGACACACGGAACCGCCTACGCACCCTTTACGCCCAGTAAATCCGAACAACGCTTGCCGCCTCTGTATTACCGCGGCTGCTGGCACAGAGTTAGCCGTGGCTTCCTCCTGAGGTACTATCACTCCCTAGCAGTATTAGAGCTAGGGCCGTTGCTCCCTCATGACAGCAGTTTACAATCCGAAGACCTTCATCCTGCACGCGGCGTCGCACCGTCAGGCTTGCGCCCATTGCGAATGATCCTCGACTGCAGCCTCCCGTAGGAGTCTGGGCAGTGTCTCAGTCCCAGTGTGGCTGACCATCCTCTCAGACCAGCTAACCGTCTTAGCCTTGGTGAGCCGTTACCTCACCAACTAGCTGATAGTACGTGGGGTCATCTTCAAGCGCCAGGCCTTACGGTCCCCGGCTTTGGATAGCCTTGGATGTCCAAGGCGACCACATTCGGTATTAGCAATCCTTTCGGACTGTTATCCCCAACTTAAAGGCAGATTCCCCGCGCGTTACTCACCCTTCCGCCACTAGACAGCACCTGTATTGCTACAGATATTGTCCCGTTCGACTTGCATGCCTAATCCACGCCGCCAGCGTTCGTTCTGAGCCAGGATCAAACTCTCCGTATAAAAACTTTGAGCTGCCGTGTCGGCTCGCGACATCGGCATTTAATTGACCCAAGTGCAGTTACGCTATTCGCATAACTGCGAAAATCTACCGCAGGCTTAAAACTACATAGAAATCGCACCGCTTCCGTATCGAAGCGATGCTCGCGGGTTATTCTGTTTTCAAAGAACCAGACAACAAAAGACTTCCTGCCGGCCCATTCTATTACCGTGGGCCAGCGGAGTCCCACTATCTTATATTGACGCCGGTTTTTTACTCCAGCGTTCGTTCACGTACAAGCAAATTTGATTCGCTCTTCTCTTCGCCGCCGCCAAGTTTTTGCAGGCAACGAAGCGTGTACGTGACGAATGTGGCGACAGAGTAAAGCACCCCTTTGAGTTCGTCAACAACTTTTTCAAAAAAAATTTTCCACCCCTGCTCCCGAAGGTTATAGCCCGGAAATTCCCACGGAGAAAATTCCGAACCCTGGAAAAATCTGTCTGAATTTTTCCAAGCCCTGGACAAAATTTCGTGAGATTTTCCAATGCCTGGAAATTTGACCGTTTCCATTTCCAATCCTTGGAAACCGGCCATCATCCCCAACACGCGATGACGCGATAGATGACATGATTCAACGCGAGCGCATAAAGCGACGAGATAACATCATCAACGGCGATGCCCCAGCCGCCGGGCAAAGCCTGAAGTTGGCGGGCCGGAAAAGGTTTGATGATATCCAGCACGCGATGCGTCAGAAATGCCAGAACGATCATGGGCCATGAGTACGGCAGTCCGATCAAGGTGATCGGGAATGTCAGGTATTCATCGGCTACAACACAATGCGGATCTTTGATGCCCGCTTTTTTTTCGCCCACTTCACAAATCGGCACAGCCACCAGCGCAAGGCCTGCGCAGATGACAATCTGCCACGGCCACGCCGTCTGACTCACCAGCCAAGCCAAAGGCAGACCGGGCAAGGTCCCAACCGTTCCCGGCGCAAAAGGACTTCGCCCCAATCCAAAGCCGATAGCAAAAAAATTTATGACCGATGTCATTCGCATCGGGCGCGGAGTCTAACACGTCGAACTTTTCCAGCAATACGCTTTCTTGACGCGGCAAGTGGGATGCCCTAGTTTACCGCCCGCCTTTTCACAGGCCGAATCAACCATCGAAAGAGGAAGCGGATGAAGTGCACGATTGAAGAACTCGGACAGTGTCGCAAGAAATTGAACATTGAATTTTCGGCGGACGAAACCGGCGCGGAATTCAACGCCACGCTCAAGGGCTTTGCCAAGGCCGCGCGCATACCGGGTTTTCGTCCCGGTCGCGCTCCGGCCGTTATGGTGCAGCGGCATTACGGCAAAGAGATTGCCGAGGAAATCCGCGACCGCTTGGTGGCGCGTGGCTATCACGACGCCATCGCCGAACACAAGTTGGACGTGGTGGAATTGCTGGACGTCACCGATACCCAGTTCGTCGCCGGCCAGCCGCTCATGTTTAGCGTGACGCTCGATGTCCCGCCGCAATTTGAGCTGCCGGCTTACAAAGGCATCGCGCTGACCGGAACCAAAATTGTGGTGCGCGATGACGAAGTCGAAGGCACGCTTAAAGGAATGTTGGAGCGGCAGGCCAAGTTTGAAGACGTGACCGGCCGCGCCGTGCAGAAGGGCGATTTAGTGCAAGTGGATTACATCGGCACGAGCGACGGCAAGCCGGTGGCGGAAATTGCCGCGGAGGCCGCCGGTCTCGGCAAGATGGATGGCTACTGGATGCTGGTCGAGGACGAGCACGCGTTGCTGCCGGGCCTCGGCGCGGCGCTGGTGGGCGCGTCCACGGGCGAGACCAAGCAGGCCGAGGTCAAGTTCCCGGCGGATTTCAGCCGCAAGGAACTCGCGGGCAAGACCGCGCAGTACACGGTGACGGTCAAGGCCATCCGCGAACGCAAGCTGCCGGCGAATTACGAAAGTTTGTTCAAGCCATTCGGCGTTGAAAACGATGAGCAACTTCGCACACGCATCCGAAAAGATTTGCAGGCGCTCAAGGATAATCAGGAGCAGCGGACCCGCCGCGATTCCGCCGCGCAATGGCTCCTCGCCAACACCAAGGTCGAGGTGCCCGAGTCGGTCGTGCAGCGCGAGACACAGAGCAACGTCTATGACGTGGTCAGCCAGAACATGCGGCGTGGCATCGCGAAGGAAGAAATCGAGACGCACCGCGGCGAAATCTTCGAGGCCGCCAAGCGCACTGCGACCGGCGACGTCAGGCTGCGTTACATCCTGCACAAGATTGCCGACGCCGAGTCCATGGATGTCAGCGCCGCGGAACTGGATACCGAAATTCAGAAAATCGCCGCGCAATCGCGCATGACGCCACAGCAGGCGCGCAGCCAGCTCCAGAAGAACGAGCGCATGGAAGCCCTCCGCGAAGCGTTGCGCCGCGACAAGGCGCTCGATTTCGTCCTCGCCCAAGCCGTGGTCACGGAGGTCGAAGCGCCGGAGAAGAAACCATGAGTACGCACAGCCAGTTGATTCCGATGGTCGTCGAGCAGACCGGCCGCGGCGAGCGCGCCTATGACATCTTCTCGCGCCTGCTCAAGGACCGCATCGTCTTCATCGGCACCGGGATTGATGACGAGATCAGCAACCTCATCATCGCGCAGATGCTCTTTCTTCAAGGCGAGGACGCCGAGAAGGACATCAGTTTTTATATCAATTCGCCCGGCGGCTCCGTTACGGCCGGCCTGGCGATTTATGACACGATGCAATATCTGAAGTGCGACGTGGCGACTTACTGCGTCGGCCAGGCGGCGAGCATGGGCGCCGTGCTGCTCGCGGCGGGCGCGAAGGGCAAGCGCCACGCGCTGCCGAACGCGCGCATCATGATTCACCAGCCGTGGGGCGGCGTGCAGGGCCAAGCCACCGACATCAGCATCCAAGCCAAGGAAATTTTGCGCCTGCGCGACAACCTCAACAACATCCTCGCCCAGCACACCGGCAAGTCGCTCGACGTGATTTCGCACGACACCGACCGCGACTTCTTCATGTCCGCCGAGGAAGCACGCAACTACGGCCTCGTGGACCAAGTTGTCACCAGCCGCCGACTGGGCGTAACAACTCCGAAGGAGAAGTGAGCATGCCGGCGCGGAAAGATATCTTGCGCTGCTCGTTCTGCGGTCGCGCCGCCACCCAGGTCCAGCAACTGGTGCCCGGTCCCGGCGTGAACATTTGCGACAGTTGCGTCGAGGTCTGCCGTCAGATGCTGGTGCAGGGCGTGCCACCCGCGCCGGAGGCGACGGCACCGCCGCCACCACCCGCGCAGGAGAGTCCCGCCGACTTGCCCGCTCCGTCGCTCAAGCCGCATGAAATCAAGCGGCAGCTCGATCAGTACGTCGTCGGCCAGGAGCACGCCAAGAAGGTTTTGAGCGTCGCCGTTCACAACCACTACAAACGGTTCCATCACCGGCAGGAGCGCGGCGCCGGCGGGATCGAGATCGAGAAGAGCAACGTCCTGCTCATCGGCCCAACCGGCAGCGGCAAGACCCTGCTCGCCCGCACGCTCGCGCGCATCCTCGACGTGCCCTTCAGCATTTCCGACGCGACCACCGTCACCGAGGCCGGCTACGTCGGCGAGGATGTCGAAAACATCTTGCTGCGCCTGATCCAGGCCGCCAACGGCAACGTCGCGCGCGCCGAGCGCGGCATCGTCTATATTGACGAGATAGACAAAATCTCGCGCAAGACCGAAAACGTCTCCATCACGCGCGACGTCTCCGGCGAGGGCGTGCAGCAGGCGCTGCTCAAGATTCTCGAAGGCACGACCTCCAACGTCCCGCCGCACGGCGGCCGCAAGCATCCGCAACAGGAATACCTCAAGATCAACACCGAGCACATCCTCTTCATCTGCGGCGGCGCGTTCGTCGGCCTTGAGGACATCGTCCGCCGCCGCCTCGGCAAAGGCGCGCTCGGCTTTGGCGCGCGCCTGCCCGCCGGCCTCAAGGAGCGCCGCCAGGTCCTGCACAAGGTCGAGCCGGAGGACCTGCTCAAGTACGGCCTCATCCCCGAATTCATCGGCCGCCTGCCCGTCGTCTCCACGCTCGACCCGCTCGACGAGAGCGACCTCGTCCGCATCCTGACCGAGCCGCGCAACGCGATGACCAAGCAGTACCAACAGCTTCTCGCGATGGAGGAGGTCAAGCTAACCTTCGAGCCCGATGCCCTGTGCGAACTGGCCCGCGCCGCCGTACAGAAGGGCACCGGCGCCCGCGGCCTGCGTTCGCTGCTCGAGGAAGTGATGCTCGACGTCATGTACGACGTGCCGCAACGCGGCAACCTCCGCGCGTTCACCGTCACCGCCGACCTCATCCGCAAACGGCGCGCCGTCGCCGACGACGAGCCCGCCGCCGAGCCGCTGCGCCAGAGCGCCTGAAGGAACCGGCGATGTTCACCAGAGGGCGAGTTTTCCAAGGCTTGGAAAATTCCGCCCGTTTTTTTCCGAGGCTTGGAAAATTTTCCGCGGGCTTTCTTGTGGCGCGCCGCGCGCCATCCAAGGCTTGGAAAAACCGGCCTGTTCCGTTTCCAATCCTTGGAAATTTTGCAGGGGCGCAGTCTTGCCGCGCCCCTACAAAAGGGGCCAGCCGACAGCCCAGGATCACTTCATCTGAAAAAAAGCACCTGCCGTGTCCCTTCTTTCCCACCAGCGTTGCATGGCGATTGTCGTGCCGGTGCTGTCGTGCCGATGCTTGACGTTATATCAGTGCGGTGATATACGCCCTGCCGGGCTGTTTTCCACGCCTTGGGAAACCGCCTGCGAAAGGCGGACACCATGGTGCGGATGATTCTCTCGCTGACCGAGGACGACAAGCGCTGGCTGCGGGCCATCAGCCGCGAGCAACGCTGCTCGATGGCCGAGGCCGTACGGCTTTCCCTGCGCCACTTCCGTCAGCAGACGCGGACAGGCGGCCGAAGGCAGACCATCCTCCAGGCAACCGCCGGCGGTTGGCGCGCCGCCCAAGGCGACGCGCAGGCGTGGGTCAACCGGTTGCGCGCCGAATGGGATGAGCGGCCATGAGCGCGCGCTACCTGCTGGATTCGGTGATCCTGATTGATCATCTGCGCGGCCTCGCGGCGGCGACGCGCTGGCTGGAAAAGCTTGAGGACGACGACGCGGTGCTTTCGCCGATCACCCGCGCCGAGGTGCTCACCGGCGCCACCAACGCCGCCGAACGCGCCATCGCGCTCCGCCTGCTGGATGCCTTCACCTGCCTGACACTGACGCCGGAGGTCGCCGATCTGGCCGCGGAGTTGCGGCAACAGCACCACTGGAAATTACCGGACGCCATGCAAGCGGCCACCGCCCGGCATCATCATCTGCGCTTGGTGACGCGCAATACCAAGGACTTCGATCCGCACCGCCATGCGTTTGTCGTCATTCCATATGTGGCGTGAGCCACGCCGCCGTGGTTGGCTGCTCGCGGTGCTTCTGCTCACGCTCGGACTCGCCGGCGCGCGCGAGTTGCCGCTGACCATCCTTTACACGACGGACCTCCACGGCCACCTGACTGGCGTGCCGACGAAGAAGGAACCGCGCGGCACTGGCGGCCTGCTCCGCTGCGCGACGCTCATCGAGCAGGTCCGCGCGCAGGAGAAAAACGTCTTGCTGCTCGATGCCGGCGACACCCTCCAAGGCTCGGCCGAAAGCTGGCTGTCCGGCGGCCGCTGCATGACGCGCGCGCTGGAACTGCTCCGCTATGATGCGTGGTGCCTCGGCAACCACGACTTCGACTGGGGCGCCGCCACGCTGACCAACCTGCTAGCGAAGTCCAAACTCGACGTGCTCGCCGCGAATATCGAGCCGCCGTTGCCGGGCGTCCAGCCGTGGCTCCTGAAGGAAGCCCGCGGCGTGCGCGTCGCGATCATCGGGCTGACCAATCCGTTCATCCCCAAATGGACGCGGCCCGAACTGCTCGGCGACTATCACTTCCCCAGCTCGGTGGAAACGCTGGCCCGCCTGCTGCCGGCCGTCCGCGCAGAAAAACCCGACGTGCTCGTGCTGCTCATCCACGAGGGCTATCGCCCCGCCGGCGACGATGGCGCGAATGAAATCCGCGCGCTCGCCAAGCGCTTCCCGGAGTTCGACGTGATCCTCGGCGGGCATCAGCACGAAACTGTGCTCGCGCCCACCGGCCTGGGTGTGCTCTACCTCGAGGCTGGTTGTCACGGCAACGCCCTCGGCCGCGTGGACTTGCTCGTGGATACCGACCGCCACAAAGTATTGCGCCGCTCGGCCAGCCTGCTCATCGCCAGTAACGGCGTGCCGGAGTCAGCGGAGTTGCGGCGGCACTTCGCCCGCGACCTGTCGCGCGCCGAGAAACATCTCGCCGAACCGGTCGGCGCGGCGGCTGCGGCTATTTCGACGACGGGCTCCGTGCGCGGACAGTCGCCGCTCCAGCAGTTGCTTTGCGCCGCCATCGCCGAAAAAGTGCAAGCCGAGATCGTCCTGCACGGCACGCTCTCCGAGGCCGGGCTTGCCGCCGGCCCGCTGACGATGCGCGACCTCTGGCGCATCGTGCCCTACGAGAACCGCATCGGCATCGCACACCTGACGTTGCAGGAAATTCGCGCGGTGCTCGAAGAAAACGCGACGGTCGCCGGCGACCACTTTCTCGGTGTCTGGGGTCTCGCCTATGACCTGCACACCGGCAACGCTCTCGGCCAGCGCGTGCAGAACCTGCGGCTCGCTGACGGCACGAAGGCGCACGGCAAGAAGCGTTATGCCATCGCGTTCAACAGCCACACGCTCGCCTCCGGCGGCGGACGGTTCCCCACCCTGCCCCAGCTCATCGCCGAACCGCGCGCCCGCTTCACGCTGACGACCAACGACACCCGCACCGCCGTCGCTGACTACATCCGCCGGCATTCCCCGCTCCAACCCGCTAAT
>Ga0233425_10007174_pt1 | contig 15866 bp, 10 predicted proteins | sample Watercolumn_Towu_2_FD_181712 | JGI IMG/M metagenome (GOLD analysis project Ga0233425, IMG submission 181712) | Freshwater microbial communities from Lake Towuti, South Sulawesi, Indonesia - Watercolumn_Towuti2014_140_MG | ecosystem: Environmental > Aquatic > Freshwater > Lake | place...
CGCCCACTTCAACGGCCCGAACCAGCAAGCGTCGCCGACGAGACTGGCGAAGTTGTTGCCGACGCGGAAGCCGAAGTTCACCGCCGACACGTCCTCGCCCACGACTTCGATGTCGCGCGGGTCGCCGCAGCCGAGGCCCGCGTCGTGCGCCATCCGGATGTAGCCGATGCTGAGCGGATCGAAGCCCATCATCTTCGCGGCGACGGCGTCAATGGCCACTTGATCGCTGCTGGCGAGAATGTAGCCTTTCTCGACCGGCAGCATCGTGCGCGGGCCGGGGCCGTTGCCGCAGATCGCGCCGTCCATGAACGCGAAGAGGCCGCTGTGGATTTCCTTCTGGATCACGAGCAAGTCCACCAGCGTTTCGTGGATCCACGAGTGCATGTAATGTCGCTTCCGGTGCAGCAGGCCGCCGAAGGCGTTCTTCATCGCCCCGGTCGTCGTCGTGTAGATGTGGCACTTCACCGTCGGCAGATGGACGATGTTTTTGCCGAAGAAGAACTCCGGCACCTCGATGCCGTCGGGAAACACGCGCGGCAGCGCCCGCAGCGCGCCCTTGGGTTTGTAAACCACCCACTTCAAGTCGTCGGGTTTGCAGTTGTAACGCTCGACGATGCCGTAGCGGCGGTAGAGCGGCTCCAGTTTGTTGAATTTCTGCCCACGGTCGGGGTCGGTGACGACGGTGTCATTGTGGACCGCCACGAGGTCGTTGAGGCCGGCGGCCTGCAACGCTTGGATCGCACCCTCCAGTTGCCATGGCGTCGTGTTGGCGCTCAGGTAAGGCATGTGCCACGAGATGTTGTCCTTCAAGATGGTGGTCTTGCCCGCCGCCAGCGCCGCGCGCATCCCGGCCATCTCCGCAAGTCGCACGTAATCGCCGAGCACAGCTTGCGGTTTGGTCTTTAACACAGCTACTTTTGAGCGCGCCATCGCGCAGGAACATAATGGAAAACGCGATTGGAGGAAACAATGGATTCCACCGCGGCGGATTTCGGCTTGCGTTCGGCAGGACTGGAGAGCAGCCTGCGCGAAGCCGCCACCCGCAGTCTGGCGGGCGTTGAAGGAGCCAAAGCCATGATGCGAACCTGCGATGCAAGTCAGCGATGCAAAGCGTGGATTCGACGCTGTGCGGACGCCGCCTTCATCAGGCCAATAGTGCTGCCGGGCATTCTTTTCTTCTTTGCGGCTATCACCAGTGCAGCGGAGAGCGGCGCGTTGCTGTGGGACACGGGGAAACACTCAGCGAAAAGCCTATCGCCGGAGGCAGTCGCCAAGCGGGACGGGTGGAAGGAACTGACGGGCGAGAACGCTGCCATCACTGGCGATGTTTGCATGGCCAACGATTACCTGACGCTGGCGTTCCGCAAAGGCGCGCGCGGTGGCGAGTGGTATTACCGGCTCGGCGAGGCGATGGTGAAAGGACCGACGCTGGTGCCGATGGGCGCGGGCGGCGACAAGGCGAAGAAACTCGACGTCTTCAAAGTGATAGACACCACAGCGACGAACGCGCTGCTGGAGGTGACCGCCACGTCGGAAGCGGGGAAGAAGATGATCGCACGTTTCTCCTTGAAGAAGGGCAAGCCGTTCGTGGAAACACAGCCGGGCGAGGGAACGGAGAGAATGCTGGTGGAGGCGCGCAGCCAGCACGCCGTGATGCCCGACCCGTTCTCCGGTGATCTGGTCGTCAGCGCGCAGGAGACGGTGGCGAATGAACTTCGTTTTCCCGGCGACTACGTGGTGGCGCAACTGGCCGACCACGGCAATGCCATTGTGCTGTGCGCGTGGCGTTCGCCGGAACAAGCAGTGAAGGTGACGCTGGCCGGCGAAGGCGAGAAGCGAGTGATTACGGGGACGGAAGTCACCTGCAAGAAAGACCGGCGCATGGGTGTCTGGGTCGGCGTGCTGGCCGCGCCCGGCATCTGGCACCAGAAGAAGATCGGCGACCTCAACGCGGTCAAGGATGTGAAACTCGACTGGCAGATTCCGTATCTGGCGTTGTGGCGAGCGGATTACCGGCGGGAGCGCGGGTGGATTGATTCGTGGAAGGTCATCATTAAGAAGCCGAACGGCGAATGGGAGGGATTCGGCATCTCGCCAAAGAAAGGCGGCACGGTCTGGCACGCGCGGCGAGGGACGTTTGCTTATCCAACGCACATGGAAGGCGAGAGCGTCTTTCTTCGCAACCCCGTCTATGAAGGCAATCCGCCGATTAAGAACAACCCGAACGGCCTTGCGGTCATCTATCCGTTCCAGCGAATCGGCAAAAGCCCGGAGAACGTCTATGGCGTGATGGATATGTTGACGGAGGCGCTCGAAGACATGCCGGAGTTCACGCTGGCGGAGGAGTGGCAGGTCAAACGGCCCGCGTGGGACCGCTATCCCGGCGTTTGTTACACAACCGGCGAGGTGGAGAAGATTTTCGACGACAACAAGGAGCGGCAGAAGAAGAAGGAGATCGTCGAGCGGTTCAGGAAAATGAACCTCTTTTGCATTACCGTGAGAACGCGCATCGAGGAATTCATGAACTGGCAGAAGAAGACGCGCGAGTTCTGCGCAAAGTGGAAAACCGACAAACAGCAGATTGCCACGTTGGCGGACGAGTTGGCCGGCCAGATTGCGGAGATGGACAAGGTTTACGAAAACCGCAAGCTCGCGGAACGGACGCCCGCCGCTGCCAACGCGCTCACCGGCCAGATCGAGGCGTTCGTCGGCAGCGACGACCCGAAGCGCGTCGAGAAAGTCAAGGAGTTGGGCCGGGCCACACGGACCATCGGCGGCAATCAGGACTCGGCCATCGGTTACATGCGCATGGTCGCGAAGGAAACGCGGCAACAGGCCGGCTACCGCATGATGACGGCCAAAGACGACGCAGCGTTCGACTTCGCGAACGAAATCCGGCGGCGCACGCTGGAGGTGCTGAGGACCAGCATGAACGTGGAGGGTGGTTTTACCGACTAGCTATGACAAGCGAACTCTTGATCTCAACGTCAAACGGCCAATACAACATCGGCCACATCTGCACGCGGCTGCAATGCGACCGCGGCCTCGCCGGCAAAACCGCCATGCGCTGGATCGGCGCGCACGGCGAGCAGGCGGACTACACGTTCGGCGACCTGGAGCGCGAAAGCTCCCGCTTCGCCAACGTCATGCAGAGTCTCGGTTTTCAGCCGGGCGATGTCTTCTTTATCTTCCTGCCGAAGATGCCAGAGGTTTTCTTCTCGTTTCTCGGCGCGCTGAAAAGCCGGCTCATCACCGGCACGCTCTTCTCCAACTTCGGCGAGGAGGCGCTGCTGGACCGGCTCGGCGACGCGGAAGCCAAAGGCATCCTGACTCGCAAGAGCTATCTGAAGAAGTTGCTCCGCATCCGGGAGAAGCTGCCGAGCCTGAAGCTCATCCTCCTCGTGGATGCCGACGGGCACCAAGCTACCGACATCCTCAGCCTGCCGGCGCTTTTGAGGGAGGTTTCCGCCGAGTTTGAAACACCACTGACGCCCGCCGAGACGCCGTCAGTGTTGCACTACACGTCAGGTTCCACCGGCAAGCCCAAAGGCGCTCTCCATCGCCACCGCAGCGTGCTCCTGCAGCATCGCACCGCCGCAGAGGTGCTCGACCTCCGGCCCGACGACATCTTTTGGTGCACCGCCGACCACGGTTGGGTCACGGGCACCTCCTACGGCATCATCGGCCCGTGGAGCCTTGGCGTGACGCAGATTCACTTCGGCGGCGTGTATGACGCGGCGAAGTGGTTCGAGCTTTTGGAAAAGTTCGGCGTCACGGTTTGGTATACGGCACCGACGGCGCTGCGGATGTTGATGCGCGAGGAGCCGGCACTGTTCGCGCGGTTCAATCTCGCCAAGCTGCGGCACATTTGCAGCGTGGGCGAGCCGCTCAATCCCGAAGTGATCCACTGGGGCCGCAAAGTGCTCGGCAAGGAGATCCGCGACACGTGGTTCCAGACCGAGACCGGCGCGATCATGATCACAAACCGACCGGGCCTGCCGATCAAGCCCGGCTCGATGGGCCAGCCACTCGCCGGCATTGAGGCGGCCATCGTCAAGGACGACGGCGAGGTTTTGCTGGAGAACGAACAGGGCAATCTCTGCCTGCGGCCGGGCTGGGACTCGATGTTCGTCTCCTACTTCCACCACGAGGACATCTACCGGCAGAAGTTCAAGCACGGCTGGTATGTGACCGGCGACACGGCTTACCGCGACAGCGACGGCTACTACTGGTTCATGGGCCGCAGCGACGACGTCATCAACACCGCTGGTCACCTCGTAAGTCCTTTCGAAGTCGAGAGCGCGCTGCTGGAGGTGGAGGGCGTCGCCGAGTCGGGCGTGATCGGCGCGCCGGATGAGTTGCTGTGGGAAAAGGTGGTGGCGTTCATCGCGCTGAAGAGGTTTCGAGTGGAACAGCGACCTCGAATTGAAGCTGCGCCTGCATGTTTCCAACCGCGTCTCCACCACCGCCACGCCGCAAGAGTTCCGAGTGTTGGAGCACATTCCCAAGAACAAGAGCGGCAAAATCATGCGCCGCGTGCTGAAGGCGCGCTATCTGGGGCAGGACGCGGGGGATGTGAGCACATTGGATATTTGAACTGACCTATGACAACCATCGAGAAACTGAACGGCATCTTTCGGACGGTCTTCGACAACGACGAGATCAACATCCAACCGGAGATGACCGCAAGCGACGTGGACGGCTGGGATTCGCTCTCCCACGTGAACCTGATCTTGGCGGTGGAGCAAGGCTTTGGCATCCGCTTCAACCAGAAGGAACTCCTGACCTTCAAGAACGTCGGCGACTTGCTGCGGAGCATCGAGAGCAAGCTCGGCTGAACTGTTCCCACGCTCGGCGTGCGGGCTTTGCGCCAGCCGTTAGACCGGTTCGCCACAGAGCGCCGCGAAACAAGCGCAGCGAAACACGGCTTGCGTTGGCTGCGCGGCCTCACTATCTTCGCAGCCTGATGAAAACACATTCCATTGCAGTGCTCCCCGGTGACGGCACCGGCCCCGAAGTGGTGCGCGAAGGCATCAAAGTGGCCGAAGCTGCCGCGAAGAAGTTCGGTTTCAAACTCGACTGGCATTACTACGACTTCGGTGGCGACCGCTACCTGAAGACGGGCGAAGTGTTGCCCGACAGCGCCGTCGAGGAGTTCCGCCGGTTCAAAACCATCTTCCTTGGCGCCGTCGGCCACCCGAAGGTCAAGCCCGGCATTCTGGAGAAGGGCCTGCTGCTGCGGCTGCGTTTCGAGTTGGAGCAATACATCAACCTCCGCCCCGTCAAGCTCTACCGCGCCGCCGACTGCCCGCTGAAGGACAAAGGCCCGGAGGACGTAGACTTCATCGTCGTCCGCGAGAACAACGAGGGCCTTTACACCGGCTCCGGCGGCTTCGTCTTCAAAGGAACGCCGCACGAGGTCGCCATCCAGGAATCCGTGAACACGCGCCGCGGCGTGGACCGTTGCTTGAAGTATGCTTTCGATCTGGCCAAGCGCCAGCGCGCCGGCAAGCCGTGGAAGGGCCTCAAGAAAGAGGACGTCGCCGCCGGCCAGACCGCGCAGCTCACGCTCTGCGGCAAGACCAACGTGCTCACTTACGCCTTCGACCTCTGGGAGCGCGCGTTCCACGAGATGGGCGCGAAGTATCCGACCGTCAAGCGCGACTACGCCCACGTGGACGCCACCTGCATGTGGTTCGTGAAAAACCCGGAGTGGTTCGACGTGATCGTCACCGACAACATGTTCGGCGACATCATCACCGACCTCGCCGCGATGATCCAGGGCGGCCTCGGCGTCGCCGCCGGCGGCAACATCAATCCCGACGGCTGCTCGATGTTCGAGCCGATGGGCGGCAGCGCGCCGAAATACACCGGCATGAACGTCATCAACCCTATCGCGACCATCAACGCCGGCGCGATGCTGCTGGACTTCCTCGGCGAGTCTGCCGCGGCGAAGGCCATCGAGAACGCCGTCGTTCAGGTCATCAACACCAAAATCAAGTCGCTCGCCGCCGGCAAGATGGGCTACTCCACGACCCAGGTGGGCGACCTGGTGGCCGAAGCGATTGCATGAAACTCCGGGCGTGTTTGTGCGTGGCGGTGATTGCGTGGGCGGGGCTTCGCGCCGCCGACACCACGAACGCGCCCCCCCGCGAGGCCGCCGCCCCCGCCACGGACACGACAGGTGTGCTCGCGCCCGATCCGAAGGATCCGGCCGTCGAGGTGCCCGTGTTGCGGCGCATCCGCGACACGTTCGCCCGCCGGCCTGCCGACGACGGCGGCGACGCCATGCGCGACTGGCTCATCGCGGTCGTCGTCCGCTGCGAACAGTTCCTGGCCGACCAGCCCGGCAGTTCGCGCGTAGCCGAGGTGCGCGCCTTGGACGCGCAATGCCGCTTGGAACTGTCCGCGCTGACCGGCGAGCGCGCCGAACGCGACAAGGCGCTGCAACTTGCCCGGCAATCGCTCGGCAAGAACGACCGCGGTCCCGCTGCGGCTCGCGCGCGGCTCGTGCTGGCCCGCGCGGCGTGGCCGGAGGACCTCGGCGTCGTCCTCGAACAGACGCGACTGATCGTCCGCGACTTCCCCGACCAGCCGCCGGCGGCCGAGGCATTCTGGCTGCTGGCGCGCGCGCAACAACGCAAAGGCGACGAGCGCGCCGTGCGCGAGGCGGCCATCGGACTGCTCGGCTCGTTTCCCAAATCGCCGGAGGCGGCGCAGGCGCGGGCACTGTTGCGGCAACTCAGCCTCGTTGCGCAACCGGCACCGTTGCCGGCCGTGACGACGGCGGATGGCAAGCCGCTCGACCTCGGCGCGGTGCGCAACCAGGCGCTCATGCTGGATTTCTGGACGGCCGCAACGCTGTCCGCGAGCGAGAGCGGCGGCGTGCTGCGCCGGCTGGCCGAGGTGCATCGCGACGATCTCCTCGTTGTCGGCGTCAACCTCGATGCCGATCGCGCGGCGTTCGACAAAGCCAACGCCGCGCATCCGACGCCGTGGCCGCAGGTCTTCGCCCATGACCCGGCCAACGCGAAACTCATGGAGGCTTATCCAGTGCTGGCCCCGCCGACGCGGCTGCTCGTGGACCCGTTCGGCACCGTGGCGCGCATCGCGGCGCATCCGGCGGAGATCGAACCGTTGATGAAACGGTGGCACACCATCGGTGCGCTCGCGTCGTCGGCTGCCGCGCCCGCCAAGCTCGCCGTCCACGCCACCCCGAAATCGCCGACGGTCGTCAGCCGAAAAGAGCCACCGAAAGTCGCCGTCGCCAGACCACCTGCACCGCCGCCTCCGCCGAAGCCCAAGCCCGTCGTCGAGAAGAGGCGCAGTGTCGCCAGTGCGAAACCGCCGCCGAAACCGAGAGCCGCCACGGCCCCGGAAAAAGTCGCCGCCGCCACGCCCGCGCCGCCGCCTCCTCCCGCGCCGCAGCCGACGCACATCGAAATCGACGGCGTGCTCTACGCCAAGCCGTTGCGTCCGCCTCCCGCGTTGCCGGTGGAGTCCACGAAGCCGGCGGTGAAGGTCGCGCCGCTGGCGGCTGCCGCCGTGCCACGCGCGCCGCTGCTTGCGGCGAAACCGTTTGCCAGTGCGGAGAAATTGGCGATGCCGAATCGCCCGACGACCACTGCGCCGAATGAACCTGAAGAGCCGGCAGTGGTCGCCGCCAAACCGCCGTCACTGAGCGCGAGGTCATTTGCCGGCGCGGAGAAGCCCGCCAAGCTCAGCCGCGCGACCGTCACCGCTCCGCGTGAATCGGAGGAGCCGACCGTCGTCGCCACCAAGCCGCCGCCGTTGAGCGCGAAGTCGTTTGCCGGCGCGGAAAAACCCGCCAAACTCAGCCGCGCGACCGTCACCGCTCCGCGTGAATCGGAGGAGCCGACCGTCGTCGCCACCAAGCCGCCGCCGCTGAGCGCGAAGTCGTTTGCCGGCGCGGAAAAACCCGCCAAACTCAGCCGCGCAACCGTCATCGCTCCGCGCGAACCGGAAGAACCAACAGTCGTCGCCACCAAGCCGCTGCCGCCCGCGGCGAGATCATTTGCCGGCGCGGAGAGGCCCGCGAAGTTCAACCGTGCGATGCCGATCACGCCCAGCGAGCCGACGGAGCCGGCCATCACCGTCGCCACAGTCAAGCCGCCGTCGCCCAGCGCGAAGCCGTTCGTCGGTGACGAGAAACCCGCCAAGCTCAGCCGCGCCGCGATCACCGCCCCCCGCGAGCCGGAAGAGCCGCGCGCTCCCGCCAAGCCGCCCGCCCGCGCAACCAAGCCGTCCGCCAGCGCCGAGACGCTGGCGAAGACCAGCCGCCCGCCCGCGCCCGTTTCCGCGAAAGCCAGCGTCGCGCCGCTGCCCAAGCCGCGCTCCGGTTACAGTTCGTCCAGCACGAAGCCGAAACTCAAGACCGACAGCGCCGAGAGCCTTGCCACGATGCCCGACATCTCGGAGTCCGACCGCAAGGCCGCGCTCGTGGACGCAGCCAAGCGCATCCTCAAGTCCGAGGAGGAATTGGTCACCTGGTCGGAACTGGAGGCGCTCTTCACTACCAAGAAACCCGCCAGCGCCGAGGGCAGTCTGGTTTGGTATCAGGACGTCGCGGACCGTTGCCAGCAGTTCATCAAGGACTTCCCGAGTAGCTCCCACATCAACCTCGTTCGCATCAACGAGGCGCGCTGCCGGCTCGCGGTGTTCCAGATGACGAAGGACTCCGCCCAACGGTCGCGTGCCGAGACTGCCGCGCACGAAGTGCTCGGCCACAAGCCGAACGAAGACGACGCCATCCGCGCGGAGTTCCTCCTGCTCAACGCCACGTGGCCCGACCATCCGGAGCAGGGCGTCGCCATCGCCAAACGCATCGTCAAGGACTTCCCCCACCGCCGCGAGACGGCGGCGGCGATGCTCATGCACGCACAGTTCCGCCGGCGGCAGACCATGCTCAACGGCGCCAAGGAAGCCGCCAGCGACCTCCTGAAGCGGTTCCCCGAAAGTGAATTCGCCTTCAACGCGCGCTCACTCATCAAACAGTGCGACCTCCTCAACAATCCCTCCCCCGCGGCAACGCTCACCGGTTTGCGCGGCGAGAAAATGGACATCGCCACCCAGAAAGGCAAACCGCTGCTGATCGAGTTCTGGTCAGCCAAGTCCAGGAACGTTCTGGAGGACACCGCCAAGCTCGTGCAGCTTTACCTCCGCTACCACCCGAAGGGTTTCGAGGTTTACACCATCTGCGTGGACAAGAGCCGCGAGGGGTTGGACATCTTCCAACTCCAGCACCCGCTGCCGTGGCCCGTTTACTGGGACGGCCAGGGATACCAGAGCGCCATCTGCCAGCAGTTCGGCGTGGACACCGCACCGATGCGCTTCCTGCTGGAGCCGGGCCTGCAACGCGTCGTTAGCACCCACCTCTCGCCTGAAGGCACCGCTGCCGCGCTCAACCTCTGGATAGACAAGAACCAGCCGCCGCTACTGCCCGGCCAGGAGCCGCCCGTCCAAGGGTTCTTCCAGAAATTCTTCGGCCTGAAATTCTAGGACGACATCCGTCCGTCCGTCCGGGCGTTCCCCAGCCACTGCCGCAACCGCGCCGCGCTGTTCCGCACGTGGCTGCCGCGCCAGTAAAACCGCCCGCACCGCTCGCAGCGCCAGAACTGTTCCTCACACCCCGCCACCCGCGGCGGCAGCGCCGGCAACGCCTCCGCCTTGGCGGCGGCACGCAGCAGCTCGTTGCACAACAGACAGCGCGTGAAAAGAAACCGCTCCGCGTCGAGCGAGAACTTCTCCACGACCTCGCGCAACTGCTCCGGGATTGCTTCGCCCGCGACTTGGAAAACCACTGCCCTCCCCACCAACGCGCGGGGCCAGTCGTTGGCGAGATGCGTGTTGCGCGTCAGGAACACGCGCCCTTCCTCCACCGCCCGCTCCAGCAGCCGCCGTCCAAACAACCCGCGTCCCGCCGCGCAGTCATAGCCGAGCGCGCGCAACCACGTGGCCAGCGATTGCAGCATGCCGTCGGCGGCAAAGCGGATGTCGGCGGGTGTCATGGCCCAAGGTAATCCATGACGGCTGATCAGGCGCTTGTCGCTTTACACTTTCCGAAACCGCGCCCGGTGGATCGGCCGTCCCTCCGTCACGAAGTCGCGCTCGAAGTCCGTCATCTCCTCCGGCGTTGCCGGCACCACCGGCTCGGCGCGCTCAAAGCTCGCGTTCGCGCCGAAGCACGCGAGCATCTCGGCGAAGTAGTCACCGTAATCGGTGGCCAAATGCGCCGAGCCGCCCGGCTCCAGCGCCCGCTCCAGCGCGGCAACGAACGGCGGCTGCACCAGCCGATATTTGTGGTGGCGCTTCTTCGGCCACGGGTCGGGGAAGTAAATGTGGACTGCCGCCACGCTCGCTGGCGGGAAGAGCCACTCCACGGCGTAGCCCGACTCGATCCGCAACGCGCGCAAGTTGCCGGCGATGCCGAGCCGCGGCGCTTTGCGCTCCAGCTTGAGGACGCGGCCCTTGAGCCGCTCCACGCCGAGCCAGTTGCGGTCGGGGAACCGCTTCGCCCAATGCAGCAACAGCGAACCGTCGCCGCAGCCGATGTCCACCTCGACGGGCTGACGCTTTGGGAAGAGGGCGGCCCAGTCGAGCCGTTGGAACCATGTCGGTGGCTGGTAGAGAATCTTGTATCCGGCGTCGCTCTGCATGGCTCCTTTCTGCAACCGAACTCCGGAAATCACAAACCAAAAATCCGGGAGCGGGCGAATCTTTTTGCGGATGCCGGTTTTGAATCATGCGATACCACGGAGACACGACGATGAAAACAGCGACTGCCATTCTGACCGCAACCTTGCTGCTGGCCGCGACGGCCGTTTGGGCGCAGGATGCGCCGAAGCGGGATCGCGGCGGCCCCGGCGGCAACCGACCGTTCGGCTTGTTCGGCATGCCCGCGCAGATGGGTGAGAAGCTGAACTTGGACGACAAACAGAAACAAAAGGCCCTGGAGATCGCCCAGAAATACCGGCCGCAACTCGAAGAGATCCGCAAGAAGATGATCGAGGAGTTCCGCGGCATCCTGAACGACGAGCAAAAGAAGAGAATGGACGAGGGCTTGGAGCAATTGCGCCAACGATTCCAGCAGGGGCGCGGCGAGGGCGGACGCAAGCCTGCCGGCGCCGGCGACAAGAAATAGGGCGCAGCCCGTCTGCGGAGCGGCCACGGAGGAACGTCATGGAACTAAAAACCGTCCCTATTGAGAAGCCGGCCGACTTGAACTTCATCCTCGGCCAGGCGCATTTCATCAAGACGATCGAAGACCTGCACGAGGCCATCGTGCAGACGGCGCCGGCGATGAAGTTCGGCGTCGCGTTCTGCGAATCGAGCGGGCCGGCGCTGGTGCGCTGGACGGGCAACGACGATGAGCTGGTGGCGCTGGCGAAGAAGAATGCGCTGGCGCTGAGTTGCGGACACTGTTTCATCATCTTCATTAAGAGCGGCTTCCCCATCAACATCCTCAACACGATCAAGGCGGTGCCGGAGGTCTGCCATGTGTTTTGCGCAACGGCCAATCCCGTCGAGGTCATCGTGGTGGAGACGGCGACGGGCCGTGGCATCTTGGGCGTCGTGGATGGCGTGAGAAGCCGCGGCGTGGAAACGGAGGCGGACATCACCGCGCGCAAACAGTTGTTGCGCAAGTTCGGCTACAAACTCTGAGCCGCGCCGCGCTCGTTACGGATTGGCGGCGAGCCAGCGGCGCACGTCGGGCGACTTGGGATCGTCGGGACGCAACTGGAGGAACTGCATGTAGTGCGCGCGGGCCTTGTCTTTGGTGGAAGCCTGCCGGGAGTAAATCTGGCCGAGGGCGAGGTGCGCCATCGCGTGGTTGGGGGAAGACTGGAGCAACGCCTCGAACTGCGCCGTCGCGTCGTTGTAAGCGCCGCCTTGCAGCAACGCGAGGGCGTCCTGATACCGCTGCTCAATCGGCCGCTCGGCGGCACCCGTCTCAAGAGCGGCGCTGTCCACGGTGCGGGCCAATTGCGGCGCGGCGGCGGTGAGTGTGTTCACGTAGTCCACGGGAATTTTGCCGCCGGCTTTCGCGCACGCGCTGACATCATCCCACGCTTTGTCGTAAGCGCGGAGATTGTAGTAGGCGATGGAGCGGTTTTTGTAGGCGGCGGCGCTGTCGGGCTTCAGTTCGATGAAGCGGGTGAAGTCAGGAACGGCTTGGTCAAACTTGCCAGCTCTGGCGAAGGCTTGGGCGCGATTGTAGTAAGCGCCGGCCAGCGACGGATCGCGCTGGAGCGCGTCATTGAAGTCCCACATGGCGCGTTCCATTTCGCCGCGGGCGGTCCAAGCGACGCCGCGGTTGTTATAGGCAACCGCGAGTTTGGGACTCAGAAGGATCGCTTGGTTGTAATCGTTGATGCCGCGCTCGGAATCGCCCTGCTGGCAGTAGGCGTCGCCGCGATAGACGAGCGCGTTGGCGTTCTTCGGGTCAAGCTGGATGGCTTTGCTGAACCACTGAATCTGCTCGGCCGGAGTCTTGGCGGCGATGCCGCGAGAAATGGCGTCGTCGAGCGGGGAGAGGCTGGACGGGGCCGGCTCGGTGGATTTCTTCGCGACATCGGGCGAGCCAGGCGAAGCGGCCTTGGCTTGCACGACTCTCGTTAGCGCGGAAGTGAAGTCGGGATCCACCTGCGCGCCCAGCTTTTGGGCTTTCTGCACGTCGGCGAGAGCTTCGGCATACTGGTGGAGGTCGGAGTAGAGCACCGCGCGGTTTTGGAAGGCCTCGGTGTAGTCGGGCTTGAGTTCGACGGCGCGGGTGAAGTCCTGCAAAGCGCTCTTGTTGTCGCCGTTCTTGGCGTAAGCCTGGCCGCGGGCGAAGTAGGCTTCGGCGTTTTGCGGTTGAAGCTTGAGAAGCTTGCCAAAATCGCCGATAGCGCCGGTGTAGTTGCCTTTGGCGTAGTAGAGGTCGCCGCGGGCGGCGTAAGCGAGGGAGCAGTTGGGGTCGAGTTCGATGGCGCGCGAGTAGAATTCGATCTTCAGGGGCGTGCCGGCGGTTTGGGCCTCGACGAGGAGTTGCTCGGCGGAGGTGGTGGCGGCTTTGGCGGCCGTCTCCTCGGCGGGCGCGGCGACGATGAGGTCGGGCTTGGCACCCAGTTCCGCTTTCTTCACGATCGGCGCGAGGTCGGGCGCGGCAGGCATGGGCAGTGCGCCCATGGCTTTGTTCAACGCGGCGAGGAATTCGGGCCGGACCGTGCCACCGAATTTTTGGCAGATCTGGGTGTCGGCGAGGGCTTTGTCGTAGGCGCGCAGGTCGTAGTAGGCCATGGCGCGGTCGTAGTAGGTGTCGGCGTTGCGGGGATTGAGGTCAATGGCCTTGTTGAGGTCGTCAAGGGCTTGTTGCGAATCGCCGCGTTTGCCGCGGGCGTTGCCGCGCAGGGCGTAGGCGCGCGCGTCGGCGGGCTGGAGGTCGAGATACTTGGTGCAATCGAGGATGGCGCTGTCGGTGTCGCCCTTGCCGAGATAAGCGGCGGCGCGCTCAATGTAAGCGGCAGCAAACTGGCGGTCGGCCTCAATCGCTCTCGTGTAGCAGGCGATTTGTTCGTCGAAGGTCACGGAGGCCCTGCCTTGTTTGAAGGCTTCGGCGGCTTGCGGGTTCTTGGAGATGACTTCGATGATTTGCGGGGCGGAGGCCGCGGCTGGAAGAGGAGCGTCACCGAGCGCCGATTTTTTGGGCGGCTCCGCTGTGGGCGGCGTCAAGGTTGCGACAGGGGCGCTCTTGGGCTGGCTGGCAGCGCGGGAAAGCGCAGCTTCGAATTCCGGCTGCACGCGGCCGCCGTAACGCCGGCACATCATCACATCGGCCCAAGCCTGATCGTAGGATTTTTTCTGGTAGTAGGCCATCGCCCGGCCCTGATACGCATCGGGATCGTCGGGCTTCAACTCGATGGCTTTGCCGAAGTCCGCGATGGCGCGGTCGTAGTTTTGCTGAAACATGTTGGCGTCGGCGCGATTGTAGAAAGCCCCGGCCAGCGTCGGATTCAGTTCAATCGCTTTGTCAAAGTCCTGCATGGCACGCGCGTGGTCGCCTTTGCGCACAAAAGCGACGCCGCGGTTGTTGTAGGGGGTGCCGATGCTGGGCCGCAACTCGATCGAACGGGAATAATCCGAGATGGCAAGGTCGTAATCGCCTTTCATCATGTAGGCGTCGCCGCGGGCCGTGCGGGCGTCCGCGGACTCCGGCGCCAACTGGATGGCGCTGGCCAGCAACTTGACTTGTTCGTCGAGGTTGCTGTCTGCCTTGGCCTTCGCGATGAGTCCCGCCACGTCCACGGTCGGCGCCGGCGGCGCGACAGGCTCGACTTTCGCCGGTTTGGGCGGCTCCGGAATCGCCGCGACCGGTGGAGCGGCAACCTTGGGCGCGACGGCGGGGGGAGGTTCGACTTTGACGAGGGCCGGCGGCTCCGGGATTGCTGCGACCGGTGGAGCGGCGACTTTGGGTGCCACCGGCTCGGGCCGCTTGGGCACGACGGCGTCAATAGTGGCCGCCAGGTCTGCCGGCGGGGTGCGGATGTCGGCCGTGGGTTTCGGCGGCGGCACGGGCGCAGGGGCGGGTTTCTCGATCATCGGTGGCGTCTCGAATGTCTTGAACGCCGGCGCTGGCGCAGCCGAAGGTTCGCCGACAGGCGGAAGGACGCGGATCTCGCGCGTCTGCTGGGGGACCGTGATCACATCGGCGGGGATGCCGCCGGAGAGGCGGTTCATCTCGCTGACCAAACCGTGGTCCACGCGACCGCCGAGCCGCTCGCTCATCTTCACGTCCACCACGACTTGCTCCATGGTGTTCTTGAGGAGGCCGCGCTTGGCTTCGGCGCGCTTGGCGTAAAGCTCGGCGTCGGTCGGCCGCAACTCGATGGCGCGGGTGTAGTCTTCCACGGCGCGGAGGTAGTCGTTCTTGCAGCAGTAGGCCAGCGCGCGGTTGGCGTAGTCGTCGGCGTTGGCGGGCTTCATCTCGATGGCCTTGTTGAAGTCGGCGATCGCGCTGTCATAGTTGCCCCGGGCGATGGAGGCCAAGCCGCGGCAACTGTAGGGCAGCGGGTCGCTCCGGTCCAACTCGATGGCCCGGGCGAAGTCCTGAGCCGCCCGCTGGTCGTCGCGTTTGACGCCGTAGGCGTAACCGCGCCAAGCATACGCCTTGGCGTAATCCGGTTTCAACTCGATGGCGCGAGTGTAGTCGTTGATGGCCGCGTCTGTCTCACCGCGGCGGCGGTAGGCGTCCGCGCGGCCAACGTGGGCCAGCGCAAACTCCGTTTTCAGCTTCACGTCAATGATCCGGGTGAATTCCTCCACCTGATCGCTGGCGGCGGTGGTGACGGCCAACCGGGCGCGGTCTCGCGGATCGTAATCCGACGAGGCTTGCGCGATCTGGGGGGGCACAATATACAACCCTCCCGCCGCCATCATGGCGCAAGCGACGATCACAGTTCGCGGGTCGAATCCCTTTCTCATAGTCGAAACCTTCCTCTGCTTACCTGTTCATCCTCCAAACATGGATCTATTCAGCCTCCACAACACGCGCAATCAAGCACATCATCCCCCCCCTTTTCCAGCACAAAATTCAACTCTAATTCAACTCGCGGAGGCCTTTGCGGCTCTCCGTTTTGGCCCATCACTTGGCAGCCGGCGGCGCAGTATCCCGCGCGATGCGGAAGCCGATCACTTGGTGATACTGGCCGGGCTGGACGTCGGTCTGGCGCACCGTGACAAGCACGTTGGTATGGCCCCACGAACTGCCGCGGATCACAGGCACTTGCAGTTTCGGGGCGTTCGTCATGGACACCCATGAGCCGGTCCATTCGCAGACATTGCCGGCCATGTTCCGCACGTGGTAGGGG
>Ga0233425_10007175_pt1 | contig 15864 bp, 19 predicted proteins | sample Watercolumn_Towu_2_FD_181712 | JGI IMG/M metagenome (GOLD analysis project Ga0233425, IMG submission 181712) | Freshwater microbial communities from Lake Towuti, South Sulawesi, Indonesia - Watercolumn_Towuti2014_140_MG | ecosystem: Environmental > Aquatic > Freshwater > Lake | place...
GCGCGATTATTTTTGCCCTTCCTATAGGCCTTCTGGCTGCGATTTATCTAAGCGAATACGCCAGGGAAAATTTACTTAACCGCTTAATTAAGCTTTCTATTGTGAACCTTGCCGGAGTCCCCTCGGTAGTATATGGCCTCTTTGGCCTGGCCTTATTCGTGGTTTTCTTTAAATTCGGGGCGTCAATTTTATCAGGCTCGTTAACCCTCGGTATAATGATTTTACCCATAATAATTACCACTTCGCGCGAGGCGCTGGAGAGCGTTCCGCAGTCATTCAGAGAGGTAAGTTTGTCGCTGGGGGCGAGCAAATGGCAGACTATAAGATATGTAGTTCTTCCCAATGCCATCCCCGGAGTAATTACCGGGACTATACTGGGCCTGGGCCGGGCAGCAGGTGAAACCGCGCCTATACTTTTTACCGTGGCGGCGTTCTACCTTCCGCAGCTTCCCAAATCTATATTCGACCAGGCGATGGCGCTTCCGTATCATTTGTATGTCATTTCTACGCAAGTCCCCAATGTAGGCGAGAAGGTCCGCTATGGCACAGCACTGGTATTGCTGGCACTGGTATTATTCATGAACCTGGTAGCGATACTTATCAGGTATAAATTCAGGAAGAAAAAGAAATGGTGAAATTTGAGATCCATGATTTAACTGTCAGCTTCGGCTCCGTATACGCCTTAAGGCATGTGAATATGGAGATTGCCGCCAATGAGATACTGACTATAATCGGGCCGGCCAATAGCGGAAAATCTACTTTTATCCGTATGCTTAACCGTATGAATGAGCTTCAGGATAACTTCAGGATCTCCGGGAAGGTAGAATTGGAGAGGCGGGATATATGCAGTATTGATACGGAAAATTTACGGCGGAGAGTAGGGATGGTATTCGCCCTCCCCCTGCCGCTTCCGCTATCCATCTATGATAATGTTGCTTACGGGATAAGGGTGCACGGCGGCCAGAATTTAAGGCGCCTGGATGAAAGGATAGAGGAGGCTTTGCGACAGGCCTATCTATGGGAAGAGGTTAAAGGCCGTCTCGATGAGTCTGCTTTCAAGCTTTCCGGGGGCCAGCAGCAGCGCCTGTGTATCGCCCGTACTCTGGCGGTAGGCCCGGAGGTAATCTTATTCGACGAGCCGTGCTCCGGGCTGGACCCGATTTCAACCGCTAAAGTGGAAGAGACGATGCTTGAACTTAAGAAGAATTACACCATAGTTTTAGTAACCAATAATGTCAAACAGGCTGCCCGCGTAGGCGATAGGACGGCATTATTCTTAAGCGGGGAATTAATCGAGCTGGATAATACGGAAAAGATATTTACCGCTCCTTCCGACCAGCGTACTGACGGTTATATCAGGGGTAAATTCGGATAAGATGGCAAAAATAACGGTTAAAGGGCTTAATCTCTGGTACGCGGATTTTCACGCGCTTAAGGACGTAAATTGTTTATTCGGCCAGAATAAGATTACTGCAATCATCGGGCCTTCCGGATGCGGTAAATCCACAATGCTGCGGGTTTTTAACCGGATGAACGATCTAATAGAGGGCGTGCGGACGGAGGGAGGAGTAAATATTGACGGAGAGGAGATCCTGGATAATAATGCCGACCTGGTCGCCTTGCGTAAAAAAGTGGGGATGGTTTTTCAGCGGCCCAATCCCTTCCCGCTCTCCATCTACGAGAATATTGTTTTCGGCGAAAGGGTGCATGCACAGAAGGTAAAAAAAGATAACCTGGAGAGGATTGTGCAGGAGAGCCTTAAAGCGGTACTGTTGTGGGATGAGCTGAAGGATAAGTTAAAAAAATCCGCGCTAACCCTCTCGCTTGAACAGAAGCAGCGGCTCTGCATTGCCAGGCTTATCGCGGTTAAGTCCGATATTCTTCTGATGGACGAACCATGCTCGACTTTAGACCCCCAGGCCACCGCCCGCATCGAGGAATTAATGCGTGAACTTAAGAGTAAATATACTATAATAATAGTGACGCACAATATGCAGCAGGCTGCCCGCGTCTCGGATGACACCGGCTTTATGCTGTTGGGCGAGCTTATAGAATTCGGCAGGACTGACGATGTATTCACCCGTCCGAAGGACAAGAGGACAGAAGATTATATAACAGGTAGATATGGATGATCCCTCGCCATAACAAAGAGGTAGTAGTTGGCTCGGGATGAAATTTCAGGCACTGAAAGAAAGGGGAATTTTCATGGAAAGGTATTTTGACGAGGAGTTGCAGGATTTAAATAAACAGATTTTAAAAATGGGTGCTATGGCTCAAGAGGCGATCTTTAAGTCTGTTGAGGCGCTTAAGAACCGCGATAATGCCCAGGCCCGGGAGGTCATATCTTCCGACAATAAGATTGACGAGCTGGAGCTGGTTATAGATGAGCGCTGTATAGACCTTATTGCCCGGCACCAGCCCATGGCCGGAGACCTGCGTTTTATCACTACCGGGATGAAGGTAAATGCCGAGCTTGAGCGCATTGCCGACCTGGCTGTGGATATTGCGCAGCGCGTCCAGATTTTGGCAGATAAACCACTCTTGAAACCGCTTATCGACATCCCTAAGCTTTCTACAGTCGCCCAGGGTATGGTAAGGGATGCCATAGATGCCTTTATAAATAAGGATGCGGCTATGGCAAGAAAGGTAGCTTTATCCGATTCCGAAGCGGATAGATTACGTAACTTGGTCCAGGACGAATTGACCAACGAATATATGGCCCGCGACCCCAAGACCGCAGACCGGGCTGTGCCGCTATTGCTTATTGCCCGCCATCTGGAACGTATCTGCGACCATACTACCAATATTGCGGAAGACGTAATCTACATGGTCGAGGCTAAGGTAGTCAAGCACCATCCGGAACAGCTTTAAGTCCTCCGTCCTATATCCCATTGCAACGCCCGTCAAAATGTGGTATTATTTGTTTCTATGGATACCCCCAGAATATTAGTGGTGGATGACGAGGAAGAGATCTGCAGCGTGACCAAGAGCCTGCTTACGAAACGTAAGTTTGCGGTTTCTACTGCTACAAACGGCGCACAGGCCCTGGAGTCAATAAGAAAGGAGAAACCCGATTTGGTCCTTCTGGATTTCCGGCTGGGGGATGAATCCGGGATAGATATCTTGAATAAGCTTAAGGCCTTGGATAAGAATATTAAAGTAGTGATGGTCACCGGATTAGGTGACGAAGAGAGTATCCGGCAGGCTATTGTTGCCGGGGTGGATGATTATATAATCAAGCCCTTTACTTCCGATTACCTGAATGACGTAATAAACCGGAAATTAAAAACAGGAGGCGCGTAAATGGACGAGATATTAGAAGTCTTGGAGAAGGATAGTCGGATAACTCCCGAGGAGATCGCTAAGATGCTTAGGAAGAAGCCCGCAGCTATAAAAGAAGCTATCAGGCGCTTTGAAAAGGAGGGAGTCATCCTGAAATACAAAACGGTTATCAACAGGGATATTTTAAAGCAGGAGGAGCCGACGGTACGCGCCCTTATCGAAGTAAATATCACCCCGCAGAAAGACGTGGGTTTTGACCGGATATCCGAGCGCATATATTCTTTCCCCGAGGTTACCAGTTGCTACTTGATTTCAGGTACTTATGATCTTCTGGTGGTCGTCGAAGGGAGGAACTTGCAGGCGGTCTCCAGTTTTGTGGCGGAGAAGTTATCTTGCCTTGAGAATGTGCGCGGGACAACCACGCACTTTCTGCTGAAGAAATATAAGGAAGACGGGGTCATCTTGAAACACAAGGAAGAGAACAAAAGGATAAACATATCTTATTAATGAAAAACATTATATCTAAGAAAGTCGAAATAATGCAGCCGAGCGGCATCCGGGCATTTTTTGACCTGGTCCTGGGGATGAAGGATGTCATCTCTTTAGGGGTGGGTGAGCCGGATTTCGTCACTCCCTGGCCTATACGCGAAGCAGGGATCTATTCCCTTGAACAGGGGTTTACATCCTACACCTCGAATAAGGGGCTTTACAAGCTGCGTATGGAGATCTCCCGTTTTCTGAAGAAATGCCATAACCTGGATTATTCTCCCGAGGACGAGATCCTTATCACCGTCGGAGTAAGCGAGGGGGTGGACCTGGTATTACGCTCTATTATAAACCCCGGCGACAAGGTCCTGATACCGGTGCCCAGTTATGTATCCTACGGTCCGGTTACGGAGTTAGCCGGTGGGGTGCCTGTATTTATCGATACGAGAAAAGACGGGTTCAAGCTTACCCCCGAATCTCTGAAGAGGCATATGGATAAGAGGCCGAAGGCGATAATACTGAATTATCCCTCGAATCCCACGGGAGTATCTTATACTAAAAAGGAGCTAAGCGAATTCAACAAGATACTCCTAAAGAATAAGATCATTTGTATTTCCGACGAGGTCTATGCCGACCTTACCTATGATTTTGAACATACGCCTTTTGCAACCCTGCCGGGCGCAAAAAGCAATACGGTTTATCTGGACGGTTTCTCCAAGAGCTATGCTATGACCGGCTGGCGGGTGGGGTTTGCCTGCGGCCCGAAAGAGATAATCGCAGCGATGACCAAGATACATCAATACACCATTATGTGCGTCCCCATAACCTCCCAGATGGCGGCTTGCGAGGCCCTGGTGACCGGAAGGAAGTCGGTAGAAGAAATGAAGCGCGAATACCGCAGGCGCAGAGAGTTAATCGTAGGCGGCCTCAATGAACTGGGATTCGTCTGTTCGATGCCGGAAGGGGCATTTTACGCCTTTCCTTCCCTTAAGAAACTGGGGATGAAGTCTATGGAGTTTTCCAGGGAGCTTCTGCAGAAACAGAAAGTGGCAGTAGTCCCGGGCACCGCGTTTGGAAAAGATTATGACGACTATATCCGCATATCCTATGCATCCAGCCTGGAAAATCTGAAAGAGGCGTTAAGCCGGATGCGGATTTTCTTAAAGAATAGATAGATGCCTAAGAAGCAGGAAAATTTTCAGGTCTACGTTAAGCAGATAGAGGCTCTTTCCAAAGTAGCCAATCTTATTACCTCCGGCCTCTACCTTGAGGAGCTCCTGCGCTTGATCGTCCAGGTTACCGCCGAGATAATGAATTCCAAGATCTCATCGCTTATGCTTCTTGATCCGGATAAAAAGGATCTGGTGGTGCGGGCGACCCAGTCTATATCAGAGGCTTACAATAAGAAGCCTAACGTAAGGCTCGGGGAGGGTATCGCCGGAATAGTAGCAAAAGATAATAAGGCGGTATATATACTGGATGTTAAAGCGGACCTCCGTTATCTTAACCAGGATATTGCTAAGAAAGAGAAGCTTTGCTCCCTGGCCAGTGTACCCCTGGCAGTCAAGGGCCGGGTTATCGGGGTGCTTAACTGTTATACATCCAAGAAACACGTATTTTCCAAGCATGAGCAGGACCTTCTGACTGCCCTGGCTAATCAGGCAGCAATGGCTATTGAGAATGCTGAACTGGATTTGCGGGCGCGCAGCGCCGAAGAGGCCCTGACTACCCGTAAGCTTATAGAGCGGGCCAAGGATATACTGGCCCAGGAGGCCAATATCCTTCCTTCGGAGGCCTACCGGCTCATCCAGAAGCAGGGGATGGACTCCCGTAAGTCCATGCGCGAGATAGCCGAGGCTATAATCCTGGCTAAGGACGTGAAGTCGCGCAAGGCTTAAGGCTTGACAATACCCGGAATTTCGGTTAAAATACATAACTAACGTAGTAATAGCAAGACATTGAAGTCTTCTAGGTATGCTACTAGAAGGCTTTTTTATTTATGGATAGCCGAACCGCCCTTAACTTCATAGTCTTATCCCCGGTATTCCTGGCTTTTGCCCTGCCTCTTGCCGGGAGGGTCTCTTTGCGCCTAAGAAACTTTCTGGCGCTGGGGCTCTGTCTCCTGCCGTTGATTTCTTCCTTGAGCTTGATCCCTGCGGTCATGCGGGGAGAGGTCTTGAGTTTAAGCCGGCAGATCGCTATGGGAGTCAATTTCGTCTTTACTGCCGATGCCTTGGCGGTCTTCGTAGCCTGCGTCTCGTCTTTTATCAGCACTCTTATAGTAGCCTATTCTTTCGGCTATATCAGCCACTATCAGAATCAGGACGAGTATTATTCTATGGTCGTGCTCTTCCTAGGAGGAATGATGGGGTTGGTTTTTGCCGGGAATCTGGTATTTTTGTATTTGTTCTGGGAGATAACCGCTATCACCAGCTGGCGGTTGATCGGGTTCTTCCGGGAGAAATACCAGGTGGAGAGGGCGGATAAGGCCTTTCTGGTGACCGTCTTCGGCGCCCTGCTTATGCTTATCGGTTTTATCCGGCTATATCAAGAGACCGGATCTTTCGATTTAGCGGTTATTAAAGAGGTGATTAAAACCAATCCGGTATCTAATCTTACCATAGCCCTGATCCTGGCCGGCATACTCTCAAAATCCGCTACGTTGCCGTTTCACACCTGGTTGCCTGATGCGGGCGTCGCGCCTTCGCCGGTTACCGCCTTGCTTCACGCTGCGGTCCTGGTAAAGATTGGCGTATATGTCTTCGCCCGGATTTTTGTCGCTACTATCCCGCTGCCTCTTAACTGGCAGGTGATTGTCCCGGTTATCGCCGGTATCAGCGCCCTGGTCTCCGCAGGAGCGGCGTTGATTGAAACGGACCTGAAGAGAATAATCGCATACTCGACCATCAGCCAGATCGGTTTTATCTTCCTGGGTTTCTCTTTCGGTAACGCCATAGGGGTAACCGGAGGGCTTTTGTATATACTCATGCATGGTTTAGCCAAGGCCGGACTCTTCCTCTGCGCCGGGATTGTGGAGCAGAACGCAAGGACCAAGGATATTACCAAGCTCGGCGGCTTGCTTAAAACCATGCCGGTTACGGCAGCCGCGTTCCTGCTCTGTTCGTTTTCAGTCATGGGAATACCTCCGTTCGGTGGATTCTTTGCTAAGTTCATGGTTATGACCGGGGCGGTTTCAAGCGGCCACCTGGTCATTTCCGCGATATTCCTGGTAGGGGCTTTTATGACTATTCTTTATCTGTTCAGGACTTTTAATATGGTGTTTCTGGGGGATCCCAAGGGGGCTTTAGCGAAAGAAGGCTCCCTGTCTATGGTCGCAGTAGTCGCAGCCTTTGCTCTTCTTTCTTTATTAGGAGGTATACTTATCTATTGGCCCGGAGATTTCGCCCGGGTAGCAGCATTGCAGATGCTTAAGGCCTATTAATGAAACCGCAAATCTTACTATTACCTATATTAATACCGGCGCTTGCGGGAATATTTCTCTTTTTTCTTCCGCGTAAAGTGCGTCAGGTAGTAGCGTTTCTGGTCTCGGGGGTAAATCTCGCCTTGGCGGTATTGCTCTTCCGGGGTGACTTCAGCTACGCTATCCCCTGGCTAGGGGAAGGGATTAATTTCTCTCTGCGCATTTATCAGTTCAGCGGATTTATCATCCTGGCTACGGCTTTCTTCGTCTTCCTGACCATTCTTTATTCCCTGCAGTTTATGAAAGGAAAGAATCAACAGAACCAGTTCTACGCTTACGTTCTTTTGTGCGCTGCATTAGCTAACGGCGCGGCCCTTGCCGACAACCTGTTGATTCTCCTATTTTTCTGGGAGGGTTTGCTCTTGGTTTTATTCGGCCTTATCGCCATCGGACGGCCGCAGGCGTTTAAGACCGCGACCAAGGCTTTTGTTATTGTCGGCATATCCGACCTGTGTATGATGATTGGTATTGCCCTGGCCTGGGCCCAGTCAGGGACGCTCGTTATTTCCAAGATAAGCCTCCCCCTGAATACGCTGGGGGTATTTGCCTTCGTAATGCTTATGGTCGGCGCGATCTCCAAAGCGGGGTCTATGCCGTTTCATTCCTGGATACCGGATGCGGCTGATGATGCGCCTCTGCCGTTTATGGCGCTCCTACCGGCCTCCCTGGAAAAACTTCTGGGGATTTATTTTCTTACCCGTATATCCCTGGATATGTTCCGGCTATCCGCCGGCTCATGGGTAAGCGTTCTTCTAATGATAATCGGAGCGGTCACCATTATCCTGGCGGTAATGATGGCTTTGATCCAGAAGGATTATAAGCGCTTATTGTCGTATCACGCTATCAGCCAGGTAGGCTATATGATCTTAGGCATCGGTACCTGCGTTCCTGCAGGCATAGTCGGCGGACTCTTTCATATGATCAACAATGCCCTGTATAAATCATGTCTTTTCCTTACCGGGGGTGCTGTGGAAAAACAGGCCGGGACTACTGACTTGCATTACCTAGGGGGCTTGCGTTTTAAAATGCCGGTTACTTGCGCATGCTTCCTGATTACCGCTGCTTCCATTTCGGGTATGCCGCCGTTTAACGGGTTCTTCTCCAAGGAATTGATTTATGATGCCGCCCTTGAGAGGGGTTTGATTTTTTATCTGGCTGCTGCCGCCGGGACGTTTCTGACTGCAGCATCATTCCTGAAGTTGGGCCATGCCGCGTTCTTCGGTAAAGAACGCAGTGAACTGAAGCAGGTTAAAGAAGTCCCGGTCTCCATGCTCGTTCCCATGATCGCTATTGCCCTGGCCTGTATAATCTTCGGGATCTTTAATTACATTCCTTTAAATAATTTTATCCAGCCGGTTCTGGGAGAAAGACTGGAAGGGCATAGTTTTTCCGGCTACCACGTAAATATAATTCTTACTTTAATTACTGTTTTAGTTCTGGCAGCTGCTTTTGTCCATCATATGGTTGTGGTTAAGATGAAGGGGGCTGCGTTAAAGGCAGCCGATGATATCCGTTATGCCCCGGGATTATCCCAGGCCTATGATCTGGCGCAGAAAAGATTTTTTGACCCTTACGAAATCGGGCTTAAGGCGATGAATATGTTTTCGCGCTCTCTCTGGTATCTGGATAAGGGTATAGACTGGGTTTACAATAGTTTTGTCCCCGGTATCGGTTACGGAGCCTCGAAGGGCATAAGAAAGGTGCATACCGGTTATTATCCGGTGTATATTTCCTGGGCTATAGTAGGAATGTTTGCGGTATTGTATTTCTTGAGAAGATAGGAGAGCGGATTGGCGCCTTTACTGGTAATCGTCCCGTTTTTTAGCATAATAATCATGAATCTCTTCCCCAGGAAGCTGATGCAGTATACCAGCTTCATCTGCCTGGGATTTCTATCCCTTGCCCAGACCTATCTGGTCCTGGCCCGGCCGGAGTGGTTCTGGCATAAGAACGTCGACCTTGTAGATTCCATGTTTTCTTTCCGTTATTCCGTGGATGAGATTGCTCTGGTCCTCTTGCTTTGTATAGGAGTGGTGGTTTTTGTAACCCTTTTATCCGCCCGGGCGATGATACCGGATGTGCGCCAGCGGGTGAATTTCAAGAATCTGCTTTTGGTTTCTCTTATCGGGATGAATGCCACCGTCCTAGTTAAGGATATCTTCAGCCTGTACGTATTTATTGAAATAACCGCGGTCTCCTCCTACATAATGATCGCCATGAATAAAGACGAGAGGGCCCTGGAAGGGGCGTTCAAGTATCTGATCCTGTCGGCGATAGCTACGGTGATGATGCTGGCATCGATCAGCCTTATGCTTCTTCTTACGGGAGGGACAACCTTTACCGCGGTCTCCGCCGGGCTTGATGTAGCTGGACGCGGCCTGTTTGTGCGTATTGCTATCGGATTATTTCTTTGCGGGTTGTTTATTAAATCCGGTCTGGTACCTTTCCACGGGTGGTTGCCGGATGCATACTCTGCGGCACCTGCTCCGGCTTCCGTGCTTCTGGCGGGGGTAGTTACCAAGGTATCCGGGGTTTACGTTCTTATACGGTTGGCCATATCCGTATTCGCTTTTGACAATTCCCTACAGGGCCTCCTGATGTTCGTGGGCGCTGTTTCAGTATTAACGGGGGCGTTCGCCGCCCTGACTCAGTCTGATTTCAAGCGTATGCTTGCGTATTCCAGCATCAGCCAGGTCGGATATATTATACTGGGCCTCGGCTGCGCCACGCCGTTAGCGATATTCGGCGCGGTCTTCCACCTTTTTAATCACGCAATATTTAAGTCTTTATTGTTCATCAACGCCGCCAGCGTGGAGAAGGAATTAGGGACTACCGATATGGAGAAGATGGGCGGCCTGGCGCAGAAGATGCCGGTTGCCGGAGTATCGTCTGTGGTGGGGTTGCTTTCTACTGCCGGTATCCCGCCTCTTGCGGGATTCTGGAGCAAGTTCATTATAATACTCGCCTTGTGGAGTGCGGGTAGATTCGTTTATGCCTGGATCGCGGTTCTGGCCAGCCTCTTGACGCTGGCCTATTTCCTTTCCATGCAGAGGAAGGTATTCTTCGGTAAATTAAAGGCCGGGTTTGAAAACATCAGGGAATCAAGCGCGGGCCTGATAATCTCACAGGCGGTTTTGGCGATTATCACCGTAGGTCTAGGGCTGTTTTTCCCGTTTATTGTGCCATGGCGATAAATATTCTATTATTAGTTGCGCTTTTTCTGGCCGGGGTCTGGACGGTTATGACTACCCGTCTAGTGCGTTCGGTGGTTGGTCTGGCCATGGTGAGCGCAGTTGTATCGATTCTTATATTCAGGTTAAATTCTCCTCTTGCTGCAGTCTTTGAGTTATCGGTTTGCGCCGGGTTAATTTCCGTTATATTTGTTACCACTATCAGTTTTACCCAGAGGCTTACTCCCGAGAAACTTGAACTGCGCAGGAAACAGAGATTCGATAAATACTCCTATCTGCCGGTTGTTCTTCTGGCGGTAGGGATACTGCTGATGATTTTTAAGCCGAACCCGGATTTTCCTTTGCCTCCGGTACCTAAGGAACAGGATGCCCGGAATATCATCTGGCACTTGCGGCATGTCGATTTACTGGGCCAGATATTGGTTATCCTGGCGGGGGTCTTCGGGGTAGTTATATTATTTAAGGAGCCAAGAAAATGAGTCTGGAAGGCGCCCATATATTCTGGGTTTTTAATATTTTTATAATACTCCTGTCCGTGATGGGTGCTTATTATATCATCGCGACTTTTAACCTGATACGCTCGTTAATCGGGCTTGAGCTGTTGATTAAGGCGGTTACCCTTTTGATAGTCCTTGCGGGTTACCTGACCGGCAATGAAGGGTTGGCGCAGGCGCTGGTGATTACCCTGATAGTAATTGAAGTCGTGATTATGGTAGTGGCGGGCGGAATAGTGGTAAGCGTCTACCGTAATAACAGGACGCTGGATACCCGCAGGCTTAAAGAACTTAAAGGTTAAAATGAATACTATATCAGAAGGTTTGTTTTCTCCTCCGGCGGTATTCCTGATAATACTGGTTTTCGTCGGTTTATTTTCGTTTATTTGCTCGGCGCTGGCTTTCCGCAACAAAAAGCAGTCCAGCGAATCCAAAGAGGCCTATGCCTGCGGAGAGGATTTTCAGGAGCACATGATCCAGCCGGACTACAGCCAGTTTTTTCCGTTTGCCTTTTTCTTTACTATATTGCACGTAGTTGTACTGGTCATCGCCACTATTCCCCGGGTGGATATGGCGGTATTCGGCGCAGCGATGGTTTATATTCTGGGGGCGATTATAGGGTTATTCAGTCTTTTGAGAAAGTAGGAGATAGATGGGGGTAATTACGAAAGTAGTCAATTGGGCCAGGCTTAAATCTCCCTGGGTCCTGCATTTTAACACCGGAGCCTGTAATGCCTGCGATATCGAGATCGTGGCCGCGCTTACGCCGCGCTACGACATAGAGCGTTTCGGGATGATCTTGAAAGGGACTCCCCGGCATGCGGATGTCCTGCTCTGCTCCGGGCCGGTAACCAAGCAGATTGAATCGCGCCTGAAGAGGATTTATGAGCAGATGCCTGAACCGAAATTTGTTCTGGCAATAGGCACCTGCGCCTGCTCGGGAGGCGTGTTTGAGGGATGTTACAGCGTCAAAGCAGGGATAGATAAAGTTATCCCGGTCTCGGCTTACATACCGGGTTGCCCGGCCAGCCCCAAGGCTATTATCGACGGGGTAGCCAAGCTCCTTGTCAGTCTGGAGGAAAGCGAAAAGAAATGAGCGTTGAAGAGAATCTAAAGCACAAATTAGAGAGCCGTTTTCCGCATATGAAGGATACGGTGGTGGTTCAGCGTACGCGCAGGATGTCTGCGGACGTGGCACAGGAGCGGTTCTTTGAGGTATTCGATTACCTTATTAACGAGATGCAGTTTACGCACCTCTGTACTATTACCGGCATGGATGAGGTGGAATCATTCGGCATTATATATCATTTAAGCCGTGAGGGCGAGATTGTATTCAGCCTGCGGATTCATATTTCCCACGATAACCCTAAAATCAAGACCGTGACCGGGTATTTTCTCGAGGCTGATGCTTATGAAAGAGAATTGAACGACCTTTTAGGCATCGAGATCGAAGGGCTTGCGCCCGGGCACCGTTACCCGTTGCCGGATAACTGGCCGAAGGAGGACCACCCTTTGCGCAAAGACTGGAAACCAGAAAGCGAGGTAGACCATGCATAATTCACAGGATGTAAAAGTACCTTTCGGGCCGCAGCACCCGGCGCTTAAAGAGCCGGAAGGGTTCCTGATTACCCTGCGCGGAGAGAAGATCACCGCTTCCAGCGTTAAAATCGGTTACAACCATCGCGGCATAGAGAAGGCCTGCGAAGAGAGGACTTATATACAGGACCTTTATCTTATCGAGAGAGTATGCGGGATATGCTCGCATTCGCATGCTACTGCTTTTGTCCAGGCGGTCGAGGAGATTGCCGGGTTAGAGGTTCCTAAAAGGGCGCTTTATATCCGTTCCCTGATCGGAGAGCTTGAGAGGATACATTCACATCTTCTCTGGCTGGGGGTAGCCGGCCATGAAATAGGGTTTGATACACTGCTTATGTATACCTGGCGCGACCGGGAAGTGGTAATGGATATACTGGCACTGTTGACCGGGAACCGGGTTAACTATGGGATGAATACCATCGGCGGGGTCCGGCGAGACATAACTCCGGCCCAGGCCAAAGAAGTACTTAAGGCTGTTGATATACTGGAGGAGAGGACTAAATATTATATTAAGATCGCCACCCAGGAGACTACTATCATAGAGAGGCTCTCCGGGGTAGGCGTCTTAAGCAAGAAGGATGCTTTAAAGCTGGGTGCTGTCGGGCCTACCGCGCGCGCTTCAGGCGTTGCCCGGGATGTGCGTAAGGATGACCCTTACGCCGCTTACGGCGAGCTGGATTTCAAAGTCATTACTGCGGAGACCTGCGATGTTTACGGCCGTACCGTAGTGAGGGTCTTGGAATTGATGGAAGCTTATAAGATAATCCGTCAAATCATTAAGAATATGCCGGAGGGCCCCATTGCAGTAAGGGCTCCGCGTAAGATACCTGCGGGAGAAGCGGTTTCCCGCTATGAAGCCCCCAGAGGAGAGGATTTTCATTACGTACGATCAAACGGTACGGAGAAGCCCGACAGGGTGAAAGTCAGGGCGCCGACCCTGGCTAATGTGCAGGCGGTCTCCAAGATGCTTGAAGACAGGTACTTAGCTGATATGCCCATAGTAATCGCGGCAATCGACCCGTGTTTCTCCTGCACCGACAGGTCGATTATCATTAAAAATTCCGGTTCGAAGAATTCCAAGACTATCCCTTGGGAAGTCTTACATATTCAGAGCATTGAGTGGTACAAAGAACGCAGGGGTATAGATTTTTCAGGTCTTAACAGGAAATACGCCAAGGGCTTTAAAATATGATCCAGCAGTTTTTTGCAATCTTGGTTTTCCCGGGAGTAGCTTTCCTGTTTGTCTTCAGCCTGGCTGCGGAATTCATTGACCGTAAGCTTTGCGCCAGGCTTCAGAACAGGCTGGGCCCGCCCTGGTTTCAGCCGTTGGCGGATTTTATCAAGCTTCTGGGCAAAGAAAATATTGTCCCCTGTGATGCGGATGTACGCATATTCAAGTTTATGCCGGTAATGGCGCTGGCTGCATCTTGCGCCTCGTTTCTTTATATTCCTCTCTGGCAAGCTAAGGCGCCGCACTCCTTTGACGGCGATGTGATAGTAGTGCTTTATCTCTTGACTATACCCACGCTTACCTATTTCCTAGGAGGATGGTATTCGCGTTCGGTCTATTCCATGATTGGAGCCATTCGTTCGTTAACCCAGCTCTTTGCGTATGAAGTCCCGCTTTTTATGTCCATACTTGCTTCAGCTATGCTGGCTAATTCCTGGAATCTAAGCGAGATCGCGCAGTTTTATTTACAGCATCCCGGGTATTGGGTTTTTAACTTCATCGGGTTCTGTATTGCCCTGATATCTTTGCTGGGAAAACTGGAGAAGACCCCTTTTGATATCCCGGAGGCGGAGACCGAGATTGTCGCCGGAAGCTTTACCGAGTATAGCGGGAAGCTGCTGGCTTTTTTTCGGCTCTCCCTTGACGTAGAGATGGTCGTGGGAGCCTCTCTTTTGGCTGCGGTATTCTTCCCGTTCGGAATAGGCCTCCAGCCGGTTACCGGCTTCATTTTGTATATCGCAAAAGTCCTGGCAATCGTCGCTATGATCTCGGTCTTGCGTACGCTGCTTGCCCGCCTGCGCCTGGACCAGATGATAACTTTATGTTGGAAGTATTTCGCGCCGATTGCCTTTCTGCAGGTGGTTATAAACCTTATATTAAAAGGAGTATTTCTTAAATGATACGGCCGGGTAAGATGCTGCAGCAATTAGTCGCCTCTATTTTTAAGAAGCCGGCTACGCTTAACTATCCGGCGGTCAGGTCCGGTATGCCCGAAGGTTTCCGGGGAAAGCTTAAGTTTACCCCCGAAAAGTGCATCGGCTGCCTTATGTGTATGCGCGACTGCCCCACCGGGGCAATTAAGATTAAAAAAATAGCCGATAAACAATTCGAATGCCAAATAGACCTGGCTAAGTGTATTTACTGCGCGCAATGCGTCGACTCCTGCCCTAAGAAAGCGCTCGTTGCCACCGAAGAATTCGAACTCGCCAAAATAGACCCGAAGAAGTTAACCGTAGTCTTCAATGCAGAAAATCAGGGAGAAGTTAGCAAGTAGGCTTAGGGGTGCAAGAAAAATAGCTATCCTGGGGGTCGGTTCAGACCTTAGAGGAGATGATGCCGCCGGATTGATCGTCGGGGAATGCCTGGCTAGAAGCCTTAAAACCCGGAAAACCAAGGTTTTTTTCGGTGATACCGCTCCGGAGAACCTTACCGGAGAAATAAGTAAATTTAAACCCTCCCACCTTATTATCGTAGATTCCGCCGATTTTGAACTAAAGCCAGGCTCAATCATGGTCTTCGACCCGGAAGATATCGCCGGAATCTCCTTTTCCACCCACAGGCTCCCTCTAAAACTTATTGCGGATTATTTGTATGGTATAATTAAATGTAAAACTGTTATAATAGGCCTACAGCCCAAAGGGCTTAAGTTTGATTCCGAAGTATCAGCGTCGCTTAAGGATTCCATAAGAATTCTGGTTGCCGAATTAAGGGAAGCTTTAAAGCTTGTATTAAAATGAGACAGAAGCTGCGTATAGCCTTAGCCCAGATTAATTGTACGGTCGGAGATTTTGCCCAGAACCGCTCCAAAATCCTGGCGTGTATCGATGATGTCCTTAAGCTTAAAGCCGATATTATCGCTTTCCCGGAACTTTGCGTCTGCGGATATCCGCCGGAAGACCTTCTTCTTAAGCCAAAGTTTATACAGGATAACCTGGATATCGTCAAAGAGGTCGCATCTAGGGTAAAGGGCATAATAGCGGTTATCGGGTTTGTGGATAAAGAGAAAGATAAGCTTTATAACGCTGCGGCGGTGATATACGGCGGTAAAATAAGAGGAGTCGCCCGCAAAATACTGCTTCCTAATTACGGGGTCTTTGACGAGAA
>Ga0233425_10007176_pt1 | contig 15858 bp, 15 predicted proteins | sample Watercolumn_Towu_2_FD_181712 | JGI IMG/M metagenome (GOLD analysis project Ga0233425, IMG submission 181712) | Freshwater microbial communities from Lake Towuti, South Sulawesi, Indonesia - Watercolumn_Towuti2014_140_MG | ecosystem: Environmental > Aquatic > Freshwater > Lake | place...
AATGCCATGCCGATCGCCAGGCCGGCGCCCATGGAGTTGCCGACCAGCGTTGCCTGTGGGATCTCTACCGCATCCATGAATCCGGCGAGAAAGGCCAGCATCTGGTCCAGCCGGTAGTCGATGTCCGGTTTGTCGGACAACCCTGCTCCGGGCAAATCGGGCGTCAGGACACGGAAGTGCTGCGACAGGGTACGTTGCTGATGCTCCCACTGCCACATCGATCCCCCGAATCCGTGGATCAAGATGACCGGCGGGCCCGCACCCACGTCGAGATACGCGATCCGCTGATCAAGGACGAGAGCGGTCTTGACCGGAATGCGCTCGATGGCGTCGAACTGCGCCGGAATCGACGTGGACGACGTGCAGGCGGTCAAAGCGTGAGGCACGAGGCACAGGGTGAGCAGCGCAGGGTGCAGCAGTCTGCAAGAGACAAGGATACTCGGGAAGATGGACCTACTCCAGCTGGATGACCGTTTCATCCGTTTTCACATTGTCCCCCTCAGCGGCCAGGATGGCGGCGACCTTCCCCTCGATCGGAGCCGGCACACGGCTTTCCATCTTCATCGCTTCGATGATCAGAAGGGGATCGCCGGCTTTGACTTGATCATCCTTCGCCACCAGGATTTTCACCACGCGGCCCGGCATCGGCGGAGCCACGTCGCCCGGTTTTGAGGGCTTCGGCCGCTTGGGTTTGGCTGCCGGTCCCGCGTCCGGGGATACTGGAATTCCGGCGAGGATTTCCTGAATGGGTTCGAGCGAAACCTCTTCCAGCTTGTCGTTGACCCGGATGTAGTAGGGTTTGCGTCCGTCGGTCTTCCGGCCTGAGCCGGAGACCTTGACGTGAAAGGTTTCGCCGTGCACGGTAACGTTGAATTCCACCGGAGCAAGATGGAGTTCGTGCGCGACGGCCGGGCCTTTGGGCGCGCTGGCTTCGAGCGGCCCCGGGGTCAAGTCGCCTTTCTCCCGGGCCTCGAAGAAATCCCGCGCGATGGCCGGAAAGAGCGCGAAGCAGAGTTGGTCCTCGATCGAGGAGGCGGAGGCAGGGAGATCCTTCTTGATCGCCTCCAGTTCGGGCTCGAGCCGATCCGCGGGTCTGGTCTTGATCGGTTCTTCGTTGCCGATGGCGCGCGTCAGGACGTCGTTATCGACCGGCCCCGGAGCGCGCCCGTACAGACCGAGAAAATAGTTCTTCGTCTCGGTGGTGATGACCTTGTATCGCTCCCCGGTCAGGACATTGAGGGTCGCCTGGGTGCCGACGATCTGGCTGGTCGGTGTCACGAGCGGCGGATAGCCCATTTCTTTTCTGACCCGTGGGACCTCGTCAAGCACTTTCTTCATCCGGTCGAGCGCGTTCTGCTCGGTGAGCTGCGCGGCCAGGTTCGAAAGCATGCCTCCCGGAATCTGCGACGTCAGAATCTCTACATCGACACCGGTGAAATCACTCTCGAACTGGCGATACTTGCGGCGAACGGTGCGGAAGTGCTCGGTGATCGGGAGGAAGGACGCCAGATCCAGGCCGGTGTCGTACCGCGTATTCCTGAGCGATGCCACGAGCGTTTCCGTGGCCGGATGCGAGGTCCCGCCGGCCAGCGGCGACATCGCAGTGTCGAGCATGTCGAGGCCGCCGAGAACGGCCATCAGCGACGCCATTGAAGCCATCCCCGAGGTGTAATGCGAATGGAGATGGATCGGCACCTTGACCGCGGCTTTCAGCCGGCGCACGAGGTGATAGGCGTCGAGCGGCGCCAGGAGCCCGGCCATGTCTTTGATACAGAGGGTATCGGTGCCCATGTCTTCCAGCATTCTCGCCATGTCGACGAACCGGTCGATGCTGTGCACGGGGCTCACGGTATAGCTGATGGCGGCTTCGGCATGTTTCCCGCAGGCTTGGACTTCGCGCACCGCCCGGTCGAGGTTTCGTACATCGTTGAGTGCATCGAAGATCCGGAAGACATCAATCCCGTTCGTGGCGGCACGTTCAATGAACCGTTCCAGGACGTCGTCGGCGTAGTGCCGGTAGCCGACGAGATTCTGTCCTCGCAGCAGCATCTGCAGTTTGGTGTTGGGCATGGCGGCGCGCAAGGCGCGGAGTCGTTCCCACGGATCTTCCTTCAGGAAGCGCAGGCAGGTGTCGAACGTCGCGCCGCCCCACACCTCCAGTGACCAATAGCCGACCGCGTCGAGCTTCTGCGCGATCGGCAGCATGTCCTCGGTGCGCATGCGCGTGGCGAGCAACGATTGGTGCCCATCCCGAAGCGCCACATCGGTGATCAAGAGCCGTTTTCCGGGCGCCGGTTGGATCGTGAATTCCTGCGGGCGCGATTTCACAGTTTTGGAGGTTCTGAGAGCCGGAGCAGACGCCCGTTTTTTCGTGCTGTGTTTCTTGGGTGACGGCCGTGTTGTCGCCATGGTATCCAGGGTTTCTCTTTTCGACTCGCGCTGGGGTTGCCCGGTTACAGCCCTTCGTAGGCCGCGATGGCGGCGGAGAGTGCCAGGACCAGATCTTCCGGCTGCTCGAATTCATGGTACGAGTAAAGGTCGGGGTGGCTGTCCAGGTAGGACGTGTCGAAACGCCCGGCCAGAAAGTCCGGTTCCTGCATGATCGCCTCCATAAAGGGGATCGTCGTCTTTACTCCACGGAGGACATATTCTTCCAGTGACCGCCTCATGCGGCTCACAGTTTCTTCCCACGTCCGGCCCCGAACCGTCAGCTTGGCCAAGAGGGCGTCATAGTATGGGGGCACGGGGTAACCCCTATAGACGGCGCCGTCGATGCGCACGCCGATGCCGCCCGGAGACAGATACGCCGTCACGGTACCGGTGCAGGGCAAAAAATTGTTCTTGGGGTCTTCCGCATTGATCCGGCATTGGATTGCGTGGCCCTGGAGTGTGACGTCCTTCTGCTGAATGTCGAGCGGCTTTCCCGCGGCGATCGTGATCTGATTCCGCACGATGTCGATGGCCGTGATCTGCTCGGTCACTGTATGCTCCACCTGGAGGCGCGGATTCATTTCGATAAAGTAGAACCGGCCGTCCTGGTCGAGCAGAAACTCGACGGTCCCCGCGTTGTCGTAGTGCACCGCCCGCGCAATGCTCGTGGCGGCTTTGCCCATTTCCGTGCGCAGTTTCGGCGTGAGGATCAGGGACGGAGCAATCTCGATGAGTTTCTGGTGCCGGCGCTGGATGGAACAGTCCCGTTCACCCAGGTGGATGATATGGCCGTGGCGGTCTCCCAGAATCTGGAACTCAATATGGTGCGGCCGCTCGATATATTTCTCAATGAACACACTGCCGTTTCCGAAAGAGGCCTGGGCTTCTCGCGAGGCAACCTCCATGTTTTCGCCCAATTCGGCATCGGATCGCACGACCCGGAGTCCGCGTCCCCCGCCTCCGGCACTGGCTTTGATCATGACCGGGTAGCCGACCTTCTTTGTGAAGGCAAGCGCCTCCTTCACGTCGGTGACATCGCCGTGCGTACCAGGGACAATGGGGACTCCGACTGATTCGGCGAGTTCGCGCGCCTTGACCTTGCGCCCCATCAGCGTGATAGCATGGGGTGACGGGCCGATAAAGGTAATGCCCCAGGTCTGGCAGAGTTCGGCAAACTCCGCGTTTTCAGAAAGGAATCCATACCCAGGATGGATCGCATCTGCACCGATGCGTGTGGCCAGATCCACGATCTGCTGGCTGTCCAAAAAGCCCTTCACGGGTCCCGGCCCAACCAGGTAGGCTTCGTCGGCTTTCTTCACGTAGATTCCGGTCGAATCCGCCTCGGAATAGATGGCAGCGGTGGCGATGTTGAGCTCGCGGCAGGCGCGGATGATCCGCATGGCGATTTCCCCGCGATTAGCCACCAGAATCTTCTTAAACATCTTCCTCGAACTCCCTGTGAGTCCTTGACGTCCTCGCGTGAAAACCGGTGAAAACGAGCGCGTAAGCTAGCATAGGATCAAGAGGTCTGTCGAGGGAGGGCGGGGCCTCTGATTCACACTCCAGGAGGGAACGGCGTTACCTAGCTTGTACTAAGAAGCCTTTGGAGCGGGCATTCCCGCCGCCGGCGACGACGTCGATGAACGACATCCCGGGCTGGATATCGGGAACTGTGGCTTCGATGGTGGTCTCATTCACAAAGTTGTAGTCGATCTTCGCCGGTCCTGCGGCACTGAAAGTCACGCCGTGGAAACATTCTTTCGTTCCGAAGTTCTCGCCTTTAATGGTGACTTTCTGACCCGGTTTGGCCTCGTCCGGCTCGACTTTCAGGATCTTCGGCCTCTTGCTGCGGTCGCAGACGGGGTCTTTCTCGACCTTTTCTGCGTCAAACCCTTTGATGGATTCCATGTCGTAGAGGGTAAAGCCGGCGCCGTCGACGATGGCGCCTTCCTCGGCATGGAGCGATCGTGCGAAGGGTAGGGTGAGCATGAGCGACCAGAAGGCAAGGAACAATGTGGTGAACTGCCTGGGACCCATAATCTCCTCCTTCGCCGAACGATTACCGCTTCGGCATCGGAATATAGATGTCCCCGATAATCGACTGCCCCTGAGCCGAAAGAGCGAATTGTGCAAAGGCATCGACCAGGGGCTGGGACTCTTTTTTCGACAGCATCAACAGAGGGCGACGGAGCCCATAGCGGCCGTCTTTGACCGTCGGTACTTCCGGCTCGACCTTGTCCAGCGGCAGCAGCCGGACGGCGACGCCGCTGGAGACCGCCGAAAGTCCCGTGCTCAGTGAGACGTAGGCGACGGCTGAAAGCGGTGGCAGGGTTCCCACCACTGTCTTGACGACCTTCTCATCCCTTCCGATCATCTTGGCAGTTTCGGGAATCTTCCCGGCGATTCCGAGGTGGGCTTCGAACGCCTCACGGATGTTCTGATTGCGTGGCCGGTCGATCAGTAGAATCCTGGTATCAGGTCCTCCCAGCTCGGACCAGGTTTGTACCTTACCGGAAAAAATATCGGCAACCTGCTGCCTGGTCACCTCTTTGGTGAAGTTCGACAAATGGACCAAGATCCCGATTCCATCCCACCCGATCTGCGTGGCGGCCAGGGCCGGGTCTTCGGCGCCGGTCACGGCGATGTGGGCATGGCCGGTTTTGACCAGTTCGAGCGGTTTCGAATTGTCGTCCCATAGGATATCGATGTAAGCGCGGGGATTGATCTTTTCGAACGCGCGCGCCAGCGTCTCCATAGTGACTTGCTCCGGCCCGTTGCCTGCAATGATGAGGTTCCCGGCAACCTCTGCGGAGGCTCCGAGCGGAAGGGTCGGGCACAGTGTGAGAGACACGAGGATTTTGGCGAGGAAGCGACTTGTCGCGATGAAGTGTCTGCCCCGGGGAGAGACACAGGTGGTTGGCGTGGCTTGGTCACGGCAGAGGGACTGGCTCATCCCTATGACCCAGAGCTTGATCCTGCCCCGGTGACAGGGGTTGAGTCCGGAACGGCATTGGGCGGCGGGACATTGCGCTTGGCGTTCAGCGGCGGCAACTTGGCAAATCTTTGCATCCGTTCATTGTTCATCGCCGTGGCTTTGATCTCGGCAAAGCCCGGTTTGTGATCGCCGACGACCTTGGACGAAAAGGAGGACAGGAGCCGGGTGGCTTCCCTGGCATGGCAGAAGGGACATTCCGTGTCCTCGACTCTGGCGTGGACTGACTGGGTGGTTTCAAACTGTTTGGAACATCGTCCGCAGCGATACTCGTAGAGCGGCATGAGCCGGTTCCCTTTCTGTCTCCTGGATCACGGTGGATCCACCTGCAAACACCCTTGACCGGCCGACTCCCTTGCGCTTATTGTAGCACAGTTGCGTGCGTGAACTGCCAGCGTCACAGGAGGATTCCGATGTCAGTGCTGATTCGACGGTACAAGGGCATCAATGGGATTATGCAGGAAGAGCGGATCGATGAGGATGCTCGAATCGAGCGCTACATGCGGCTCTTCGACAAAGACGATATCAAGAAGTTGCAGACCGGCGTGAAGGTCTTCATCGAGAAGGATGAGTGGCAGCTCCTTCCATAAACACGTGAGAGGTTAGGGGCAAGGGGCTCATCGGGGAAGCTCGTGTGCGCCTATTACCCCTCACGCCGTACCCCTCACTTGGTTTATGACCTACTGGATTCATATCGCGCGATCGATCGATCGCGTGACGCTGCATCGGGACCGGTGCTCCGAAGTGCCGTCGAATTCCACGTCCAGCGATTTCTGGGAAGGCGGGTGGTTCGACTATCCTGAAAAGGAGCGGGCGCTTCATGCTATGGAACAGGCCGGAGCGAGCGATCAACGGCGCTGTCCGTTGTGCAAACCGTAGAGTATGAAGTGCTGAGTCCTGAGTGCTCAGTGCTAAATCTTGAAGTCAGGTCTATCCGCTCAGAACTCAACACCCAGCTCTCAGCACTTCTTTAATCCGATGCCACGACTCGCACTCTTTTTGACAACAGTGATCTGGGGCGCCACGTTTCCCGCCACCAAAGCAGCGCTTGCACAAATTCCTCCGCTTTCGTTCCTCCTGCTCCGGTTTGCTCTGGGCGTGGCGCTGATCGGCCTTTGGTTTGTGGTCGCGCGGCGCAGGCTGCATCGCGATCGCGCCCTGCTCGCCGCCGGAGGGATCGCGACGGTCTTTCTTTTCCTCGGATACCTGCTGCAGACGGTCGGGCTTCGCTACACCGCCGCGTCCAATTCTGCCTTTCTCACGGCTCTGTATGTGATTTTCGTGCCGCTCATCCTGCGGCGATTCGACGGCCGGGTCTTGCTTGCAACAGCGGTTGCCGTGGTCGGTCTCTGGCTGTTGGTCAAGCCGGGGGCGTCGATGAATCTGGGCGATCTTATGACGCTCGGGTGCGCGTTGGCCTTTGCGGGGCATATCGCCTGTCTTGAGCGGTTCACCCGCATGTTCGATGCACCATCGTTGCTGGCCTGGCAGATGGCGGCAGTGACGCTGCTGTTCATTCCGATGACGTGGTGGGAGCAGGCGCCGGCAAGCGCCTTTTCGCCGACCGGCGTGTTGCTGATCGGACTGGGCATCACCGGGGGCTTGGCCACCGGAGCGTTTGCCGTGCAGATGTGGGCCCAACAGATTGTCCCAGCCCAGCAAGTGGCGCTGGTGTTCGCCTCGGAGCCGGCCTATGCTGCCTGGCTCTCGTGGTATTTTCTCGGCGAGACGCTGGATCTCCAGGCGTGGGTGGGAAGCGCGCTCATTTTGCTGGGCGTGGTGATCGGAGCGTTTGAAAAACAGGCGCAGGCACAGCCGCCCTCCGCTGAGATCGCACAGCCTGCGTAGCCCTGTTGCAAAGAGCGAAATGGCACAGAAATTTGGAAACGGCCGGTGGGTTCACGAAGGGTTCTTAGATAATCGTGCCGAAGGAACTGTCGTCGGCCGGATCGTGTTTGCCGCCATCGGGCCGGTGGATTTCATTTTGCGGGGAAACTTCAAGGCCGACATTGCGGGCGAGGTGATCCAGTTTCGCAATCGTCGGTTCGAGGATGCGGACATGGCGGGTCATGTGATCGGGGATATGGAAAATCCGCAGATAGGGACGGTCAATCTCATTTCATTCGACCCGCATCCCAATCTCGCTCCGCATCCCTATGTCGAGTGGTTTTCGCACCGGGAGACCCACTATCGGTTTGAACTTGAGCCTGGTGATGCCTGGGTCGTGCCTGCCGGCGAGCGCGAAGCGATTGATCGGGAGAGTCACAGAATCCGCGAGGCCGCGGCATCGCTTGAGGTGGATCGTGCAAGCGCGCACGAGGAGTCCGATTGGGTCTAGCGTGGAGGGAAAGTTCTGAAGCTGTTGATCTGATGATCTATAATACGTTTCGGTGCACGTGACCGATCAACAGGTCGTCAGATTCTTATTAGACTGCGATTGATTCCAGTTTGCTCTTGCCTTCGCGCACGTATTCCGGAACATCCCGAATGTCCCACACCAGCCCCAGCTGCTCCAGCAGCTTCAGGCAGTAGTAGGTCATGTCGACCTCCCACCAATAGAAACCTTGCTTGGTGGAGGCGGGATAGTAATGGTGATTGTTGTGCCAGCCTTCTCCCATGGTGATGAGGGCCAAAATGAAGTTGTTGCGGCTGTCGTCTCCGGTCACGTAGCGTTGCGACCCATAGACGTGGGAGAGCGAATTGATCGTGCAGGTTCCGTGAAGCAGCGCCACGGTGGAGATAAAGAACCCCCAGATCAGCATCTGGGGTCCGTCGGTGCCAAGGCCGGGAGCATAGGCTTCCAGCAGGCGGCCCAGCCCAAACATCCCGAATCCAGCGATGGTGGGAACGAGGCCGTCGAAGCGATCGAGAAATTGCAGCTCAGGATACTTGGCAAAATCTGAGATCGCCTTGAGCCGGGGCGCATAGTGCGTTTGCGATGTAAACCAACCGATGTGCGACCAGAGAAATCCTCCCTGCCGCGGGGAGTGCACATCGTCCGGCGTATCGGAGGCGATGTGGTGATGGCGATGATGGCTTGCCCACCACAGGGGGCCGCGCTGTGCGCAGGAACCGCCCAGGATGGCAAACACGAACTGGACCGCGCGCGAGGTCTTAAAGGTTCGATGGGAGAAGTATCGATGGTACCACCCGGTGATGGCGAACATGCGGAGAAAATAAAAGGCGATCGCAACGGCAACAGCGGTCCAGCTCCATCCGACCCAAATAATGCCGAGGCACATCAAGTGAACCGCAATGAACGGGATGCTGCGCAGCCAATCAACCTTTGGCGGTCCCTGCACCTTCATCTTCTCGAGACCGGCCCAAGAATCAAACCAGCGTAACACCGCGAACCCGAGTTCCCGGGCTCTGGTCGGGCGGAGCGTTTGCACGTCGGACATTCGATTACCTCCGGATCGAGGGTCGGCGACTCACTGTGTCGGAAGACAGGACGCCGGGATCCCGATTAAGCTGAGTGATCTCGCGGCGCTTGGGTAGTGAAGAATGAGGCAGGCCGCAGATACCGAATCATCACCTCGCCGGGTTCTGATCCAGCCATATAATGGGTGCCCATTATACACACAACTACCGGGAAAGTGAAATCGGACATTTGAGCCCCGATCATTTCGCCCAAATCGATTGTACCGGAACGGTCGGATCTGTCTATCCTTTTGTCTGAGTCGGTACGGGAGCGAATCGCGCCGTGGCCTCAATTTGACAGGCTCGCCCGCGCGTCTCTAGAATGTCGAATCGATGAACGAGCGTTTCTTGAAAGCCTGTCGGCGCGAGCCGGTCGACTGTACACCGGTGTGGTTTATGCGCCAGGCCGGCCGCTACATGGCCGAGTATCGGGCGCTGCGCGCGAAGTACTCCATCCTTGAGTTGTGCAAAACGCCGGAACTCGCGGCGCAGGTCACCCTCCAGCCGATCGACCGCTTTCCCCTCGATGCCGCCATTATTTTCGCCGACATTTTGCTTCCCCTGGAGCCGATGGGGATCCAGCTGGAGTTCGCTGAAGGCGAAGGGCCGGTGATCCATAACCCGATCCGCGATCGTGCGGCGGTGGAGCGGCTGAGACTCATCGACGGCGGCGAACTCGATTATGTCGCGGAAGCCATCAGACATGCGCGTCGGGCGCTGAATGGGCGAGTTCCGCTGATTGGGTTTGCCGGGGCGCCGTTTACGCTGGCGAGCTACGCGATCGAGGGCGGCGGGTCGCGCAACTATCTGCGTACGAAACAGATGATGTACGCCGATCCGACGGCCTGGCATAAGCTCATGGATAAGTTCGCACGGGTCATCACCGGGTATCTCCGACGGCAGATCAAGGCAGGGGCTCAGGCGATTCAGCTCTTCGACAGTTGGGTCGGCTGCCTCTCGGCCGGCGACTACCTGGAATACGTTGTGCCTCACGTGCAGGTGATTTTCGACGGGCTGAAGCGGGAGGGCGTGCCGATGATTCATTTCGGCACTGGGACGACGGCCATCCTTCGACACATGCGCGAAGCAGGCGGGGATGTCATCGGGATCGACTGGCGGGTTCATCTCGACGAAGCCTGGGCCATGGTCGGGCACGATCGCGCGGTGCAGGGCAATCTGGACCCGCTCGTCCTGTTTGCGCCGCTTCACGAAATCGAACGCCGGGTCGAGGACATCTTGCGACGCGCCGGCGGCCGCGCGGGCCACATCTTCAATCTCGGACACGGGATTCTTCCCTCCATGCCTATCGATCACGTCGCTGCCACCATCGACATGGTGCATAAGCTCAGCCAACGGTAGGGCGCGTCAATGGTCAATCGTCATCCGTCAAGCGTGAAAACTAACCCACGATTGACGCATGACCGTTGACGAATGACGAGGATCTGCATGTCTGTCACGCAACGTCCGACCGCAATCCTGCTGATGGCCATGGGCGGGCCGGATTGCCTGGAAAATGTGGAGCCTTTCTTGCTGGACGTGCGGGGAGGACGACCAACGCCGCCCGAACTCGTCAAAGAGATTCGTGAGAGGTATCGCGCAACCGGCGGGAAGTCGCCGGCCGTCGATATCACGAAAAGCGTGGCGAGGCGGCTGGAAGCGAAGCTGAACGAATCGGGCGATGGTCGATACCGAGTCTACGTAGGGTTGCGACACTGGCATCCGTTCATCAAAGAAGCCTACGCCGAGTTGATCGGAGAGCTGCCGGAACATGTCATCGGACTCTGCATGGCGCCGCAGCAGTCCGCGCTCAGCACCGGGGCCTATCGGAAAAAAGTGGAAGAGGCGCGGGCCTTGCTCCAACACCCCGGTTCCGTCAGCTATGTCGGCAGCTGGCACCGGCATCCGAAACTGATTGCGGCGATCGTCAGAAATATCCAGGAGGGGCTTCTGAATTTTCCCCACGATATTCGGGCGACCGTGCCGGTGCTGTTTACGGCGCATAGCTTGCCGGAGTGCGTCGTTGCCATGAAGGATCCCTATCCCGATGAAGTACGGGGCACGGTCGAAGCGGTGGCGGCGTCGTTAGGGGAGCAGCCGACCAGGTTTGCCTATCAGAGCCAGGGACGATCGAACGAGCCGTGGCTGGGGCCGGCCGTGGAGGCGACATTGGACGCGTTGTGCCGGGAGGGACATCGGCATGTGCTGGTGGCTCCGATCGGATTCATCTGCGATCACGTTGAAACGCTCTTCGATATCGACATCGAATTGAAGCAGTTGGCGACGAGCAAAGGCATGCAGCTTGAGCGCATCGCCATGCTGAACGATTCTCCGTCGTTGGTCGAGGTACTGTTCGACATCGTGGCCGCGCACGAATCATCTCGTCGTCTTCCGTCGTGAGCCGACCCCGCGCAGTCGTGGTTGTCGGCGGCGGTATCTCCGGGCTTGCAACCGCCCATGCGTTACAGGAACAGGCGGCCGCTGCCGGCCCTGCCATCCGCTGTATCGTGCTCGAGTCCGGATCGTCATGGGGAGGGAAAATCGTCACCCGCCGAGTGGGCGATCTTGTGACCGAGGCGGGACCCGATTCGTTTCTCTCTCAGAAACCTGCCGGCATCCAGCTCTGCGGGAAGCTGGGTCTCGCCGAGCAGCTCATCAACACCAATGAGACGGGCAAGAAGGCGTTTGTGCTGAAGGGCGGCCGGCTGCACGAATTGCCCGAGGGGCTCGTGTCGTTCGTGCCCAAGCAGTTGGGGCCTTTTCTCCGAAGCGGCCTGCTCAGTTGGACCGGTCTGATGCGCATGGGGCTTGATGTTGTCGTTCCGCGCGGCCCATCCGGGGGCGACCAGTCGGTGGCGCAGTTCCTTCGCCGCCGGTTCGGCGCGCAGGCGTATGAGCGTGTGTTGGAGCCGCTCATGGCAGGGATCTACGCCGGCGATGCCGAGCAGATGAGCCTGCGGGCCACCTTCCCCGCCTTCCTCGAACTTGAGCAGCGGCACGGGAGCATCATTCGCGGCATGATGGCGGCCAGGAAGAAGGCTCCCACAATTCCGGCCGGCGGTTCAAGGCGCACGATGTTTGTGAGTCTCAAGAACGGACTCAGTGACCTGGTGATGGCGTTGACGACGCGGTTGGCCCAGGAGGGGGTGGAACTTCGTCTGGGGTGCCGGGTTGCTGCCTTGCGAGTGCGATCTCACCTCCCCGGTCGTTGGATGTACGATTTGATTCTCGATGACGGATCGGCGCTCTCCGCGGAAGGGCTGGTACTCGCGACGCCGGCCTATGTATCGGCGGAGCTCATCAGGCCGCTGACGCCGATGGCGGCAGGGTTACTGGAGATGATTCCCTATACGTCGACCGCCACGATCTCGCTGGCGTATCCCGCCGGTGCCTTGGCGGGCGCCGTGGAGGGATTCGGGTTTATCGTGCCTCGAAAAGAGGGACGTGATCTGATTGCCGCGACCTGGACCTCCCTCAAGTGGCCGTACCGTGCTCCAGCCGATCAGGTGTTGCTGCGCTGCTACGTGGGCGGGGTCGGGCGGGAAGGAATTCTTCAGCTGGATGACGCGCAGATGGTCTTGAGAGTCCGTGCCGAACTCTCGGCCTTATGCGGCATCAAGGCAGAACCCGGCTACGTAGAAGTGAACCGCTGGGTGAAGGCGATGCCGCAATATACCCTCGGCCATCTCGATCGACTCACACAACTGGACGCGGCGTTGAGCCGCTATGGCGGCCTGGCCCTCACCGGAGCGGGCTATCGCGGCGTTGGCATTCCCGACTGCATTGGTGAGGGCGCAGCGGCGGCTGGCCGGATCATAAGGGATCTCACGGACAACCTCGCTCATTGAGCGCAGGCGTCGGCGCTCCACCGGCGCGGTCAAGCCGCGGGTACGGGAGCGACATGACCGAGAGTCCGGCTTCGTGGCGTCCTCGGCCCTCGTCAGTGTGAGAGCGAAGTCGGGGATGGCATTGAAGACAAGTCGGACGCCCTTGGATTCTCCGCCGAGGCATACATCCAGGCACGCGTTAATGGCAAGTCGGTCGGACCGTCGGTTTCCTGCCGACTGGCCAGCACCTGGTAGACATTCAACCAACCCTGTTGGAATCCCAGCGAAGAGCCGGCCAGGTAGGCACGCCAGACCCGCAGCGTTCGTTCACCAACCAACTTGCTCGCGGAGTCCAGTTGCGCCTCGAGTCGGCGAGACCAATGCGCGAGCGTGCGCGCATAGTGCGGACGCAGGCTTTCGACGTCATAGACTTCGAAATGCTGCGCAGCCATTTCCCGCACGACCAGGTTTAGGTGCGGCAGTTCAGTATGCGGAAAGACATACTTATCCATAAACTCGCTCACACCGGAACCGACGGTGCGGCTGTCGGCATCGGGCGAGGTGATGCCGTGGTTCATGAACAGCCCCCGGTCGCGCAGCAGACGCCGCACGACGCCGAAGTAGGCGGGCAGATTCTTCTGGCCGACATGCTCGAACATGCCGATGCTCGAAATCTTGTCGAACGATGCTTCGCCGAGCCGCGCCGGGGCGTCGCGGTAGTCGAGCAACAGCACCTGCACACGCCCTTCAAGTCCGGCTGCCTTGATGCGCTCGTTGGCACATGCAAACTGGTTGTCCGATAGGGTGATGCCGACGGCGGTCACGCCGTAGTGCTGTGCGGCGTTGAGGATCAACCCGCCCCAGCCGCAGCCGATATCGAGGAGGCGTTCTCCGGGCTGCAGGCGCAGCTTGCGGCAGATGTGGTCGAGCTTAGCGAGCTGCGCGGCATCGATCGTTTCTTCTCCGGTCTGGAAATAGGCGCACGAGTAGACCATGCGCTCGTCGAGCCACAGACGGTAGAACTCATTGCCGACGTCGTAGTGATGTTTGATGTCATCGAGGTCCTGCTTTGGTGTATGGCGCGCCGTTGCGGCGGCGATGCGGGCTGTCGCCGGCGACCCGGCGGCGGCCGCCAGTCGTTCCGCGCTCGCAACGATGGCCATGATGTCGCCGTCGATATCGATGCGGCCATCGACGAACGCCTCGCCGAGAGCTCCGAGCGTCGGATGCGCCAGGGCCGGCAACAGGCCCGGATCGCGAATCGCCATCACCACGCGCGGCTGCTGGCCGAAATTGAGACGGGAACCATCGGGGAGCACAAGGTCGAGCGGTTGGCCGCCGTTCGCACGGACCCTTTCAGCCAGCCGTTGGATGCTGTGGCTGACGGCGAGGCTAACAACCTTGCGAGTAGCCTGCGAGAACAGACCTCCGTTAGGCATGATGACCTCCGTTGGGCTGCGACCGAGAATTCCTGCCGAATGCGCATGTATCGTCTACGAGGATGACCCGCTCAGTACAGGCATTCTTACTGTGAATCTGGATCAGGCGAGCGCGGCAGCGCTCGAATACCCGCAAGAAGCATCAAATGTCGGCCCCGGATTAGACCTTTCCTCTGTGCTTGTCAAGATGCGCACCTGTGCTGAGCATCGTGTATGCGGCGACAAGCGAAGAGTGTGCCAAGTGAAACCCGATGAGAATTCGGACGGTTAAGAAAACGGAGTGGAGAAAGCATGAGGAATCTGAGGTGAAATTCCTCACCCGAGAGATGATCGAATGAGGAATATTGCAGCGCTTCGCTCTTCGGCACTAGTGCCATGAGCCATGGGCCAGTAGCTCTTGTCTTGTTACTTACGGAAGGATGATGGCCTGTTCTGCATAACCGAGTTCCTTCAGAGTGGCCTCCAGGGCGTCTACCATCGGCGGCGGGCCGCAGAGGAAAATACAGGTGTCCAGAGCCGGAGCCGGGAGATGCTGTTTCAAAATCTCGGACGTGACGCGTCCGGTTCCCTCCGGCCATCCGGGAGGGGGCTGTTCCAGGACGTGATGGCAATGAAAGTTCCGGTGTTCCCGCAGGGCCCGATTCCACTCCTCCCGCAGAATAATGTCCGCCTCGGTCTTATTCGCAAAGATGAGGAAGAGTTCCGCATAGATCCGCCTGGCGAGGATCCAGCGGATGATGGAAATCATCGGAGTGATTCCTGTGCCTCCTGCTACGAAGCCCACCCGCTTCGCCATCCCGTCCACCCAATGGCCGCCGCTGTTCGGGCCGCTCATGAGGACAGCATCCCCAATGTGCTGGTCATGGAGGTACTTCGAGACCGTGCCGGATTCGTAGCGCTTGACCGTGAGATCGAAGAAACCTGTCGTGCCGGGCATTGAGGAGGGGGTGTATGGCCGCTTCACCGCCTTGCCGTCGATGGTCGCATGGACGTAAAGAAAATCTCCGGGCAGCATGTCCAGCGTTGCATCGGCAGGAAGCTCGAAGCGGAACGTCTTCGTGTCATGCGTGTCGGTTTCTACAGCTGTGAGCCGGTACGGACTCGGCGTCTTGGTCTTGATCCGGGTGACGACGTCCATGGCAGTTAATGCATCATAGGAAATCGAAGCGATCGGCGCAAGACCGAAGTGGCGGCCGTGAAGTGGATCTTATGAAGCGCGAAACGTCGTTCGCGACATTGAGCATTCACGAGATACGAACGATGAGGAAAGACCGCAGTGGCGCTTGCGGGGTTTGGTCAGCAAAATGACGTTCAGCCTTTTCCCACCTGTCAAGTCGTTCTGCTTACGGTGTTCAGAAATCCCTCTCATGGTCGAGGGGCGAAATGTCGATTTTCCTAAGGCTTTGACGTATCCTTCCGCCAGCCCCCATGAATAATTTGATGGCCTGATAGGAGAGGTGCCATGCTGGCCGGAGTGGATGGTTACAAGCATGGCTGGATTGCTGCGATCCTCAATGATCATGGGAGCACCGAGGTGAAAGCGTTCCGCACCTTCCGGTCACTGCAGGATGACAAGTCTCTGAGGTTGATCGTCATTGATATTCCAATTGGGTTGCCCGACATCGGGGCAAGAGGACCGACAGACTTGAGCAACAACCTGCCCCTTGCTCAGGGCGACTTCCGCTTCACGTAGCTTCGCAAGAATCTGTTCGACGGTGTGACGCAATCGTGGCATCTGCCCCTCCTTCCGGCC
>Ga0233425_10007177_pt1 | contig 15856 bp, 12 predicted proteins | sample Watercolumn_Towu_2_FD_181712 | JGI IMG/M metagenome (GOLD analysis project Ga0233425, IMG submission 181712) | Freshwater microbial communities from Lake Towuti, South Sulawesi, Indonesia - Watercolumn_Towuti2014_140_MG | ecosystem: Environmental > Aquatic > Freshwater > Lake | place...
GATTGATGCGAGCGCGATTCAACCGCGCGTGCCCTGGGTCATTCTCGGCAATTACAATTCGAACGGTTATCGCGGCGTCGTCGCGGAAGAAGACAAATCGCGCTTTGGAATTTCGGGACGCAATTTGATTCAAGATGAAATCGTTCTGCCGATGTACGATGAGAACAATCCGAAAAACGTTCTCGCGTACACGCTCGAACCGCAATTCCCGACCGACTTGATTGACGCGCGCCAAAACATTTCCTGGGATTTCACCAAAGGCGAACTCGCGATCCAAGTCATCGCGCCCGATGGCAAAACGATTGACCTCGGCAAGGCACCATTCGTCGGCAAAGCCGGCCAATTTCCAACGACGCGCAATCAAAAATTTACACAATGGAAACCGCCGATGTACGGATCCTACACCGTAAAAGCATCCGGTTGGATCGCGGACGAATTCGGCAATCGTTACACCGGCGGCGGCACGTACAAATTCTGGATCGCGAAACGAATGACGCTCGCGACCGCGACATTTCAGGGACAAGCATACCCGGTCGGCAATCGGTACGGGCGCGATATGGCGTTCGCGCCCGCAGTCCCGGCGGACGTGCAAGTGGACGCGACGTTGTTCGTCAATTCGGATCCAAAAAATATCAAAACGATTTCGTACACCGGCAAAGCGACGCTCGGCGGAGTATTCAGCGCGGCGCAAGGATTAAAGCCGTTGCCGTTCGACGCGCCCGGTGAATATCACGCGACTGTGCTGGCGAAATACACCGATCCCGATGGACATCTGTGGGTCAGCGTGATGCGGCACGCGGGCGTGATTTATCCCGACGACACGCCGATTGTCGCGCACGGCAAAATGGTCAAAGTGAAAGATAAATTGTTGCCGCGCGGCGAAACCAATTTCGAGGGCTGGGTGGACAAGGAAAAAGATATTCAATATCTCGATCACATCAATTTTCCGTACAACGCTGGCGATGTGTTGTTGATCGCCGCCGAATACCAGGGCGCGAATAAAATCGAGCCAGTGTTGTCCTGGGATTACAAAACGAATCCGAAAGGGTACGATCCAAACATTCAAGGCATCGGTTTGACGAACGTGAAAATTCAAACGTCGAACGGATACTCGCCGCACCTGTTCCCAGAGTACATCACCGATTGGATGTACTTTTACGCCGCCGCGCCGCGACCTGGTTTTATGGGCCGCTTTCTCGTCGGCGAGGATGGCACGCGCGCGCCGTATTGGCCCACGACGAACACGAACTTTGGCGGACAGATCAACGCGTCGAACAATGGCGATTCGCCCGGCGATATTTATCGTTTGATCGGCGGCGTCGTGATTCGCCAGAAAGATCGCGCACCGATGTACGCGGGCTATCTGGCGAACGCGTTCATCCTGCCGAAAGGGACGAAAAATAATCGCGTCATCGCGCCGGGATCGGAAGACATTCGCGGATCAACCGGGCAAGCCGCGCGATTTTTTCTCGCGATGAATGCGCGACCTGGGATGGTCTACGATGTCGGCACAACGTTCGCCCCAGCATTTCAAATTGATCCGATGGTTCCGGCGAATATGACGTTCGCGCTGAATTATCCCGACGGTCGCCAGGTGATCGCGCAAGGCGTCGGCGATGCGACCGGTTCGTGGGCAGGCAAGGATCGCTGGACGCTCGATGTGCCGGGCGTCTACAAGTACACGGTAGACGCGGAGTGGAACGGTTACAAAGGTCTTGTCCCTGGGATGCCGAAAGAGGGCGGCTTGATGTTCGTGATTGATCCGAATCGCCCGGCGAACGCGCCGACGCTCAAATTCGATTTGCCGCCACTTTCGAAATTCGATGCGGCAAAGGGAACGAAGTTTACCGGCACAAGCACCGCGTCAACGATTCATTACGCCGCGATCATTCCCGGCGCGGTGTTGATGCAAGGTGAATTGCCGGTAACGAATGGCAAATTTGAATTGACGTTCGATCCGAACGCGTTGCATCAACTCGCGCCGACGTACGACACGACAAATCAAAATTCCGGCAAACCGGAATTGGCCGACGTGGTGCAGATCACTTTCTTTTCGCAAGAACGCGCGCCCGATGGCAAAGCGTACTATTCGTTCGTGCGTTTGATTATTCGCGGGAACACGGTGCATTTCACGCGATAATTGGTCGCGTCGGGGCGAAGCGTCCTGAGCATAGTCGAAGGATGCTTCGCCCCTACACTTGAATTTACAATCATTTTGCATCGCACTCATCTGCGATTTAGCCGCCGCGCGGAAAATCAAGACACTCGAACATTGCAAGGAGAATCGAATGAACAAATCGCTAATCGTCATCCTGGTTTTGCTCGCGCTCGTCGCGTGCAACACGCCCGTGCCAAACGCCGCGCCAAACGCGACTGCCATCGCGCCGACCAGCGCCCCGGCAACATCAAATCCCGCCGCGACAAAACCAATCGCGCAACCAACGATCCAACCAACCGCGCCGAGCGCGCAACCAACGAAACAACCCAACATCATTTTCATTCTCACCGACGATCTCGACGCGGCTTCGATTCAGTTTATGCCGAAATTAAAATCGCTCGTGATCGATCAAGGCACCACATTCACCAACTTTTTTATTTCGATGCCGCTCTGCTGTCCCTCGCGCACCGCGATTTTGCGCGGGCAGTACGGACACAATACGCAAATCCTGGGCAACTCGGAACCGTCCGGCGGATTCCAAAAATTTTTCCGGCTCGACGAAGAAAAATCTACGATCGCGACCTGGTTACAAAGCGCGGGCTATCGCACGATGCTCGCCGGCAAATATCTCAACGGATTCCCGGATCGTTCGAACTTGATGTACATTCCGCCGGGCTGGACGGAATGGTACAGCGCGATGAAAGGCAACGCGTACGGCAGTTACAATTACACGCTGAACGAAAACGGCAAACAAGTCGCGTACGGCAACACGCCGGCAGATTACGGCACGGATGTCTACGCGCGCAAGGCGACTGAGTTTATCGAACGCTCGACGAAAGAGGGCAAACCATTTTTCGCGTACGTTTCCGTTTACGTGCCGCACACACCGGCGACACCCGCGCCGCGCCACGCGAATTTATTTCCCGATGTAAAAGCGCCGCGCCCGCCCAACTTTGACGAAGCGGATGTGAGCGACAAACCGAATTACATTCGCCTGCGTCCGAAATTGTCCGCGCGCAATCTTGCCGAAATCGAAAAGCAATATCGTTTGCGTTTGCAATCGCTTCAAGCGATGGATGATCTAATCGAGAATGTCGTCAACACGCTCAAGCAAACCGGACAACTCGACAACACGTACATTTTTTTCACGAGCGACAACGGCTATCATCTCGGCAATCATCGCCAGGTTACCGGCAAGGTCGCGCCGTACGAAGAAGAAATTCGCGTTACGCTGATCGCGCGCGGACCGGGCATTCCCGCCGGCAAAACGCTCGACCACTTGACCGGCAACATTGATCTCGCGCCGACGTTCGCGGAACTCGCGAACGCCAAGCCGCCGGATTTTGTGGACGGTCGTTCGCTCGTGCCGCTTTTGAAAAACAATCCGCCGACAACAAGCGCGTGGCGACAATGTTTTCTGATCGAAAACGGATTGTGGGATGCCCAGGCGCAAACACGCGTCGCGCGCCAAATCGCGAACACGCCGCCGGAATTACTCGAACCGCCGGACGCGGACGATGAAGGCGACAACGCGACGCCGACCGCGCAACAGCGATTGCTGGGCGTGCCAAACTATCGCGGCATTCGCACGAGCGAGTACGTGTACATCGAGTACATCACCGGCGAAAAAGAATTGTACGATTTGAAAAAAGATCCGTACCAATTACAAAATCTCGCGGCGACCGCCGACAAGAATTTGCTCGCGCAACTCGCGGCGCGGCTCGCACAAATGAAAACGTGCGCGGGCGCGACGTGTCGGACAATTGAAAACACGGTGATTGGAAAATAGAAAAAACGGATGTCCACAAAATGGACATCCGTTTTTGTTTTCACCCCAACTAAATTTCCGCTTCCACGATCTTGCCGGCAATCGCGCTTGCGGCGACAGTGTACGGCGAAGCGAGATACACTTGCCCCGGTCCGCTTCGTCCCGGAAAATTCCGGTTCTGCGAACTGATCGTTACATCGCTTTCCGTTTTCGACGCGCCCGGTCCCGCATTGATGCACGCGCCGCAACTCGGTTCGATGATGTGCGCGCCGACTTTTTCAAAAATTTCGATATACCCCTGGCGATGCGCGTACTCGCGCGTCTCTTGCGAGCCGAACTGGATGAAACAGTTGACGCCCGCCGCGATTGTCTTGCCCTGCTTGAGCGCGTGCGCGAACACCGCGGCGTACATATCCATATCCTCGTTTTTGCCGGCGGTACACGAGCCGCCGTATGCGATACTGATTTTCACGTCGCGCTTCAGCTCGTCAACGAAAATTCCATTCCCCGGATCGCCGGGCAACGCGATCATCGGACGCAGTTGGCTCGCGTCAATTTCGATCACCTTCGCGTACTGCGCGTCCGCATCGCTGACCCAGCCCGCGCACGCGCGTTCCGCATCCGCGCGCGCCATCCCGCGTCGCGCAACCAGGAACTCGACCGCGCGCGCGTCCGGCGCGCCGTCCTGGTTCGCGGTCGCGACAATGCCGGTGAATCCGCCGATCTCCGCCGCCATATTCGTCATCGTCGCGCGCTCGTCAATCGAGAGATCGGCAATCGCTTCGCCGGTGTACTCGATCACTTTACCGACCGCGTCGCCGTTCTTGACGTACGGCTGGCGCAAAATTTCGAGAATGATATCTTTCGCGGTGATGTGCGCCGGTTTTTTGCCGCGCACGACCACCTTAACGGATTCGGGCACGCGCACGCGCACGTCTTTCGTGATCCACGCGTTGAACACATCGGTCGTGCCGATGCCGAACGCGAACGCGCCGAGCGCGCCCGAGTGCGGCGTGTGGCTATCGCTTCCAACAACGACTCCGCCGGGCAGGACATATTTTTCGAGCATCACCGAATGGCAAATGCCTTCCGAACCAGGTCGCGCGCTGAGTTCACCGTGCAAACGAATTCCTTTCGCGCGCGCGAACTCGGCTTGCTTGTCGCGCAGATCGAACGCGAGTTTGAGCAAACCATCTTTGACGCGTTCCGCTGGCATCACTTGATCGAGAAAGGTGAGATGATCGCGGAAAAACAAAATGGAGGACGGATCGTTGACCGGCTCATCCGCGCCGACCAGTTGCTCGAAAAAGATCGCCGCCATCGGCGTCACGTACTCGTGGCTGAAGCGCAAATCGGTGCGCACGAATCCCGCGTCGCCCGGTTTAACGGCGGCGACGCCGACTTGATCGCGCGATAAATCCGCGACCATGTGACGCGCGAGAATTTTTTCCGCGAGTGTCATCGCGCGCGCGGGCGTTGTGATCGCGGGGATCGAAACTTTGCCTTGCAAACGCGCGATGTTGAAATTGAACAAGCCGCCGTGTTCGACAATCTGGCGCGTGATGTCATCTTGCCCGCGCGTAAATTCCGCGAGTTCAATTTCCTCGCCGCGTTTGATTTTTTCGATCACGTCGAAATTCGTCGTTACGAACAATCCCAGGTTTTGCGCGTTCTGTTGATAAATCCGCTCGACATTTTCCGCGATGATGACGCGAATGCCCGCGCACATTTCCGCGTACGGCGACGCCTCGCGGCTGGATCCTTTGCCGCGTCGTTTGCCCGCGACCGACGCGACGAATCCGCCGTGCTTGACCGAGTTGCGTTTGACCGGAAACTCGTCGCCGCATTTCAAACCCAGGTACGGAAAATCGCCGAGCGTCTCGTCGTAGTAATAACAAATGTACGCGGGCGTGATCTCGTCGGTCGAAATGTTGTCGCGCAATTTGATCGTCGGATTCCAAGCGATGTTCTCACCGGCGAATTGCCGCTTGACTAGGTCGGCGTCTTCAGCGAGCAACAAGATGCGCCCGTCGAATTTGATTTTCGCCGGTTGCTTTTCGATTTTTCGTTCGAGTAGGGATTGGATCATTTCAAATTCTCCATTTTTATTTTGCGATCAGAAACAAATACTCTTGATTTTCCGGTTCGTCATCACGAACCCATTCGTGCGTCCAACGCATCGTTGCCATTACGTTGCGGCGATGATCAATCTTGGCACATTCGATCATCTCGCCGGTGTCCGTCAAAATTTCGTCGAGCTCTTCCGCGGTCGCTCGACCGCCGGAACTGTACGACAAAATCACGTATTTCGATTTTGTACGTGCGATCAATCGCTCGATTGCTTCAACCGCGATGAATTTACCGGAATCACTTTTGCGAAATTCTTCAAATGACGAACCAGCGATCACATCGGATGAGTCTGCCCGGCGATTGACCTTGCCAAAAAGTTCGGGGCGATCATTCAAACAGATCGTCGTCCACAAATGATAGTACGCGGCATAACGCACGCGCGACGGCGGCATCTTTTCATTGTTCGATCCGTACGGCGGATCGTAGTATGCCAAATCCGTTTCTACATTTTCCAAAACATCAAAAATATCGTTGCGATAAACCTGGTGTTCTTGTTCTGAAACGATCAACGCCGGGACTTGAAGCCGCATCGTATCGTACGAGCGCGGCGACCAATCGCTCAAGTACGACGCGAAATGTCCGAGTGTGCTATCCACCTGATCGAGCGCCAGGATCAAACTCGTCAACAAAACTGATTTCTCGATCTCGTCCAGATTCATCGCGTCAATCTCATCGCGGATCGCGTCAAGTTTGCGCGTGTTGTGAATTTGCCACGGCTTTTTCAGTCCGTCCGGTTGCGCGGATGTTCCGCCATTCGCGAGACCACCGTACTGTTCGGTGAACCATCCATCTTTTCCCGGCAACGCGTTCAGGTGGTCAATGATCGGCTGGTAGTGCGCGGTGTCTTTTTTATTTTTCAAGTAACACAAACCGAAAACTTTCGACCACATCGCGATATCATTCGCGATCACGCGATACCCCATTCGCGCGAACGCTTGCGAGACGCGCGTTGTGCCGGCGAAACCATCGAACACACTGTGCGCTTGCACTTTTTGGGCAAGTTGGAGAATGTGCGGCAACAATCGCAATTTCGATCCGGCGTACTTGATGCCTTCGGTGGGCGGCGCATCTACAATCAAATCGGGAAACAGAGAGAAGTTCATTACGTTGATCAGAACGTCCCATAATGATTGAGCAAGTGATTTTGAACTCGCGTCAACGAATCTCAAACGAATAAACGAATCTACCCGATCGCGCGCGGTTTATTCGTTTATTCGTTTCGAAATTATTCGTTGACGCCATTCGTTTAATTCGATGTCAATACCGCGCCAACTCGCGCAACGCGTTCGCGATTTTTTCCGCGTTCGGCAAAAACGCGTGCTCGCCGGTTTCGTTGAACGGAATACCCGGCAAATCGGGACCGGTGACGCGGCGAATCGGCGCGTCGAGATCGGTGAACGCTTCTTCGCTGATGATCGCGGCGACCTCCGCGCCGAGTCCCATCGTTTTCGTGTCTTCGTGAATGATGCACACTTTACTCGTTTTGCGAACGGACGTCAAAATCGTTTCGCGATCAAGCGGGAACAAAGTTCGCAGATCAACGATCTCAACTTCGATCCCTTCGCGCGCGAGTTGATCCACGGCGGCGAGCGTTTCGTGCAACATCGCGCCGTACGCGATCGCGGTTACATCGCTTCCCGCGCGTTTCACCTCCGCGCGACCGAGCGGGATCGTGAAATCATCATCCGGCACATCGCCTTTGATCGAACGATACAATTTTTTGTGTTCGAGAAACAACACCGGATCTGGATTTCGAATCGCGGAGAGAAGCAAACCTTTCGCGTCGTACGGCGTCGAAGGCGCGACGACGTACAAACCAGGACTGTGACAGAAAAATGCTTCGATGCTTTGCGAGTGATACAAGCCGCCGTGCACGCCGCCGCCGTACGGCGTGCGAATCACGAGCGGACATTCCCAGCCCGCGTTCGAGCGATAGCGCATCTTCGCCGCTTCGTTCACGATTTGATCGAACGCGGGATGAATGAAATCCGCGAATTGAATTTCCGCGATGGGGCGCATGCCGACTGCCGCCGCGCCAATCGCGATCCCGATGATCGAAAGTTCCGCGAGCGGCGTGTCAATCACGCGCTCTGCGCCAAATTTTTCGTACAGCCCTTCGGTCGCGCGAAAGACGCCGCCGGTCACGCCGACATCTTCGCCCATTACAAACACGCGATCATCGCGCGCCATTTCGTCGTGCATCGTATCGCGGATCGCTTCGAGAAAAGTTTTCTGTGACATTACTGCCCTCGTAGAATTTGCTTGACACTCGCGTCTGCCGGATCAATTTCGACGATGAAATCTCCGCCGCGTTTACCAATGTAATCTTTGGGACCATAATTGATCCGCCATAGCAAATTGCCATCGAACGCGCGTTGCGTAATCGTGATGATGCTTTGCACCACATCAATTCCGGCTTCGCGCGCGCGTTTGTTCGCGGTTGCGATTGCGCGCGCGAGTGAAACCGCAATATCATCTTGAAGCACATCAGCAGTTAGTGTGATAGCCATTGCCCTTCTCCTTAATCTGCACCCAAGATATCTCTTAGGTGTCCCAGTTCACTGACATGACCATTTGGCGCGATCAGATAAATCATTTCTTGCGCGATGACGAACTCACCTTCGTAAAATCTGCCTTTCAAATCTGGATCATCGCGCACCGCGCGTTTGTCAGTCTCACTTGGCTCTTGCAGGTATTCGCTTGCAGTATTCGGATGCGTGTGAAATGTCGCGACGATGTCCTCCGCGCCAATTTTGCAATTCGAGTGCGGCGGCACAATAATTGTGTCTTGTTCGCCTTTTCCCCAACGCGCGATCGTAAAATTACCTTTGGCGTCGCGCAAAATGAAACCGCCTTCTTCGTGCCCGCTTGCAATCCCAGGTCGCGAATCTTGCCATGCTTGGCGGAGCGCGGCTAGGACGTGCAGATCATTCAAAGCACTCCAGCGTGGCGTTGACATTCATCCTCCGTGGCTATGATGCAAACACATTCGTAAACGCGTCTTGCGCGGTCGGCGCGGGGCTGGCTTCGGCAAACGCTTGCCCTTCGTCAATTTCCGCGCGCAATTCTTTTTCGAGCGCGGCGTCGCGCGCGGTGTCCCAGGATTTTTCCGCGATCAATTTTTCGCGGAACAGCGCGACGGGATCATTCAAGCGCGCGGCTTCGACTTCTTCGCGCGAACGATAACGCCGATCATCATCGTTGCTCGTGTGTGGCATAAAGCGATAGACCTTGAGTTCGATGAACGTCGGACCATCGCCGCGCCGCGCGCGATCGATCGCATCACGCGCGCAATCGTACACTTCAAGCGCGTGCGCGCCGTTGACGACGACGCCCGGCATCCCGTATCCCGCCGCGCGATCCGCGACATTTTGCACCGCCATTTGTTTTTCTTGCGGCACCGAAATCGCGTACCGATTATTTTCGCAACAGAAAATCACCGGCAATTTGTGAATCGCCGCGAAATTCATGGACTCGTGAATGTCGCCCTTACTCGAACTGCCTTCGCCAAAGCCAGTCCACACGACGATATTTTCGCGGCGAATTTTTCCGGCGAGCGCGATGCCGACCGCGTGCGTAACGTGATTCGGTTGCGGACTCGATAACGACAAGACGCGGCGATCCGGCAAACTCCAGTGCGCGAACATTTGCCGCCCCGCGCTCGAAAGATCGTTTTGTTTCGCGAACAGCGAAAGAAAAATTTCGCGCGGGGTCAAGCCCCACGCGACGAGCGCGGCGAGATCGCGATAGTGCGGCAACATATAATCACGCGCGCGATCAAGCGCGAACGCGTAACCCGCGACGCCTTCGTGTCCCGACACCGGGACGGCGAAATGCGCTTTGCCCTGGCGATTGAGTTGCCACAAACGTTCGTCCAACATTCGCGTCAACACCATCGCGCGATACAGCGCGCGCAGATCGAGTGAGGTATTCATTCGAGGTGGACTCCTCTGTGAGTAAAACAGAAAACGTAAATTCGATTGCGCGCTATTGTATGAATTTTGGGCGCGTTTGGCAAGCGGCGTTTGACAACCCTTCGCCCGGCGATATAATACACGCCACGATGAAACCGCAAAAATTTTTTCGCGCGACGATACCGCTCAGCCGGCAAATCAATCATCTGCGTTGGCTCGTGCCATTGTTCGCGCTCGCGCTCGTGATCGCGCACCAGGTCGTCGAGCATCTCTGGTTCGTGCCGACGAATCCGTACATGATCGCGTCCGAAATTTTTGTGTACGGTCTCGTCGGTCCGGCGGTGATGTGGCTCGCGCTCGGTTGGACGCGAGCCAAAGTCGCGCGCAAAGAATCCGCCGACGCGGAATTGCTTCAACTCAATCATCGCATCGCGTTTTTATTGCGCGTCAATCAACGCTTGAGCGAAACGCCGGACGAAGAAAAACTCGCGCACCGCGCGCTCGAATTGCCGGGCGAAATCACGCCGACGATTGTCGGTTGCGCGCTGATTCGTTTTGACGAACATCGTCAACCGATGCCGGCCGTGTATCGCGGCGTGGTGGACGAAAACGAATTGGCCGCGTGGCATCAGCATCTCGCGTCGTCCGCCGTGCGCGAGCGGTGCGCGGCGTGCCAAACCCGCGCCGCGCGCGCGGACAGCGATTGCCCGGTGTTTGCGCGCGCGATCACGCGCGATGCCGGGAGCATCGTTTGTCTCGCGCTCGCGCGTGATCAACGCGAATTTGGCATCCTGGGATTATTCCTCGCCGAAAACAAAACGTTGACACGCGAGGAACGCGATTTGCTCGATGCGGTCGTCGCCGAAATCGCGATTGCGTTTGAGAATTTGCGGTTACGCACGCGCGAGCTCGCGACGTTTTACCAGGTCAACGCGGCGATGCAACAGCGTTTAGATTTCGATGGATTGATGGCGCGCATTCTCGCGCAAACGTTGGAAGCGAGCAACGCGCAAGCCGGACTATTATTTTTGCGCGACGCGCGCGCTGTGTTGATCCCGCGCGCGCGCGCGGGCGATTGGGCGCGCGTCGGTAACTTGGCGGTGATTGAAAGTTTGGCGCACGGCGCGTTGCGCGAGGCGAATGGCGCGCCGATTGTCGCGACCTTGCACGCGCCGGACGCGCGCGCGATTTTGTGCGCGCCGATGATCGCGGACGCGGGCGCGCTCGGCGTGATCGTGCTGGCGAGCGCGCGCGCTGAAATGTTCGCGCCGCAAGAAACGCGGCTCGTCGCCGCGATTGCGCGCCAAGCCGCGTTGCTCGCGGAAAACGCGCGCCTGTACACGCAACTCGAACATCACGCGATTCTCGCCGAACGCGGGCGGCTCGCGCGCGAAATGCACGACGGCTTGGCGCAAACGCTCGGCTTGCTCAAAATGCGCGCGAGCCAAATCGCGCGCTGGATTGAAAATGGCGAAGCCGAACGCGCGCGCGACGCGTTGCGCGAATTAGCCGAAACCGCGAATGACGCGTATCGCGATTTGCGCGCGACGCTCGACGACTTGCGCGCGACGGATGCGGATCTGCCCGCGCAAATTCGGCGCATCGTCGCGGAATTTGAACAGGACTGTGCGGCGACCGTCATTCTCACGCTCGAAGATTTGCCGCCGCTCGATTTGTCCGCGCAAGCGCACCTCATTCGCATCGTGCAAGAATCGCTCACGAACATTCGCAAGCACGCGCGCGCGCGCCAGGTTCGCATCGCGTTGACGAACCAGGAGGGGCGCGCCGAGTTGACGATTGAAGACGACGGGCAGGGTTTCGACGCCGCGCGCGATCAACCCGCGACGCGCCACGGTTTGCGCGTGATGCGCGAACGCGCGGATTTGCTCGGTGCGGAATTTCAAATCGTCAGCGCGCCGGGCGAAGGCACGCGCGTCCGGCTCGAATTGCCGGTGAGTGTTGGGCAAATTTCCAATTTGCCCTTGTGAAATCTATGAACCCAATCCGAATTTTAATCGCCGACGACCACACCTTGTTTCGGCGCGGCTTGATCAGTCTGCTCGGCGAGACGCGCGATTTTGAAATCGTCGGCGAAGCGAGTAGCGGACCCGAAGCCGTGCAGATCGCGCGCGCACACAATCCGGATGTCGTGTTGATGGACATTCACATGCCTGGCGGTAGCGGCACCGACGCGGTCGCCGAGTTGCGCGCGACAATGCCAAAATTGCCGGTGATTATCCTCACCGTTTCCGAAAACGACGCTGACCTGGTGCGCGCGATTCAAGCCGGCGCGCGCGGTTATTTTCTGAAAAATTCGGAAACGGAATTGTTGGTCAACGCGATTCGCCAGGTTGCCGCCGGTCAAGCTGTGCTCGATCCGACCGCGACTGAAAAGGTTTTGCGCTACATCGCGCAACCCAGTTCCGCGTCCGCAAACACCGACACGCCGCTCAGCGCGCGCGAAACCGAAATCCTCGACCTGGTCGCGCACGGCTTTACGAATCGCGAAATCGCCGGGAAATTGTTCCTCTCCGAAAATACGGTCAAGACGCACATCGCGCGCATCCTTGAAAAACTCGGCGCGACGAGCCGTAGTCAAGCCGCGACCTTGGCGCGCACGCGCGGCTGGTTATCCTCGCGCAACGCGGAATGAAATGCGGAGGTTGGAAATTGGAAATTGGATGTTGGATTGATTGGCGCACCAGATCAATTCTAACGTCCAACTTCCAATTTCCAGCCTCCAAGATTTTTACAGCAAGTTTACTCAATCCTCATTCGCGATTAATTCGCGCGCGCAATACTGCTTGTGAAAATTCAACGGAGGTAATTCAAATGTTGAACAAATTTACAAGCATCCGCGCGCTCGCGATCCTGATTTTGTTCGCGCTCGGCGCGACCGCGTGCAGTGAAATTCCCGGCGCGAGCAATCCCGCGCAAGTGTCCGCGCCTGCCGCGCCCGCACCCACCGTCGCACCCACCCCCGCACCATCGCCCGAAGCATCCACGACACCACCACAACGCGGCGCGCCCGGCATCGAAAGCGCGCTCAAAAATCTCGGCTTGGTCGCGGGCATCGTGCGCGCGAGCAACACACAAGGCGTCGCATTGCAAACGCAAAAAGGCAACGAGAAAATTCGCGTCGACGCGAACGCGGTGATTGTGATTCCCGGCAAAACGGACGCGCGTTTATCCGATCTCAAAACCGGTGATCGCGTCGTCGCACAGGTGAAAGATGCAAACGCATTGTTCCTGCTCGCGTTGCCAAAAGATGTCGCGAAGGATGCGCTGGTGCTCGGTGCGGTGCAAACGAACGCAAGCGGACAAATCACGTTGCGAACGCGTGGCGGTCAAGACGAAATCAAAACAAGCGCGGCGACCATCGTGATTAAAAACGAGCAAGGGCAAATCGCGACCGGCGCGTTGAGCGATGTGAAAACCGGAAGCGCGGCATTGGTGGTCGAAGATGGCAACGGCAACGCGCAGGTGATCGTTCTGCTCAAAGATGATGTGCGCGCATTGTTGGGCAAAGGCAATCCCAATTCGCCCAAACCAAAAAATAACGCGCCGTGATCGAACGCATCAATCAACAACCGCGTCGGCAAATTGCAAATGCCGACGCGGTTGTTTTTTTCAAAACCGCGCGGCGCGTTGTCGAAAAAATCAATTTATCGCGACGGTTGACTTTTCGTGAATCGTTTGTATACTTTCAGCAAATCGGCTAGCGCACAAGCCCAAATGGAGTTGACAATGCACAAACGTTGGAAAGCATTTTCGGATTATAAAGCAGATGCCCACAATTGGATCACTTTATTTGTGAAGTGCGCGAAACGTGGATGCGCGTCCAGCTCGCACGGGTGTTTCGGAAATACGTTTCTCCTGAAACGCCGGTTGAGATGCTCAAGAAAAAAACTCAGGCGCAAGAAATTATTGATCATTTTGGATCCGGTTTTAGACCAATCCACCAAGTTCAATCTGCTTTTTCAAGCCGACCTTTGCCTGATGAAGCATTGTGCGCGATTTTATGGGAATACCGCGCGTGCGGAAAAAGGGTTATGATTTGACCGAAAAATTCTTTGCGCTCGTCCATGAAACATTTCCCGGCTTGATTATCAATGGCCCAGAACGGGCAGGGCAAGATATCCTCCTGGGAACAGTGTTGAAGGATTATCCAAATCCGAAACGTCCGGTTGATTTTGTCATCTATGAACCGGATGGAAAAAACGTTTTGGCAATCGGGCTAGCGCGTTATGATTCTGATCGCGGCGGCGCACAAGAAGATAATCGAACCGGGGGATATCGAAGTTGTGCAGATGAAATCCTCAAGTACGCCCAACGACGCAAACTTGGACTAAAAGTCATTTTTCTGAACGACGGGCCGGGGCTATTGCTAGGTTCGATGTGGAATGATTATGCCGCGCTTGAAAATAGTGGACGCGGTAAAATCCTTGTAACAACATTACGGATGATCCCGGAGCGATTGACGCTTGACTGGCTTCGATCATAAGGAAGTTTGAAAGTGGCAACTGGTATTCCAAAAACCAAATCAAATGGAAACGGATCTTCGGCGTTTGCGAATGGACACATTCAAAATTCTCCCGACCTGATCCTTGCCTACCCCGGCAAACGTTCTGAACAAGAGATTCTTGCAATCCAGTCGTCTGAACTAATTGCAGTGTGGAATGGCGAACAGTTCGAGAATGGCGTTCCACAAAACCGACTCTACTACGGTGACAACTTGGGAATGCTGTCTGCGCTGATTAATGATCGCTCCATTCAGGGCCAAGTTCGACTCGTATATATTGATCCTCCGTTTTCTACCAATAGCGCGTTTCAATCCCGCGCGCAGGTTGATGCGTACGATGATCTGTTGATTGGCGCGCCTTACGTCGAGTTTTTGCGTGAACGACTGATCCTGCTTCGCGAAATTTTGGCAGAAAACGGATCAATCTATATCCACCTCGACGAAAATATGGCATTTCCGATTAAAATCATTATGGACGAGATTTTTGGTCGAAAAAATTTTCGCAACTGGATCACCCGAAAAAAATCCACTCCGAAGAACTATACCAGAAAAACGTACGGGAATATCTCTGATTTTATTCTCTTTTATACCAAATCAGATGAATATGTTTGGAATCGTCCTTTTGCGGAATGGACGACTGTCCACGCTGAAAAAGAATATTCCTATATTGAAACAGAAACCGGGCGCCGCTTTAATAAAGTTCCACTCCATGCCCCCGGCGTGCGCCATGGCGAAACCGGGAAACCGTGGAAAGGAATGAATCCGCCACCAGGAAAACATTGGCAATTCACTCCGCACACGCTCGATGAAATGGATGCGCGCGGGGAAATCTATTGGTCGGCAAACGGCAATCCGCGTCGAAAAATTTATCTAGAGCAAAGTGTGGGTGTGCCAGTGCAAGACATTTGGTTGGATTTCAAAGACGCCCACAACCAAAATATCAAGGTGACCGGTTATCCCACTGAGAAAAATCCGGCGTTGTTGGCGCGGATTGTTGAAGCATCTTCAAACCCAGGTGATCTTGTGCTAGATTGTTTTGCCGGTTCCGGCACAACTTTGGCAGTCGCATCACAATTAGAGCGGAGATGGATTGGCATTGATCGTAGTCGCCAGGCCATCGAAACAATCTTGCATCGGTTTGCGCGCGGGTTGGAACCGATGGGCGATTTTGTGAATAACTCCAAAACCGCAAAAGATAAATCGCCGCGCCAACCGGCTTTGTTTTCTCCTACGCCAAAAATGATCAAGGATTTTACGCTTTATACTACCCAAGAAAATCGTGCTGATCTAACTGATATCTTGGTGCAATGGCGTAAAATGATCGACTAGTTTTCGAGTGCCAATCATCCCGGCGATTCTCCCCC
>Ga0233425_10007178_pt1 | contig 15855 bp, 8 predicted proteins | sample Watercolumn_Towu_2_FD_181712 | JGI IMG/M metagenome (GOLD analysis project Ga0233425, IMG submission 181712) | Freshwater microbial communities from Lake Towuti, South Sulawesi, Indonesia - Watercolumn_Towuti2014_140_MG | ecosystem: Environmental > Aquatic > Freshwater > Lake | place: Indonesia...
CCTCCGGCCGGCACAGGGCGACCGATTCGGCTATCGCATGCGACCCTTCTGTCTGCTTAAGCATGGTGGCCGGCCTCCTCGCGTTCCTTGGTGACGATCTCGAAGGCCTCGCGCGCGGCGGCGACGTTGCCCTCCGCCACCTTGCCCGAAAATTTTTCGCGGATGGCGGCGAAGACGGACTCGAGCTTCACCTGGTCGCACACCGCGGCGAAGCCGCCCAGCAGGGCGGCATTGGGCACAGGCCGGCCGACGTGCTTCAGCGCCAGCTCGGTGGCGGGCACGGTGCACAGCAGGTCGGGATGAAAGCCCTCGACGAACTCGCCGATGCCCAGCTCATTGAAGCCGCGCGTGGAGTTGATGAGGATCAGCCCTTCGGTGGTGACGCCGCTGAAGAGGTCCACCTGGTGCAGCAGCGTCGGGTCCTGGATGATCAGCGCGTCGGGCGACATGACCGGCTCGCGCAGGCGGATTTCGCGGTCAGAGATGCGGCAGAAAGCCATCACCGGTGCGCCCATGCGCTCGGAGCCGAAGCTGGGGAATGCCTGCGCGTGCTTGCCCTCGAGGAAGGCGGCGACGGACAGCATCTCCGCCGCCGACACTACCCCCTGGCCGCCGCGTCCATGGATGCGTACCTGGAACATGTTCCGCCTTTCTCTCCTTGTTTAGTCTGATTATGGGCGTGGAGCGGGCAGGCAGGCAATCGCGGTTATCCGCAATTGCGGACTGGAGGCGGCGCAGCGGCCCGGGCAGAAAAAAGGCCGCCGGAGGGGCGGCCTGATAATTCTGGGATGCGATGGTCAGGAGGTCATTTCATCCAGGATCGCAGTCATCCAGCCAACGCCGTACTTGGCCTCCAGCCGGGTGATGTAGGGATCGATATTGGCCGTGGTCTTGGTCGTCTTGTTGTCGGTCAGTTTGCCGTCGGCACCGATCTTGTACACCGCCGAGATCGTGACGGCCTGGTCCGGCGTGATGTAGCTGTAGCAGACGTTCACCGTGGTCGGATCCATCGGCTCCTTGCCGTTCAGCAGCTGCACAACGTTGTAGGCGCACATCTTGCCCTGCGAGTTGGCGGCGTTGGCCGATTTCGGCATCGGCGCGACGGAAGCGGCGTCGCCGATGACGTGGATGCCCGGCACCTTGGTTGATTCGTAAGTGATGGGATTCACCGGGCACCATTTCTTGTCCTCGCCCAGCACGCCGGCGCCACCGGCAATGAGGCCCGCCTTCTGCGCCGGGATGACGTTGATGACGTTCCCCTTGATTTCCTCCACACCGGTGTCGACCGACATCGCCTTGGTGTCCACCTTCGTAACCTTGTGTGCGGCGCGGTATTCGATGATCCCCTTGTAATGCTCGTCCCACGCCGCCGAAAACAGCCTCGGTTTCGAGGCGATCTGCTCGTTGCTGTCCAGCACCAGAAGCTTGGAGCGCGGCTTGAACTGCTTGAGGTAGGAGGCAATCATGCAGGCGCGCTCATAGGGCCCGGGCGGGCAGCGGTAGGGCGACAGCGGGATGGCAATGATCACCGTGCCGCCGTTGCTCATGGCGTCGAGCTGCTTCTTCAGCAGCCGCGTCTGCTCGCCGGCCTTCCATGCGTGCGGCATCAGCAGCGGCGTCGCCTTGGCATCGTAGCCCTCGATTTCGTCGAAGCGGAAGTCGATTCCGGGCGACAGGATCAGGCGGTCGTAGGTGACGAAGCCGTCCTCCGTCACCACCTTCTTAGTGGCACCGTCGATGGCGGTGACCTCGCCAAACAGCGTCTTGACGCCCCAGGTCGAGGCCATCTTCGAGTAGCCGAACTCGTTTTCGCCGATGTCGCGCTTGCCGATGAAGTGGAGGTTGCTGAACGGGCAGGCGAAATGGCTGCGGTCACGGTCGATCAGCACGACCTCGATGGACGGATCGGCCATGCGCGCATATTTTGCGGCGATGGTGCCACCGAAGCCGCCACCGATGACGACGATGCGGCGGTTGCGCTTGGGCAGCAGATCGTTGGCGCTGGCAATGTACGGCAAGCCGGAAAGCCCGAGGGCGGCGCCCGCACCGAGAATGCGGATGAAATCTCTGCGATTGACTGTCATGGCGCCCCCCTCAGTGCTTCTGCGACGCGTAGAAATGGGCGAGGTTGTCGCAGTCCTCGTCGCTCACCTTGTCGATGCGTTCCAGCATCTCTTTCGGCATCGGCCGCTTGCCGGCTTTGTATTCCTCGAACACCAGCTTGAGAAAGCCCATCCACTGCCCGCCCAGGATGCCAGCCCCCTCGGAGTAGTCGCGGCCATTGTCCTGATGGCACTTCTTGCAATACTGATCGTGGATGGCCTTGCCCTTCTCGGCCTTGGTCGGATTCACGTCACGCTGGTGCGTGGCGGCAACGAACGGCTGCTTCGAAAGATGTTCCGAAATCACCTTGATCTCGGGGTCGCTGTAGCCGGTCATGATCCGGCCCATCACCGTCGAGGGCCGCTCACCGCTCTGGTAACGCTTGAGCGTGTCGAACATGTACTTCGGATTCTGCCCGCCGATGGATGGCTGCAGCGGACCGGCGCTTGCGCCGCGCGTGCCGTGGCAGGCGTAGCAGGTCAGCGTCAGCATTTCCGGCGTGGCGGGCAGCACGGCCCAGGCAGGCAGCGCGGCTACCATGGCAACGGAAAAAATAACAACCCGTCGCGATTTCGCGATTAGCATGATTTCCCCTCCCAAGAATGATTGCGCCCCTGCATTTCTGATAAGCGTGCGCAACTTGAACTATGCGTCGGGTCGACCGGGGATTAAGTTGATATCGGTCAATTTTTTTTGCTGTGCTTTATCAAAAGAAAAGCGGGAAGCCACAAGAAATGTTATGCGCTACCGGCGAGCGGAATGAGTGCGGGCGTACTCTTGTGGCGCAGCGCCACATTGCGGTTGCGCAAACGAGAAAGGGGTCAGCCGCTTACGCAGCTAACCCCTTGTATTCCTTGGTAGGCCGTACTGGATTCGAACCAGTGACCAACGGATTAAAAGTCCACTCCAGAACCTCCTCAAATCAGCAGCCTGCGCTCAAATTCGTTCCGCAATAACGCAATTTTCGCCTCCTCGGAAACCCAGCAACTGCGCGGCCCTTTGTGCTTTTGCGGAGCGGCCGGAGGTGAAACTTCTGCAGTGAAAAGGTCGGGCAATTATGACACTACTGGCTGATAACCTTGTCAACAACGACTCCGCGAACCACCTGGTTCTTGCCGATGGTCTGCTTAACCCACCCCATGTAGCATGACAATTGGCCGATAGCATGGTCAGGGCGAGTGCCTATGACTATGACGTATTATGTATGGATATTCTGGTTGATGAAATGGGGGTGTGCGTGATACATTTCCCTACTTTAGGAAGGGGTGTTTGTTGCCTTATGGGGAAGCCGGCGGTCACCCCCCTGTAAATAAAGCTTTCAGGTCAACCGTAGGCGTGTGTGGCGGGGCTTTTTCGGTGGAGATGCGGGTTGAAGAAGCAATTCGTACAGAATAAAAAGCAGAACAACGGCAACGGTAACTACAAACCGCTGAAGACCGGTTCTGTGGACGGTGATTTTGCCGATGAATCTTCATCTCCTGTCGCCATCATTGGTTATGCCTTCCGCTTCCCGGGCGATCTGGGTGATGAGGTTGGCTTCTGGAATGCGCTCAGACTAAAGCGCGATCTGGTAACCCAGGTGCCCGATGATCGCTGGGCCTTAGCAGAGCTTCAGCATAAAAAACGATCCGAACCTGGCCGTGGCGTGACCTTCTCGGCAGGTGTGTTGTCGCGCATCGACGAGTTCGACGCCGGCTTCTTCGGCATCTCGCCGCGCGAGGCGGCATGGCTTGATCCGCAGCAGCGGCTTCTCCTGGAACTTGCTTGGGAGGCCATGGAAAACGCCGGCGTGCCGCCGTCCAGTCTTTCCGGCACGGACTGCGCGGTGTACGTCGGCATCTCCAGTCTCGATTACGGCACGCGCGTACTTGATGATCTTGCTTCCACGTCATCGCATTCGATGACTGGCAATACGCTCAGCATTGCTGCAAATCGCCTGTCCTACGTTTTCGACCTGCGCGGGCCATCGTTGGCCGTCGATACGGCCTGCTCATCCTCGCTGGTTGCGTTGCACCATGCCTGCCGCGCCTTACAGACCGGAGAGGCGGGGGCGGCACTGGTCGGCGGCGTGAATCTGTTGCTGCACCCCTATCCCTTCGTCGGATTCACCAAGGCCTCGATGCTGTCTGCCGATGGTCGTTGCAAGGCCTTCGACGCCTCAGGTAACGGCTATGTGCGCGCCGAAGGGGGTGCCGTGCTCCTTCTTAAGCCGCTCGATCAGGCGATCGCGGATGGCGACGACATCCAGGCGGTGATCCTGGCCTCGGGTGTCAATGCTGATGGAGCGCGCAAGACGGGCATCACCATGCCGAGCCGCGACGGGCAGGCCGAACTCATGAAGGGTGTCCTGGCGAAAACCGGCCTGTCGGCACCCGATATCGACTTTGTCGAGGCCCACGGGACGGGCACGGCGGTGGGTGATCCCATCGAAACAGCCGCAATCGGTGAGGTTTACGGTCAAGGGCGCGAAAAACCTCTGCCCATCGGTTCGGTCAAGGCCAGTCTTGGCCACATGGAGGCGGCCTCCGGCATGGCTGGCCTCGTGAAGACGATCCTGGCATTAAAGCGCCGTGCCTTGCCACCGCAGATTCACCTCGAAACGCCTAATCCCAATATTGATTTCGCGGGGCTTAATCTTCAGCCGGTCACCGAATACCGGGAACTGCAAAAAAATGGCCCGCTGGTGGCCGGCGTAAACTCCTTCGGTTTTGGAGGCGCCAACGCGCATGTCCTTTTGCTGGAATATCGCAGGGAGGATACTGAGGTGCAGTTGCACGCACCTGAAACTTTGCCGCCACTCATCCTTTCCGCGCGCTCCGATGGAGCCCTTCGCGCCCTGGCGGAACGTTACGCGGCACTGTTGAGCGGCACGACGTCACAAGACTATTCCGACATTGCCTATGCTGCCGCCTATCGGCGCGATCGTCTGGAAAAACGCCTGACACTGGCTGCCCAAACGCCTTCCGAAGCGGCAGATATGCTTGCCGACTATGCCCAGGGTGGCGTTTCGGATGGCATCGTGCTCGAAGAGGTGCTGTCCCAATCTGGCGGTATTGCCTTCGTCTATTCCGGCAACGGCGCCCAGTGGGTTGGCATGGGGCGGCGCCTGATCAATGAGTCGGTACGCTTTGCCGAACTGCTGGCCGATATTGATGAACGGATGCTGCCGGTTGCCGGTTTTTCGTTGCTCACCGAGTTGCAGTCGGAAGAAGAGACTTCCCGCCTCGACGATACGGTCGTGGCCCAGCCTTTGCTGTTTGGCATTCAGGTCGCGGTTACGTTGCTGATCAAAGAGCAAGGCATCGAGCCGGCCGCCGTTGCTGGCCATAGCATGGGCGAAGTCGCTGCTGCCTGGGCGTCTGGTGCGCTGGATCTCGATGCAGCGATCCAGGTGATCGTCGCCCGCAGCCGGGCGCAAGGTCAGACGCGCGGCACGGGGCGCATGGCAGCGGTCGGGCTTTCCGCAGCCGCCATGCAGGACACTCTGGCGGGACTGGGCGGCGAACTTGATATCACCATTGCCGGCATCAACAGTCCGAACAACATTACGCTCTCAGGCAGTCTGGCCGATCTGCAACGCATTCAGGCGCATCTTGCCGTCAAAGGACCTTTATACCGTCTGCTCGACCTCGACTACGCGTTCCACAGCCGGCAGATGGATCCGATTCGGGAAACCTTGCTCGAAAATCTTGCTGGGCTGCAGTCCAGGCCTTCGGATCGCACGACCTTCGTTTCGACCGTCACCGGCGCCGTACTCGACGGTGATCAGCTTGGTGCTGACTACTGGTGGCGCAATGTGCGCGACCCCGTGCGTTTTGCAGATGCTATGACGACACTGGCTGATCTCGGCTGCCGAGTGTTCATCGAAATCAGCCCGCATGCCATTCTGCAACGCTACATTGGCGAATGTCTGTCTGCCGCCGATATCAAAGGCCGGGTGTTGCCGACCTTGCGCAAGGAAAGCGATGGGTGGGACCGCATCATCGACACCGTCTTGCGTGCCCATCTGTTGGCCGATAAGTCGAATATGGATATCTTCTACCCGCAGCCGGGACGTCAGGTTCGGTTGCCCAACTACCCGTGGCAACGCGAGCGGCATTGGCACCCGAGAAGCAGCGAAAGCCTGTTGTCCATCGAACGCCGCCGCGTGCATCCGCTCCTCGGCTGGAAGATTCCCGAAGCCGAACATTCCTGGGAAAACGTCCTCGATCCGATCATCCTTCCCTGGCTGGCCGATCACAAGGTGGGCGGCGCCGTTGTCTTTCCCGGCGCCGCCTATGCCGAAATGGCATTGGCCGCTGCCCGTGAATGGCGCGGCGGCGAACAGCTGGCCTTTGAAGAGCTTGACATCGTTTCCCCTCTGGTCTTCGACGGCGAACATGCGCGCACGTTGCGTTTCGATCTCAACGCACGTGATGGCAGCTTCCAGATCAAGAGCCGGCAACGGCTGTCCAGCGACGAATGGGCGCTGCATGCCGCCGGGCGCTTGGTGGAGGCGGGTGCCCCATTGTCTCCCTCCCGTATTGCCCCCCCGCTTGCAGCGACGATTAAGACCGGTCGGGAAACTCACTATCGTCTGGCAGCGATGCTGGGACTCGATTACGGTCCGGCCTTTCAGGGGTTGCGCGAGGCCCGCCTCGCCGAAGACTCTCTGGAAGCTGAACTCGAGTGGCCGTCCGATCTGGCCGGAGAAGGCTATCTCATTCATCCGGCAATGCTCGATGTCTGCTACCAGTCGCTCGTCGATTTTTTCCGCAGCGATATTGAAGCCGGGCAGGGAGTCGCACTTCTGCCCGTCAAGACCGGCCGGCTCGAATGCCACCGGGTAGGCCAAGTTGGCCAATTCCGGGCACGCCTCATCCGCCGCAGTGCGCGCTCCGTGCTGGCGGATTTCGAGTTGTTCGATGTCGAAGGCAATCCCGTTGCCAGTGTTCTGGGTTGCCGTTTCCGTACCGCCCCGCTTGTGCGCAAGGGGCAAGAGATCATTGCTCGCTGGCGCATCATCCCTTGGCCGCATCCGCATCCGGCGGAAGGCCTATCCATCGAACTGCCCCCGTCGAACGAAATTATCGAGCAGGTTCGTGTTGCGATGGACGGCATGGCGGCGCAGCGCCGCGCATGGTTCAAGGAAGCGCTGCCGCTGTTCGAAGCGCTTACGCTGTCATTTGCGTTTGAAGCCTTCCGGATGCTGGATAAGACAGAAGATGGCGGCTTGCAATGCCTGGCGACTTCAACCGATCCCTATACGCGCTGGCTGGCAAGCCTGCTGCTGCAGGAAGGGCTGCTGATCGAACAGGAAGGCCAATGGTCTCTGGTGGAGAACGATAGCCTGCCCGCAGCGGATGAAGTCTGGCGCACCATCGAGCGCGAGCATCCTGCCTGTCTGTCGCAATTGGTCTTGGTGGGGCGGGTTGGCCGCCAACTGCCCGGTTTACTGGCGCTGGCGGGGCAAATAGAGCGCCGGGAATTCGTTGAGGTCCTCAGGCAAACACTCGCCGCAGAAACCCTGTATGAGGATGATCCGGCCTATGCCGGCATGCGCAGCGCCATTGAAAACATCCTCCATCACCTCGCAAACGGAATGCCATCGTCTCGTCGTCTGCGTGTGCTTGAGATCGCGGCCGGCCCAAGCGAAGTACCGCGCAGCTTGCTTGCCGAGTTCCCCGAAGACCGGCTCGACTATGTCCTGGCCTTGCCAAGCGAGTCCATCGCCGGTCGTCAGCAAGCGGAATATGCGCAATACCCGAATCTTTCCATCGCGACCCTGAACTTGGCCGAATGGCAGCTTGCTGCCGACCGGCCGTTACCGGAAGCCTTCGACGTCGTTCTCATCCGTCATGCGCTGCATCAGGCAATCAGCCCGAAAGCCGCACTCGGCCAGGCGCGACGCTGGCTCGCCGCAGGCGGTTGCCTGCTTGTCGCCGAACGTTACCCGGACTGGAGCGCCGATTTCCTGGCCGGGCTCAACCCTGCCTGGTGGCACAAGGCGGTCGATAGCGATATGCCGCTCTCTTCCCTGCTGCCGCCTGCTGCCTGGGCGGAAGCGCTCAAGTCAGAAGGCTTCGACGATGTGCTGGATTTCAGCGAATCAGCCGCTGATGGACTTGCCGAGGGCGCGTATCTTCTGTTGGCCCGACGATCGAAACAGGACGTGGCTATCTTGCCCTCGCCTGCATCAGCTGCCTGGCTACTGCTCACCGATTCGGCTTCATCGGAACTGGCCGAACATCTGCGCATCCGGCTCGAATCCCTGGGTCAGCAAGTTGAAACGGCGGATCGCTTGCTGCAAGACAGCCGTGCCGATATTCGCCATGTCGTGCATCTGCGCGGCTGGAATGCAACGCCGGAAACCTCTGCCGCCTTGCTTGCCGAAGCGCTCGGTGAGGTGCAATCCTTGGCTGCGCAGTCCGGCAAGCTGCCGCGCTTGTGGTTCGTCACCCGTGGCGGTGCGCTGGCTTCCGGCCTGCCAGCTTCCTGCGCACACAGTCCGGCGCAAGCCGCACTGTGGGGTTTCGGTCGCGTGGTGATGAACGAATATCCTGCGCTCGACTGCACTCTGATCGATCTCGCTTGTGATCCGCTTGCTGCCGATACCCTGAACCGGCTGGAGAACGAGCTTCTCCGTCCAGACGGCGCCAACGAGGTCATGCTGACTGGCTCGGGCCGTTACGCCCTGTTGCTGCGCGAGGAGGTGGATCGAGAATCGACGCCCGCCGTGGAGGGCGAACGATTCCGGCTCGACTTCCAACTGCCGGGCCAGTTGCGCAATCTCCTTTGGCTGCCGCAGGAAGAGCGCCAATTGAGTGAAGGCGAGGTCGAGGTGCGCGTGCAGGCGACCGGCCTCAACTTTCGCGATGTCATGTATCTGATGGGCCTGCTGCCCGACGAAGCCGTGGAAAAAGGCTTTGCCGGTGCGTGCCTGGGACTGGAGTTTGCTGGCATTGTCAGCCGCGTCGGGCCACACGTGCGGGATCTGCGGGCGGGAGACAAGGTCATCGGCTTCGGGTCGGCCTGCTTCGCGAGCCATGTCGTCACCCGCGCCGATGCCGTTGCGCTAATGCCGGACGAATGGTCGTTCGAGTCGGCCGCCACGGTACCCACGGCGTTCTTCACCGTTTACTACGCCTTGAGGCAGCTCGCCGATCTGCAGCCCGATGAACGGGTGCTCATCCACGGCGGGGCAGGCGGTGTGGGCATCGCCGCCATTCAGATCGCCAAGCATCTTAGTGCGGAAGTCTTCGCCACTGCCGGAAGCCCGGAGAAGCGCGATTTTGTGCGCCTCCTGGGAGCGGATCATGTCTTCGACTCGCGCAGCCTTGATTTCGCCGAAGACATCCTCGCCGCGACGAACGGCGAGGGCGTCGATATCGTGCTCAATTCGCTCGCGGGCGAAGCCATCCGCCGCAACCTGCGCGTGCTCAAGCCTTTCGGGCGCTTCCTCGAACTCGGCAAGCGCGATTTCTTCGAAAACACCTCCATCGGCCTGCGACCCTTCAAGGACAACATCAGCTATTTCGGCATCGATGCCGACCAACTTCTCACCGGCCGGCCCCAGCTTGCCGCGCGGCTGTTCCGCGAGATCATGGCCCTGTTCCGCGAAGGTGCGCTCACGCCCTTGCCCTATCGAGTGTTCCCGGCCGAGCGCGTGGTCGATGCCTTCCGCGTCATGCAGCAGGCCCGGCACATCGGCAAGGTCGTCGTCTCGCTCGACCATGCACGTCCTGCCGTCGAGCGACCGGCGCAAGCGCAGCAACGGCTCGCTTTGTCCAAGGAATCCACTTGGCTCGTTACGGGCGGGCTGTCCGGCTTCGGCCTCGAATCGGCACGCTGGCTGGCGCAGCATGGCGTGGGCAATCTTGTCCTGCTCGGGCGTAGCGGAATGGATACGCCAGGTGCCAAGGAGGCCATAGACGATCTGGTTGCCCAAGGGGTCAATGTGCAGGCGCTGGCTTGCGACATCACCGAAATGGAAGCTGTCGAGCAGGTTGCCGAGCGCATCCGCAAGACCTGCCCACCTCTCAAAGGCATTTTGCATGCCGCAGCCGCTTTCGACGATGCCCTCCTGCAGAATCTCGATGCCGCAAGCATAGACGCGGTCATCGCTCCCAAACTGGTCGGCGCCTGGAACCTGCATCAGGCTACGCTCGACATTCCGCTCGAACACTTCGTGCTCTACTCCTCGATTACCACCGCTATTGGGAACCCCGGTCAGGCCAACTACGTGGCTGCCAACGCGGGGCTGGAAGGTCTTGCTGAAATGCGACAGTACATGGGCCTGCCTGCGGTCTGCATCGGCTGGGGACCCATCGGGGATGCCGGCTATCTTACCCGCAACGAAACGGTCAAGGACAGCCTCGGCCAACGCTTGGGCAAGGCGCCGCTCACCGCCCAGCAGGCGCTGGATCAGCTTGAGCATATCCTTGCCAGGAGTGGTTCACTTGCAGTGGCTAATTTCGATTGGAGTACGCTGGCCCGCTTGCTGCCATCCGCCAACGGCAACCGATTTGCTATTCTCAATCGCAGTCTGAAGAACACAGGCCTGTCAGAAGAAGAGACGGATTTTCGAACGCTTATCGCCGGCAAGTCGCCTGAGGAGGTGGCTGTTATCGTTCGGCAATGGGTCGTGCAGGAAGTCGCGCAAACCCTCGCCATCGGCGTCGACCGAATCGACCCCTCGCGTTCGCTACACGATCTTGGGCTCGATTCGCTGATGGCTGTCGAGTTGGCGCTTGGGCTGGAACAGCGTTTTTGCATTCAACTCCCTGTGATGATGCTCAACGAGTCGCCTACAGCGCACAATGTGACTCAACGCATTATTGAAAAGCTTCTTGGCGGAGCTGAAACAGACGAACCGGTCGCCGGCTCGTTTGAGACCGTGGTTCAGGACATGGCAAAACAACATGGAGAATCCGTGACCGCCGAAGATCTGAAAAAGATCGCCGAAGATGCACAGGCGCTGGCGCAACAAAACGCGAGGTTGTCCGCATGACCAAATCAGCCCTCGGTCTTAAAGCCAAGAACCAGCTCATCGAACGGTTTCTTGGCAAAAAAGTCAGTGCTGGCGGGACGGCGGCTATCCAGCCGGCGGCCTGCGCACTGAATCGTTTGAACGTGCCGGAAGTCTTCACCCGTTTCGACCGCCATCCCGGCTACGAAAAAATGCTGGTGCCCAAAGCGGCGGCGGACCGGCTCGGTTTGCGTAACCCCTTCTTCGTTGCGCATGATGGAGTCGCTGGTGCGGTCACGCGCATCGATGGCCGTGAGTACATCAATTTTTCGAGCTACAACTACCTCGGTCTCTCCGGCCATCCTGCGGTCAGCAAAGCCGCGAAGGAAGCCATTGATCGCTATGGCACGTCGGCCTCGGCCAGCCGCCTGGTGGCGGGCGAACGCCCTATCCAGCGCGAGCTGGAAGCAGCCTTGGCCGATCTCTATGGAGTAGAAGACAGCATTGTTTTCGTCAGCGGCCACGCCACCAATGTCTCGACCATTGGCTACCTTTTTGGCCCGAAAGACCTGGTCATTCACGACAGCCTGATCCACAACAGCGTGCTCGAAGGCATCAAGCTCGCCGGCAGCGCCCGGCGCAGTTTCCCGCACAACGACACGGTGGCGCTCGACGGCATTCTGGCCGAGATTCGCGGCCAGTTCGAGCGCGTGCTGATCGTCGTCGAAGGCCACTACAGCATGGATGGCGATATCCCTGATCTGCCGGCCCTGATCGATATCAAGCGCCGCCGCCAAGCCTTTCTGATGGTGGACGAGGCCCATGCGCTGGGCGTGCTGGGAGACACGGGCAAAGGGGTGCATGAACACTTTGGCGTTGCCGGCAAGGAAGTGGATATCTGGATGGGCACGCTCTCCAAAACCCTAGCCGGTTGCGGCGGCTACATCGCCGGGGAGCGGGCGCTGGTCGAACACCTCAAATACGCCGCCCCGGGCTTCGTCTATAGCGTAGGCATTTCGCCGCCTTTGGCGGCGGCGTCTTTGGCTGCATTGTGTTTGATGCGCAAGGAGCCGCAACGGGTGGCCAATTTACGCGAGCGGAGCCGGTATTTTTCGAATGAACTGAAGACCGCCGGAATCGATACGGGATTTTCGCAAGGGTTTGCCGTCATTCCAGCCATCATGGGCAGCTCGCTCAAGGCGACCAAGTTTTCCAACCAGCTTTTCGAGTGGGGCATCAATGTTCAGCCGATCATTTACCCATCCGTAGAAGAGCGGACCGCCCGGCTGCGCTTTTTCGTTTCCACGATACATTCCGAGCAGGAAATACAATATGCCGTAACGGCCCTGAAAAGATTGATTACCCTTTGATTCCATGGTATTATTTTAAACGCGGTCCTATTGAAGGGAAATGTTTAATATGAAATTTTCGTTAATTTCGAAGATTTCGGAACAATCGCGCTTGCGGCTGGTTATTGCTGCGGCGGTTTCGCTTTCGGGTTGCGCGACTTTTCCGGATTGGCTTTCCGCCAGCGGCCCTAGTCGGGAGCAGGTACAGGAAAAGCGCGACACCGCCCGTATCGAAGGCATCCAGCTGGTCGATGTGAACGATACCCTTGCCAGAAAGCTCGCCGAGAGCAAAAAACTCGGGCAATTCGCCGACGTGTTTCCGAGTGCGGGATCCAATAACTACCTGATCGGGCCGGGCGACATTGTCGAGGTCTCGGTCTGGGAAGCGCCGCCCGCCATGCTGTTCGGCGCCGTCGTGCTCGATCCCAAGGCCGGACCGACCACCACCCGCGTGGTGACCTTCCCGGAACAGATGGTCACTCCGGACGGCATGATCAACATGCCGTTTGCTGGCCGGGTATCTGTCAATGGCCGCACTACACACGAGATTGAAACGGATATTGTCAAGCGCCTGCAAGGCAAGGCCAACCAGCCGCAGGTTTTGGTGCGCGTCATCAAGAACAACACCTCCAATGTCACCGTCGTTGGCGAAGTCAATGGCAGCACGCTGATGCCGCTCACCCCGAAAGGCGAACGCCTGCTGGATGCCATCGCGGCTGGAGGTGGCGTGAAACAACAGGTCAACCGCATGGCTATCCAGCTCTCGCGCGACAATGTTACCGCCACCATGGCGCTCGACTCCATCATCCGTGATCCCAGGCAGAACATCCTGCTCAAGCCCGGCGATGTCGTCACGGCACTGCATCAGCCGCAAAGTTTCTCGGTGCTTGGGGCGACGGGCAAGAACGAAGAGATTCCGTTCGAAGCGCAGGGTGTCTCGCTGGCGCAGGCCTTGGCGCGTTCCGGCGGGCTCAACGATCATCGTGCCGATGCGCGCGGAGTATTCGTCTTCCGCTTCGAGGATGCGAAACTGGTCGAGGCCAAGGGGCCGGTGGCCAAATCGCCAGACGGAAAGATCCCCGTGGTCTACCAAATTGACTTGCGCGATCCAGCCTCGCTATTCGTCACACAAAACTTCCCGGTGCAGAATCGTGACGTGATCTATGTCTCGAATGCCCCGGCCGTCGAGTTCCAGAAGTTCCTGCGCCTCGTCGTTTCGGTGGCCGTGCCTTCTTATGGCCTGATCCGGGCGCTCGATTGACCGGCCAGGGGAAAGGCCGCCTTATTCCCATAAGGCGGCCTTTTTCATTGGGGCTTCATCATGCGAAATTCATTAACCATCTCCTTTACCGTCTGGCGTGCGCTGTTGTTGCGCGAAGCCATTCCCCGCCTGTTCGAGCATCGCGCCGCGTGGCTATGGCTGGTGGTGGAGCCTGTTTTCCATGTGGTTTTCCTTGCGTTCATTTTCTACGGACTGCGGGTACGTAGCGTCGGCGGCATTGACATGGTTGGATGGCTCATGGTCGGGTTGATAGCCTTTTTCCTGTTCAGTCGTACCGCCGTGCAGGCCAAGAATGCTATCCACATGAGCCGGGCGCTGTATGCCTACCGTCAGGTGTTGCCGATAGATACCGTCCTGGCCCGCGGCGTCCTCGAGATGTTCCTCATGACCGTGATCGCCGTGCTTTTGTTTGCAGGGGCCATCCTGCTCGAATTCGTGGCATTGCCAGTCGATCCGTTGCTGTTGATGGCAGCCTGGCTTGGGCTGTGGCTGGCCGGCATGGGATATGGGCTCATGGCATCGGTCGGCACCGAGATTTCAAGAGAGTTGGGAAACATCCTTCAACTCTTGATGATGCCCCTTTACTTCGTCTCCGGCGTCTTCTTTCCTGTCTCTGTTGTACCGCAACCCTATCGGGACATCCTGTTAATGAACCCGCTAACCCATGGGCTCGAAGCCGCGCGTTTGGGGTTCGTTCCTCACTACCATGCCATACAGGAACTCGATCTGTCCTACTTGTACATTTTTTCCCTGAGTGCCATTTTCATCGGCTTGCTCTTGCAGCGGCGCTTTAAGCGCAAATTGAGGGCGCTATGATCGTTCTCGACAACGTGCACAAACGCTACAAATCGCGCAGGGGCAAGGCGCCATGGGTGCTGGAAGGGATCAGTCTGACCATACCATCGAATGTCAACGTGGGGTTGATCGGCGCCAATGGTGCCGGGAAATCCACCCTCTTGCGCATCATCGGCGGTGTCGACCAGCCCACCAAAGGGCGGGTAGAGCGGCGCTGCCGCGTTTCATGGCCGATGGGCTTCGCCGGAGGGCTGCATGATTTTCTGACGGGCCGGCAAAACGCGAAATTCGTTGCCAGGGTGCATGGCCATGAAAACGACATCAAGGAACGGGTTGCCTACATCGATGACTTTGCCGAACTGGGGGATGCATTCGACAAGCCGGTGCAAACGTACTCGACCGGCATGCGGTCCCGCCTGCAATTCGCCATGTCGCTCGCCTTCAGCTTCGACGTCTACATCTCTGATGAAGTCACCGCCGCTGGCGACGCACACTTTCGGCAAAAATCCCTCAATGCCTTCAAAGAGCTTGCTGGCCGGGCCGGGCTGATCATGGTCTCGCACGGCGAAGGCACACTCAAGCAATTTTGCCAGGCAGGCATCTGGCTCAACGAAGGCCGGGCGCACTGGTTCGACCGCATCGATGATGCCCTCATGGCCTACAGGGAAAGCATTCCAAAATGACAGAAGCCGACAACATTCCCCGTCCCGCCGGGCGCATTGCCGTCCTTGCCGAGCTTTGGAAAACCAAAGTGGCCACGCCCGCCATCTTTGGCCGCCTGATCAAACTCACGTTTGTGATGACGGCTATCCTGATGCTTTACTGGACGATTATCGCCTCGGATCGCTACGTTTCCGAGGCCAACGTCATCATCCAGCGTACCGATCTTTCCTCGGGGAAAAGCATCGACGTATCCGCCATCCTGGCCGGTACTAGCGGTACGAATCGTGCGGACCAACTGCTTTTGCGCGATCACTTGTTGTCGGTAGATATGCTCAAGAAGCTCGATGAAGCCCTCAATCTTCGTGCGCATTACAGCAACTGGAAAAAAGATCCCATTTCGCGCATGTGGTTTGAAAATTCCGAACTTGAGTGGTTCCATCGTCATTACCTGTCACGCGTAAGCATCGAATTCGACGACTATGCAGGTGTTCTGCGCATCAAGGCCCAAGGCTACGATGCGCAAACAGCCCAGGCCATCGCCCAGCTCTTGGTACTCGAGGGCGAACGGTTCATGAACAAGATCGCGCACGAGCTGGCGCAGGCACAGTTGGCGTTTTTGGTAACCGAAGTCGAACAAATGAACCGTCGGCTGATTGACGCACGCCGCACGGTATTGGAATTCCAGAACAGAAAGGGTCTCGTTTCGCCACAGGCTA
>Ga0233425_10007179_pt1 | contig 15855 bp, 17 predicted proteins | sample Watercolumn_Towu_2_FD_181712 | JGI IMG/M metagenome (GOLD analysis project Ga0233425, IMG submission 181712) | Freshwater microbial communities from Lake Towuti, South Sulawesi, Indonesia - Watercolumn_Towuti2014_140_MG | ecosystem: Environmental > Aquatic > Freshwater > Lake | place...
ATCCTTTTGATTTAATTCACGAGATTTATAATATTTATTTAACAATCAGCAGTTATGTAGAAACTGCCCAGGCTAATAAAGAGCAGTGCCAGCGCTTGATCATTAGGAATTTCAAAACATATTATTGGTTAGATTTTAATAAATTTTGCCGTAATTTGTTAGGAGAAGCGATAAAGAGAAATGAGATAAGTTAAAAAAATTGCGCTGGAATGAGTAAAAATCTGGTAAAAATATGATGAAAGCAATGAATAATGAACAATTAATTTTTTCTATCTGCATGAGCGCCTACAGAAAATATGCAGAAAAAAAATGGAACGCGATCAGTGAAAAAAGCTAAAGTAACAGCAACACCAAAAACCAAAGTCACCGCACACCGCACAGTTAGGCCCAAAACAACTGTAAAAAAACCGGCAAAACAAAATACCAGACGCGTAAAAAAAAATTAACGCTTACAAACAATTATTGGATATAACACTTGTGTTTATCTTCGGAAACAAACATAGTCGTTATTAACGCAAGCTTTTGCTAGAAACACATAAGAATTAACGCTTACAAACAATTATTGGATATAACACTTGTGTTTATCTTCGGAAACAAACATAGTCGTTATTAACACAAGCTTGTTGTTGTATATTACAGGCGATTCTCGCAAAACTCCTATATATACCCAAAGCACTTCAAGAAGCGAACATTGCTAGAAACACATAATAATTCCGGCAAACAGCTTCCTTTATAAGTTCAAAATTTAGTTCATTTCGACTGCTGTTTCTTCTTTTCTGCAGCCAACTCTTCAAGCGCCGCTTTAGCCCAATCATCAATTTGTTTTCCAAATTTGGTATGTGAAGGCAAAAGACGCAAATAAGACAAAATATCTTTTTTAACTTGTTGCCGTTCGGCATCAGGAGTATCAATCAGCATTCTGCCAAACAATGCAGGATCGCTCATCCCTTCTCCCAATTGCTTTTCTACAATCTGGGATCGCAATTTAAAGCTGCGATATACATTTTGTGCATCATTGCGATAATTAGCAGCATTGGCCATAGCGCAAAATAAAACGTGGCACAAACCATTTAAATCGCCTTGAGTCATTTCCGGTAAATAAATCAAAACACCGCCGCCATAATCATCTTTACCCACAGCCTCCAGAAAAAAACATTGCGCACAAAAACAACAAGCAGTCACCAAATTAGACAACTTATTGTTGTAATAGTTTTTATCGAGATTCACAACTTCTTGATATTGCCCCGCTTGAAAACCGCAAAATTGGCAAGTATATTGATCACGCACCAAGACTTGTTGTGCAAATTTTTGAAAGCCTGGGTCGCTTTTGCGCGCTGAAAACAGGCGCCAGGTATCAGGTAAAGCAGATAATTCAAGCGGACGAAAACTTGGCATAAAAACCCTTTATTTACCACCTTATAAAATACAGTAAGAATTAAGTATTGGCACCACCAGGCATATTTACCGCACCCTGCCCAGTAAATCCTCCAGCAGTAGTATTTAATCCGGCTTCATCGTTAAAAATCGTCATTCCCGTCGGGCGAATAATTCCTGGCAGAAAGATCAAAATTATGCCCACAGCTAATAACGATATTGGAGCTCCCATAGGGATTTGAGTGGGATTATCTTTATGCTGTTTGAACTTAAATATACCCGCAATAGCAAAGCCAAAACCTGATATATAAGCAGTTGCCGTCATTAATTTACCCAGTTGCTGAAATGATTTAGTAACGTTTTCAGCTAAAGTTCCCAATGTTACATTATCAGCCAAAGCATAACCGGTAAAAAATAAACAAACTGCCACAATCAAAAAACTAATACCAAGTTTTTTATTTTTACAAATCATAAATTTCTCTGAAATTAACTTAACCAACACTATACTCAGGATTTACCACCACTACCACCAGCATTGCCGCCGCCCGGCATCTGTTCTGCACCAGTTCCAGTAAAGCCTCCAGCTGAAGTTTTTAGAGAACTTTCATCTCCGCCAAAAATTGTAATACCCGCAGGCTTAATAATTCCTGGCAAAAAGATTAACACTATGCCTACCACAAGCAGCGCTATAGGAGTTCCCATTGGAATTTGCGTTGGATTATCCTTATGTTGTTTAAACTTAAACACTCCAGCAATCGCAAAACCAAAACCCGCTAAATAAGACGTAGCTGCCATCAGTTTGCCCAGTTGTTGAAATGAACCGGTAACATTACCAGCTAAAGTACCAATGTTGTCGCTACCACTTGCGGCAAATGCACAACCAACAAAACACAAAGCCAACGAAACAACTAGATAAACAATACTTTGTTTTTTAAACATATTATCTTCCTCTATTTTTTAAAAACAATGAAAAAACAAATGCTTACGGTATTCTCCCACAGAAAACGAAATTTTTCAAGTACGGACAAATTTTCTCAATAATACAAATACTATGTTCAAGATTTAGCTCCACCGCCGTTCCCCTCACCCCCAGGCATAGTCAACGCACCATTACCGGTAAAACCACCCGCTCCATTGCTCTCCGAACCAAAAATTGTAACACCAGCGGGTTTGATTATTCCAGGTAAGAAGATTAACACTATACCTATCACAAGCAGCGCTATAGGAGTTCCCATGGGAATCTGCGTTGGGTTGTCCTTATGTTGTTTAAATTTAAACACTCCGGCAATCGCAAAACCAAAGCCAGCTAAATAAGAAGTAGCTGCCATCAGTTTTCCTAATTGTTGAAATGAACCAGTAATATTACCGGCTAAATTTCCAATATTGTCGCTGCTTGCCGCAAATGCACAACCAACGAAACACAAAGCCAACGAAACAATAAGATAAACAATACTTTGTTTTTTAAGCATAATTGCCTCCTCTATTTTTTAAGTCCAACCAAAAGTCCCTTTAAGAGCATCTAACGTTCCAACCACATTAATGGCCAAAATGCCTCCGATAATGTGAGTCATAGCTTTTGCTAAAAGCCCCTGCGGAGCTCCTTGCTTAGCCGAGCGAGTAACTAAAATCAATCCACGTATAAAAGCTATATAACCAATTAATCTCACTACTGCAATGGTTCCTTCCATAACATCACGCCATCCGGCCTTAGTTTGATTAGGATAAAGAAGAACACTACTCGAGCCATAATGCCACAACGTATAAACTGAAATATTAACAAATGACGGCAAAAACATCATAAACATGCCAACAATTAACCGAATCATCGGTCCTGTCATATTGACATTGGTCGGCATCATAACGCGCGATTGACCAAAAATTCTAAGTTCATATACTCCGGAAAAAGCAAACCATAAACCCGCAAAATAACTGACTGCCGTAATAAAACGCAGCAATCGTGGCATATCTTTTTTTACATTCTGCAACAACGTTCCCAAATCAGGAACGGCATAAATTACAATTGGTGTAATTAATAACATGCCAAATAAAAATATACGTTGCAATTTTTTAGGAGTCATTTTCCCCATATCTGATAACCGCTGAACTTGTAGTCACTATACCTTCTTTGGGATCAATTGCCTGCACTACCCCATAACCACTTAAGTTATCACCAACCTTCAGCGAAACGGTTTCTCCGCTATCGGATTCTAACCATACTCTTTCGGGAATAATGGCTTTAACATGATATAGAGGTAATTTATTTTTCCTCTTGGGAAATACTTTAGTTTTTTTGGTGGCTTTTGGGCTGTTGTCGGATATTTGCTGCATTTTTGCACCAAAATCACCAACAGTAGTAGATAAAAGAGCGATATTTTTATTAAGGCTATCCATAGTCTTTTGCATCTGCATAAAACTACTGCTTAATTCGGCAATTTGTTCACGATTACTCTCCATTTCCTGGGATAAGACCTGCAGTTGTTTATGGACCGCGTCACCAACCTCAACCTTTGGCGCTACTGGAACAACTGTTGCAATCCTGGGAAGAGAAGCAACTGATGCTACCATTTCTTTTTTAGCTTGAGTCTTTAATCCTCGTTCGGAATACCAATTAAAAAAATTATATGCCAGAAATATAGTAATAATTAAACCAATAACAATTAATATTCTCTTTAATCTTTCATCAATTGGTCCCCGAGAATCTTTAAGAGGCAATTCAACTAAAGGAGGAGGGTCATAACTATTGTTCTCCTCTTTTTGAACACGATATTCTTCAGTGTTTATTTGTTCATCTGCCATATTCTATAACCCCTTTTTCTGTTGCTTAGGAAGCGATAAATCTGCCATCAACAATACACCCAAACCACTGCCAGCCTTAACTTCCACCGTTGGCGGAGTATTAAACACCGGCGATAAAACATCCCCAAATTTTTGCCCTACGGAACCCAAACCTACCAATGCTTTTCCGCCCGAATCGAGTTTTGGCCAAAAATGTTGTTTTTCACCGATAGTGGTAGTTGTTTCCTGTGAGCCTGAATTTTGAATTGCCTGTCCCAATCCAGACATAAAAGACGAGGCAAATAATGTACCATAACGCAGCATATAATGGTTATCTACGTTAGTAGCTAAAGCAGTACGGGCGGTATTGGGATCAATTGCAACTGCGTTAAAAGAAATACTCTTCGACAGGCCTGGTACATTAAGAGTAGAAAATTGTAATAATACCTTTTTGTCTACCCTTTGAAAAGATCCCAAAACCTTCCCTCCTTTCAAGTCCCCTTCAATAATCGTCGCCATTACTGGCGTATTTTGCTCATCGCTATTAATCCCCGTATCTAACACAGCAAATAAAACCGTTCCTGCTTTAATAATATCTGCATTAATATCTGCTGCATTTTTATCACCGCCGCTACCCCCTCCTCCTCCAATTCCACCAGCATTTTCAGAAGGGATAACCCCTTGTACATATTGCTGAGCAGGCAAGGGAGTCCAAGCGCCAAAAAGCTCACCCGCTTGAGATGCCATACCTTGCTGCAACTGTCTGGTTTTATCTTGATATTCTTGTGCTGATAACTGCTTTTCCTGCGACTTACGCATACGCTCAATTTGCTCCTGCCAGGAAGTTTTATTTTCCATTGAAGCAATTGCGCTTTGGTTTTGCACAACTTTACTTAATTCGTCAGGAGAAAATCCGGCATTAATCAATTCATCATCGGAAAAACCTGCATCTTTTAATTCCTGAGCCGAGAAACCAGCTCCCTTAAGTTCCGCAGCGGAAAACCCAGCAGCTTTTAGTTCCGCTGCTGAAAATCCAGCTGCTTTAAGTTCAGCTGCAGAAAAACCAGCCGCTTTTAAAGCTGCTAAACTACAGCCGCGATCTTTTAAAACTTTAGCCGATAAACCTGCATCACGCGCCCTTTGTAAAGCAGCAATACTACAATCATTGCCAATATCAGATCCCTTTTGACTAAAAACCGGCGCCGTAACATTTTCATCGTTGATATCAGCAGCACTAAATCCCGCTCTAATTAAATCACCATTGGTAAAACCAGCTTTTTTAAGCTCACTGGGAGAAAATCCCGCATCTTTGAGTTCAGCTGCAGAAAAACCAGCATTCTTAAGTTCTTTTGCGGAAAAACCCGCATCCTTTAAATCTTTCGCAGAAAAACCGGCATCTTTTAACTCCGCCGCTGAAAAACCAGCATCCTTAAGTTCCTTAGCAGAAAATCCCGCATCTTTTAACTCCGCCGCTGAAAAACCAGCTCCGCGCAATTCCGCTGCAGAAAATCCCGCATCCCTAAGCTCACGTGCAGTAAAACCGGCGGCTTTTAGCGCAGCAACACTACATCCCCGATCTTTCAACGCTGCAGCACTTATTCCGCGATTATGCGCTTCTTTCAAACTCTCAACATCGCATTTACCTTTTTCCGCATTCGCCGCGGTCATACCAGCAGCTTGCAATTCTGCAGTAGAAAAACCAGCATTCTTCAACTCATTAGCACTAAAACCGGCGGCAACTAAATCTTTGGCGGAAAAACCAGCATTTTTTAGTTCAGCTGCGCTAAATCCAGCATCTCTTAATTCTTTAGCGGAAAAACCAGCTTGAGCTAAATCTTTTGTGGAAAAACCGGCATTCTTAAGCTCAGCCGCACTAAATCCCGCGTCTTTTAATTCTTTAGCTGAAAAACCCGCCTGCGCTAAATCTTTTGCAGAAAAACCGGCATCACGTAACTCTGCCGCGCTAAAGCCGGCATCTTTGAGATCTTTCGCAGAGAAACCTGCAGCACGTAATTCTGCGGCCGAAAAACCTGCCGCCTTTAAAGCCGCTAAGCTACAACCACGGCATCTTAACTCAGCTGCGGTTACACCAGCCGCATGGGCGCGTTTCAACTCCTCAACTCCACAAGCATCTTTCCCACTGGTACTAGGTACGCCAGAATCCAAATAAGTAACGCGAGTAATTGTAGGAATTGCCGCTGTATTTTTCTGCAGTGCTTCATCCGACTGTTGAATGTTCTGCTGTTCCTGCAATTTTACGTACTGACGAGAAGGATCACCAACTCCAGGAATGGAAACAATATTCGGAGCAGATGAAACAGCCGCCCCCCCAGCCGCTGCTTCTGGTTGTATTCTACTTCTAAATTGTAAATATCCCATACTACTGGCAATCACTAAAGTTGCCAAAATAACGACAACGGTAACACGTGCTTTAGTATCGGAAAAAGTGTTTTTTAAATTCTCGAATCTTTTACCCATAACTATTCCAGCCCTTCTAAGGTTAATGTGATAGTTGTATCTTTACCATGCTGTAATGCTAATACTACAGGCGATGGCTGTAACTCATAAGCGTGTGTGCCATCAATACTACTCATAACCGCTTTCCACGCAGGCGAGATCACATCCAAAGATGTTCGCAAAAATAAACGGTCATTTAACAACCACGCCTGACAATCCCCTCCCGCAACCTTTAAAATCTTGGCATCTTTAGGAGGGATACCATTTAAAACATCTAACAAAATTGAATTTGCCGCATCGGGTAATCCATTTTGAATATAAACCGCGTTGGGACCCATTCCCGGAACCCGTAAATCAACGCGATAATCAACCGCTTCTTGTCCCGATAAAAGCGTTAACATGACTGGTGTATTTAACCCGCGCAAAATTATCGCCAAATTACTACGCTTGTAAAAACTCATTGCTTGAATCAATAAGGTATTCCCTTTCTTATCCCATTGAATATTGAATGACATGGGATCGCCGATACTATATGCTTCAATTGGCCAGGCCTGCCCCGTTGAATCCATAAACACCACTGAAGTAATATAACCAGCACCAAGTCGAATAACTGGAGGAGTTGCTTGCGGAGATAAATTAACCAATACTGAAGTAGTAGCAGGACGCGGCGGAACTCCACCAGTAGTGGCAGCCGCCTGTTGCGTTTCATTAAATAATTGTCTTAAACGCACAATCTGACTAGGCGTCATGGGAAGCATTTGCCCTATCACGCCCGAAAAAGCATCATCATACATATCACCAGTTTTCGCTATAGTGCTGGGAATTGCTGAATTGGAAGCAGGCGGAGAAGGCGTTGCATTTTGCGATACAGGAGCAGCTTGAGCATTACTTGCCGTTGAAGTAGCCATTTGTTGTTTAAGCCCAGCTAAAAGTTGTTGCAATTTTTGTTGTTGCTGTTGTTGCTCAACCGTCAGCTGCTGCGGTTGCTGATTAGACAAGGGAATAGAATCTTCCGCATAAATACCAATGCCATAAAGGCCAGCTACGAACATCAATACTATTAACTTAATTATTTTATTCATACCCTTCTCTATTCTAGGTAGTAGTTTGCCCACCAGTAGCAGACACAAAACTTACAATTGCAATCCCTCGCGGAACATCCACTGTCGGTACCCGACTAATCACCATGGTCATTATCAAAGATTGCTGCGTCTGCTCAGTTGAGCTCTGAAAAGTCACCAGCAACGGCATTTGCACCTTCCAGGCATAACGTCCATTGATTACTCCTTGATCCAAAATTACCGGTGCCCCTGTAGCCACTGCGGACACCACCAACTTCTTTGCAATCACAGTTTCCAACGTCATCGAATCCTTTAAAGCTTTCTCAAAATACTTCCAACCATCAGGAGTAAAATCATTTTGTACGCGCTGCAATGCTTCCCGATAATTGACGAAGTTATAAGTATACGCCGCAACCGATGCTCGCTCAGCCCACTGCAATAATTCATTTGGCGCAACCATCGGCTCACTTAAAGGATACAACGGAGTAATTCTACCATCAGTACTTGTCGCAAAATATTGTGGACTCGGCGGACTGAAAATCTGATAAAAAACAATTCCTATCAGCGCAATATTAATTACCAACATTAATAAAAGTGCGCCGGTAACTTTACGATAATTATCACGATAAAAATTATTCCGCAAACGTATTAATTCTATAGCATCATCAACCATAGTCCTTCCTCCGCAACCGATTGGCGTAATACTACATTAAAATATAAAAAAATCAAAACCTAACCATCAAAAATACATATGATTTTACAGCCACCACTAAATTCTACGAAAACTAATCGCCACATACTCCGATGGTAATTTATTATTGACCATTTCAGAACGCAATTTGCCAAGAGCATATGCAAGACTAATGTCTACTTTTTGGCCCCATAAATAATCAATCACGCTTTGAGCTCGCCCAGCAGCCAATGCTTTTGCTTCTTTCTCACCGCGTTGCGCCAAAGGCAACACCCCCTCTACTTTTACCACTTCCATTTTATAATATCTTAGTAAATTACCAACTTCATCTAAAACAATTGGGCCAGTTGTAGAAAAATTAACTGAATCCATATTAAATATTTTATTGGGTAAAATTATAATTATTTGCTGTTGTTCCTGAATTACATCAACATTAAATCTATGCAAGCGTTCGGTAAACAATCCTGCGTAATAGTCATTCATTTTCATGAGATTCACTTGAGTATAATAGGTCTTCCCGCACCCTGTTAATGCCAATGCGGTTAAACCAATAATCAAGCACAATAAAGACTTAAAAAATCTACGATACATATTTTTATCTCCAACCAAACTCTCGTTAATTATTTTCCTTTTTGCGCCTTTTCAATGCTGGCTACAACATCTGCTATCGTTTTAACTACCACACTTATATCAGGCATACTTTTAAGCGTCGGCGGATAATGCGATTCTTTCTGCATATCCTTAACCAATTCTGTTGCAATGCTATTTGCATATTGCTCTGTTTTTCCCGCCAAACGCTCAATGTAAGCAATTTGCGATCCTGTTACCCCACTTACCAAAAGTGGGGCAGTAAATGTCTCCAAATCACTAACCAAAATCAATGGCTGTAACTCCTCAGGCACACTCATGCGCGTAAAGATATCAACTTCTCCTGCTGGCAAAACCTCTTCCACAGTTTCAACTTTAGGCCCAACGCTTTTTTCATGATAAGCCAACAACACTGCAATACCTCTTTCAATAGGTGAAACAGCGGTTTTTTTATTCCATAAAGTAACTATTTCCTTAGTTTCATCTTCTGGAATATCTAATTCAGCAAATAAACCGGTATCGCCTAAAATACGTTTAAAGTTTTCAAAACCTGCTGCTAAATTACGTATTACCGCATCAGTTGGCACATCAATTTTTATAAACTGATTAATACGAATTTCCTTGACGGGTCGTGGATTTGCGTAAAATAATTTAGCACGAACAATTCTCGATTTGAAAAATATATGAGCCTCCCCTTCGCGCTGCTCTTTAAGATCGAGTAAGTCAATGCGTGCTCTCTTTTCTAGTTGCGCACTCTTGGTATCCAGATATTGACCAGTCAAGCTACGAGTATCACTTTGAAAACCACCAACCTGTGTTACATAAGATTCTCCTGCGGTTTTCATGAAAAATTCCCAAGTCTCAATAGGATCTTCAATCTTCATGCAAATTTTAATATTGGTATTAGCGCCAATAGTTGCTGCTTCTTCTTTGGAGGCTTTTTGCAAGGCCGGTAAATCTTGACCGGCAAACACTACCGAAAACCCCAAGGAACGCGCCTGAGCAGGAACAATTGCAAAACCCTGCACCGCATAATAACCATATTCGTCTAAGATACAGAGAAAAGGAGTATTGGAATACGTTGGCTTCCTTTCAATAATTTTGCTATACATTCCCTCAATTTCATCACCAAGACCAGCCGCCATCATGGTTTTCATTGAAGCAATAATAATCTTACCTAAATTTGCTAATTCGTCAGGAGATTTTTCAAGAGCCGGAAGTAATACCACCAAAATACGCCGATTCAACACAACATCGCGCAAATCGACTTCCGGTAAATCAGTACGCAAAATATGCCCATAAGTATCAGCTAAAGAAGTAAATACACGTGTCAATTGCATGGTGATAAAGCCATGTTGTTCATAAACCTGTGACACGTGTTTGCCCTTCTTGGCTTTATTATAACCCGGCAAGTTAATCAAATAGTTTTCAATCGGTTCAATAACCACCGCAGGAACCCCTTCCAAACTCACAGGCTCCTGGTTATCCCGAGGAAATAACTTATCAAGCACAATTGACTCTAAGCGATCTAATACAAAGTAATTACGGATGGTATTAGCGTCTAAAAGGATATGTCCCATATCGCGCATGGCAACCAAGACTTTCATTAATGCCTCGACAAATGCAATCGCACGCCCTTTCCACATATCACTATCGGATTTTCCCGAAGGAGAATCCATCAGACTCACAACTAATTGCGCTAACATACTGGATGAACCACGCGCAAAAGGATTCATGGTATTAGACAAACGTTTTTCCTGGGGACCAATAATATCGCGCGCACCCGTCATGAAATTAATCAAAAGCAAATCATCTTCACGCCCCATGTAACGACACAATGAAAAAATCCTGGCAAATAAAGCATTATCTCCCTTACCATCAACATAAATAAAGCCGCTACTTTGTAATAAAGCATTATAAGCCAAAGATATCATGCACTCGGTTTTACCACTACCCGTCGAACCAAACATTAAAACGTGAGTACGCATGTCTTCATTGGTAAACCACAACTCATCGTTATTTTGACGGTCATTACCAAAAAAATATATGCCTGCAGCCATAGTTGGTTTATTGGTACCCGGAGCCGGGCTGTTATAGTCCTTGCAGTGAGCACGCTTTGGTAAGCGGAATGGTAAAAGATAATGCTGAAACTTCGTAATCAAGAAACATAAAATTGCTGATAATAAAAAAACATCCGCTAGCGCGGGTAATACAAAAACCGCAGGAATCATAGCAAACACCACAATCGCCACCGATTGTGAATTTTTGAAAAAGTCTGCGACCTTTTGCCCAAAAGTTCGCGTATCACGAACAAGCATGCTCGATACTTGTTCCTGATTGATGTCTAGTCCTCTTTGTTTAAACGCCACTTTTCTAACTCATTGATTTTATTACATTTTTTATTTGCATGGTCATATTATCGCCTGCAACGCGCGATAATATGCAACAATACTTCTAAAATATAAAACAGCGTAGTGCGCTGGCTTTGACGACGCTAATCCTCTTCAGGTTTATATAAAACCTCCGCCAACGCAACCTCTAATCCCCGTACAGCTTCATCTACCATTGGAACCATTAATGGCAAGCCTAATTTGCGCTCTGCCAACCAATGTGCAAAAGCTCCCGCGACTTCTGCAAATGCCGTTGGCCTACCAACGCTATTCAACATATACCACATCCTGCGATCTATAGTCTTAAGCCACAGAAACTCCGCTGTTGCCAAAACGCCGACCTCCCGCGCAGCTATCAGCAAAGAAGATAGAACTCCCGTAACATAACCGTGGAGTCGCATCGTTCTTTGCGTTACCTTATTGTTAACGTGCCGCTGCCATAATGCATGCACGCCATGAAAACTCAATTTCCCTTCAGATGAGGCAGAAATTTGTTCAACCAGGCGTTCTGCACTGATTTTATCACCGTCAATGCGAGCTATAAAAATAGCAAATAATGCCTGTAAATGTTCGGGTAATGCCTCGGGAGATTGCCATCGCGGGCCTAATTGTAAAGATAATACACGAGTCGCTGCTCCCTTTTTTAAAATAACAGACGGTCGATTATCCTTGGTTGTTTCTTCAAATAATTTATTAACTTTACAAAACTTAATTGGCGATAAAGCCATCGCCCACGGAGGCTGGTCTAAAGGCTCTTTAACCAAATCAAGATTGATTACTGGAGTAATGTCCGGCCAATTTTGATGCTCGGTAACACGCAATTCCTCCATATTAAAAGTTGTGCGAAAACGTTTAGAAACACTAGAAAAATAAAGAATGGCAGAAACAATTAAAAGAAGCAACATAACTGGATAACGCAAGTACTTGCCAACCGCTCCACTTAAATTTACCAACGCACTAAACTCAAGCTCAGCCCCAAAATTGTGCTTAATATACTGTAACCATTCATCAAATGGTTGAGGATGCGGGACATAACCAAGCGGTTGCAGTACTTTATCAACGGTGACAATAACCGATTTGATTACTAAAATTTCATAAGATCGGATAAAAAGTACAATTTCAGCAATATATATCTTTCCGAAATACCAAATCAACGCTACAGCAGCAAGAATTAACACTACTAACCACAAAAAATCTAGTGAATTTTCTCCTCCGCCCTGTGGTGATTCTGGCGCGCCTTTCGCCATTTTTATAGCCTCTTAAATTACTACACAATATCACAAATTAAACGTCGCATTATTATAACCGAACACAATCTTTTTAGGAACTATTCTGCGACTAAATTATTGTCTATAAACAAATAACGATCCTTATTGGCATGGACAAAACCAATAATATTATTAGTTTTGATCACATTTTCTTTTAATACGATCAATTCATGCCCTAACAAATCTTTTTGTGGATCTGGAAATTGATAAATATCCTCTTCTTTAACATAAACCATAGCATATCCGTGCCGGTCAATATCAACCTTTGAGCCAACCAAATCCCGAGCAAATTGCTCATCACGATACATTGGGCGATTAATACTGTGATCAATTAATAAACGCAGCGTATATTCCCAATTTTTTAAATTATTACCATTAATTTGATATAAAGAAATGTAAAGCGGAACGTATCCCGTAGGAATTTTTTTGGATGTTTGAGCTTGAAATTGAGCTGAATGTGGTTGATTAGCCAAACTTTCTGCTTCATCTAACAACGTTTGCAGGCGCTTGCTTGCCGATCGTAAAAACAAAGACGAGTTCCAATCACCACAGGAAAGTAACTTACTTAAAATGCCAACTAATTCTTTTGCAACTTTTTCTCTAGATAAATCTTCTGCCATTCCCTCGAACCCCAATAAATTTTATTCTCAAAATTACCCATTGTGTCCATTCGTATCACTTCTTTCACTGCTACCGCCCATACCCAAACCAATGCCTGACACCTGCTGCTGGGATTGAGCTGCCCATAAAGCATGTCTCAAATTTTCAAGTTTCTGCGAAGCTTCATCCAAAGCTTGCGAAACTTCCTGAAAATTACCGATTCTCTTCGCATCTTTAGAACTCGCGCCGACTGCGCCCCCTTCTGATTGCTTTTTTTGTAGGTATTTAACCACATTCTCGACTACGCGATGAACTTTATCTACAGCGCCTGAAGCTTCACTGCATAATTCTAAAATTTCACCTGAATCTCTATTTGAAGTTCTTTTTATTGTATTTTCGTTTCTCATAAATAAACCAAATCTTAAACTAAAATAGTAAACAACGGGAATAAAAATCAAAACCGATTATACATCACAAACATTAACTAATAATTAAGGGTATAAAATAAATCCTCCTCATAAATAACAAATTTCTTTAATTAATCATACATTAACTCATCCAACGAAACCTTGTCGCCAGATGAAATTTTAATCAATTCGTACAAAACATCATAAAGACACAACAAACGTAAAACATTTGGAGTTATTTCATCAAATTGAACTTTAACCCCCAACGTAGTTTTATCCACATCAGTGAAACTGGCACCAATACCATATCCCAAACATAAAGTACACAATTGGTCAGCCCTCTTAGCTAGAGCGGGTAAAAGACCAGTTTCAGAAAAAACTTCTTCATAACTAATCGGTTTACTATGCAAAGTGTAACTTACATGCAATGACTTTGATAAAGAACACAATTTTTTGCTTAAATCAATCATAATTATATCCACCAGGGGATAGCCACCTTTCTTTTTCCCGCGAAAAACGACCTAGTACAACGCAAAAAAACTGTTGTACTGTAACCAAATCTGTTCAATATAGTAAAGAAAAACATTGCGCTGATAGCAACAACAAAAGTCCATAATTCAATATGCAGTAAAAACAGCAACAATGGGAAGGCCGCTTTAGCATCAAAAATAAAGAACTTTGCCGGTCTTGCCGAATCACGCCAATGGGCAACTGATGTTGGAAGTTGTTCCATAAATATGCTCCACCAAAATTTACATTGTTATTGTTAGCTACTCAGCCATCGAATAGCCAATCGAAAACACCCTACCTGAATAGTTACGGCTATTGTAACAAATTGTTCTCATAATATTCAACAACATAATTATTGACAGTATCAATACTTCTTGGTTCAATAAGACAATTTCAAATAAGCGTAAATAAGGAATGATGAAAACCAAAAGCCTTTTCGCTGTGGTGTGTGTTTTACTGCTCTGTGGCTGCGCCAATAGCCAAAAAATAGCTGTTATCAGTAACGACAGCGGCGCGCGCAATGCTGAAGAAAAATTAGCAAATGCCGCCGTTTCAGTCAGCGAATCACTCCACCAACTAGCAGAAATTGAACAAGCAACGCATCCTCAAGCCAAGCTTCCAGCTCCTCCAACTCCTGAATCAATTGGCATGGCGCAAAATGCCTCAGTTGAATGGACTGGACCAGTTGGTCCGTTGGTACAACAAATTGCTAAGGCAACGGATTATAAAGTACGGGTTCTTGGCACACCACCGGCCATTCCGGTTCTGGTATCAATTTCAGCTAAAGATACTCAATTGGCAGACATCTTAAGAGACGCTGGTTTCCAGTGCGGAAATAAAGCTAACATTGTTGTATATCCTAACAAGAAAACCATTGAACTACGCTATAACAAGGTATAATCAATTATAACCATGCAAAAAATAATTCGTTTAAAATCAATGAGTTATAAAATAGCAAGTGTGGTTTTCGCTTGTTTACCCCTTATTTTAACCGGATGTTCCAGTTCCGCTCCCAAAGATTTTTATAGAATTTACGGCTTAAAGGATAATAACTCTTCAAGCAAAATAAATAGCATTCGCTTCGAAGCTTTAAAGCAAACTTCGCGCGGACTTGGCGCTCAAGCGGGTTTGGCATGGCGTTCGGAACAGTTAAACAAGATTTTAGAAAAACAAAAACACAAACTCGACCAAATTTTTAATTTCAACTATATTCTTTTAGGTCACAATGTTCTGCCCCCAGTATTAACCGAAGGTGATAATACTCTGAATTTATCTGGCTCTGACGCTATTCGTATTGCCGATCGCGACTATCAAATTCTGGCTTTGCCGCGTTTTGTTACCGCCCCACCTACTTGGCGCAGCTATATTTGGATGAATTATAAAAAACCAGAAGTTCCTAATAATTCTTTGCTGCCCAAAGACAGCAAAGAAGCTGAGGTTTGGAATAAATATATACAAGTCGGTTGGAACGAAGGAATCGCTCAAGCCGACGAAATCTTCAACACCAACCTTGCTCGGCTAAAACGTGATTATAATGGCATGCTGCTTTACCGCAAATTACTCGCACAAAACATGATTAGTTCCCCATTTGTATCACAGTCTGATCTAGGTATTACTGGCGGCGGCAGTACAATGCGGATCAATGATCGCGTCTTACGCATCACCGCACTACCAGAATTAAAACCGAATGCCAAAGTGTGGACACCAGCATTGGTCAAAAACCAACCTGAATCT
>Ga0233425_10007180_pt1 | contig 15851 bp, 26 predicted proteins | sample Watercolumn_Towu_2_FD_181712 | JGI IMG/M metagenome (GOLD analysis project Ga0233425, IMG submission 181712) | Freshwater microbial communities from Lake Towuti, South Sulawesi, Indonesia - Watercolumn_Towuti2014_140_MG | ecosystem: Environmental > Aquatic > Freshwater > Lake | place...
AATTTACTACAAAAGACGCGCGTGTAAAATTGAAAAGGTTGTATCCATCAATTAGGGAGTGGTGAGATACTAGACTTCTACAACACTTAACACTATGGGTATCCGGGAGCGTATCCTCGCCTGAGTCGTCTACTCCCTTGGAGACTAATCACTGTTCCTTCGTGTTCCAGCTATCCAAATAGATTTCGCACTTTCAAGTGCCAGCGGTATACGGCTCTAAGTTTTTTTCATTAAGCAAAATTTGCACTTTTTGTTCTGATTCTTTTAGCACAGTTTGACACTGACGAATTAATTTCACCCCTTTTTCAAACTGCTGCAATGAATCTTCAAGACTCAAAGTACCGGCTTCCATGGTTTGCACGATTTTTTCTAATGCAACTAATGCTGCTTCAAAATCAATTTTATCAACCTTCTTACTCACGGCTTTTTCCCCTCTTCCCTTCTTCCCTTAGCACTTCCGCCTTATCTGTACGCTCCCATGTAAATTCTTTTTCGTTGCGTCCAAAGTGACCAAAAGCCGCGGTTTTTAAATAAATCGGCCGCAATAAATCCAACATCTCGATAATGCCGCGTGGAGTTAAGTCAAATACATAAGTAATCAACTCGGCAATTTTTTCATCGCTTATTTTTCCAGTACCAAAAGTAGTTACGCTTACAGATACGGGCCGCGCCACACCGATCGCATAGGCAACTTGTACTTCACAACGTTCGGCCAATCCTGCAGCAACGATATTTTTAGCCACATAACGCATCGCATAGCATGCTGAACGATCTACTTTGGACGGATCTTTTCCTGAAAAACATCCTCCTCCATGCCGCGCCATACCGCCGTAAGTATCAACAATAATCTTCCTGCCAGTTAGTCCACTATCACCCATCGGACCACCCACCACAAATCTTCCCGTAGGATTGATAAAATATTTTGTGTCTTTATTGAGTAATTTCATCGGCAACACTGGCTTAATAATTTCGTCCATCACCCCATCAAATAAATCTTTATAAGAAACGTCAGCGCTATGTTGAGTAGAAACTACAATAGTATCAATTCCTACTGGCTTATTATTCACGTAATGCATTGTAACCTGACTTTTTCCGTCAGGACGCAGCCAGGGCAATTTCCCCGATTTCAAAATCTCATTGTGACGCTGCATTAATAAATGGGCATACATAATCGGCGCAGGCATGAGTTCTTTGGTTTCATTGGTAGCATAGCCAAACATTAAGCCCTGATCTCCAGCACCTTGTTCTTTATTTACAGTTTCATCTACTCCTAAAGCAATGTCAGGCGATTGCTTACCGATCGCTGTAATAATAGCACATGAATCAGCATCAAATCCGACTGTAGGATCTATATAGCCAATATCACGAATAATATTGCGGCAAGCTGCTTCCATATCTACCCATGCACTGGTCGTTACTTCTCCTGCAATTAACACCATTCCCGTTTTAACCAAAGTCTCACACGCTACGCGTCCGTGTGGATCTTGTTTTAAAATTTCATCTAAAATCCCATCAGAAATTTGATCGGCCACCTTATCCGGATGCCCCGCAGCAACTGACTCAGAAGTAAATAAATAACCATTTTGCATATTATCCCTCATGTTCTAGTAAAATTGGATAAAAAATTATAAACCACTACAGGTGGCCTCTCAACAATCATTCATGATTAATTACTAATTGTTTTTCAGTCCAGCACCACAAACATCACCCCATTTAGCCCACGACGCACTTCCAACAGAACCTGATCAGGATGTTGTTGTACGATTTTTTGTAATTCTTCGATGTTATGAACGCTCTGATTAGCCGCAGCAACAATCACATCTCCCGGGTGCAAACCTGAACTATAAGCAACACTGGTATCGTCCATATCTAACACCACAACTCCTTTAATCGATTCATTATTTAATAATTGGTCAAAATTATTAAGCTCCAATCCCCATAAAAGCGCTTTGGGCGCATTTTCCATTTGTTGTTTCATAGCATCCAAATCAGCAACTTCGCTATTGATATCAAGCGTACGAGAATCGCGCCATATCTGCAAATTAAGCTTCGAACCCGCACGCAACAAGCCGATAACATTCGTTACTTGCGCTGCAGAATGAATGGGTTTACCCATAACTTTTACCACAATATCTTTAGCTTTTACACCCGCTTTATCCGCGGGAGTACCTGGCAAAACCTTAGAAACCAGAGCCCCTTCGTTTTGCGGCAATTTCATGGTTTCAGCTAAGGCTGGAGTAATATCTTGCACCATAATACCAAAAATTCCGCGTTTTACATTGCCATATTGCACTAATTGGTCCATCACGCTTTTTGCCATATTACTGGGAATAGCAAAATTTAAGCCAATATTTCCCCCAACTCGCACTGTTGACAACGCTGCAGTATTAATACCAACCAATTCGCCTTGCATATTAACCAAAGCGCCACCAGAATTTCCGGGATTAACTGACGCATCGGTTTGAATGAAATTCTCGTGCCCTTCAATCCCCAAATGCGTGCGTTCTAAAGCGCTAATAACACCCGAAGTAACCGTATGCTGCAGACCAAAGGGATTCCCTATGGCAGCGACAAAATCTCCAACCTTGAGCTTGTCAGAATCCCCAAAGGGAATCGCCGTCAAACGCTTTACCTTGACCTGAATAACTGCAATGTCGGATGGGATATCGTACCCAATAACCTTAGCACGCAAACGCCCGCCATCGTTTAACGTAACCGTAATTGCCTGCGCATCTTTTACTACGTGCGCATTGGTTAGAATATAGCCTTTATCTGCATCAACAATTACACCCGAACCAATGCCTTCAAATTTGGGAATAATTCCCAAATCGCGCACACGTTTGTCGGGCATTATCATTGGCGGTAACTCGCCGCGCACAGCGATATTAACCACCGCAGGCAAAACTTTTTTCAAAACAGGTGCCAAACTTGTCTCTTTCGTATCAGTAACCATCGGCACCGCCTGGGCAAAAACATTAAAACAAAAAAATACGGTTAAAAATATAACTTTTAATAATTTCACATTAGATCCCTGAATAAAGGTTGGTGGATTATTCTATCTGTTGTAAAACAGTTGGTAAATCATAATTTTATCAATATTTATCGGAATGTTTAGCAATCTGATCTACATAATACCATTTTGCATATAAATTTGGAGTTTTCAAGAACATTTTTCGGATAAATAAGTAAATTAATGTAGGAAAGAAAGTTGAGGATCACGTTAATTTGGCTTTATTTTTATTTGGCCGGCGGAACTACTTGTTGATTCGTGTCCGGGCGAGATGCTGCTCCACCAAATCCACCTTGCGGCACCTGAGCACCCCTCCATAAACTAGACTGCAATGTACCCGACTTAGATTGCCTACTACCTGTATCCGCCAAAAATTGCTTCATTTCGACATTTGCCCCCGGCTTAGGAACAACCGCTCCTGATTCTTTTGGCCCCGATGTTTTTAACCCGAGCTTCCTAACTAACCAATTTTTAAAAATCACCAGCCAATCAAATAAAGATTTTTCCTTGGGTTTTTGGGCGACTGGTTTCTCCGGTACCTCAACTTTTTGCACTGGACTTGGCGTTTTCGCAGTCGCTAAAGATGCATTATTCACATTCACCTTATTTTTCGTTCTCTCCAATAATTGCTTACCACATTGACGTAACGTCTGGATAACTTCCCGCCATCCGGTTCCGGGATACTTTTCTATTGCCTGAGCAAGCTCTGTAAACATAACACCAAAATTATGCGCTCGTTCCACACTGTCATATTTCCAATTTTCAGTTAATTTTTCAGCACAATATTTTAGACAATTCTGAAATTGCTGCGCACTTATAAAGATTAAATCGCTTGTAGAAGGATCGAGGTTCTTTGCGCTAAACTTTGGATCGCCAAAAAAATTTTCCGCATAAGTTTTTAATTTTTTTGCTTCGTATTTCGCGCTCTCAACATCGCTGCTCATCAATGCCTGATTCATCATATTAATGGCATACAACAAAGCATCACCTCCTGGAATTCTCGCCAAATTGGTTGACATTAACTGCTTAGATGAGGGTTTTTTTATTTTTGGTATCTCTGTTACAATTCGCGGGGAAGTTGGTAATGCAATTCCTAGGTTTTCCACTTGCTCAACAATTTTTTCCCAAACAATTGGCAATAAGGTTTCCAAAAACCAAAACGCATCTATATTCTCATAAAGAGCTTTAAACACAGATTCCTCTGCGCCGTTATTACCATAACGTTCCTTTCCAATCTGAAGATAATTATCCCAATTGGTACGCCAAAAAAGAGCATTGACTCGCGCGCGCTTTAAATCGTCCTCTTTCATTCCCAATATATAGTCACCAAGTAATTCTTTAAATTTATCTTCACGCCCTGTTTCTGGTAGTTTTTTCCATAGTTCTAAAAAAGCCTTTACCGTCTCCTCAACGTTTTGCGGTGAATTAAAGAATGGCATCCATTTCATCATGGATGCAAATAACTGCGATAATGTTTCTTCAGCCATATATCACCTTTAGAATTAAGTTCTGCTAAATAAAGCAATAACCTATAGCTATAATTATACCCCATAAATCAAAAACAAAATGAAATAATAATTAAAAATAACGCTTGAAATCTTAATATATTGATTTTATTCAGCCACTTATTCAAAAAGACAGGATACAACACTAACTTAGTGTAAGTGTTAATTTTTTACCAAAAAAACCCTTCCCTCGCATAAGTAGCTGGATTTATTGATATTTTTATTTGCATGGTCAGACTATGTCGAAAATATAAAAGAATAAACTTAAGAAAGGACTCAATATCGCAAAACTATTCCTTCTCTACCTTACCCTTGCGCTCGATTAACTCTACCAAAGCCCGCGGTGCTTTGTCTCCAGGACGAAAACCCATTTTGAGAATTCTTAAATAACCACCTTTTCTTGATAAATAACGCGGACCTAAGACGGTAAACATTTTACCCACGATAACGCGATCACGTAAACGATCAAACATTAAACGTCGGCGCGCAACCGTATCTTGCTTCGCCATGGTAATTAAAGGCTCCGCAAACCGTCGTAATTCTTTCGCTTTCGGCAAAGTAGTATTAATCACTTCACTTCTAAATAAAGCCACCGCTAAATTGCGTAACAATGCCGCACGATGACTGCTCGTGCGATTGAGATGACGACCACTTTTACCATGACGCATAATTCACCATAATTCTTAATTGCTTTTAACTTATTCCTGCTCTTCATCGTTACCTTTATCTTCTTCAGCAACGACATCATTAAAAATTTCCTTCTCTACTTCATCAAGATCTTCTCCATTAGCTTTTCCTTTACCCTCTTTCTCAGCATTTTCTGCTTCTTCCTTGGCTTTCTTTTCCAGCAATTTTTGCCGTTTCTTTTCTTCTTCGATTTCAGTAAGAATCTTAATTTCTTCCACTAATTCCGCTGGCGGCCAACCCTCAACCTTCATGGACAAAAACAAGCCGCGACTTTCCAAAATGTTTTTAATTTCGTTTAACGATTTACGGCCAAGATTGGGAGTTTTTAACAAATCTGCTTCGCTGCGCTGTACTAAATCACCAATAAAAAATACGTGTTCGCTCTTCAAACAATTAGTTGAACGCACGGTAAGTTCCAGATCATCAATTTGTCGTAAAAAGATGGGATTCATCTCTTCAGCTTTTTGCTCGGGTTCTTTTTCTTCTTCAGTACGCAACTCGACAAAAGCTTCTAACTGATGCTGCAGAATAGTCGCGCAAGTGCGAATTGCTTCTTCCGGATCTAAAGTTCCGTTGGTTTCTAAATCAATGATTAATTTATCCAAATCCGTGCGCTTTTCAACGCGCGCATTTTCGACATGATAAGCAACGCGAACTACAGGACTAAAAGAAGCGTCCAGCAACAACTCTCCTGCAACACGTCCAGCTCCCTCATGCGACACATAACCCGCAGGCTGATAACCACGGCCTCGCGCAATCGTAATATACATATGTAACTTGCCACCTTCGGTTAAATTGGCAATTACATGTTCAGGATTCATGATTTCAGTATCGTGTTCCAAAGTAATATCTCCCGCAACTACTGGACCAGGAGTTTCTTTGTGTAATTCCAAAATAACTTCCGCACGCTCGTGCAACTTAAAAGCAATGCCTTTTAAGTTCAATAAAATATTAATTACGTCTTCGCGCACGCCAGGAATGGTACTATACTCATGCAATACTCCATCAATCCTAACTGCAGTTGGCGCGGCTCCCTCCATCGAGGATAATAAAATTCTGCGCAAGGCATTACCCAAGGTGGCGCCAAAACCGCGTTCAAATGGCTCTAAAATAATTTCCACATGATTATTACCAATTTTCTTTACCTGGATTTCATGTGGCGTTAAAAAACTATTATAAATGTCCTGCATAATCTGCCCTCTATTTCGAATATAACTCAACTACTAAGTGTACTTTAAATTCTGGTGGTAACTCATTCATATCAGGATAACGTTTAAAAGTTCCTTTCATTTCTTTTTCATCCATTTCTAACCACTCAGGAATACCGCGTTGCTTCGCTGCAGCCAAAGACGCCACAATTCGTGCCTGCGTTTTGGCCTTACCACGCACTTCAATCACATCTCCTGGTTTTACCAAACAAGACGAAATGTTCACAGTCTTCCCATTGACCATAACTGCTTTATGTCCAACTAATTGTCGAGCTTCAGTGCGCGTCACTGCCAAACCTAAACGATAAACCACATTATCCAGGCGCGATTCCAATAAACTTAGCAATTTATCACCTGTTGATCCCTTCATCCGCGCTGCTTCGTAATAATAATTACGAAATTGTCTTTCTAAAACACCATAATAACGTTTAATCATCTGCTTCATGCGCAACTGCAAACTATAATCGGTAGAACGTCCCGCACGTTCGCCATGTTGGCCTGGAGGAGTGTTAATTTTGCACTTTGACTCCAAAGAACGCGTGCTGCTCTTGTGCTGCAAATCCACACCTTCGCGGCGTGATAAACGACATTTCGGACCTATGTATCTAGCCATTCAAGACCTCTAAAAAAATTAAATTCTAAATTATCAATTGCACAACTACGATCTAGTAACAAGAAGTAAATTCCTCCTTGCCTCTTGTTTACATTCTTCTTCTCTTGCGCGGACGGCAACCATTATGCGGAATCGGCGTCGCGTCAGCAATTGACATTACGTTAAAACCCAAAGCATACAGCGAACGCGCTGCTGAATCACGACCCGCTCCTGGTCCCTTGACCACAATCTCAACGCTTTTCACTCCATGCTCTTTGGCTAAGTTTCCCGCTTTTTCGGCGGCAACCTGCGCCGCAAAAGGAGTGCTCTTTCTTGAGCCATGAAAGCCGCAATTGCCCGCGCTTGCCCAAGATATGACATTCCCCTGTTCATCAGTAAAAGTAATGGTGGTGTTATTAAAAGAAGCGTTAACATGAGCAATTGCTTTAGTTACGACTCGCTTACTTTTCTTTTTAATCCGCGCTGTTGCCGGCGCTGCTGTTGTTGCCATATAAAAATTCTCAAGCTGAAGTTGGAGTTACTGTTTTCTTAATAATCATTTTCCTTTTGCCCTTACGGGTACGGGCGTTAGTTCTCGTTCTTTGACCACGAACGGGAAGACCACGACGATGGCGAACACCGCGATAGCAATTAAGATCGATCAAGCGCTTAATATTCATTGCAACTTCACGCCGTAAATCACCTTCGACCATAAATTTACTAACCGCGACGCGCAATGATTCTAACTGTGCTTCTGTAAGGTCTTTCACTTTGGCCTCGGTTTTGACCTTAGCTGCTTTACAAATCTTAAGCGCACGACTAATGCCAATGCCATAAATCGAACGCAATGCCACAACAATGTGTTTTTGCACTGGAATATTGATACCTGCTATACGTGCCATTTAATACCTCAAATTAAATTATCATTACTTAATTAAATACGAACGAACATTTATGGCCAATCTCGAGCAAAAAAGCTCTGAAATGCTCATCCCCTCACTATCCTTGCCTTTGTTTATGCCGCGCTTCTTTACAAATAATTCGCACTACACCTTTACGGCGAATCACCTTACAATTACGACAAATTTTTTTCACTGATGCTCTTACTTTCATAATCATTAAACCTAAAGTCTTTACCTAAATAGCGCCCCACCATGTGCCTGCGCTTTTTTCATAATTGACTCATATTGATGTGACAACAAATGCGCCTGCACTTGTGACATAAAGTCCATCAATACCGTTACTACGATTAATAGCGATGTACCACCAAAATAAAACGGCATGTGCCAACCAAACATTAAAACGTCCGGCAACAAAGAAACTGCGGTAATATAAATCGCCCCCCAAAAAGTGAGCCGCGTCATTACCAAATCAATGTACGATGCGGTATTCAAACCTGGCCGAATTCCCGGAATAAATGCGCCGCTCTTTTTCAAATTGTCGGCCGTTTCTTTGGGGTTATACACCAAAGCCGTATAAAAAAAGCAGAAAAACACAATCGCCGCCGCATACGTTATCAAATACAATGGCTGCCCCATCGACAATGCGAAACCTAATTCATTCAACCATTCCATTCCCTTGCCATGACCAAACCACTGCGCCAAAGTCGCAGGAAACAAAATAATGCTTGAAGCAAAAATCGGCGGAATTACCCCCGCCATATTTATTTTAAACGGCAAATGACTGCTTTGTGCCGCATAAATCTTATTACCCACTTGGCGCCGCGCATAATTCACGGCAATACGGCGTTGAGCACGTTCCACAAAAACCACCATACCCGTTACCACTACCACGAGCGCTAACAGCAAAAACAAGGAAATTACCTGCATTTGCCCTTGCCTTACTTGCCCTAGCACTTGTGCTACTGCTGCAGGGAAACGCGAAATAATCCCAGCAAAAATAATCAACGATATCCCATTACCCACACCACGCTCGGTCATTTGTTCGCCCAGCCACATTAAAAACATGGTCCCGGTCGCTAAAGTAACCGTTGCTACAAAATAAAAAAACACGCCTGGGATTAACACAATACCCGCACTAGTCAACCACTTGGCAATCCCGAAAGCCTGAAACAAGGCCAACGCTAACGTTCCATAACGGGTATATTTATTAATCTTACGTCGACCACTCTCACCCTCTTTTTTCAATTGTTCCAAAGACGGCAACACCGCCGTCAAGAGCTGCATAATAATTGACGAGGAAATATACGGCATCACTCCCAAAGCAAAAATCGTCAACCGCGCCAACGCTCCACCAGAAAACATGTTAAACAAACCCAAAATACCACCGCTTTGCTGATTAAACAAATCAGCCAAACGATGCGGATCTAATCCCGGCACAGGGATATGAGCGCCAATCCGGTACACTAAAATACCGATCAGTACGAAAAATAATCGCCTTTTAAGTTCGTGCAAACCGCCAACAGTTTTTAACGCTCCCGGTAACATTATTCTTCGATTCTCCCGCCCGCCTGTTCAATAGCTTTTTTCGCACCAATAGTAACCGCAATCCCGCGTACGACAACTGGTTTTGCAATTTTTCCCGACAATATAATCTTGGCATAATCGGCTTTAATTCCTACGATATTAGCCTTTTTTAATGCAGCCAAATCAATTTCCTGCTCGGCTATTTTATTAAGCTCGCTCAAACGAACCTCGGCCATCTTTACCGCCATCGCTGAACGAAAGCCAAACTTTGGCACGCGCCTTTGTAACGGCATTTGCCCGCCTTCAAAACCGCTTTTTCTGCTATAACCGGAACGCGCCTTTTGACCTTTATGTCCACGCCCACAGGTTTTACCTTTGCCACAACCGATACCGCGACCCAGGCACTTTCTGGTTTGTTTGGCGCCGACCGCCGGTTTTAATGTATTTAACCGCATGTTATACCTCTTGTACCTTCAACAAATAACCAACTCTAGTAACCATACCACGTATGGCAGGCGTATTTTCAAGTTCAATGCTATCGCCAATTTTTTTTAAACCTAATCCGCGCACACAAGCCTTATGCGTTTTAAGCTTTTTATTAATACCGCGAACTAAAGTAACCTTTATCTTATTAACCATAAATCTAACCCATGATATCTTTAACTTCTAAGCCACGTTTGCTGGCGACCGTTTCTGGTGTAACCACGCTCAATAAAGCCTTTAACGTGGCACGCACCACATTAACGGGACTACGCGATCCGGTACATTTGGCTAAAATATCGCGCACTCCCATAACTTCACAAACAGCACGTACCGCACCACCTGCGATAATTCCTGTACCCTTACTTGCGGGCAAAATAATAACTTTGGTGGCTGCATGGCGACCCACAACTGGATGCTGAATAGTCGTGTCTTTCATTACAATACGATGCATACTGCGGCGCGCGCTATCCATAGCTTTTTGAATTGCTTGCGGCACTTCGCGCGCTTTACCTAAACCAAAACCAACTTTTCCCTTGCCATCGCCTACCACCACTAATGCAGAAAAACCAAAAATACGACCGCCTTTGACTACTTTTGCCGTACGCCTAACTGCAACCAGTTTTTCTTGTAAACTATCGGCTGCTTGACTTTGATTTTCAATGTTAGCTTTCATTATCACCCCTAAAATTCTAAACCATTTTTGCGCGCAGCATCGGCTAACGCCTGAATTCTGCCATGATACCTAAAACCAGCGCGGTCAAAAGCCACACGTTTAAAGTTCAGCTTCTGACAACGTTGTGCTATATACTTACCTACAACTGCAGCAGCGGCAGCATTACCGCCATAATTACACTCTTGTTTAACCTCTGCATCTAACGAAGACGCGACAGCAACCACTTTTCCATTTGGCATAATTAACTGCGCATAAATATGTCGCGGCGTACGATAAACGCTTAAGCGCGGCAATTGTAATTCTTTAATTCTAATTCGCGTTTTACGCGCACGACGCAAACGCATTTGCTTTTTATTGATCACTTTTTCTTACCCTCTTTCTGTACCACAACTTCGCCGTCATAACGCACGCCTTTCCCTTTATAAGGCTCGGGCGGACGAAATGCTCTGATTTTAGCTGCTACTTGCCCAACCAAATGTTTATCAACTCCTTTAACAATAATTTCAGTCTGGCTAGGAGTATCGGCAGTAATTCCTTGTGGTAAATCAAATTTTATCGGATGCGAAAACCCTAAAGATAAATTCAATACTTTTCCTTGAGCTTGAGCACGATAACCGACGCCAATTAATACTAATTTACGTTCATAACCTTTAACCACACCTTCAATTAAATTTTTGACTAAAGCACGCACTGTTCCTGAAATAGCATCAGCATTTTCAACGCCGCTTTTAGGCTGGAAACGCAGTAACTTATCTTCCTTTTTAATTTCGACTAAATCATGCACATGATATTCCATTGTGCCTTTTGCACCTTTAATCTTAAGGTTTTTACCGCTTAGAGTAACTTCAACTCCCGCGGGAATAACTAATGGATTTTTTGCAACTCGCGACATCTAGCGTCTCCTAGTTTACCCAACACAATATTTCACCACCCTCACCTAACTCACGAGCGCGCCGATCGCTCATAATTCCCTTTGAAGTAGAAACAATGGCAATACCCAAACCACCCATAATTTTAGGTAATTGAGTTTTTTTGCGATAAATGCGTAATCCAGGTTTACTGGTACGATGAATATTTTCGATTACCGGTTTCCCCTGGTAATACTTTAAAAATAACACCAGATTCTTCTTCGATTCAGAATTAACTTTATAGTCGAAGATATAACCTTCGTTCTTTAAAACATCGGCAATTGCCGTTTTGACCTTAGACAAAGAAATATTAACTTCATTTTTACCCACTGCCTGGGCATTTCTAATGCGCGTTAACATTTCAGCTATGGGGTCTTGATTACTCATTTTTTTACCCTAATTTTTCTAACTCATTGATTTTATTAACAATATTTTTTGCATGGTCTCTAAAAAACCACTATTATAACCTCTATTCCGTCCTCTGTTCACCAGCTTGCCTTAACCAATCCCGGCACTTCACCACGCATTACCGCTTCCCTTAAATGAATGCGACATAAACCAAATTTACTATAAATAGCTCGTGATCTGCCACAAAACCGACAGCGGCTACGCCGACGAATCGAGCTTTCATCACGTTTACTTTGAGCTAATTTATCAACCGCAGCTTTCTTTTCTTCATAAGACACATCTTGTTTCTTGGTCAGTTGTCTCAACTCAGCGCGTTTTTCCCACGCTTTTTGCACTAATTTGCTGCGTCTTCTTTCACGCGCCTTCATACGTGATGTTGCCATTGTTACCCTCAGTTTTTCAAAGGAAAACCAAACGCTATTAATAATGCCTTTGCTTCAGCATCAGTTTTAGCGCTGGTAGTAATTGTAATATCTAAGCCACGAATCTGATCAATTTTATCGTATTCAATTTCCGGAAATACGATTTGTTCAGTAATACCTAAACTATAATTGCCCCGACCGTCAAATGCTTTGCCACTAAAGCCACGAAAATCACGAATACGCGGAATTGTAATCGTAATTAAACGATCTAGAAACTCATACATTCTTTCATTGCGCAAAGTTACTTTGCAACCAATAGGCCAATCAGCACGAATCTTAAAGCCGGCGATTGACTTGCGCGACATCGTCGCCATCGGTTTTTGTCCAGCAATGCGCGTTAAATCATCAATAGCATTGGTAAGAATTTTTTTGTCTTGAGAAGCCTCGCCAACTCCCATATTCAAAGTAATTTTAGTAACCCGTGGCACTTGCATGGGATTTTTATAATTAAATTTCTTCGTCAATTCTTTGACGACTTTCTCACGATAATTTTTTAAGAATCTTGGCATCATATAAATTCAAATACTTTAAATTTTTAAAATAAACTAAACCTCAACTAACTCGTTATTCGACTTAAAATAACGTACTTTCTTACCATCTAAAATTTTAAACCCAACCTTATCTGCCTTCTTGGTCAAAGGATTAAACAAAGCAACATTCGAAACATCCAACGCTGCTTCACGCTCAATAATTCCGCCAGGCTGATTGGCATTAGGATTGCCGCGGGTGTGTTTTTTAATCAAATTAACTCCCTCAATCACAACTTTTGCGACCATCGCGCCTCGTTTAATCACGCGCAATACTTTGCCACGCGCGCCTTTATTCTTGCCGGCAATTATAATCACTTCATCATTTTTTTTAATCTTTTGCATAAAATTCACCACTGCTTACAAAACTTCCAGCGCTAATGAAACTATCTTCATAAACTTTTCAGTACGCAACTCACGAGTTACTGGGCCAAAGACACGTGTGCCAATTGGTTCATGTTGATTATCCAACAACACTACTGCATTGCTATCAAACCTGATCAGCGAACCATCAGCGCGACGCACTCCTTGACGCGAACGAATAACCAAGGCAAATAACACATCCGCTTTTTTGACCTTACCGTCAGGAATCGCGTCTTTAACCGCCACTTTTATGATATCGCCAATATTGGCATAACGCCTGCGCGTACTACCCAAAACCTTAATGCACATCACCTGGCGTGCACCGCTATTATCGGCAACTTCTAACATTGTTCTCATCTGTATCATTGCACTATACTCTTATTATTCACTTTTCTTTAGCACTTCCACCAATTTCCAGCGTTTAGTACGAGAAATCGGCCGGCATTCAGCGATCACCACCTGATCTCCTTCATGACAAGAATTTGCTTCGTCATGCGCATGAATCTTGGTAGATCTTTTAAGATACTTACCATAAACCGGATGCTTAATCTTGCGTTCTACCAATACTACAATGGTTTTATCCATTTTGGCACTAACTACTTTACCCTGTAAAGTACGCGTATTCTTTGTCACTTCACTCATGAGGAAACCTTCTTTTCGTTCAAAATAGTTTTAACTTGCGCAATTTTACGTCTCACATTGCGAATGCGATGCGGGCGCGGAGCTTCTTTAGCCCCTAGTTGCATACGTAAATTAAATTGCTCTTTATGCAAAGCATAAAGCTCTTCTTGCAATTCTATAACCGTCTTTTCTCTTAGTTCTTTCGTTTTCATTACATAACCGTCCGCTTAATAAATACCGTATTAATCGGCAATTTAGCTGCCGCCAAGGCAAAAGCTTCACGAGCTAAAACTTCACCAATGCCTTCCACTTCAAATAAAACTTTTCCCGGTTTAATTACTGTAACCCAAAATTCTACGGGACCTTTCCCTTTTCCTTGACGCACTTCTAATGGTTTTTTAGTCACTGGCTTATCAGGAAATATTCTAACCCACAGTTTACCGCCGCGTTTCATATGGCGCGAAACAGCGCGACGTGCTGCTTCAATTTGGCGCGCAGTTATTCTACCATGTGCCGCAGCTTTTAAACCAAACTGGCCAAAACTTACCTTATTGCCGGCGGTAGCAATACCACTATTGCGCCCTTTAAATTGTTTACGAAATTTAGTTTTCTTCGGTTGTAACATAAATTAGCCTCTATTTTTCCTCGGCTGCGGGTTTTTTCTTATCTTTACCAAAAACTTCACCGCGGAAAATCCACACTTTAACCCCAATAATTCCATAGGTTGTTTTTGCTTCTGCCAAACCATAATCAATATCAGCACGGAAAGTATGCAATGGCACACGACCTTCACGATACCATTCCCGCCGAGCAATTTCTGCCCCGCCCAATCTTCCGCTGACGTGAATTTTTACACCTAACGCACCCGCCTTCAAAGTGCTTTGTACTGCACGTTTCATAGCGCGACGGAACATAATGCGGCGCTCAATTTGTTGCGCCACGTTTTCTGCGACTAAGCGCGCATCTAAATCAGGTTTTTTCACTTCCTCGATATTAACATGCGTTGGCATGTTTAATATCTTACCTAACTCTTTGCGTAAAATTTCTACATCACCGCCTTTTTTGCCCAAAATCACACCCGGACGGGCAGCATAAATTGTAATGCGCGCATTTTTTGCAGGACGCTCGATCCGCACATAACTAATGCCCGCACCACCAAACTTACTCATCAAATATTTTCTGGCTTTTAAATCTGAGTTCAAATAATCCGCATAATTCTTTTTTGAACCGGTAAACCAAACTGATTTACACTTTTGTACTCCTCCTAATCTAATACCAATTGGATTAACTTTTTGACCCATAATTTATCCTCTACTCATCCGCCACAACTACGTTAATATGGCAAGAACGTTTTAAAATGCGATTACCACGGCCTTTAGCGCGTGCATGCCAACGCTTGAGCTTACTGCCTTCATCAACAAAAATTTCAGCAACTTTAAGCTCATCGATGTCAGCGCCATAATTATTTTCCGCATTAGAAATGGCTGAATCGAGAACTTTTTTAACCAAAACCGCGGCTTTTTTCTTACTAAAAATTAAAATATCACGCGCCTGACTTACGGGAAGCCCGCGGATTAAATCCGCTACCAAACGCGCCTTTTGCGCGGAGGAACGTGCATATTTATGTAGTGCTTTTGCTTTCACTTTATTATTCCTCACCTTCTGCTTTAACCTTACGCATTCCAGAATGTTCGCGGAACGTGCGCGTCAAAGCAAATTCACCTAACTTATGCCCGACCATGTTTTCCGTAACAAACACCGGCACATGTGCTTTGCCATTGTGCACTGCAATGGTTAGACCCACCATTTCGGGCACAATCATAGAACGACGCGACCAAGTTTTAATTGGTTTCTTGCTGCGCGCAGCTTGCGCTGCTTCAACTTTCTTTAGCAAGTGCACATCAACAAACGGACCTTTTCTTACTGAACGCGGCACATTTCACCTCACTTCTTTCTGCGATCAAGAACAATCATTGAACGTGTACGCTTATTCTTGCGCGTACGATAACCTTAGATTT
>Ga0233425_10007181_pt1 | contig 15848 bp, 7 predicted proteins | sample Watercolumn_Towu_2_FD_181712 | JGI IMG/M metagenome (GOLD analysis project Ga0233425, IMG submission 181712) | Freshwater microbial communities from Lake Towuti, South Sulawesi, Indonesia - Watercolumn_Towuti2014_140_MG | ecosystem: Environmental > Aquatic > Freshwater > Lake | place: Indonesia...
TCGCGGGGTAGCCGACGTGCGCCGTCGCGCGGACGTAGTCGTAGCCGGCGGCGCGGGCGAACTCGATCTCCGCGGGCAGTCCTCCGGGCCACCGGTCCCAGCCCATGAACCCGGCCTTCACGATCGGGTCGACCTTCAGCTCCGCGAGGGGCACGCAGTCGGGTTCGCCGCAGAGGAGGGCGGTGCGGAGTCGGTCGAAGTTCGGGGTCCAGGCCATGGCGCTCACCACCGAATCAGGGTAGCGCCAGTCTACCAGCCCCGGGCAGGAAGGGCAACTGCGGGAACGCCGGGGGGCGCATTCACGGAGTCGGCTGGGCGGACACATGGGTCCGCCTCTCCGGGGCGCTGAGGCTGCTTCCGGGGTAGGCCAACGTGTCTGCCTTTCCCGACACTTGGGAAGGCACCCAACTCCGGGTCGCGAGGCAGGGGGCTCCGTGGTCTTCGTGTTTCAGCCGTCACAGCCCTCCCACGCCGGAGCTGGGGGGGAGGTAGAGGCCGAGGGCGAGGTCGACGAGGGTGCGGAGGAAGGCGACCAGGAACTCGCCGAAGATGAGGCCGAAGAAGAAGGGGCGGGCCTTCCGGTACCAGTCCAGGCCGCCGTAGCGGAGGATGAGGGTCTTGATGAGCCAGGTGATGAAGATCGGGAGCCAGAGCCGGAAGAGCCCGAAGCTGCCGGAGACCAGGTAGCCGACCGGATGGAAAGGCCACCAGAGGAAGCGCGTGCGCATTGAGGCCAGGAAGAGCGTGAACAGCAGCCCGAACGCATACGCGGCGGTCGAGGAGAGGTCGGGGTCGCGCGGGGCGACGATCCAGCCCTGCAGCTTCCGCCAGGGGTCCGCGCCGAACGCCCAGCCCGCGGGCCCGCGGAACTTCGCCGACTCGAACCCCACCTCGTAGACCACGTGCAACTGGGCCCAGAACGAGGCCACGATGCTCACTGCCGTCGCCGCGGTCAGCACCCAGGCCAGCCGGCGCTTGGACATCGGGCACTGATCCGCCAGCCGGAAGGCGTCCACGTAGGTCTGCATCGGGTACTGGCGATGGGTGCGGGTGAGCCAGAAGTTGAGGGTCATCACGGTGAGGTCGGGCTTCGACCAGGCGCGCGTGCCGGCGACCCGCTGCAGCACGTCATCGACCCCCACCTGGTACAGCTCGATGGTCGGCAAGCCCAGCTCCCCGCGCAGGCGGGCGACCACCATGATCGTCGCGAAGAGGAGGGCCAGGTAGAGCAGGGCCGTGCCCACATTCATTCCCATGTAGACCGACCCGCCGATCACCGCGCCGACACAGACCACGAAGCCCCAGAACGCGAGCCGGTAGGGGAAGGGCTCGTCGGCGTCGAGGCCGCTCTCCCTCCCGATGGCGTGTCGCCAGACGCGCGCCAGATGCCCGCGTGCGGCCCAGAGCACGAAGGCTGCGACGCCCAGGTACGCGCCGAAGCCCTGCTGCTGCACGTAGGGGAACTTGCCCCACTCGGTGTAGCCCGCCGCGTAGGTCGCCACCATCTCCAGGCGGCTGAACCAGAAGAAGAACCACACCGAGAACGTCAGCTGCAACGGCAGCAGGTACGCGAGCCCGTACGCGAACGGGTACGAGGAGATGGGGATCCACCCCATCGCCCACCAGGGCGCGGACTTGAGCTGAATGTACTGCACCCCGATCGGCGGCGCGGGCACCGAGGGCCAGAGGGTGTTCGCGAGGCGGAGCAGCTGGATCGCCGCCGCAAGGCCCGCGCCGATCCAGAGCGCCGGCTGGCGGAGCATCGTCCGGCGCGGATCGGTCAGCTCCAGGGGCGGCTCGGTGATCGGGTAGTTCAGCCGCTCGGCGTCCCACTGCCGCCGGAGGATGGCGCTGAGGCAGAGCATCGCGCCGCTCACGCCGAACGCGTACCCGCACCAGAACGCGCAGGGCTTCAGCCACGCCGAGAGGACGTCGGGCTGGTAGAAGGACCCTCCGCCGAGGTACAGCCGGTCGATGACCGACTCTTGAGTGACGAGCACGCCCTTGGGCAGGAAGGGGTGGATGAGGTCGGCCCACGCGTTCTCGGGGGTCGCATTGCGAAAGACGTACGTGAGCGTGGTGAACAGGATCTGCAGCTGATCGTGACCGCCGAGGCAGCTCCCGACGGCGACGATGAGGTAGATCGTAAGCTGCTCGGCCCGGTTCAGCGCGACCTGCGGCGCGAACCGTCGCACCACAGCGTTGAGCAGCACCAGCAGAATCAGCAGCCCGACCGCGTTGAAGAAAAGCGCCGATGTGGTCGCGTTGTCCGAGTAGCGGACATACTCAATCTGCGTGATCCACCACGCGTTGGCGGGAATCAGCAGCAGGCCGATCGCCACCGCGCGGCCGGTGATCGGGAGGACGGCGGTTTCGGGTTCGGGGTTCCGTGTTTCGGGTTTCAGGTTCCGGGTTGTCGGACTGTGGATTGTGGGCTGCCGTCTACTGCTGGTACATCAGCTTCCCCGAGTCGCGCAGGTCATAGCCGCCGAGGGCGAGGACGGCCTGGCGAAAGGCGTCGGTCGCGGCGGCCGCGAGCACCTGCTGCACGCCGGGATGCCCGAGGTGCTCATCGGGGATCGCGAGGTCATACCGCTCGCTGGCCAGCGGCACGAAGTCGAGGCCCATCGCCGTGGCGGCGGCGCGGATCCCCAGGCCGGTGTCCGCGGCCCCTCCGGAGATGGCGGCGGCGACCATCGTGTGGGTCGTGACCTCGCGCGCGTAGCCCTTGATCCCCTCCGGAGCCAAGTTCGCCTTGGCCAGTAGATGGTCCAGCAGCACGCGCGTCCCGGCGCCGCGCTGGCGGTTGATGATGACCACGTCCTCCCGCAGGAGGTCGGCGACCGCGCAGATGCCCTTCGGGTTCCCGGGCAGCACCATGAGGCCGACCTCGCGGTAGGCGAGGTTGATGAGCCGCAGCGGCAGGCCGGGGAGCACGCGCCGGATGTACGGCACATTGTACTCCTCGGTCTCGGGGTCGAGGAGGTGCGTTCCGGCGCAGTGGGCCTCGCGCTGCGCAAGAGCCCGCAAGCCGCCGAGGCTCCCCACGTGCGCCGACGCCAGCCGCGCGCCGCCGAGCCCCTCGGCCAGATGGCACGCCAGCAGGTCGAGCGCCAGATCGTGGCTGCCCACGGCGAGCACGGTGCGCTCCACCTCGTCCGGCGAGACGAGAAGCTCCACCCGCACGGCCGTCTCGGCGTCGAGGCCCTCGTCCATGTCGGGCACGATGGCCAGCCCCTCGGCCTGCACGAGGGAGCTGATGGCGCTCGACCCGCGCTTCAGGGGCGTGGCGACGAGCTCCTCCCCCACGCGCGCCAGCCTCACCCGCAGGTACTCGCGCGTGCCGGACTTGGACGCCACCTTCCGGCGGACCCGGGCCGTGACCGCGACGCGACGCGGGAGCGCGAGGCCCTGGAGGTGGGCGAGGATAGGCTTCGCGAAGAGGTCGAAGGCGGTCCACGCCGCCACCGAGTAGCCCGGCACGCCGAGCACGGGCGTCCCGTTCACGACCCCAAGCGCGGTGGGCTTGCCGGGCGCGAGGCGAACCCCGTGGCAGAGCAGCTCGCCCAGTTCTTCGATCAGCCCCGGGACGAAGTCGTGAGTGCCCGCCGAGGAGCCCGCGATGAGCGCGACCAGATCGTGGCGCTCGGTCGCCTCCAGCAGCGCGGTGCGCAGCGCGCCGGGGTCGTCGGGCGTCGGTGGCTCGGTGACCGCGGCCCCGCCCCACTCCTCCACCAGCCCCGAGAGCATGTAGGAGTTGTAGTCGATCACGCTCCCCGGTCGCACGGGCTCGCCCGGCTTCACAACCTCGCTGCCCGTCGGGACGAAGGCCACGCTCGGCCGCCGGATGACCGGCGCCTCCGCGACCTGGGAGGCGATCAGCGCGCCGACATCGGCGGGCGTCAGACGGTGGCCTGGCGGGACGATCAGCTCGGTGGCGACGATGTCCTCGCCCAGGAGCCGGACGTGCTGCCACGGCGACACCGCGGCCATGATCTCGATGACGCCCGGATCGGGCTGATGCACATCCTCGATCATGACCACCGCGTCGAAGCCCTCGGGCATCAGCTCGCCCGTGTTGATCGGCACGGCCTCGTCGGGCAGGTGCAGGGCCAGCGGGCTGGTCTCGGTCGCCGCGACGGTCAGGTCCGCGCGCACCGCGTACCCGTCCATCGCCGCCGCGCAGTAGTGCGGGGACGACCCGACCGCGAAGACCGGCGCCGCCGTCACACGCCCCAGGGCCTCCGTGGCGGCGACCGTCTCCGCCGGGCAGCGAAGCACGGTCGAGAGGGCTGCGGCGAGGCGCTCCAGGGTCTCCTCGACCGTCGACATGCGGAGGTACACGCGCCGCTTGGATGAATCGGAGTGCATGGTCGATCACCGGAAGGCTACAGCAGGATCACGCGCACCTCAGCGTCGGCATCGAGGCCCTCGACGCCGAGGGGCACCTCGACGAACCCGTGGGCGGCGGTTAGCGACGTCAGCCCGGCCGACTTGCCGAAGAGGGGCTCGGCCAGCGGCCCGGTGGACGAGCCGATCAGGCGGACGCGCACCAGCTCGGTGCGACCGGATTCCGAGGGCACCTTGCGCGTCAGGCGCGCGGTGAGGCTCGGCTCGCGGAGTTCGAGCTCTCCTCCGAGTCGCCGCAGGATCGGCCGCACGAGGCAGTGGAAGCTGACCATCGCGCTGAGCGGATGGCCGGGTAGCCCGAACACAGGCTTGCCGCCGGCGAGACCGATGATGGTCGGCTTCCCGGGCTTCAGCGACACGCCGTGGACGAGCACGCCGGGCTCGCCGAGGTTGTGCAGCACCTGCTTCGCAAGGTCGCGCTCACCGACGGAGCTGCCGCCGCTGATGATGAGGGCATCCGCGCCCTCGAAGGCGGCGCGGGCCGCCTGTTCCAGCGAGCCCTCGACGTCCCTCACGATGCCGCAGAAGCGCGGCTCGCCGCCGGCCTCGGTGACCATCGCTGCGAGGGCCACGCCGTTGGCGTCGCGCACCTCCGCCGGACCGGGCGTCGCCCCCGGAGGGACGACCTCGTCCCCCGTGGAGAGTATGGCGACCACCGGCCGCCGGTAGACGCACACCTCGGTCACACCGATCGTCGCCAGGAGGGCCAGATCACCGGCCCGCAGTCGCAGCCCCGGCGAGAGGCAGAGAGCCCCCGCCGGGAGGTCTTCTCCCTCGGTCATCACGCCCTGCCCGGGCGAGACGGCCTTCGCCAGCTCGACCGTGGTCTCGCCCAGCAGCTCGGTGTGCTCGATCATCGCCGCCGCGTCAGAGCCGACGGGGAGCATCCCGCCGGTCGGCACGACGGCGCACTGCCCCGGCTCGATCGCGAACTCGGCCGGCCGACCCATCTCCACCGTGCCGACGATCTCGAGGTACGCCGGCAGTCCCTGCGACGCCCCCGCCGTATCGGCCGCGCGGACCGCGTAGCCGTCGACCATCGAGCGGCTGAAGTGCGGCACGGGCCCCGGCGTCCGCACCTCCTCCCCCAGGACACGCCCGAGGGCCTCCGCGGCCGGGACGGTCTCCATCCCGACGCGCAGCGCGGCGAAGTGCTCGGCCTGCAGGTCGCGCACCTCGTCCACGGTCTTCAGACTGAAGAAACCCCTCATGGTCGTCCCAGCACCGGTGTTCGCACGACACAGCCTACGTCCTTCGGGCCCAACTCCAGCGTGATCTCGGCATCCTCACCGACGATCCTCACTTCGGCCGGGCGGCTGTTCCACGCGTCAAGGTACTGCGCCCCCTCCTTGTGCGGTACGCGCAAGACCGGGCCGCGCACCGTGCGCGGGTTCGCGTTGTAGAGCGTCCAGACGCACAGCCCGCCCTCGTCGGCCGGGAACGCGTTCGCGTACACGTTGCCCATCCGAGTCGGGATGAGGGGCGTGGGGCGCTCGCTGGTGAAGGCGTCCGCGTAGTCCCGGAGGATCGCGTGGGTCTTGGCGATGGCGGCGCGGGTCTCCGGGGTGAACCACTCATCGGCGATGCCCTCGATCCAGAGGCCCTCGCCGCTGAAGAAGACCCGCTTCACCGCCTGCACGTTGCTGCCGAGGGGCTTGTCGCAGACGATGATCTCGAACGTCTTGAAGGAGGGAATCGTGAAGCGGTACAGGTTCAGGTGCGTCGGCGACCAGGTGTCGGACACCGAGGCGTGGTTGTAGGTGAAGCTCCCGTCCTGCAGCTGGCTCGTGACGTCGGGCGGGCTTTCCTCGGTGTAGAGCGCCGCGTCAGGGCCGAGGGCCTCCCGGATCTTGCGCATCAGCTCGCGCTGGCCCGGCGCCGGAGGGAAAGGCGTCGGGTGACCGTGGTTCGTGGCGTAGCAGACGTGGCCGGGGTCGGTGAAGCCCATCTGGTCCACGTAGTAGCCCTTCGCACCGGTGGTCTCGCGCGTCCGCCGGTAGACGCCGGCGAGGTAGTCCTGCCACTCCGTCACCGCCGAGCACATGTTGTAGCTTGGGGCGAAGTAGGAGTACGGCTTGCCCTCCGCATCGAGCAGCTGGTACTCCTCGCCGTGGGCCTTGCCGTAGTTGCTGGGCGGATCGACGAGGTACCCCTCGATGTAGAGGCCGACCGGGATGTCGCGCTGCTGCACGCCTGCCACGGCTCCGGCGAAGTTCTCCGCGCCGCCGAGCTGCTCCCAGTGGTCGTAGTCGCCGCAGCGGCCGAACTCCTCGCTCCAGCCCCAATCGAAGAGGTGCAGGTAGTCCACGCCCCCGAAGGCCTCGATGTCCCGGTCGATGACCGGGGCCATGCCGAACTGCTTCGTACCGTTGTCGAACAGGCCGCTCTTCGTCGGCAGCTCGAAGTGGAGGAAGTGCTGCCGGAAGTTGAAGACCCTCCGGAACCAGTCCTTCCGCGGCGCGGCAGGCCGGTACCACGTGTTCAGCCAGTCCCGGTACGCGTCCCACGCCCCGTGCCAGTCGCCCTGGTTCACGCCAAGGACTGTCTCAACCGAGGTCCACGTCTCCCCGGGTCGGAGTGTGGTCTCCGGGTACTCGATGCTCATCCGCACGCCCGCGTCGTCCTTCGAGAGCCGCCAGTACCGGTGCGTGAGGTCGAGGTCGCGAGTCATGACGTACAGCCCCATCTCCGCGTCCGGCCAGAAGACGCTCTCGACCTGAAAGGGGAACGCGCCGCTGTAGGCCTCGCGCAGGCCGATCGGCACGTGGTTGATGACACACCCGCGCCGGGGGAAGAAGTACCAGGAGTCGCCCCACTCGGGCGCCGGCCGAAGGGCCAGATCGGGGAAGGTTGGCTGGATGGTGATGGGCTGGTCGGCGGCATTCGTGAGCTGCAGCCGCCCCACCTGGCGGCCCTCGGCGTCGCGGGCCAGGTCGCACTTCGCGTCGAGCCTGCCCGGCTCAATCGGCTCCCCGTCCTCGCGCACCGAGAACAGCGGGCCGGTAGACAGCGGATTCCCTGCGCTCAGACCCTCGGTCTCGCTCACGACCAATGCCGGGGGCACGCTGTCTATCACCCGGAGGGGTCTCGCCTCCGGCCGGTCGGAGAGAAAGCGCGCCTTCCCCCGATTGGCTGTGGCCCCGGCGAGCAGGAACTGGCCGTTCCGCATGCCGTCCCGCAGCACGATCCCCCGAATCGCCTTCGCCGCCAACGGCCCGATGACGTAGGCGTCGAGGCCCGCCTTCACGGCGAAGCGGGTCGCCGTCCCCGAAGTCGGCACCACCGCCGGGATGAACTCGTCCACCATCCCGTCCTCATACGTGACCTGCGCCACGAACCGGTGCGGGTACGTGACCTCGCGCAGCTGCCCGCCGCCGTAGGACGGCTCCTCGCTCCGCGCGAACCGCGCTCCGAGCAGCAGGTACACCTCGGTCGCGCCCGGCGCTCCGCCGAGGCGGATCTCGCCGGGCTCCTGGTACGAGGTCGCCGCGACTTGCCGGCCGTCGTCGATCAGCCGGAAGCGCACGTCGCGGACGGACACGACCGGCGCGTCGAACCACGTCGTCACATCGACCGCCGCCTGGGTATCGGCTGCCGGGGCGAGCGGGCCCTGGACGGCGAGGCCCGTCTCGCGCTCAAGGAGGTCGTCTGCGCGCTCGTAGGCCAGGAGGTCGGCCAGAGACATCTCGGGCTTCACGTTCGAGAAGCGCAGCCAGTCGATCTCCGCGTACCCCGGGCCGCCCTGCGCCTGCACCTGAACGGCGAGCGCCTTGATCGCGCGCACGGCGACCGGGGCTGTCGCCACGTGCCAGTCGCCGTCGGCCTGCACGTCCGCGAGGCTGACGCAGTACTGCTCCTCGCGGGACTGGCCGCCGCCCTCGGCCGCGAGGTAGAGGAAGTAGTTCCAGTTCTGCGGGTCCAGGTTCTGCGCCCGGTACCGCACGCTGAGGTACAACATGTCGTCGATGGACTCAGGCAGCGCGGCCGACCACTTCATGCCCTGTCCGGCCCGCGCCACAGCGAACCGCAGGCCCGTTTCGGTCGCCGCGACGGCGCACTCATCGGTCGGATTCCCCAGCCAGCTCTCCTGGGCGGTCCACGCGCCGGGCTGCAGCACATCCGGTTCGGCGGTCCTGGCCTCGGTCACGGGCACCCCGTCCCCTTCGGCATCGGCCGGCGGTCGATCCACGAGCGCGATGGACTCCACGATCACGTGCGCGTCGCCCGCCGCCCCGGCCCGACACTGGACCGCGAGGGTCGAGAGCGCATCCCCGGCCTTGCGCGCCTGCAGGTCCCATGCGACCACATGCGGCGCCTCATCCCACGCCGGCGCGTTCGGCGGCAGCAGCTGGAGCCCGTCGCCGTCGGCGGCGCACCAGACCAGGTAGTCGATCTCCCCCGGCGCATAGCCCACCATCCGGTAGCGAACCACCAGCCAGCGGTAGACGAACGTGTCGACCGGGGCGAAGCGCAGCGACCACTTCATCCCGCGGTTTGGCTCGGGCACGGAGAAGTCCAGGGCGCCGTCGGCCGCCGTCACCGAGCACGCCGCGGACGGATTGCCCTGCCACGAGGGTTGACGCGTCCACTGCGCGGCGCTGTCCGGGCCGATCTCCAGCCCGACCTCGCCGAACACCGCACTCGCCAACAGCAGCACGCTCAGTCCGCTCATCGGGGTCCCCCACCCTGCACGCCCGCGGATCGCTAGGGGCCGGAGCCCTGGGCCTGTTCTTGCTCCTCGGCGACGGCTTCTCCTCCCCGTGAACGCTCCAAAGGCCCCCGGAAGGGCCACGAGGAATGCTCGTAGACCCCTCGGAACCGAGGGTTCGCGCGATATGAAACGTCTCATATGCCGCGTCGCCCCTCTTGGGGCTCTGATTCTGCTTCTGACGCTCGTCGGCTGCGCCGGCGATCCGGTCGGCCGCGACCAGTCCCTCGCCTCCGCCACGGACCGCCTCCGGACCGACGTCGTCGCGCTGTCGGACACCATCGGGAACCGCAGTGTCGGGGCCTACACGCACCTGGGTCAGGCGGCCGACTACATCGAGGGGCAGTTCCGCGCCCAGGGCTACTCCCCCGCGCGGCAGACGTTCACGGCCCGAGGCAAGCCGGTCAGCAACCTCGTCGCCCGGCGGCCTGGGCGCGACCCGTCGCGGCCCGGCGTGCTGATCGGCGCGCACTATGACACGTACTTCGCGCCGGGAGCCGAGGACAACGCCAGCGGCGTGGCGGCGGTGCTGGAGCTGGCGCGGCGGTTCAGCACGCGGACTCCGCCCGGGCCGGTGCGGTTTGTGGCCTTCGTGAACGAGGAAGACCCGTGGTGGGGCACCGACAAGATGGGCAGCCTCGTCTGCGCGCGCCGGGCCCGCGCGGCCGACGAGGACCTGCTCGTGATGCTGAATCTGGACATGGTGGGCTACTACCCGGGCGGACGCCACTACGTGCGTGTCGGGGCGAACGTGAAGTCGGAGGGGATCGGTGTCGAGGTCCGGCAGGCTCTGCGGCAGGCCACGAGCTTCGCCGTGCGCGACATGCCCCGGTCGGACCCCGCGATCCGTTGGTCGGACCACTGGGCCTTCTGGCGCGAGGGGTACGAGGCGCTCTACATCGCCGGCGCCGGGTGGGACTGCGACTGGAACATCCACGGCCCCAAGGACACCGCGGAGAAGCTCAACTACGCCAACATGGCCGAGCTGGTGCAGGGCCTCGACGCGGCGATCATGGGCCTGTGGGACGGGGCGACAGTCCGCCCTGCGAGCGTCGACGGGCTCTGGCCGATGGTGTTCGGGGCGGCGAGCTGATCATGCCGTGCGTAGGCAGAGGTGTGGGCGGGGCCGGCGGCTAAGTGGCGTAGGGAGATGGGTCGCGGCGGTCATCCACGATGCTTCGGAGGTCAGACGAATGAGAGCGTGGCACGCGATGGCGGGGGCTCTGCTGCTGTTGTGGGCGGGCTCGACGTGGGCGCAGGAGGCGGAGGCGCGGGAGATCCTGGCGCGCGTGGGGGAGGCGTACGCGCAGGCGCAGGACCTGTCGGTCACGGGTAAGGCGGCCATCAGCATACGGATGATGGGGATGGGACAGCGGGTCGGGCTGCGGCAGGCGGCGTGGTTCCAGCGGCCCAATAAGCTGCGGCTGGAGTCCACGATGATCGGTCGGGGCGGGACTCGAACCGTCGTCTGCGACGGCCGGCATGTGTACGTACATCAGGACGCGACCCATGAGTACACGCGGCATCCGGCGCCAGACACGCTGTGCGAGGTGCGGGACCTGGAGAGCGACGCGCCGGGGGAGTTCGGCGCAGTCATCGACCTGCCGGCGCTGCTCGATGGCGTCGACCTGGCCGAGCGCGTCGAGGAGGCCGCGGTGGAGCGGACCGGCACCTACGCCGGCGCGCCGGTGTACGTGCTGAGCCTGCGGCTCAAAGGGGGGCACACGGAGCGCCTGTGGGTCGGGCAGGAGGACTCGCTGGTCCGCAAGATCGAGTTCCGGTTCGGCATGGAGGAGGCGATGGAAGGCGTCGCGCCGGACGGAGAGTCGGCTCCCGAGGAGCCGGTCGCCGAGGGCGAGACGGAGGGGCAGAGCGACCCCACGGAGGGGCTGGACGAGGCAATGATGGGGGCGCTGATGGGGGGCCTGCAGCTGGAGATGACGTGGACCGAGCGCTTGCGGGACACGCGGCTCAACGCGGGGGCGCCCAACGACGTCTTCCGCTTTCGTCCGCGGAGGGGCGACCGGCGCGTGCAGAAGCTCAGCGACATCGACATGCCGGAGCCGGAGCTGGACGGCGAGCCGATGCCCATGCCCGAGCCGGAGCCGATGCCCGACCTGAGCGGCCAGGCCGCGCCGGACTTCACCCTCCCGACGCTGGAGGGGACGTCGGTGACGATGGGGCAGCTGCGGGGCAAGCCCGTGCTCATCGACTTCTGGGCCAGCTGGTGCCCGCCGTGTCGCATGGCGCTGCCGAACGTGCAGGCGCTGCATGACGAGTACGCGGAGAAGGGCCTGCAGGTCATCGGGATCAGCGTCGATGCCACCGCCGACGAAGCGAAGAAGGCGGCGGAGGAGTTCGGGCTGAGCTTCCCGGTGCTCTGGGCCGATCCGACGAGTCCGGAGCTTCAGCAGGCGACGCTGGCGTACGGACTGACCTCGATCCCGCGCCTGTTCTTGGTCGACGCCGACGGCGTGATTCAGGCAGACATGACGGGCTACCATGAGAAAGCGCAGCTGGTGGAGGCCCTGGCGAAGGTGGGACTGTAGCACGGCAGGAGGCGACGCGATGCGCTCGCGACCCCGACTCTGGTTGCGGCCGGCGTTGGCGCTCGCGATGGCGGCGCTTGCGGGCGTCGTCTCGTCGGGTGAGCCGCCGATCTACTCGCACAAGCCGAACGTCATCGGCTTCGAGGCGCAGGCGGCGCGGTTCGTGCGCGTCGTGATCACCGGCACCAGCAACGGGGCGCAGCCGTGTGTGGACGAGCTGGAGGTCTACGCCCCGGGCGGCGAGCGCAACCTCGCGCTCGGGGCGAAGGCGTCGGCTTCCTCGCTGCTGCCGGGGTACACGGCCCACGCCATCGAGCACCTGAACGACGGCGAGTATGGGAACGGACGGAGCTGGATCCCCGCGACGACCGGCGAGGAGTGGGCCCAGGTCGAGCTGCCCGAGGCGACGACGGTTGACCGCATCGTCTTCTCGCGCGACCGGAACCGGCAGTTCGGCGATCGCATCCCTACGCAGTTGGAGATCCGCCTTTCGCTGAACGGCACGGACTGGACGACGGTTCGGCAGGTCTCCACCACCGGTGTGGATGGCTCGACCGGCCCGGCTGGGCCGGGGCCGGTGCTGCCTCTACCCCCTCCTCCGCCGCAACTGACGCCGGACGGGCAGATGGCCGCGGCCGGTGCCGCCGGAGGCCTGGAGGTCCCCCGCCAGGACGCCCTCGGCTACGTGAACCTCGCGCTGCGGGAGAGCGCCCAGGCGGCGGCCTCGTCGGTCTACGCCGATGGTGGGCTGCCGATCCACCAGATCCCCCACCTGAACGACGGTCTCGCGGGAAACGACCACAGTTGGATCAGCAAGGGCGACCCCTCGTGGGCGGAGATCGACCTGGGGGAGGTCTTCTGGGTCTACAGGGTCGCGCTGGGCAATGACGCGTCCGGCCGCTTCCGAGACCGCGCCGCGGCGGCGTACTCAATCCTCACCGCCGTGGAACGGGCGGAGGCGAGTGAGGCGCCCTCCTGGCAGCGCGCATTCCGGAGCAGCGGCGCGCCACTGCTGGACCGTACGGAGTGCAAGTTCCGGCCCGTGCAGGCACGGTATGTGCGTGTCGCGATCGAGAGCACCGCCGGGGGCGAGGCGCGGCTAGATGAGGTCGAGGTCTACGGGAGCCGGGAGGACATCCCCCTCGACCGGATCGGCCCCCTGTCGCCGGCGGCCGAAGCCGTCGACGAGCGCGCGCTGCTGGAGTACGCCTTCCTGGGCGAGGAGCACGCGTGGCTGAAGACTTACGGCCGCGCGGACCTGGACCCGTCGCTGGTGCCGTACAACGGTCGCGTGACCGAGTACCCGCGGCACGTCGGCGATGACCGCCTGCCGCTGCCGCCGCTGGGGTCTGCGCCGCAGCTCGATGGGGTGCTCGACGATGCGGCCTGGCAACAGGCCTCGCGCGGCGTGGCGCGAGTCGCTCGTCCCGATGACTTCGCCGAGGGCCCGCTGGTGGAGCACGCGGTGCAGGCCGGGCGGTTCGGCGGGGACCTGTACCTCGCGGTCAACGTGAACCGTCTGCTCAGCAGCCACCTCGCGGTCGTGTCCGCCGGGGACTGGGACGGGTGCGGAGTCGTCGCGGTCACGGCCGAAGGCCTGGTCCTCAACACTTACGAGCCCGACGCGAACCGCGCGGCGCAGCTGAAGACGACGACGCCCGTTGAGGGGGCGTTCTCGCGCGACCTGCGCAGCTTCGAGTTCCGCCTGCCGCTCTCACGCTTCCCGAACGCCGAGCGCAACGGGCTGCGGGTCGGCCTGGGGCTGGGAGGACTGCACACCCCGGCGGTGGGTCGGCCCGTGGAGTTCGTCTTTTCCGCCCTCGCGCTGGCGCAGGCGGGTCCGTGCGTGAACGGCGAGTTCCCGGTGCGTCTCTCGTTGGCGGAGGGCGCGGCGGAGGAGACGGTGCGATTGAGCTTCGGTGAGACCGACTCCGTGAACCTCACCCCGGGGGAGACCAACACGCTCACCATCCCGGCGGAGGCGGGCGCGATCGGCCCGCAGCGGGATGTGGAGATCGAAGCGGGGGGCGAGACCTTCACGCTGCACCTCTTCCGCTACGATCCGCTACAGCGGACGCTGGACCTGATGGGCGAGATGGCCGAGCGACTGGAGGGGCAGGACCTGGGAGTCGCGGAGGAGCGCGCGGGCTTACAGCGGCTGCGGGAGCGGCAGGCGGAGCTGCTGGCCTCGGCGCCCGATCCGGAGGCGGAGCGCGCGGCGCTCTACGAGGCGCGGCTGGCGAAGCGGCAGCTGTTCCTGCGAGCGCCGGAGCTTACGGCGGCCGAGAGCCTGCTCTTCGTGAAGCGACACGCCTACCATCCCTCACACATCTACACGGACTACACCGACGCGCCCTTCCGGCCGGGGGGGGGCGTGTACCGGATCGACATCCCGCGCCGCGGGGATCGCCTCGAGCCCGCCGAGGCCAAACTGACGTGTCTGTTCGCGTCGGAGGGTGGAATTGCGCGGGACCCGGTCGCGGACTTCGACCTGCAGTACGCCTACTTCGGGTACCGCCCGACGGCCGACGGCTTCTACCACATGATGCGCATGGGCGCCGACGGCAGCGGCCTGCAGCAGCTGACCGACGGTCCGTACCACGACTTCTACCCCTGCCCGCTGCCCGACGGCGGACTGGCCTTCATCTCCACCCGCTGCACGGCGCGGGTGTTCTGCTTCCGCTGGACCTCATCGGTGCTGTTCCGGATGCAGCCGGACGGCAGCGACATCCGGCCGCTGTCCTTCTCCAGCCTCAGCGAGTGGGCGCCCTCGGTGATGCGCGACGGGCGGCTGATCTGGACGCGCTGGGAGTACGTCGACAAGGGCGCGGACTTCAGCCAGACGCTCTGGTCGATCAACCCGGACGGAACGAACCCCGAGCTCGTCTTCGGCAACACCATCATCCAGCCGAACGGCTACGCCGGCGGACGCGAGGTCCCGGGCACGAGCGAGATCGCGTGTACGTTGGTCAGCCACTTCGGCGACATCAACGGGCCCATTGCGCTGCTCGATCTGTCCCAGGGGCGGTTCAACCAGCAGGCCATCCGAAGCCTCACGCCGGAAGTCCCGTGGCCGGGCATGTGGCCGGCGCGGGAGTGCTTCCGCGACCCCGTGCCGCTTTCCCGGGACTACTTCCTGTGCTCCCACGCGCCGATGGATCGGTTCGGGCTGTACGTGATCGACCGGTACGGCAACCGGGAAGTGCTGCACATGGACCCGGTCTACGGGAGCATGGGGCCGCTCCCCTTCCGGCGTGAGACGCCGCCTCCGGCGCTGCCGGATGTGACGCAGCCGGACTCAGACACGGGCCGGTTCGTGATGCTGGACGTGAACCAGGGCCTGGATCCGGCGGTCGAGCCGGGGCGGGTGAAGTGGCTGCGGGTGGTGGAGGAAGTGCGCCACAACCTCACCGCCAACCCGAACTTCGACCATGCCGACTTCATGAAGTGGTACGCCTCGCCGGTGGACATCGTGGCCGGACCGTACGGCTGGCCGGCCTACACCGCGAAGGCGCCCTTGGGCCTGGTGCCGGTCGAGGCGGATGGCTCGGCGAACTTCATCGCCCCAGCGGGGAAGGTGCTCTACTTCCAGGCGCTCGATGAGGAGTACAACGAACTCCAGCGGATGCGCAGCGTCGTGCAGCTGCAGCCCGGCGAGACCCGCAGCTGCGTCGGCTGCCACGAGGACCGGGCGGCGACCCCGCCGCCCGCGCACCCCATCGCCCTTACGAAGCCGCCGCGCGCGATCGCGCCGCACCCGTGGGGCGACGGGCCCTTCTCCTACTCGGCGGTCGTGCAGCCCGTCTTCGACGCGAAGTGCGTGTCCTGCCACGACGGGCGCGCCGAGGCCAGGATCGATCTGCGCGGGACGCTGGACGCCGAGCGCGTCCCGGCCTCCTACCGGACGCTGATCGGCCGGGGCTGGGTGCACTTCGTGGACTGCGGGTTCAACTCCGCCGGCTGCGAGAAGCGCGAGCCGCTCACCTTCGGCACCGTGCAGAGCAAGCTCTGGCCCCTCCTGGAGGCCGGACACCACGGCGTCGAGCTGACGGGCGAGGAGAAGCTGCGGGTCAAGACCTGGACGGACCTCAACTGCCCGCTCTGGCCCGACTACCTCTTCCGCCCGAACCGCCCGGGCCCCGAGGTGCAGGTGACGAAGGCGCAGTGACGGCCGGGGGCCG
>Ga0233425_10007182_pt1 | contig 15846 bp, 15 predicted proteins | sample Watercolumn_Towu_2_FD_181712 | JGI IMG/M metagenome (GOLD analysis project Ga0233425, IMG submission 181712) | Freshwater microbial communities from Lake Towuti, South Sulawesi, Indonesia - Watercolumn_Towuti2014_140_MG | ecosystem: Environmental > Aquatic > Freshwater > Lake | place...
GGGTACCGGTCGAGCGATGCCGATCAGGCGGTGCGCCGGGCGGCCTTGGCACTCGGCTCGCAAGCCACTGCCGAAGGTCTGATCAAACGCGCCTTGGGCAGGTGATCGCGCGCGTCACCTGACGAAGCGGAACGCAGTCGACTCGGCGGCGGCCTCGGCCGGCGCGAACCCGCCGAGTTGCCGCCCGTCCGGGCGAAGCGAAACCGGAGCCGCCTCGAACCGGAGCTGCTCGATTCGCTGGCGTTCTTGCAGTGACATCATCTGGAACTCCCGCATCCAGGCCAATTGATCATCGACCACCGACGCCATCGCGGCGGCGCTCTCCTGCTGCTGCCTGTTACCAGACAAAACCAGAGATCCCGCGATCAGCCGGACCTGCCCTAGTTCACGGGGATTGCCCTGAGCGGCCACCGAAACCAGCCCGCGCTGCCCCGCGCCGGCGGGTGCCGCCTGCCGCGGACCGGAGGAAACCTCCCCGCCCGAGTCCTTGCCAGGCAGGGTGCGGGCCATCGTCCCGCGAACCTCCCGCGACTTGGAGAGCATCGGCATCAGGAAGACAAAGGCCAGACCGGCGGCGGCAGCCATCAACGTACCGGCGACGTAATAGCCGAGGCGGGATGGCCTCCCGACACCGGGATCCGCCAAGGTCGCGACATTTCCCCGCCGATCATCCGGGGCCAAGGCGACTTCCTTCTGGAAATCCGCCGCCAACAAGCCGCACGCCTTGTGCATGCGGCAGTACGTGCGGTACACCGCCCGGCGAGACGGATTGCTCATGACTTCCTGCTCGAGGCGGAGCGCGTCCGCCGGGCTGATCTCATGGTCGAGATACAGGTTGAGCAGTTCGAGAAACTCGGACTCTTTCATTTGAAATCTTCTCCCAACTTGGATCGCAGGCTTTCGCGTGCTCGGGCGATCCGGCTCTTCACGGTACCGACGGAAATGCCGAGAATGGCCGCAATTTCTTCGTAGGACAGGTTCTTGACGTTTCGCAACACGAGAATCTCCCGGTGCTTGGCGGACAGTTTTTCCATTCCGCGCGCGATGCGGTTGACGAACTCCTGGTTGACCGTGATGTCGTCCGGCGACTCGATTTCGGCCGGCAGGACGTCCGCCAGCGTCAGGTCGTTGTCAAAGCCCACCGGAGCGTCAAGCGAAACGGATTGGTCGCGTTTGCGCCGCCACCAATACCAGTAGCGATTCCGCGCCAGGTTGGTCGCGATCTGGTACAGCCAGGTCGAGAAGGCGGACTCTCCGCGGAAATTGGCCAGCCCCCGGTGCGCCCGTATGAACGCATCCTGGGTCACCTCTTCCGCGTCCTGCTGGTTGCGAAGAAGTTGATGAACCATCGAGTAGATCCGATCCCAATACCGGGTGACCATCTCGTCAAATGCGGTCTGGTCCCCGCCCTTAAAGCGGTCGACGAGCATGCGGTCGAGGGCTACTTCCTGTGCTTTGGCAGACATGCGTTCCGCCTCGCTTTGATGACTGTAATCTCGAATTGTTCCCACGTTTTGTTGCCGCGCGTGCACCGTTACTTCAGGCGCCTCTTCCGGTCAATCGTCGGATACCCTCGCGGGGGAGAAATTTCTTGCAAACCGGATGCGTGGAAACCCATGTTCGCCCTCTCCCCCGGGGCGCGGGTCGATAGCTCAACGGTAGAGCAGCGTCCTTTTAAGTCGTTGGTTCTGGGTTCGAATCCCAGTCGACCCACCATCCCGGTTCCTTCCTTGCGCCACTAATGAAACGCCTTGTCATCATCGAAGACCAAACCGCCATTCGCGAGATGCTGGTCGAAATCCTCCGGCTCGACGCGAATTACCAGCTGGTCGGCGAGGCCGGTGACGGGCAGGCCGCGCTCCAACTCTGCCTGGATACCAACCCCGACGTGTGCGTACTCGACGCCAAACTGCCCGGGCTCAACGGGGTCGACATTCTCCGACGGACCAGCAAAAAGCTGCCGAACATGCGCGTCCTGGTCTTTTCGGGGCACGAAAACCCGGTGCTCGTGCGGGAAATGCTCGAGGCCGGCGCGCACGGATTCGTCGAGAAGACCGCCGGCCTGTTCGAGTTCAAGAAGGGGCTCGAAACTGTCGCCAATGGCGGCACCTATTTCGGTCCCGCCGTGGCGGCCCTGCTGCGCAACGTGGTCGCAAACCCCGCGACCAGCAACGCTCCCGATTTCCTCACCGACCGCGAGCGCGAGATCCTGCAATTGGTCGCGGAAAGCCATAGCACCAAGGAGATCGCCGTCAAACTTGGCATCAGCGTGAAAACGGTGGACAATCACCGCACCAACCTGATGCGAAAGCTCAACCTGCACGATGTGGCCAGCCTGACCCGCTATGCGCTCGAAGTCGGTCTGATTGAACCGAAGAAATCCGTTTGACCCAATCCGCTAACCCCGATGCATCACACGTCTTCCTGGACTCCAGCATCCGCTTCTCGCCCTCTCCGAGGGCGAAAAGGCGACTTCGTCGCGAGCCTGCCCCGATTTTTCGGGGTTAGCCCCGACGAAGTCGGCCCGCAGGGTGCGATGAATGCAGGCTAAAATCCTTGCCGCACCCGGCGGGATTGCCCCATAGGTGTCAGGGAGCGTCCGGATCAACCACCAACTCATGAACCTCTCCTCGCTGAAACTTTCTCTCGTGGCCGCCAGCGCCTTGCTCTTGCTCGCAGGATGCACCAAGAAGCCCGATCGGCCCCACCCGGGCTCGACGGTGATCGGGCCGCAGACCGGCGGCCCCGGCCTGAGCACCACGCCCATCGACACCACGTTCGGGCAGACCACGGGCTTGGTGGAGCGCGGCTCCGAATTCGATCCGAATGGCCACAACCGGACGGCCCTGCAGGCCCAGGCCGTGCTGTTCGACTTCGACAAGTCCGACATCAAGACTTCGGAACGCGAAAAGCTGAAGTTGGCCAAGGAGTACCTCGACAAGAACCCCACTTTCCGCCTGCTGCTCGAAGGGCATTGCGACTGGCGGGGCACGGCCGAGTATAATCTCGGGCTCGGCGATCGCCGGGCCGCTGCCACACGCAAGCATCTCCAGTCGCTGGGTGTCGCGGCGGAGCGCCTCGAAACCCTCTCCAAAGGAAGCCTCGAGGCCGCCAAGAATGCCGACGAAGCGACCATGGCCAAGGATCGCCGCGTCGACCTCATCGTGGTGAACCCGGCTGCTGCTGCCCCGAAGCCCCTCTGATCCCGGTCGCACCGGGCCCAAGTCTCAATCCCCTCGGCCGGTTTCAGCCAGGGCGAGCAGCAGGCGCTTGGTCGTCTCGGTTCCCTTGCGCATGACCTCGAGGTTAAACCCCTCGTTCGGCGCGTGCAGGTTGTCCTCGGGCAGGAACAGCCCGAGCATGATGGAATCCAAGCCAGTGACGCGCTTGATCGCGGCGATAATGGGCACGCTTCCGCCTTCGCGCAGATAGAGCGGGGGACGGCCCCAGACGTCCGCGATTGCCCGGTCGGCCGCGCGGAACGCCCGGGCCAGCACGGGAGACTGGTCGGCGGGAGTGTTCGGCCGACCCGGAGGCACGACGACATACGGATCGCCCTGGTGCTGATCGACGAACTCGAGCTTGATCCCCTTTGGCGTGCGCGCCCGAATCGTTTCCCGGACGAGTTGCTTGATCCGATCCGGTTGCTGATTGGGCACGAGCCGGCAGCTGAGCTTGGCAAACGCCTTGCAGGGAATCACCGTCTTGGTGCCCTCGCCCTGGTAGCCGCCGCCAATCCCGTTGAACTCAAGCGTCGGTTGGAAGCGCGTCGATTCAAAAGGGGAAAACCCCGGGGTCGTGTAGAAGGTATCAATCCCGAGGAATTCCGCATACGCCTTTTCGTCGTTTCCAAGTTTGCGCAGTTCCTCCCGCTCCCACGGCTGCACTTCCAGGACATCGTGGTAGAAGCCGGGGACATTTACCCGGCCGTCCGGGTCGTGCAGGGTTGCCAGAATTTCCGCGAGCGCCTGGATGGGATTGCGCAGCGCGCCGCCATGCAGGCCCGAGTGCAAGTCCGTCCGGGCGCCGGACACGTGCACGTCGAACAAGGCGAGTCCACGCAACCCGCAGGTCAACACCACCTGCTGTTCATTCGGCAGGGCAGTGTCGGAGAGGAAGACGAAATCCGCCTGGCGCAGCCGTTCCGCGTAGCGCTGGAGGAAGCCGGGGAAACTCGGGCTGCCCATCTCTTCTTCCCCTTCGATCAGAAAGGTGATGCGCAACGGCAGGTCCGGACAGCGCTCCAGCGCCTCGGCCACTGCAGCGATGTTGGCGATCAGCGGGCCTTTGTTGTCCGCCGCACCGCGGCCGTAGATGCGATGGCCGATGATGGTGGGTTCGAACGCAGGGGTCTTCCAGAGTTCCAGCGGTTCGGCGGGCTGCACGTCGTAGTGACCGTAGATCACCACGTGCGGCCAGCGCGGATTGCTGCCGCGCTCGGCGAAGACGATCGGATGCAGGTCGGTTTTGACCACCTCGACGGTGAAGCCCAGCGACCGCAGCAACCCGGCCACCAGTTCCTGCGCTCCCTGCATGCCGGCGCGAAACCGCGAATCGGTCGAAACGCTGGGTTGCCGGACGAACTCCTTCAGTTTTTCGATGGGATCGAACATGCCACCACCGTGGCCGAGTTCCTAGTTCCACGCCAACCGGAAAAACGCGCGGCCCGCGCGGCGGCGCGGAGCGCTTCGCGGGCCATCCGTCCGCCCTATGGGGCGTACCGCGCGCGGTTGTGCTCGTAGATCGGTACGACCTGCGGCATCAGCGCGTGCAGATCGGCAATCCGTTTCTCGTCCGCCGGGTGGGTCGACAGGAGTGCGCTCAGCCCCCCGCTCCCGGCGGGACCGGCCTCGAGGGCCTTCTTCTGAGCCGCCATTTTTTGCCAAAACGTGATGGCGGCCCGAGGATCGTAGCCGGCACGGGCGGCGTAAATCGCGCCCATGCGGTCGGCCTCACTCTCGTTGCGGCGCGAATGCGGTAGCACGCGCAGCAGCGTGGTGCCCCCGCCATAGGCGAGATCAAACAACTGGCGCGTCCGCTGGTCCTCGGTCTTCGCTTCCACCACCGCACTGCCCAAGGCACCGACTCCCGCGATGACCAGGGCTTCCGACATCCGCTCGGCCCCATGCCGCGCAATCACATGGCCAATTTCATGGCCCATCACGGTCGCCAGCTCCGCATCATTCTCCGCGAGCTGCAGCAAGCCGGTATACACACCAACCTTGCCCCCGGGCAGGGCGAAGGCATTGAGCTGCTTCGACTCGAACACGACAAACTCCCACTTCGCGTCCGGCAGCTCGCTGCCCACGGCCTCGGCTATCCGGCGGCCGATCCGAGTCACCCGGGCGTTCGCCGCCGGATCCTCCGAGACTTTCTCTCGCTGACGAATGTCCTGAAACGACTTCGCTCCCAAGGTGACTTCCTCGCCTTGCGACAGGAGTACGAGCGACTTCCGCCCGGTGACGGGATTGGTGTAGCACCCGGCGAGGCTCAGCAGCACGCCGGCGATTACGAGGGAAGACAGGCGATTCATGGGTGCAGGATGCTGGTGGGAAACGCCGATGGATTCGCTCAATGTTTGAAGTGCCGGCTTCCGGTGAATACCATGGCCATGCCGCGGGCGTCCGCGGCGGCGATCACTTCCGCGTCGCGCAGCGCGCCGCCTGGTTGAATCGCGGCGGTGGCCCCGGCTTCCGCCGCGGCGATCAAGCCATCGGCAAAGGGGAATAACGCTTCGCTCGCCACCGCGGAGCCCCGCAGGTCGAGCCCGGCCTCGCCGGCCTTCCACACGGCAATCCGCGAGCTGTCGACCCGAGCCATCTGGCCGGCGCCAATCCCGAGCGTCTGCTCGCCCCGGCAATATACGATGGCGTTCGACTTGACATGCTTCCCGACCTTCCAGCCGAACATCATCGCCGCCCACTCCTCGGCGGTTGGCGTCCGCTTCGTCACCACTTTGAACTCGCTGACGTTGCCGAGCGTGCGGTCGCGATCTTGCACCAGGACGCCGCCGACGACGGAGCGCATCTCCTGCAGCGCGTCGACCCCGAGGCCGCCCTTTGCCACCATCAGCCGGAGGTTCTTCTTGCGCCCAAAAACCGCCAGCGCCCCGTCGGTGAAACGCGGCGCAATAATGACCTCAGTAAAGAGCTCTCCAATCGTCCGGGCCAGCCCTTCCTCGAGGGTCTGGTTGACCACAATGATCCCTCCGAACGGCGCCTGGCGATCGGTGGCATACGCCCGGGCCCAGGCTTCGTCCAGATTGTCGGCACTCGCCACCCCGCAGGGATTCGTGTGCTTGAGGATCGCCACCGTGGGACGCTCGAATTCTCCGATCAAATAGGTGGCGGCCGTGATATCGAGGAGGTTGTTGTAAGAGAGCTCCTTCCCCTGCAATTGCGCGAAGTGATCGTGAAACGAGCCGTACAGCGCTGCCCGCTGGTGCGGGTTCTCGCCATAGCGCAGGTTCTGGGCCTTCCGCCACGACTGCGTCAACACCTCAGGCAAGCCGCTGATCGCGCCGAAGTCGGGCTCCGCCGCCTGCGACTCCAGGTAACCGGCGATGGCGGAGTCATACGCCGCCGTGCGCTGAAAGACCTTGCGCGCGAGCTTGCGCCGCAGGTCGGCCAGCTCCATCGGGGCACTCGCCTCCTTGGCCAGCGCGGCCAGCACCGCGGGATAGTCGGCCGGATCGCAAACGACCGTAACACTGGCATGATTCTTCGCCGCGCTCCGCAGCATCGAGGGTCCCCCGATGTCGATGTTCTCGATCGCCTCCTCGAAATGCACGTTGGGATTGGCCACCGTTTGCTCGAAGGGGTACAGGTTCACCACGACCAGATCGATTAGCGCGATGTCGTTTTTTTCCGCTTGCCGGAGATGATCCGGTTTGTCGCGCCGGCACAGCAGGCCGCCATGAACCTTCGGATGCAACGTCTTCACGCGGCCCTCCATGATCTCCGGAAAGCCCGTGTGCCGGCTCACCTCCGTCACCGGCAGACCCTGCTCGGTCAGGAGCTTGGCGGTGCCCCCGGTCGAAAGCAGCGTGAAACCATGGCGGCGAACCAGGGCCGCGGCGAATTCGCCGAGGCCGCGCTTGTCCGAGACGGAAAGGAGGGCGTATCTGGCCATGACCGCGATTTCTCCATTGGCCAGGCGCGGGCAGCAAGCGCGAAACCGTCGCGACAACCAGCTTGCGGAGCGGCGCAGAGTGACTCTCTTTTGCCCCGTGCCTTGCTCCAGCGAACTCCCCGGCCTGACCGCCCATCTCGACAAACTCTGCTACCATCACGGCGGAGCCAGCCTGCCGGCCGACAAACCCCATGCCTTCGTCTATTTCATCACCATCCGCAATTCAGCGGATCGGGCGATCACGCTGCTCGGCCGCAAGTGGGTCGTGCAGCATGCGGACGGCACGCAACTGGTCATCGAAGGCGACAAGATCGTCGGCGAAACCCCGCACCTGGCGCCCGGCGAACAGTTCTCGTACAACAGCTACCATGTCACGGGGATCGATGCCAGCGCCAGCGGCAGCTTTCACGGGGTGGATGAGCTGGGCAATCGCATCCACGTCATTCTGCCGACGTTCGAGATGAACATCCCCCGCGGCTGAGTCCGCCGGCGGGAAGCGGCGGGGCGGCCGGCGACGTCGTGCCACTTCGCTCTCGTTTCCGTGCCGCGGATCCGTTCCATCTCCCCAGGCATGAAGCTCATCGATTTGAACCGCGATGGCGGTATTGGCGCCAATTCGCTGTTCATCCAGATCGGCGACCTCAACCTTCTCGTCGACTGCGGGCTGCATCCGAAGAAGACCGGCCGCGCGGCCACGCCGGACCTCCGGCCCCTGCGCGATGTCTCGCTCGATCTCGTGCTGATCACCCACTGCCATCTCGACCACATCGGCAGCCTCCCGCTGGTGCTGCGAGGCGCCCCCAACACTCCGGTGGTAATGACCTCCTCCAGCCGGATGTTGGTTGAGCGAATGCTGCACAACTCGGTCAATGTCATGCTGCGGCAACGCGAAGAGGACGGCATTGCGGACTATCCGCTTTTCACCCACGAGGAGGTGACCCGTTGCGCACGCCAGTTCTCCGGCTTGTCGTTCGGCCAGGCGCGCCACTTCCGCGGAGCCCGGGATGACCTGACGATCGTTTTCCACCCGGCCGGACACGTCGCGGGGGCCGGGGCCATCGAAATGCGCCACAAGCACCGGTCCATCTTCTTCACCGGCGATGTCCTGTTTGACCACCAGCGAACCCTCGCCGGGGCCCAGCTGCCGGCGAATCACATGGACACGCTCGTGATGGAGACGACTCGAGGCAACGTGGAGCGCCCAGCCGGCAAGGAGCGGCTGGCGGAAATCAACCGGCTGATCACCACCGCCAACGACACCATCCAGCGCGGCGGTTCGCTCCTGCTTCCGGTCTTCGCACTCGGGCGGCTGCAGGAGATCCTGGCGATCCTTCACGACGCCCGCCGCTTTGGACGATTGGGGGAGTGTCCCATCTACACCGGCGGCCTCGGCGTTGATCTGGCTGACTACTTCGACGAGATCGCGCGCAAGACCCGACATGTGCAGTTCAACCGCAACATCCTGAAGGAACTGCGGGTCAAACCGCCGCCGCGGCAACTCACCGCAGGCACGGACCCTGCGCAAAACGCGATCTACGTGCTTAGTTCCGGCATGATGGTCGAGCAAACGCCCAGCTACCTGCTCGCCTCGGGCCTGGTCGGGCACGCGCGCAACACGATCGGCTTCGTGGGCTACTGCGATCCGGATACCCCCGGCGGACAACTGCTGGCGACTCCGCCCGGCGCGGAGTTTCTTTTCGCCGCGGTACGCCACAAGGCCAAGGTCAAGGCCCGCGTCGAGCGCTTTGAGTTGAGCGGGCACGCCGACCGCGAAGAGCTGCTCGAGTTTGCCACCCAAACCGGCGCGCGCAGCGTGGTGCTCACCCACGGAGATCCGCCGGCCCGGGCGTGGTTCGCCGAACAACTCGCGCGGCAAATGCCCGCCACCCGCGTGCTCGATCCGGTGCCGCTGCAGGCGTATCAAGTCTAGCCCGACGCCGACGTCAGCCCGATGGCCGGGCGCCGCCGCGGGGCCGCGCCGCGAGGATTTCCGCGATCCACCGCCGGTGCGGACCCGACACCGCGATTTCCGCCAGGCGCGCCAGCGGCACCCACTCGAGATTGGGCGCGGCGGCAGCGCGGATCGGCGCGGCATGGATCGACTCGACAAGCTTGAACCGCGTTATCCCGCGGTGCCGCCGGGCCAGCAGCGGGCCGCGGGCGGCGTCGGCGTCGGCCAGACCGGCCTGGGCGGCGGTCGGCAGCTCGAAGAGGTCGGCCAGGCGACGCATGCCGGCCGGAGCCCGGTACAAGAGCAGGGCCCCGGCTCGCTCGGACCAGACGCGCACCACGGCACGCGTTTCGATCGCTTTGGGCGAAATTCGCGGAAACGTCTCGGGTTCCCCAATTTTGGCGGCGGCACAGAAGCGCAGCACCGGGCAGTCCCCACACCGGGGCCCGTGCCGCACGCAAACCGTGGCCCCAAGTTCCATCATCGCCTGGTTGTGGTCGCCGGGGCGGCGGCGCGACAAGAGCGCCCCCGCCAGCGGAGTCAGGGCCTTTGCTGCGCTGGCCGAATCACGAAAGCCGGTCGCATCGCCGGTCAGCCGCGCGAGCACCCGCACCACATTGCCGTCGACGCACGCGACCGGTTCCCCGAATACGATGCTGGCAATGGCCGCGGCAGTATACGGCCCAACGCCAGGCAACTCACGCCAGCCGGCACTCGTGCGCGGCGGCTCTGGGTGCGCGGCCAGAATTTGCGCGAGCCGCCGCAGGTTGCGCACCCTCGAGTAATAGCCAAGCCCCTCCCAGAGTTTCAGCACCGTCGATTCCGGCGCCGCCGCCAATGCCGGAAAATCCGGCAGAGCCTCCATCCAGCGGGCGAAATAGGGCAGCACCGTCTTCACCTGCGTCTGTTGCAGCATGAACTCGCTCACCACCGTACGGTAAAGCGTCGGCGCCGTGCGCCAGGGCAGTGTCCGCGCCTGCGCCCGATACCAGCGCGCCAGGGCGGTCCCAAAAGCGCACCGGACCTCGATCAAGCGCCGGAGGTGCCGTGGAGAATTCGCCCTGCGCATGAGCTCAGAACGGCGTGCCACCTCGCCGCCTTGCGGCTCCGGGCCCGGCGCGCCGTTGCGCCCACCGCGTGCCGGGCCCTTTCCCGCGGCCACCCGGCGCCGGCGAGCGGTCGTCGGCCGGCGCAAGATGAAGCGGAGCCAGCGTGGGTAGCATGCGCGATTTCCGCCGCACCGCCGGATCCCACGCGATCTTTTTCGTGCGTTTAGCGGGGATTTGTGGCCACTCGGTCCATGCCCAAACACTACCGTGAGGATGCTGACCAGCCCAAGCAGCTTTCGTCGTACACCATCAAGCTCGACGATGCCCAGATGGAGAAACTCCGCGCCATCCTCGAGGCTCGCGGTTGGACGCTCTTTCCCGTCGCCTACACGCGGTTCGCCTTCAAGGCCGATCACCTCAAGGTCAACGTCTGCGCCTACACCAGCGGCAAGGTAGTGATTGCCGGCAAGGGCACCGAGGATTTTGTGCGCGACGTGCTTGAACCCGAGGTCACCCAGGCGGCCCGGCTGGGTTACGACGAGGTGCTGCATCCCGAGTGGTTCGAGGCTCACGCCGGCCTCGACGAGAGCGGGAAGGGCGACTTCTTCGGTCCCGTGATCGCCGCCACCGTCATCGCCGATCCTCCGGCGATCGAGGCTTGGATGAAGGCGGGGGTGAAGGACTCCAAGACCATCGCCGATCCGCAGATCATGAAGCTCGACGCGCTGATCCGCCGCACCAAGGGCGCCGTGGCCCGCACCTGCCACTGCGGCATGCCAAAATACAACCAGCTCATGTCGCGCCCGGGCGCCAACCTCAATCGCCTCCTCGCCTGGCAGCACGCCACGGCCCTCGCACAGGCTCTCGCCCAGAAACGCGTCGCCTGGGGATTGCTCGACCAGTTCTCGGAGCAACCCTGGACCCAGCGCGAATTGGCGAAAAAGGGCGTCACGGACTTCGACCTCCGGATGCGCACGCGGGCGGAGGAGGATCCGGTGGTCGCCGCCGCTTCGGTGGTGGCGCGCGCGGAATTTGTCCGGCAAATGCACGCCCTGTCGCAGCGCTTCGGGGAAAAACTCCTGAAGGGAGCGGGCCCACAGGTCCGCGAGCAAGGAGCCCGGCTCGTCGAAAAGCTTGGTGCCCGTGCGCTCGGCGAATTCGCCAAACTACACTTCCGCACCGCGTACGAAATCGTTGCCGCGGCCGGCCGGCTCGGTGAATTGCCCCTGCCCCCGCCCAAGGCCCGCCCTTGAATCGCCGGCGGAGAGATTTGAAAATCGCCCGCGCGCCTGCATGTTGTGCCGTTACGGATCGGTTTTCCCCATGCAGAGTCTGTCGCCCGCCGTATTCGCCACATTCGCCGCCCTCGCCGCACTCCGCGCCGGCCCGGTCGAACATGCCATTGTTGCCGCGATGCGGCTCTCGGAAAACCCGAACTACTCGTGGGTCGCCACCATCGTCGACGATGCGCGCACGTACGACATCGTCGGCCAGGCCAACGCGGCGGGCTACACCCGCGTGCGGATGCCGCTGATTAATTCCCTCCGCCGCCGCCTTGGCCGCAGCGCAACCGACACCGAGATCGATTTCATCTTCCGCGGCAACACCTCGTGCGTCATAAAATCCGAGCAGGGCTGGTTGACCCCACACGAGCTCCCCTCGCCTCCCGAAGCCGACGCCCAGGCCGATCGCGTCGTCAGCCCGACCGGGCAGTCGGGCATCGCCGGCTCGCGCTCGATCAGCGGAGGACTGATGAAAGGTGTGCTGATTCGCCAACCGGTGCCGGCCCCGGGTGATGCGGGCGACCGGCCCAGGGCCTACAGCAACCTCCAACTCGGCCTCAGCCGGCCTCATGAGGAACTCGGAGTCCTCGTGAGCAGTCACACCGACTTCCGCGTCGAAGGCGATGTCGCCTCGGGCACGTTGACTGAACTCGGGGCCGCTCTGCTGCTGGTGCGGGACGGGCAAACGGAAGTCGCGCCGCTGCGCGCCGCCGGCACATTCAAGCTCTGGCTGCGGGATGGCCATGTCGTCAGGTACCACGTGCGCCTCTCGGGGGTGCTGCAGGTGACGACACCGGCCGGTCGTCAGGAAGTGGCCGTCACCCAGACTGCCGACACGATCCTGAAGGAGTTTGGCACCACCCGCGTGGATGTGCCCGACGAGGCTCGCCACAAGCTCGGGCCGTGAGGCCGCAAATTTCCGGCCGCGTTGCCCGGTCGCCCGCGCCAGGATGCGCGCGGCGGAATGGTTGTTTCCCCGCCCCCTCCCCCGGAATCGCCCGGGCGCAGTTGAACCGGGAGGGGCGGACTAGAGGAACAGCCACCCGACCAGCGCGAAGATCGGCAGCAGGCAGGGAAGGCTGTAGCGCAGAATGTAGCCGAAAAAACTTGGGCAGTGCACGCCGGCCTCGTGCGCGATCGACTTCACCATGAAGTTCGGGCCGTTGCCGATGTAGGTCATCGCTCCGAAGAACACCGCGCCGAGGCTCACGGCGACGACGTACAACGGCTGCTGCTCCAACAACACGCGGGTGGCGGGGGCGCCGGTGAGCCCGCCGAACGCGGCGGGGTCCGCCGCCGCAGCTGTGCTTTGGGCCAGTTGCAGGAAGTTCACGTAGGTCGGCGCATTGTCGAGCACGGCCGACAGCGAGCCGGCAGCAAAATAGTACTGCCGCGCCTGGGTGAAACCGAACTCGGGGCCGTGCTGCTCCAGGTAGCCGAGCGCCGGCATCATGGTGGCGAAGATCCCCAGAAACAGAAACGCCACCTCCTTGATCGGCCCGAAACTGAACGCGTTCTCGGCGTGGACCCGGTGCGGCGTGAGGACGTAGCTCGCCCCCGCCACCGCCAGCATCGCCGCCTCGCGAAGGAACCAGCGCGCCGGCAGGAACACCGCGCCGATCAGCGCCAGCAGGAAGAGCACATTGATTGCGCCGTCGAACCGCCAGGTCTCCGTTTCGCGCGCCGCCTCGCGCTGCAGCGGCCGCGGCATCCGGCGGAAGCTCTGGCGATCGAACCCATAGAACACCGCGAGAATCAGCAGCAAGGTGAGCAGCCAGGCCACCAGCACGTGCTCGATCAACCAGAAGAACGGCACGCCCCGCAGATACCCGAGAAACAGCGGCGGATCGCCGATCGGCGTGAGGGCGCCACCCACATTCGAGACGATGAAAATGAAAAACACGACGTGAAAGGCGCTGATCCGGATCTTGTTCATCCGAATCCAGGGCCGGATGAGAACCATCGAGGCGCCCGTCGTGCCGATGAAATTGGCGACCACCGCCCCCACGGCGAGGAACACCACGTTGTCGAGTGGAGTCGCTTCGCCTTTGACTTTGATGTGGATGCCGCCGGCCACCACAAACAGCGAACCGATGAGCACGATGAATGACACGTATTCGTGCATCGCATGCGCCAGGATGCCTGCCCCGCCCGCAATCCGCAGGATATAGTAGAACCCCACGGCGGCGCCCAATCCGATTGCGACATGCGGGTAGTAGTGTTCCCAGAAGTGCTTGGTCCGCGGTGGAGTCAGCGGCATCACCGCGATCAGCAGCAGCAGCAGCGCAAACGGCGCGATCAACCACGGAGGGATCGGGTCCGGGGCCGCAGCGGCGATGAGCAGGGTGAAGGTCATGCGATGCCCCAGCTTCGCCCGCCCCCTGGCCGAAGCTCAAGCCGCTTCAGCCGGCAACGCCGGATTCTCGCAATTAGCGGAAGGGCGAAACGCGAGTCGAGCATCTAACCCGGCTTGCGGGCCAACGCGAACACCGAGGTCCCCCATGCCCAGTTCCCGCCGAGCCTTCGCCAGGCGTGCTCGATCGCCATTAACCCGCCGAACGCCGCATCCACCACTCGCGGGTACTCCTTCACATCGCTCGTGTCGCCGCTCGTCCGAAACAACTTGCGCCTGGCCCACACGACGGGCAGCGGCAGCGCGTTCCAGTGCGTCGCCTGGCACCCCGCGAAACCGGCTCCTTGCAGCAGTGTCCGGACCTCCGGTCGCGTGTAGCGGTGCTTGGTCTGGCAGGAATCGTCGTGATACGACCACATCCACATGTAGGCCGGCACGTTGATTACCACGAGTCCGCCCGGGCGCAGCACCCGCAAGAACTCCGCCGCGGCCACTTCGGGATTCTCCACCTGACAGACCACGTCGGCCGAAACCACCGCGTCGAAACTCGCCTCTGCAAAGGGCAGCGCCGTGATCGACGCCTCGCGAATGTCCGTCGCCGCCCCGCACCGCCGCCGCGCCAGCTCGCACGCGACCGGCATGAAATCGATGCCCGCAAAAGCCCACTCCGGATGCCGCTGCTGCAACCGCAGGATGAGCCCACCCGTGCCGCAACCCGCATCAAGCACCGCGGCACCGGCCCGCACGTCCGCCGCGAGCGCCCGCTCCACATGCGCATGCAGGGATCGGAAATACCACATCCGATCCTCCACTTCGGCGAGCTTAAGGTATTCGGCGGTGTTCATCTCATTCCACCGGCAACGGCGACACGATGTGGATCGACGCCTCCTTCAGGCCCATCGCGCGCAGTTGCCCGCGACCGCGGCCCCGGCGGGTCGCCGGCTCCGACGACTTCAGCCGGAAGACATTTATGCCCGGAAGCAGTTCGAGCTTCTTCAGGTGCAGCGTGATGGGCTCGCTCGCCACCCGCGCCGTTCCCACCGCCCTGCGCCCAAGCCGTACCTCCACGTCTCGCGGCGACACTCCCACCAGTTCGAGCCGCACGTCGGCCGCCAGCGGCACGCGGTACGGATTGAAATACGAGAGCACCGCCTCGTCCTCGCCCTCGAGTTTCCGCCCCAGCCTGAGAACGGAGCGCACCTCCGCCGCGATTTGTTCCCGCTTTTTCCGCTCGGGCGGTCGCGGCAATTGGTCCATCAGGCCGAACCCCGCCACGCCCCCGGCCGCTGCCAGCCGCCATCGCCCCGGCCAGCGCGCCACAAAGTAGAACGACAACGCGGCGCTCACCTGGGCCAGCAGGAGACCGAGGTTTGACGCCGCAAAAACGCCGATCAGATGCGACGCCCCCCCCGAGCATCAACATCAGCAGCTTGTCGGGAGTCGGGTAGGCGTTCCAATGCGCCCCGAACGGCGCCCCGAGCCGCTCGATTCGTTGCGGCATCAACGGCCACGTTTCACCTTCCGCCGCCGCCTGGATCCGCGCCAGAATCTCGTGGGCGTCGCCCATGTACTCGATCGGCAGCCGCCACCCCTCCAGCGTCCACCGCTCGTGGTGCGCGGTCCACACCAACGCCGTCGCCAGCACCAGCAGGCCGACGCGCCACCACGCCGCCTGGGTTTCGGAATTGGTCTTCAGGGACGGAAAGGTCATGCCATCGCAGTCGCCGGATGGAATTCGCACCAAAGTGAAAGAACAAACACCCCGGGGTCCCGCTCGCGCAAGCCTGCGTTTGCCGCACATTCCCCTTGTCGCCACGTAAAGGTGCGGCGACAACGGGGCGGTCGTCCGCTCCGTCTCATGCGTTTCAGCTCCCGCTCCTCTCCTGACGGTGGCGCCTGCTCCCGGCGCTTCGCTTCCCACGCGGGCCTGTTCTTCGACGAGTTTGATCCCAACTCCGCCTGGATCCGGGATCTGGCGTCCGTCCGTCTTCCGCCGTTGGCAGGCACCGGGACCTTGATCGTCCGCGGATTCATGCGGAATCACCCGGCCGCGCGCGGCCTCGAGAGGGTCGCCCCCGG
>Ga0233425_10007183_pt1 | contig 15846 bp, 11 predicted proteins | sample Watercolumn_Towu_2_FD_181712 | JGI IMG/M metagenome (GOLD analysis project Ga0233425, IMG submission 181712) | Freshwater microbial communities from Lake Towuti, South Sulawesi, Indonesia - Watercolumn_Towuti2014_140_MG | ecosystem: Environmental > Aquatic > Freshwater > Lake | place...
TCGGCCCCAGTTTCTTTCGGCGCATGGGGCTGCGCTGGCGGTGCTGGGGCAGGAGGGGACGGTCGAGCTCGCTGAGCTTCTGGGACCGCGTCCTGCCGTGGTGCGGCAGGGGAGCGGGGTTTCCGCTCCGCCCCTGGTTCCTCCGGTGGGGGATACACTTCCGGAACCGGAGATCTGTCCTGAGGGGATCGTGGAGGCGTGGCTCGGCGTGGACGTCGGGTCGGTCTCGACCGATTTTGCTCTGCTGGGCAAGGACGGGGAGGTGCTCGACGGCATCTACCTGCCGACGCGGGGAAATCCGATTGAGGTGGTTGCCGAGGGGCTGGCGCTTCTGAAGTCGAGGGTTGGAGACCGGCTGCGGGTGCTGGGGGTCGGAACGACGGGGAGCGGCAGGCACCTGGCCGGGAAGCTGGTCGGTGCGGACGTGGTGAAGAACGAGATCACGTGCCAGCTCCTCGGTGCCCGCCACGTGTGTCCCGAGGTGGATACGATCCTGGAGATCGGCGGCCAGGACTCGAAGTTCGTGTCGGTGCGGGACGGGCGGATTGCCGACTTCGTGATGAACAAGATCTGCGCCGCGGGCACCGGGTCGTTCCTGGAGGAGCAGGCCGAAGCGCTGGGCATCGCGATCCGGGGGGAGTTCTCCGCCCTGGCCCTGACGTCGAAGTGCCCGGTGGACCTGGGCAGCCAGTGCACGGTCTTCATGGATACCGAGGTGGTCAACGCCCGCCATCGGGGTGTGCCCCTGCCCGACATCACGGCCGGGCTGGCGCTCAGCGTGGCCCGGAACTACATGGAGAAGGTGGCCGCGGGCCGGACGGTGGGGCAGAACGTGGTTTTCCAGGGGGGAGTGGCCTCGAACAAGGCCGTAGTCGCCGCGTTCGAGCAGCTCCTGGGCCGCCCGGTACGGGTCAATCCGCACAACCGGATCTCGGGGGCCATCGGCGCGGCATTGGCGGCAAAGCGGGAGGGAGAAGGGAAGCGCAGCCGCTTCCGGGGGCTCGACGCGGTGCAGGAGGTATCCAGCCGGACGTTCGAGTGTGCGGTCTGCACCAACCGCTGCCAGGTCAGCCGGGTGACCGTGGGGGGCGAGGTGGCTCACTTCGGGGACGTGTGCGAGCGCTACACGGCCCGGGAAGGGGGGGAGCGCAGCCCGTCACGCATTCCGGACCTGTTCGGGGAGCGGGAGGAGCTGTTCGAGTCGTTTGCCGGCGGCGAGCCGATCACGGGGACCGTGGGCATGCCCCGTGCCTCTGCGATGATGGAAATGTTCCCGTTCTGGGCGACCTTCTTTCGGGAGCTCGGATTCCGTGTGGTCCTGTCTCCGCACACGACCATGGCAACGCTGGAGGACGGGGTCAAGCGGATCACGGCGGAGACGTGCCTGCCCATCAAGCTCACCTACGGGCACGTTGCCAAGCTGCTCAGGGAGGGGATCGACCTGGTGTTCCTGCCCGCGGTGCTCGACCTCAGCGACCCGGAGGGGACGCCGTCGCACATGTGCCCGTACGTGGAGGCAGCCGGGTTCATGGTCTCCGCCTTGGCACGGGAGGCCATGATGGTGCCGGCGCTCTCCCTGGCGGATTCGCCGGACAGGATGGTGGACATCATGGTCCGGCATCTCGACTACTATGGCATTTCCAGGGAGGACGTGGCCGATGCGCTCGAGTCCGCCCGGCGGGCGCACGACGGGGTGGTCGACCGCCTGGCTGAGCGTGGAAGGGAGGTGCTTTCGACCGACTTCGGCGTGGCCTTCGTGATCCTGGGCAAGCCGTACAACCTGCACGACCCGTTCCTGAACCTGAACCTGGCCCGGCACCTGCGCCGGCTGGGGATTCTGCCGATTCCGATGGATATGATCCCCGGGACCGGGGTGGAGCTGGATCCGCAGGGGGTGAACCTTCCCTGGCGGTACAACCGGGACACGCTGCGCACGTTGATTGCGCTGGCAGCGGATTCCCGCCTGTTCCCTGTGGTCGTGTCGAATTTCGGGTGCGGGCCGGATGCGTTCGGGCTCAAGCAGTTCGACCGGCTGGCGCAGGGACGGCCGAGCCTGGTGCTGGAGTTCGACGAGCACCGGGGGGAGGCGGGGCTGGTGACCCGGCTGGAAGCGTTCATCGACGAGGTGTCGCACCATGCCGGGACCCAGGCCAGCCGGCCGGTCCGGCTGGGAAGCGGCCCGCGGCTTCCGGCCACCCCGTCGCGGTTCCAGGGGCGTCGCTTCGTGGTTCCGTATTTCGGTGACTACGCCCAGGCCTACGTGGGAGCGCTGCGGTTGGCAGGGTACGAGGCGGTGCTGCTGGATCCACAGGATGCGGAGACGATGGCCTGCGGCGAGGAGGCCTCGTCGGGCAAGGAGTGTCACCCCTACATCATCACGGTCGGGGATCTCGTGCGGAACGTCCGGTCCGGGCAGATCCGCAGCGGCGACGTCTTCTTCTTCCCGGGAACGACGCTCCCCTGCCTGTTGCACCAGTGGGGGCGGGGCATGGAGCTGGCGCTCGAGCGGCTCGGCGTGGAAGGGGTGGAGATCCTCTCGCTCGGAACGCCCGGCCACAAGGAGCTGATGGACTTCCAGACGCTCGTCCGCCTCTGGGGCGGGCTCGTGTCGGTGGATCTCCTGACCCGGAGCCGGTGCCAGGTACGGCCGTACGCCCGGGAGCCTGCCGAGGTGGACCGCATCGTGGCCGCGGCTGTCGGCTCCGTGGCAAGGGGGGTGGAGGCCGGGACGCTCGGGGAGGTGCTCGAACAGGCCGGGTATGCCCTTGCCGACGTGCAGCGGACCGGGGTGCCGCAGCTTCCCGTCGTGGGCGTGGCCGGCGACATCTACACCCGGGTTCATTCCTTTGCCAATCACCGGCTCTTCGAACGGCTCGAAGCCGCCGGGCTGGAGGTCTGGCCCGCCCCGTTCCTGATCGACAACGTGGACTTCGGCCTGCGCAAGGCGCTCGTGGAGGGGTTCTACGACGGGCGGTACAAGGACAGCGCCACGGCAGCGGTGGCCTTCCTGCGCAAGGAGATCGAGGGGTGGCGGATCCGCTTCCACCTGGGTCAGAAGCTGCTGCGGGCCGAGGAGCCCGGCTACCGGGAGACGCTCGATCTGGCCGGCCCGTATCTCGACGGGCGCACCAACGAAATCCTGGTGCAGAACGTGGCCAAGATGGTGGACTACGTCCGTCGTGGGGCGGATGGCGTGATCAATGCCATCTCCTTCCACTGCATGCTGGGAACGATCTCCGCCTCGATGACGGAGCGCATCCGAAAGGACCACGACATGATCCCGCTGAGCACCTTCGTGTTTTCCTCCACCTGGGGGCCTGACCAGGATGCCCGACTGGAGGCATTTGCCCACCAGGTGAAGAGCTTTGCGGCCCGCCGACGGGAGCTCGAGGGGACCGAAGGAACCTACTGGCGGAGACTGTCCCGGTGGTGGGAGACCCGGCAGTAAGGGAAGTTACCCGCTAGACTTAGGTACATCGGCGCATTCGGCCCGCTTGACAGGCCCGCACCGATCCGCTAGTTTGCCGGTATCATTCCGGCCCGGGGTCTCTATGAGACCCGGCCTCGCGATTCGGAGATGACATGCCACTTGCGTTTTCTGCGGACAACGAGGCTCGGATCGGCCGCCTGCTGGCGGAGTACCCCGACCCCAGGGCCTGCCTCCTTCCCGCCCTCTACATTGCCCAGGAGCAGTTCGGCTACCTGACGCACGAAGTCATGGAGCTGGTGGCCCAGCGCATCGGGTTGGCTCCGGGCGAGGTCTTGTCCACCGCAACGTTCTACAGCATGTTCAAGAAGAAGCCGACCGGGAAGTACCACATCCAGGTGTGCGGCAACGTGTCCTGCTTCCTGAAGGGGAGCGATCGGCTGATGTCCGCGCTGGAGAAGATGCTGGGAATACGGGACGGCGAGACGACCGAGGACGGCCTGTTCACGCTTTCGACGGTCCAGTGCCTGGCCGCGTGCGGGACAGCGCCTGCGCTCCAGGTCAACGACACGTACCACGAGGAGATGACGCCGGAGAAGGTGGTGGACCTGGTCAACCGCCTCCGGGAGGAGGGGAGATGAGCATGGCGCCGACGAACCTCCTGCTCCGGTGGCGGGACCGGAAGGATCTGTGCCGGCTTGACGGGTACAAGCTTGCGGGCGGGTTCCGGGCACTGCGCAAGGCCCTGATCATGAAGCCTGCGGACATCATCGCCGAGGTCAAGAAGGCCACGATCCGCGGGCGCGGCGGTGCCGGCTTTCCCGCGGGGCAGAAGTGGAGCTTCGTGCCGCCCGGGGATGGCCCGCGTTACCTTGTCATCAACGCAGATGAGGGGGAACCCGGGACGTTCAAGGACCGGGCGCTGCTTGCCGAGGATCCGTTCCGCATCATCGAAGGGGCAGCAATTGCCGCCCGTGCCGCCGGGCTGACGGCCGGGTACGTGTACATGCGGGGCGAGTTCCTGGAGATTGCCGTGAAGTTCGAGAAGGCCATTTCCGAGGCCCGCAAGGGGGGTTACCTCGGGAAGAACATCCTGGGCAGCGGGTTTTCGTTCGAGCTGTACGTGCACCTCGGGGCCGGGGCATACATCTGCGGCGAGGAGACGGCCCTGCTGGAGTCGCTGGAGGGGAAGCCCGGGCGTCCCAGGCTCAAGCCCCCATTCCCCGCGGTCAAAGGGGCCTTTGCGCGGCCGACGGTCATCAACAACGTCGAGACCATTGCAGCGGTCCCCGTGATCCTGGAAATGGGAGGGGATGCGTTCCACGCACTGGGCGTCCAGGGGGACGGCGGGGTGAAGCTGTTCGGCCTGTCGGGTCACGTGAACCGGCCGGGGCTCTACGAGTTTCCCGTCGGCAAGAACCTGCGGGAGCTGATCTTCGAGGACGGGGGCGGGATTCCGGGAGGGCTTGCGCTCAAGGGGGTGATCCCGGGCGGCTCCTCGACTCCGATCCTCCGGGCCGACGAGATCGACGTGCCCATGACGTTCGATGCGCTCCGGAACGCGGGTTCCATGCTGGGGACCGCGTGCGCCACCGTGATTGCCGAGGGGACCTGCATGGTGCAGGTGGCCCTTCGGGTGGCCCGGTTCTACGCGCACGAATCGTGCGGCCAGTGCACCCCGTGTCGTGAAGGGTGTGCCTGGATGGCCTCCACCATCGAGCGGATCGAGGGGGGGAAGGCAGCGCTGGAGGAGATCGACCTCCTCCTCGACATGGCCCGCAACATCAAGGGGAGGACCATCTGCCCGCTGGGTGAGGCCGCCGCCTTGCCCATCGAGGCCCTGGTGACGAAGTTCCGGGACGAGTTCGAAGCACACATCCGCGCCGGCGGCTGCCCGACGCATGCCGGCTAGGAGGGGGTCATGGAGCAAGTCATTTTCGCAATCCTGGCCGCTGTGGCACTGGTTGCCGCACTGGCCACGATTGCCTGGCGCAGCCCTCTACGGAGCGCGTTCAGCCTGATCGTCTGCCTGTTCTCGCTGGCCGGGATCTTCGTGACGCTCCTGGCGCATTTCCTGGCAGCGATGCAGCTCCTGGTCTATGCCGGAGCGATCATGGTCCTGTTCGTCTTCGTGATCATGCTGCTCGACCTGTCGGAGCGGGCGGCCGACGTCAAGCTGACGCTGCTGCCGGTGTTGGGGGTGCTTGCGGTGCTGGCCGTGGCGGGCAAGTTCGCCAAGACGGTGCTTTCTTCGCATCCGCTGGTCGGTGGGGTTCCGCCCTCGGTTCCCGATTCGTTCGGAACGATTCCGGGGGTGGCGGACCTGCTGCTCGGGCAGTTCCTGCTCCCGTTCGAGCTGATCTCGCTGCTGCTGCTGGTGGCCGTGGTCGGGGCGGTGGTGATTGCGCGGCGCCGCTTCTGGAGGGAGGGGAAATGATGACAACCCCACTGTCCTGGTACCTCCTCCTGTCGTTTGCGCTGTTCTCCATCGGTCTGCTCGGCATGCTGGTGCGTCGCAACCTGGTGGTGATGCTGATGGCCATGGAGCTGATGCTCAACGGGGCCAACCTGGCGCTGGTGGCCTACTCCAGGTTCCGTGGGGACGAAGCCGGGCAGGTCATGGCCTTCTTCGTCATGGCACTGGCCGCGGCTGAAGCGGCCATCGGACTGGCACTCGTGCTGGCCATCTACCGTCACTACAAGACGCTCGACGTGGACCGGCTCAACCGGCTCAACGGCTAGGGGAGTGGGAATGGAACCGAAACTGTTTGCTGCCATCCCGGTCATCATCCTCCTCCCCGCAATCGGTGCGCTGCTGGCCGGGCTGCTGGGGAAGCGCTTTGGGGATCGGTTCGCTGCCGTGGTCGCGAACCTGGCCGTCTTCTCGTCGTTCGGCGTATCGCTCTACGCGTGGTGGTTCCTGCGCAGCGAAGCGGAGGGGATGGTCTACCTCTACAAGCTGTATCCGTTCCTGAAGAGCGACCTGATCGACATCGGCCTGGATTTCCGGTTCGACCGGCTGTCCGCTGTGATGTGCCTGGTGGTCACGGGGGTCAGCTCGCTGATCCACCTCTACTCGATGGGCTACATGAAGGGGGACCGCAGCTATGCCCGGTTCTTCTCGCACCTGAACATGTTCGTGTTCTTCATGCTGCTGCTGGTGCTGGGGGCGAACCTCGTGGTGATGTTTGCCGGCTGGGAAGGGGTGGGGCTGTCGTCCTACCTGCTCATCGGCTTCTGGTACGAGGACATGGACAAGGCCGTGGCGGGGAAGAAGGCCTTCGTGGTGAACCGCATCGGGGATTTCGGCTTCCTGCTCGGCATGCTGATGCTCCTGATGTACAACCAGGGGAGCGTGGACTTCTTCGCGCTGGAGCACTTTGCCAACAGCGGCGTCCCGCCGGTTGCCAACGAGCTGAACATGACGGTCATCTGCCTGCTGCTCTTCCTCGGAGCGGTGGGCAAGAGTGCCCAGATTCCCCTCTTCGTCTGGCTCCCCGATGCCATGGCCGGCCCCACTCCGGTGAGCGCCCTGATCCACGCTGCCACCATGGTGACCGCCGGCGTGTACATGGTCGCCCGGCTGTCGTTCCTCTTCGTGCACGCTCCGATTGCGATGGCCGTGGTGGCCGGCGTGGGAGCAATCACGGCCCTGTTTGCCGCGACCATCGGCCTGGCCCAGACCGACATCAAGAAGGTGCTGGCCTATTCCACGGTCAGCCAACTCGGCTACATGTTCCTGGCCGTCGGCTCAGGGGCATTCGCCTCGGGGATCTTCCACCTCACTACCCACGCATTCTTCAAGGCCTGCCTGTTTCTCGGTGCAGGCTCCGTCATCCATGCCCTGCATCACCAGCAGGACATCCGGCGGATGGGCGGGCTCGCGGCCAGGATGCCGGTCACCCACTGGACCTTCCTGATCTCGACGCTGGCCATTGCCGGCATTCCCCCGCTGTCCGGGTTCTTCTCGAAGGACGAGATCCTCACGGCCGCCTTCCTGGCCTCGACGCCATACCCGATGCTCTACAAGGGGTTCTTCGCCTGCGGAGTGGCGGGGGCCTTTCTGACCGCGTTCTACATGATGCGGCTCTACTGGCTGACCTTCCGGGGACAGCCGCGTGATGCCCACGCATTCGAGCACGCGCACGAGTCGCCGTGGACCATGGGCACCGCACTGGGGTTGCTGGCGGCCGCGGCCACCGTGGCCGGAACCCTGGGACTTCCCGGGGAGGGGCACCTCTTCTCCCGCTGGTTGAGCCCGGTGGTCGGTGCGTACACGCTCGAGCCTCAGCATGCTTCGCACGAGCTGCACTGGATCCTCATCGGCGTGTCCGTCACGGTCGCTGCGGTGGGGCTTTTCGCCGGGTGGCTCGTGTACCGGTCCGGTCCCGAGGGTGCGTCAACCCGCCTCGCCGGTGCCATGGGACCGCTGTATCGGCTGGTGGCGGGCAAGTACTTCGTGGACGAGTTGTACGGGCTGGTCGTTGTGCGTCCGCTCAAGGCCGTTGCGGCATTCTGCTACAAGGTCGTGGACCGGGTCTTCATCGACCTGCTCGGGGTGAACGTGCCTGCGTGGGCGGTCAAGGGGGTGGGCGTGCTGCCCCGGATGTTCCACGACGGCGACTTGCGGAGCTACTTCCTGGCCGTTGTGGTCGGCGTGCTCTGCCTGTGGGTGGTGTTGTAGAACCGTCGGCCGAGAGGCCGTCAGCCGGGAACGGGGGGCAGCTTCCCTGACCGGCGGGAGATGCGCATGGACTTTCCGGTGCTTTCCCTCGTGACCTTTCTTCCCCTGGTGGGGTTGCCGTTCGTGCTGCTGATTCCTCGGCGGCTTCCAGGCACCGTGAAGGGGATGACGCTTGCGGTCATGCTGGTCACCTTCCTGGCCTCGCTGAAGCTGTACTTCGGCTTCGATGCGGCCGATCCGGGCATGCAGTTCGTCGAGGACCATGCGTGGATCGGGACGTCGATCCACTACAAGGTGGGGGTGGACGGGCTGAGCCTGCTGCTGGTGGTCCTGACGACCTTTCTGGCGCCCATCGCGTATCTCGGTGCATGGAGCTCCATCAAGGACAGGGTTCACGAGTTCGCCGCATCGCTTCTGGTGCTGCAGACCGCCATGGTGGGCACGTTCCTGGCCATGGACCTCTTCCTGTTCTACGTGTTCTGGGAGCTGATGCTCATCCCGATGTACCTGATCATCGGCGTGTGGGGCGGGGAGCGTCGGATCTACGCGACCATCAAGTTCGTCCTGTTCACCATGGCCGGCAGCATCCTGATGCTGGTTGCCATCTTCTTCCTCTACTTCAAGAGCGGCGGCGACACGTTCGACTACTCGGTGTGGGTATCGATCTTCACGGGGGAAGGGACGGTGGGGCAGCTCTCGAAGCTGGAGCAGGTGCTCTGCTTCCTGGCGTTCGGCCTGGCCTTTGCCATCAAGGTGCCCTTTTTCCCGCTGCACACCTGGCTTCCGGACGCACACGTCGAGGCGCCGACCACGGGAAGCGTGATCCTGGCCGGCGTGCTGCTGAAGATGGGCACGTACGGGTTCCTCCGGTTTGCGATTCCGTTCTTCCCCGACGCCGCTGCGATGCTCTCGGCTCCGCTCATGGGCCTTGCCGTAGTGGGCATCGTGTACGGGGCACTGGTGGCGTTTGCGCAGGAGGACGTGAAGAAGCTGGTGGCTTACTCCTCGGTGTCGCACCTCGGGTTCGTCATGCTGGGCATGTTCGCCATGACGCCGGAGGGGGTGTCGGGGAGCATCCTCCAGATGGTCAATCACGGCCTGTCCACCGGGGCGCTGTTCCTTTGCGTCGGGTTCCTGTACGAGCGCCGTCACACCCGCCTCATGCAGCAGTTCGGCGGCATTGCCCGGATGATGCCGGCATTTGCCGCGGTGTTCGTGCTGGTGAGCCTGTCGTCCATCGGTCTTCCGGGGACCAACGGCTTCGTGGGGGAGTTCCTGATCCTGACCGGGGTGTTCCGGGAAGGGATCGGCTCGGTCATCGAACCTGGGACGCTGCTGTCCTGGCGTAACCTGGTGCTGGTGATGGGCATCGTCGCCACGACGGGCATCATCCTGGGCGCGGTCTACATGTTGACCATGGTCCGCCGCACGTTCTTCGGGCCGGTCACGGTCGAGGAAAACCGCTCGCTCAAGGACCTCAGCCTCCGGGAGTACGTCGTCATCCTGCCGGTACTGGCCTTCATCGTGCTCATCGGGATTGCACCGGGGCTCTTCCTGGGGAAGACCCAGGCATCGGTGGACGAATATGTACGGACGTGGCAGCCCCGCATCATGAGGGTGCGAAACGAGGCAACGGCCCAGCGTAACGACCAGGTCCGGGAACAGCTCATCCGGATGCAGGTCCTCAATGCCCTCCAGGGCGGGGGGCAGGCCCCCGACATCAAGGGGTTGAAGTGGTACGTGGTGCCGCCGGAGGAGCAGGGAGGCCGCCATGAATGATCTGTTCCTTCTGGCACCGGTTCTGATCGTGGCGGTCACGGGGCTCGCCGTCCTGGTGATGGATCTGTTCCGCTCGCCGGATGCCTCGGGTGGGACGCACCTGGCGTGGATCTCGGCCCTGGGGTTCTGTGCTGCATCGGCTGCGGCCATCATCGTGTGGCCCGGCCAGACGCCCCCGGTCGAGGGGTGGATGTCGGTGCTTTCGGTCAATGCGTTCACGCTGTTCTTCTGGGTGCTGCTGCCCATCGTGACGGCCTTTGCGGTGCTGTCCGCAGACGGGTTTGACCGGGAGAACAACCTCGATCACGGCGAGTTCTACGGCTTCCATGCGTTTGCCCTTGCCGGCATGATGGTGATGGTGGCGGCGGTGGAGCTGTTTTCGCTGTTTCTCGGGCTCGAGACGATGGCGCTTGCCGTGTACGCCCTGGTGGCGATGCGGCGGGCATCGTCGCGGGGCAGCGAGGGGGCCATCAAGTACTTCCTGACCGGGTCGCTGGCCTCGGCACTCCTGCTGTACGGGATGGTGCTGTTCTGGGGGGAGACCGGGACGTTGAGGCTCGACGGGCTGGGGACCATTCTGGCCGGGGGCAAGGGCGGGCTGCTGCTCTACGCCGCAGCAGGGCTGGTGCTGGCAGGATTCGGCTTCAAGGTGGCAGCCGTGCCGTTCCACCTGTGGACACCCGATGCCTACCAGGGGGCACCGACGCCGGTCACCGGGTTCATGGCTGCAGCGGTGAAGGCAGCGTCGTTCGCTGCACTGCTGCGGGTCGTGTTCGGAGCGATGCTGCCGGAGTTGTTCGTGCGGTCGTTCACGTTCGTCGACCTGGCCATCGCGATTGCGGTCCTGACCATGACGGTGGGCAACCTCCTGGCCATGCACCAGGAGGACATGAAGCGGATGCTCGCGTACTCGAGCATCTCCCACGCGGGCTACATCCTGACCGGGCTCGTGCTGGTTCCACAGCTCGGTTCGGGCGATTCCAGCCTGCGCTTCGTGAACGGCTCGATCCTGTTCTACCTGGCAGCCTACGGGCTGTCGACGCTGCTGGCGTTTGGAGTCCTGTCCCGCCTCGGGCACGGCGGCGACGAGAGCACGACCCTGGAACGGCTGGCCGGGCTGGCAAAGCGGCGGCCGGGGCTCGCGGCCCTGCTGGCCCTGGCGCTGCTGTCGCTTGCCGGCTTTCCGCCTACGGCCGGGTTCTTCGCCAAGTTCGCCTTGCTGCGGGAGCTGGTGGTGGTGGGCAAAGGCCGACTGATGATCCTGGTCGTGATTGCCCTGGTGAATGCCCTGTTCAGCGTGTACTACTATCTGCGCCCGCTGGTGGCGATGTACATGCGGGAGCCCGAAGGGGAGGAGCCGCAGGAAATAGCGAGCCCGACCTCGACGGCAGCGTTGATCGGCCTGGCATTGGCCGTGTTCGGCCTCGGGATGTTCCCCGATCGCCTGGTGGCAGTGTCGGAGCAGGCCGGGCGGTCGGTGACCTACAAGGCCGCACGGGGTTTGGGCGAAGGGGAGATTGGGGCCCTGGCCCCGTTTGCTGCCAGGGAGTCGCCTGGACCAGGGGAGGGTGCATCGACCGGGGAACCCGGGGCGGATTCCTCGAAAGATGCCGGAGGGGGGCACTGAGCCGCCTCGTCGCCCGACGAGGGGCCTTTTGCCAAAGGGGAGGTGAGTGGCCATGTTGAGACGTTTCTTCCTGTTTCTGTCCCGCAGCAAGAGGATGCAGCGGTTCGTCATGAACAGCCGCCTGACCCGTCGGCTGGTCCAGAGATTCGTGGCGGGCAACACGCTGGACGAGGCGGTCGCAAGTGGCAAGCGCCTGCTCGACCAGGGGATCAAGCTCACCATGGATCACCTGGGTGAGTCGGTGAGCACGCCTGCCGAAGCGGACGAGGCCGCTCACGAGTATCATGTCATGCTCGACCGCATCCATGCGGAGAAGCTCGACTCGACCATTTCCGTCAAGCCGAGCCAGATGGGGCTGGTCCTGGACCCGGTCTCGTGCGAGAAGCGGCTCGAGGCACTGGTGCGCAAGAGCGCGGACCTCGGGCTCTCCGTCGAGATCGACATGGAGGATTCTCCCTACACGCAGGTGACTCTGGATATCTACGCCAGGCTGCTCTCGCTCAATCCGAAGCTGCGGGTCTGCCTCCAGTCGTACCTGCTTCGCTCCAAGTCGGACCTCCAGCACATCATCGATCTCAAGGGGAGCATCCGGCTGGTCAAGGGCGCCTACCGGGAGCCGCCGGAAGTCGCATACCAGGAGAAGCACAAGGTGGATTCCAACTTTGCCGAGATGATCGAGATGGGGCTTGCTCCCAGCTCGGTAGAGGCAGGGTTCTACCTGGCCCTGGCCAGCCACGACGAGAAGCTCGTCTCGTTTGGCCGGGACACGGCCCGTGACCTCGGCGTCAAGCAGCGCCAGTTCGAGTTCCAGTTCCTGTACGGCATCCGCACCGACCTGCAGCTCAAGCTGGCGCAGGCGGGCTATACCGTCCGGGTCTACCTCCCCTACGGCATGGAGTGGTATCCCTACTTCATGCGCCGGCTGGCCGAGCGCCCTGCCAACGTGCTCTTCCTGCTCAAGCAGCTCTTCCGATGAGCGCAGAGAAGTCCGTCGTCGGCAGCCTGTCCTTCCTGGACCGGTATCTCACACTGTGGATCTTCCTGGCCATGGGGGCCGGCGTTCTGCTGGGGTGGGCGTTCCCGGGAGTGGAGGAATTCCTCAACCGCTTCAACGTCGGCACGACGTCGCTGCCCATCGCCATCGGTCTCATCCTGATGATGTATCCGCCGCTGGCCAAGGTGCGCTACGAGGAGCTGGGGCCCGTCTTCCGCAATCGCCGGGTGCTCCTGCTGTCGCTGGTGCAGAACTGGGTCATCGGCCCGTTGCTCATGTTCGGCCTGGCGGTGCTCTTCCTGCGGGATCAGCCCGAGTACATGGTGGGGCTCATCATGATCGGGCTGGCGCGGTGCATTGCAATGGTCATCGTGTGGAACGACCTTGCCCGAGGGGACGCGGAGTACTGTGCCGGACTGGTCGCGTTCAACTCGGTTTTCCAGGTGCTCTTCTATTCCGTGTACGCGTGGGTGTTCATCACCGTGGTTCCGACCTGGTTCGGGCTGCAGGGGACCGAGGTGGACATCACTATCGGCGAGATCGCCCAGAGCGTGTTCATCTACCTGGGCATTCCCTTCATCGCAGGCATCGTGACGCGCTTTGCGCTGCTGCGGTTCAAGAGCAAGGAGTGGTATCATACCCGGTTCATCCCGAAGATCAGCCCCATCACGCTGACCGCGCTGCTGTTCACCATCGTCGTCATGTTCTCGCTCAAGGGGAAGGCCATCGTGGATCTGCCGCTGGACGTGGTGCGCATCGCGATTCCGCTGCTCATCTACTTCGTGGTGATGTTCCTGGTGTCGTTCTGGCTGAGCAAGCGGGCCGGGGCCACGTACGAGCAGTCAGCGACGCTGTCGTTCACCGCGGCCTCGAACAATTTCGAGCTGGCCATTGCCGTAGCAGTTGCTACCTTCACCATCCATCATGGTGCCGCGTTTGCCGCGGTGATCGGGCCTCTCGTGGAGGTGCCCGCGCTCATTGCGCTGGTGAACGTCGCCCTGTGGATCAAGAGGAAGTACTTTGCACCGGCTGCCGGAGCCGGCGGAGAGGCGTGATCAGCCCCGGAGTCGTGATTCGGGCAGCAACGGGTGTCCGCACAGGACCGAATCTGGCTCGCCAGACTAGCGAATGGGCGGAGGCAATTCTCCGGTTCAACTTGACAGACGTCACGCAAACCGTTACTTTGGGGACGTGAAAGCGGAGATGCCATGAGGGGTAAGGAGTACGTCACCAGAACGGCGGCCGCGGGGCGACACCATTTCGCCACTCGGGATCTGGTCGAGGCCCAGGGGGGCTCGGCGATCGCTGCGCGAGCGATGTTGCGGAGGCTGAGGGACAAGGGGGAGATCGCCACCCCATGCAGGGGGTTCCACGTCATTGTTCCGCCCGAGTATCGCTCGCTGGCCTGCCTGCCGCCGGAGCAGTTCGTGCCCCAGCTCATGGGGCATCTTGGCCTGCACTACTACGTCGCCCTCCTGTCTGCTGCCCGATACTACGGCGCAGCGCACCAGCAGCCGCAGGTCTTCCAGGTAATAGTCGAAGTCAATCGGCCATCGATCAGCTGCGGGCGTGTTCTCGTGGACTTCTTCGCCCGACGGAACGCAGGCGTTGTGCCTACTCTGGACCGACACACCCCTCGTGGTTATGTGCGCGTCTCCTCCCCTGAGACAACCGCATTCGACCTTGTGGGCTACATGATGCACTCCGGCGGCCTCGACAACGTTGCGACGGCCTTGCGTGAACTGGCCCAGGAACTCGATCCGGAGCGCCTGGTCGCTGCCGCTCCTCTGTCACCTGTCGCCTGGGCCCAGCGTCTAGGGTATCTGCTCGATCTGGTCGGGGCCGGCACCCGCGTGGGTCCCTTGCACAAGTTCGTCCGCCAACAGGCTCGAGAGTACCGACCGCTGGTTCCGGGATTGCTCGAATCGGGTGGATCGCGCAGCACCGAATGGAGACTGATGCTCAACGTGCAGGTGGAGGAGGATTAGTGATTCCGCATGACTTCATAACGGAATGGAGGCAGTCTGCTCCGTGGGTGCTGGATTCCCAGGTCGAGCAAGACCTCGTCATCAGTCGCGCGCTTGTCGAGTTGTTTCGTCAGCAGGAGATCCGAGACCGGACGGCGTTTCGCGGCGGCACTGCCCTGTACAAACTGCACCTCCCGCCGGCCCGGTATTCCGAGGACATCGACCTCGTGCAGGTGGCGGCCGGGCCTATCGGGCCCCTGATATCAGCAGCCCGTGCTGCACTCGACGGATGGCTTGGGCCACCCAAGCGGGACTTCAAGGAGGGACGCATTGTCCTCCAGTACCGTATTCAATCTCAGGATTCGCCTCCACTGCCGCTGCGCCTCAAGGTGGAGATCAACTCTCGGGAGCACTTCTGCGTTCTCGGGCTGCAGCGACGTCGATACGCGATCGAATCCCGCTGGTACACCGGTTCCGCCGACATCACGACATACGCTCTTGACGAACTCCTGGGAACGAAACTCCGGGCGTTGTATCAGAGACGAAAGGGCCGCGACCTATTTGATCTCTGGGCTGCATTTCAGACTGCGCGATTTGATCCTGCCTCAGTCGTTCGGTGCTTCGCAGAATACGTGGCACATGACGGTCTGGCCATTTCGCGAGCGGAGTTCGAACAGAACCTGCATGAGAAGCAGTCGAACCCGAAGTTTCGAAGTGACGTTGAGCCACTCCTCATGCAAGGGGCGGCCTGGGATTGCGACGCAGCGGCTGCCCTGGTTTCCTCCAGCCTGCTCGCTCGCCTTCCTGGGGAGCCGTGGAAGGGCAGCGGACCTGATACCGGTCTCACCGGGGAGGGAGTGCGATGAGCGCATGGAGCGCGGCCAGACCCGGAAAGGGCGCTCGCGCGCTACCCTGGCTACGGCGGTGTCGTCGTCTCGCCCGCTTCTCAAGGCGCACGACCATGGGGAGCAGGTCTCCATTCTCGCCAAGGACGTCGGCGCAACAGGAGATCGGTGGGTGGAGCCTTTCCTCGCTGCGAACATGCCCGGGCTACGGCGCCTCGGTTTGCATCACGAGATCCGCGTGGACCCTGTGCTGCGGGTCATGTTGAAGCCTGGCCCTCGGATCGGCGCTATTCCGCTGCTGAGCCCAGCCACACGGAAGGTCGCGGCCGGGCTCTTGATTGAGCCGCGTTTCCGTTGGGCAGCGCTCGGAGCCGTGTTCAACGCGATCGGGTTCTCGGTCGAGCCCAGCCTCAAGAACCCGAAGCTGGACCACGGGATCCCACGGCTCCGTTCCCCGGCGGACGGGAGCGTAGCATTCCGCCAGAAACGGTCGTGCCGGCTCCAGGTCCAGGTTCCACAACAC
>Ga0233425_10007184_pt1 | contig 15845 bp, 13 predicted proteins | sample Watercolumn_Towu_2_FD_181712 | JGI IMG/M metagenome (GOLD analysis project Ga0233425, IMG submission 181712) | Freshwater microbial communities from Lake Towuti, South Sulawesi, Indonesia - Watercolumn_Towuti2014_140_MG | ecosystem: Environmental > Aquatic > Freshwater > Lake | place...
AAGCCTTGAAGGGGTGGTGCGTCAGATTCTAGGCTGGCGTGAATTCACCAATGGTCTTTATCACCATTTTGGTGAAACCTACCCCTTTTCAAATGCTTTAGAAGCAACGGTACCCCTGCCTCCATTCATCACAAACCTCGGCGTTAGTGGTATGAACTGTGTCGATATTGTTTTAGGTGAGTTGTCTAAGAGTGGTTATTTGCATCACATCCAACGGTTGATGGTGCTGGGCAACCTTGGTTTAATCGCCGGATGGGATCCCCAGGCTTATGTGGCTTGGTTTACCAGTAAATTTGTTGACGCCCACGATTGGGTGATGCAAACCAATGTGATTGGCATGGGCCTCTGGGCTGATGGGGGCATGTTGGCCAGTAAGCCCTATGCCGCCAGTGGGAAGTATTTGCAGCGCATGGGTACCTATTGCAAAAGTTGCAGTTTTGATCCAACCCAACGCAGTGGTGCAGAAGCCTGTCCGTTCACAGTGCTCTATTGGAATTTTTTGGCTAAGCATTCAGAACGCTTTCGCAACCACCCGCGAATGGCATTGATGATCAAACAACTTGAAAAATTCAGCCTTGAGGAGCGGGAAGCGATCAAGGCATCCGCCGCAAGGTTTGAATGGGCTCAGAGTGGTTCGGCCCCATGCCCATAACCATGCCAGCAGAGGCCTATCTCTGGTTTAAAACCCTTCACATCGTTGGTGTGGTGGTGTGGTTTGCCGGTTTGTTTTATCTAGTGCGCCTATTCATCTACCACGTTGAAGCTGCAGCCCAGCCTGCACCGATCCGCCTTGCCTTCGAGCAGCAATTTGGCTTGATGGAAAAACGGTTGGCGAACATCATCGCCACACCAGGGATGGTGGTAACAGTTGTTGCTGCAGCGGGTTTATTGCTGACAAATTCCAGCTGGCTTGCCCAAGGCTGGCTACACATCAAATTGGCTTTTGTGGTAGCCCTTTTGGTTTACCACTGGTTTTGCTATCGATTAATGGCCCAATTGGCCCAAGGCAAATGCAAGTGGGGTGCCAAACAATTGCGAGCCCTAAATGAACTGCCAACCCTTCTTTTGCTTGTTGTTGTGATGCTTGTGGTTTTTAAAAATCAATTTCCCACCGGAGCCGCCAGTTGGTTGGTGGTGGGTCTAGTTGTTTTTATGGCTGCTTCAATTCAGTTCTATGCCCGCTGGCGCCGCTTAAAAACAGAAGGGGAGACCATAAATGCCGCCTAAAACCCATCCGCTTCACTCCGTACTCGAATCTGTAACCGTTGATAGCTGTCCAAAACGAATCAATTTTCACTGCCACACCCTTTTCAGTGATGGCAGTTTTACCCCCGAGGCGCTCGCTGATCAGGCCGTGGAGATCGGATTAGAGCACCTAGCTGTTACAGACCATCACAGCCTTGAAGCTTTTCCTAATGTGCAAAAACGCTTGGCATTCCATCAGGCGGCTGGAAAACAAATACCAACCCTCTGGACCGGCACAGAGGTTAGTTGTGTGCTTGAAAACTGTTTGGTACACGTGCTTGCCCTTGGCTATCAACAAAACCATCTTGAGATGGCCCCATACCTACAGGGCGACACCGTTGTGGGGGATCAACTAACTGCTGAGGCGGTGGTTAAGGCAATTCATGGGGCCGATGGCTTGGCCCTACTTGCCCACCCGGCGCGCTATCGCATCAATTTCAAACTACTGCTGCGGGCTGCCGCAAAACTCGGCTTTGATGGGGCTGAAACGTGGTACGACTACGAAATGCAACCCCGATGGCGGCCCAGTCCCCATATTTGTGAACGGGTGGGGGCTCTAGCAACAGATCTCAACCTTTTACACAGTTGTGGTACCGATAGCCACGGTTTGAGCCTATTGGGCCGCTAAATTTTCCATAGCGCAAATAGTTGCCATGGGTCTGTTCGATCGTTTCCGCCGCAAACCCAATGTGGCAGAGGAAGATAAAAGCTTTTTTCTAGAGCCAGATAAGGCGAGCAGCCTTGGCGACGTCGATTTTATGAAGCGCCCCTACAGCATCCGCCACACTTTTCCAGGCACTGCAGAGAATCCAGGCCTCAAAGAAAGGATTAAGGAGGTGGATTCAATGGGATCAAGGCGTGAGAAGGTATCTGATGGCTTACCAGAAGCAATGGTGAGTGATAGCAGTGAGATTAAAATTAATAAAGGTGTGCCAAAATCTGTAAAGAAAACATTTGCCCAGCAAATCAGCCAAGAGGAATTGGAGAATCGCCTTAAGGGATCTGCGGTATCAGGAACTAACGTGCCTGGTATTGCATCCAAAAAACCAGAAGTTACGGAAAAAATTGCACCGCCAATCCCCCGTTCCGCCAAGCCTGGCTCAATAGACCCCTTCAAGGAGATGCTTAAGGATTTAGGCTAACTATTTAAATCTATCAGTCAAGAGAGATTAATTATTTAAGAATTAGTTGTTTCAATATTTTTATCTGCCTGCAGAACCAATTCCTTTAAGAATTCAAGTTGACCTTGCCGCGGCTTCAGCCAAAGGCCCCGATTATGGGCTTCTAGAAGTCTTTCCGCCATATCCCTTAGGGCCCAGGGATTACATTGCCTAATTGATTGTTGAAGGTTTGGCTCCTGCAACCAATCTGCACAAATTGCTCCGTAGGCCCAATCTGGCACTTGATCGGTGCAGGCGTCGTAGGCAAATAGGTAGTCGAGGCTGGCGGCGAGTTCAAAGATTCCTTTATAGCCATGCTTTTGCATTCCTCCGATCCAACGTGGGTTGAGCAAGCGACTGCGTATTACTTTGTCTAGTTCCAGCGCCAATGGTTTATGGCGTAAACGCTGCGGTTGAGAGTGATCGCCAAACCAGAGTTGTGGATCCTTCCCACGAATTCGACGCACAGCTGCAGCTAATCCTCCATGGAATTGGTAGTAATCATCTGAATCCAGCAGATCGTGTTCGCGGTTGTCTTGGTTATGAATGACAACCTGCACCTGGCTGAGCCTATTTTCCAGCCCGCTGCGATCTGCCACGGGTTCATCTTGCGCCCGATAGCGCCACTTGCTCCAGTTCAGAAAAGCCTCTGCCAAATCGCTACTGCTTTCCCAGTTGCCGCTTTCAATTAATCCTTGCAAACCAGCCCCATAGGCTCCTGGGGCTGAGCCAAATATCTCACAACCACCACTGCCACCCGCTTCCAGTTCAACTAATTGATCCGCTTGGTTTAGCCAATTCAATAGTTGGGGAAAGGCATCGCGGAAAAAGCCCGAGATCCTCACGGTCACATCAACCCTCGGACGGCCGAGGGAGCGAAGTGGTATCAATTCCAAGCCCACCATGCGTCGATTTGGCCCATCCCATACAGGGCGAACCCCCATAAATGCCAGCACCTGTGCGATGTCGTCGCCACCGCTGCGCATGGTGCTGGTGCCCCAAATTGAAATTGCTAATTGGGTTAGGTGTTCACCTTCAATTTGAAGATGCTGCTCCAACAGGGCCTCAGCTGATCTTCTGCCGAGGTCCCATGCTGCTTCTGTCGGCACAGAGCGCAGGTCTATGGAATAAAAATTGCGACCGGTGGGTAATACCTCAGGTCTTCCTCGAGTTGGAGCACCGGATGGGCCTGCTTCAATCCGTTCCCCCCTTAAGGCTGCAAGTAGGGCATTTTTTTCAGCAGCTGCACATCCAATAAGCCTTGGCAATAACTCCTGGTTGATCATGGTTATTTCCGCTTCTGTAGTTGGGCCAGGAGCCTGGCTTTGATTGGCTAAACAGGAAGCGGCCAGATTTTCAAGTATGGAGATACCATCACCGCAAGTGCGAATTGCTAAGTCAAGAGATAGCGGTTTGAGAATGGATTTATCTTGCGGGCAAAGTAAGTCACCTTCGTCAGCTGTTAGCGGGTCTAGTAATAGTTGCAAATCCTTTGCTAATGCACGGCTCAGGCCAAGGCGACCTCTCCCTGGTGACCTGGCGATCGCCAGCAGAAGCTCCTGCTCTAGTGCAACTAGTGGTCGCTTGCCATAGATATGTAGACCGGTGCGAATTTGGGCCTCTTTAAGTTCGCATAGGTAACCGTCGACTCTATTTATTTTATCGCTAAATAAAAGCTGTTCGGAGTTATTTGTAAAATCATCCGATATCATAGAGAGATCCATTAAATCAAGTTTTGATTGAAGTTTTGTTTCTAATATTTTAGCTCGTTCGCTTTCGAGTGAAATAGCTTCCCAGTATTCATCTACTAAACATTCAAGTTCTGCTAAATCATTATGAAGACCGGCTCTTCCAAGAGGTGGGGTTAGATGATCTAAAATAACTGCTTGGCTTCTTCTTTTAGCCTGGGAACCCTCACCGGGATCATTCACAATAAAAGGGTAAATATTAGGCAGTGGTCCGAGAGCAACCTCTGGAAAGCAATCTGCCGAAATCCCGATTCCCTTACCGGGCAACCATTCAAGATTTCCATGTTTTCCCAAATGCACTACCGCATCCGCATTAAATATTCTTCTTATCCATAAGTAATGGGCGAGATAACTATGGGTTGGGGCAAGGTCAGGGCAGTGATAATTTAATGTTGGATCGCGATCGTATCCCCTGCTCGGTTGTAAAAGCAGGATTATATTTCCATATATCAAACCGCAGATTGGAAATTTCCCATTTACTAAACCTTGGTCTTGTTCAGGTAATCCCCACCTTTTTTTAATCAATTCTCGGGGCTTTTCTCCTATTTGAGAAAACCAATTTTGATATTCTTCAAGCTCAAGTTCAGCGCAAGGGGCAAGATGCCAACTCTCTGGATCGGGGCTGCAACCGCCGGTGAGTTTTGTAATTAACTCATCCGTGTTGATGGGAATGGGGGTGTTACCTAGCTGATATCCCTCCGCCAGCAGCCATTGCAAAATTGATACGGCACTGGCGGGGGTATCAAGACCCACTCCATTGGCGAGGCGGCCATTACGGCAGGGATAATTCGCTAGCACCAAAGCGATCCTTTTTTGTGCTTCTGGGGTGCGTCTCAGCTGGATCCAGGCCCTAGACAATTTGGCTATCCACTGCAATCGTTCCTGATCTGGCCGATAGCTCTGCACAGCACATTCCAAGGCGATATCGGCCCGTTCGAGTTCTTTAAAACAGGCGATTCGGGTGGTGATTCGGCCATCCAGCTCCGGTAGGGCGACTTGCATGCTTAGATCCAATGGCCCTAAACCGACGCTGCTGGCCAGCCAGCGTTGTTTCGGCAAGGTGCTGCAAAGCATTTGCAGCACCGGTACCCCAAGGGCGTGCCATAGGGGGGCACCCGCCTCTGCCTCATCAGCCTTCACCGATGCAAAGCCAGTGCCAGAGATCACCAATTCCACGCTCTCTGCCCGAAGAAGCTGTATCACCCCCTGTTGGATTAATTCATCCCTGAGGCTGCTCACCAAGACAATGCGAGGACAAAGGCCAGCTTTTCGCATCAGGCTTGCAGTGGTATCGAATAAATCCAGATCAGCACCACTCCAAAGAGAGCGATAGAAAATGATTCCCACCCTGGCGCCCGGATCATCACACCAGTCGTATGGCAATGGATCTGGCTGGGGAACTGGTATGGGTGTTTTTAGGGTCTTCCCTAAAAGCCATTGATTGCAACAGCTAATAACCTGGGCCATGTTTTCTTGGCCCCCTTCCCTGAGGCAACGGCCAATTGCCAGGCTGAGGAACTCTGGAAAGTTGCCAAGGCTGGCCAGTTCCGCTTCTGCTTCAGCCGTCCCACTAACGATCAATAAACCGCGATCAGATCCACCTGAGGCCCATTCCCTGAGCTGGTCGATCCCATAGCTCCAATGGCCCCTGCCCCCCAACAATCTCACCAAAACAAGCCTGGCTTTTGCCACGGTGCTGCTCAAGTAGTGATCAATGGCGGCGGGGTGTTGCAGCGCTTGGAGGTTTAAAGCTCTTAGGGGCAAGGAACTGGCTTGTTTGGAGAGCAAACTGAGATCGCTGTCTGCACTGCTTAAAAACAGAAACAGTGCCGCGGTTTGCTCCACCAACAAGGGTTCGCCAGCGTTGAAGTCGCCAGGGAAAGCAGTCAATCTGTGCATTTAGCCATCATCCCTGGCTGGGGGATGAGAAGATCGGGCCGAGGTTTATGCCGCCAAATGCATCAATTCCTGCCCTATGCCTGGTTTGGCGGCCGCTGTGTGCCGTTTGCTGAGGCAACGGTTTCCATTGCCACCCATGCGCTTCATTACGGCACAGCTGCTTTTGGTGGCATGAGGGCAATCCCTAATCCAATTGATTCAAACGAAATATTGCTATTTCGGGCTGATCGCCATGCAAAACGCCTAAGTGAGAGCGCCAAGTTACTACTTAATGAATTAGATGTGTCAATAGTAATGGAGGCTGTAAAGCAATTCCTCAGGGCAAATAAACCGGCAAAGCCCAGTTATTTAAGACCATTTATTTATACTTCTGATCTTGGCATCGCACCAAGACTTCATGATATTGAGACAGATTTTCTCATCTATGGAATTGAATTAGGTGATTATTTATCTCCAAATGGAGTTAGCTGCAGAATAAGTTCTTGGACGCGTCAGGAGGATCGATCTCTACCATTAAGAGGTAAAATAAGCGGTGCATATATTACAAGCTCTCTAGCTAAAACAGAGGCGGTTAAAAGCGGTTTTGATGAAGCACTATTATTAAATAGTCGTGGCAAAGTAAGTGAAGCAAGTGGTATGAATTTATTTATTGTCCGCGATAAAATTATTTACACGCCAGGTGTAGATCAGGACATTCTTGAAGGTATAACAAGGGCAAGTGTGATCGAATTAGCAAGAAATATGGGTTACGAAGTGATGGAGAGGCCCATTGATAAAACAGAACTTTTTATTGCGGACGAAGTATTTTTAACTGGAACAGCGGCAAAGGTAACCCCAGTGCGACGGGTGGAAAGCACCGATTTAGCCACTAACCGACCTGTGATGGAAGCTTTGCGAGAAAAACTAACTGCCATTACAGAGGGTAGAGACCCTAACTTTGAGCATTGGGTTACCAGGGTAGACATAGGCGGATGATTTCCTTTCTCGACCGACTCCACAGCTCCGATCGGCCGGTGCTGGTATTTGACGGTGCCACGGGCACCTCTTTGCAACAAATGGAGCTAAGTGCTGACGACTTTGGCGGTGCCGCACTGGAAGGATGCAATGAAATTCTGGTTCGCACTAGGCCGGATGTGGTTAAGGCGGTGCATCGTCAATTCCTGGAAGCCGGCTGTGATGTGATCGAAACTAATACTTTTGGCTCCACTTCCCTTGTGCTTGCTGAATATAACTTGGAATCTGAAGCCTATGAATTAAACCGCGAAGCAGCACTAATTGCCCGTGAGATGGCAGATGCTTTCAGCACTACCCAGCAGCCAAGGTATGTGGCGGGTTCGATGGGGCCAACCACAAAATTGCCAAGCCTTGGCCATGTGAGCTTTGATCAAATGAAAGCCTCATTTGCAGAACAAGGAAAGGGATTATTGGCCGGCAATGTGGATTTATTTATAATAGAAACCTGCCAGGATGTTTTACAAATAAAAGCGGCACTTGCAGGTTTAGAACAGGCTTTTGCTGAGGCGGGAGAAAGGCGACCATTAATGGTTAGTGTAACGATGGAAACAACTGGCACCATGCTTGTTGGATCTGATATCGCCGCGGTTGTTGCAATCCTTGAGCCATTTCCAATTGACATTTTAGGCCTTAATTGCGCCACTGGACCAGAACAAATGAAGGAGCATATGCGCTTTTTGAGCGCCCATGCTCCCTTTGTGATCAGCTGCATTCCCAACGCCGGGTTGCCAGAAAATGTTGGTGGTGTAGCCCACTACCGCCTCACACCAGTTGAGATGAAGATGGCTCTTCACCATTTCATCGAAGACTTAGGCATTCAAGTGATCGGTGGTTGTTGCGGCACCACTCCAGCCCATATTGCAGCCTTGGTTGAGGTGGCAAAGGAATTGAAGCCAGCGCCGCGAGCAGTTCGTTTACCAAATCAACAAATTGAGCGTCCGTTGCTGCAGTCTGAATCTGCAGCAGCCTCCTTATATGGCACCATAACATATGAACAGGAAAATTCCTTCCTAATAATTGGCGAACGATTAAATGCAAGTGGTTCAAAAAAAGTTAGGGATTTACTTAATCAAGAAGACTGGGATGGCCTGATCGGAGTTGCACGTAGTCAACTAAAGGAAAATGCCCATGTTCTAGATGTAAATGTTGATTATGTGGGCCGAGATGGTGAATCTGATATGCATCAACTTGTTAGTCGCTTAGTTACTAATGTTGATCTACCCTTGATGCTTGATTCCACTGAATGGCAAAAAATGGAAGCGGGGTTAAAGGTGGCGGGAGGAAAATGCTTACTCAATTCCACTAACTATGAAGATGGCGAAGAACGTTTCTTTAAAGTTTTAGAACTTGCAAAAAATTATGGTGCAGGTGTAGTGGTTGGCACCATTGATGAGGAGGGAATGGCCCGCACATCCGAGCGTAAATTTGCTATTGCGCAGAGGGCATATCGGGATGCATTGGAATTTGGAATACCAGCTAGGGAGATTTTCTACGATCCTTTAGCGTTGCCTATATCAACAGGTATTGAAGAGGATCGTCGTAATGCCTCTGAAACAATCGATGCTATAAAGAAAATTAGAAGCTGCCTACCTGGCGTGCACATAGTGCTTGGTGTAAGCAACATAAGTTTTGGTTTATCAGCAGCTGCAAGAATTGTTTTAAACTCAATCTTTCTGCATGACTGCTGCTCTGCTGGTATGGATGCGGCGATTGTTAGCCCAGCTAAAATTCTTCCCTTAGCAAGGATCAGCGAAGAGCATCAAAAAGTTTGTCGCGATCTAATTGAAGATAAAAGAATATTTGAAAACACTGTTTGCACCTATGATCCTCTCACAACATTAACCAGCTTATTTGAGGGTATTTCAGCAAAGGAGGCGCGAGCATCTGGTCCATCCCTAGGGGATCTGGCAATTGAGGAACGGCTAAAGCAACATATTATTGATGGTGAGAGAATTGGTTTAGTGGCGGCCCTTGACGAGGGCTTAAATAAATACAAACCACTGGATATAGTAAATACTTTCCTACTTGATGGCATGAAGGTTGTGGGAGAACTGTTTGGATCTGGTCAGATGCAGTTGCCATTTGTATTGCAAAGTGCTGAAACAATGAAAAGTGCAGTCGCCCATCTGGAACCCCATATGGAGAAGATAGTTGGTGATGACGGTCAGCTTGAAAGTTCGGCAAAAGCAAAATTATTAATCGCTACGGTTAGGGGTGATGTTCATGATATTGGAAAAAACTTAGTTGATATTATTTTAACTAATAATGGCTATGAAGTAATTAATCTAGGCATCAAACAATCCGTTGAAGCAATTATTGAGGCCCAGCGGCTACACCAGGCAGATTGTATTGCAATGAGTGGTCTTCTCGTGAAATCTACAGCCTTTATGAAAGAAAATCTAGAAGCTTTTAATCAGGCAAATATAAACGTACCTGTAATTCTTGGAGGAGCTGCGTTAACCCCACGTTTTGTCAATAATGATTGTCGCAAGGTTTACAATGGCCTTGTTGTGTATGGTCGTGATGCATTCACAGACCTTCGCTTTATGGATGCATTAGTAGAGGCCAAAAACAGGCAGAAATGGGATAACAAAATTGGTTTTATTGATGAAATTCCTGAGGGTTTTGGTTTTGAAAGCGATCATTCCTCAGATCCTATTTTGGAGCAATCAGAGTTAAATTCAACTCCTTTAGAGACCAGCTTCGTTAACTCCTCAGAGCGTTCCCTTGCCGTTTCTGAGGAAGCAGCAATCCAACCTCCTTTTTGGGGTACTGAAGTATTGCATGAAAACGATTTGGGTTTAGAAAAAATATTTAATTACCTTGATCGTAATGCCCTCTTTGCGGGACAATGGCAAATTAGAAAAAATCAACAACAAACTCGCGGCGAATATGAACAGGAACTAGAAGATAAAGCAGAACCCGTATTGCAGCAATGGCTCAACCGTATTGTCGATGAGAAATTATTAACACCAAGATTAATTTATGGCTATTTTCCTTGTGGTAGAGATGGAAACAATGTTGTGATCTTTGACCCTAATAAACCTGAAATTAAATTAGGTCAATTTAAATTTCCCAGGCAAAGATCTGGAAACCGATATTGTATTTCAGATTTTTATCGCGATCTCCAAAGCGGTGCTCCTTCTGATGTAATTCCAATGCAGGCAGTAACAATGGGTGAATTGGCAACCACCTTTGCCAAGGAATTATTTAATAATGATCGCTACAGCGACTATCTCTACTTTCATGGCTTAGCTGTTCAGTTAGCTGAAGCTTTAGCGGAATGGACCCATGCCCGCATTCGCAGTGAAATGGGATTTGCAAGTGCTGAACCCAAGAACCTTAAAGATGTTCTTGCTCAGCGGTATCGCGGCAGCCGCTATTCCTTTGGTTATCCAGCTTGCCCCAATGTTGCTGATTCAAGGCCCCAACTTGCCTGGCTCGGTACCGATCGAATCGGCTTAACAATGGATGAAAGCGATCAGCTCGATCCTGAGCAGAGCACCACGGCCCTTGTTGCCTTGCATAGCAAAGCCCGTTATTTCAGCGCCTAATGCTGCCGTGGCAGCCTCTTAGGGAATTGATCAAATTCCATGGCTATTTCAGGCCCAGATGGTGTTGATGCTGCAATTGCAGCTGGCCTAGATCTTGATGGTTCAGCGATTCCTGCCGAGATGCTCTCCCTTTACAGGGAGGTTATGGAGTTGGAAAGCGCTAGAGCCCGCAGTGGAGTTAAAAAATCAATGCGGAATAGAATCGTTCGCACTGGTGCAAAACATCTGAGCGAGGCGGTGTTGAACGAAAGACTTGTCTCTGCAGGTTGGGAAGGCCTTAATCCTAAAGAAATCGCCTTCTATTACGGCTAGGCCTAGTCAGGTCGCCGCCCCTCTAAAGCATCGATCACATCCTGCTGAAACTCCTCCAGAGTGCTCGAATCGGAGAGATCAAACCCCTCTCCAGCAGCATTCTGGGTGAGTTCCTGAAAATGGAAGGCCCCCTCGCCATTCGCCAAAAACTCCATGGCTGATGTTTCGCCACTTTCGGCAAAGGCATCCCCTAAAGCGTGGAATGCCGCATCTTCGGTGAAATCCCAGCTCATCGGGTGCTTCAGGTGTTGAAAAAGGTGAACTGCAATCAGCAAAACTTGATCGCCCAATGACCCATAGCGCCTCCCCCCCCGATTTCGTCAAGTGTTTGCTCTGATTTAAGAGAGTTATGAATAAAATTCACACCATCCCAAAGTTGCCATGAACGCTCCGACAGCAACGGTTTTGAATGTGCTGGGTACCAGATTGGAAAGCTGTAGCTGTGATCCACTCACCGGTTGGTTTCGCGATGGAAGCTGTCGCACTAACCAAGCTGATTTTGGTCGTCATAGCGTTTGCGCCGTGATGAATGAATCATTTCTCAGCTATAGCAAAGCCCAAGGCAACGATCTCAGCTCACCCAATGCGGCAAATTCTTTTCCTGGATTGAAGCCTGGGGATCGTTGGTGCTTGTGTGCAGCCCGGTGGCTTGAGGCCTATTGGGATGGCATGGCCCCCCCAGTGCTCCTGGAGGCATGTGAAATTTCAACCCTGGAGATAATTCCTCTGGAACTTCTCAAGGGAAAGGCCCTACCAGGGGATGGTTTGCCCATTCCAGGCGAGAAAACTACCTGAAGCAACGGGGGTTTGCTTGGCAATTACGTTAAGAATCTGATCTGCTGCCCGTTCTGGACTGAATAGGTTTGCATCGCTAACGGCGCTGCGAAATGGTTCCGAAAGATTTGTGGCCGTGGTGCCTGGATGGATCAGGGAAACGGTCACATTGGGTCTGCGGCGTTGCCACTCGATCGCAAGGGTGCGTAACAACTGGTTTTGAGCAGCTTTTGCTGCCCGGTAGGAATACCAGCCACCTGATTGGTTATCGCCAATGCTGCCAACCCTTGCAGACAAACTTGCAAACCAGGCTGTTTTCCCATGGCCGAGGGCATCTTCAACCGCTTTTGCCAGCAGGATTGGCCCAAAGGCGTTAACGCGAAAGGATTCTTCGAGCCCCAACGCATTTACTGATTGCAATCTTTTTTCGGGGCCCATCCCGTTGCGATGAAGCCATCCGGCTGTATTGATCACAAGCCGCAACGGTTCCCTATTGCGCAGTTCTTTTTTTAACTGATCCAAAGACTGTTCTGAACAGATATTCAAAACAAATGGCCCCTGCCTTCCTGCCTGCAGCAGCTGAAGTTTTGGCGCTTTGCTTGCAAGCATCGTTTCTAAAGCCTTACCAATCCCCCCCTGACCCACCACTAGGGCGGTACCCTCCAGCTGATCCCAATTCAGGTCGCTAGCCATGGTGAAGACCAGATCGAACCGCATGATGGCAAGTTCGAGGGGATAGGCGGTTGGTGTTATCGATTGCCCTGCTCGGTGGGGGAGCCTGGGGCTCCACATTGAAGGTTTTATTTCAGCAATCCGGCCATCACGTAAAACTTTGGCGCCGAGCGGATGGCAGTGATGTTTTGAATCAGCTGCAACAGGTTGATCTGGTGGTTTGCGCAGTGGCATTTGCGGGGGTTGCTGATCTTGCAAGCAAACTCTCCAGATGGCAAAACCACCCCCCCTTACTCAGCTGTTCTAAGGGATTAGACCCTGATACTGGGGCCACAGCTAGTCAGATTTGGCAAACCCAATGCCCCTGGGTTAAAACGATGGTTTTAAGTGGGCCCAATCTTGCGTCTGAGTTATCGCAAGGGCTTCCCGCAGCCAGTGTGTTGGCTGGGAAAGATGAAGATCAGCTATTGCGATTTCAAACTGAATTGAGCAGTGAATGCTTGCGTTTTTATCGCAATCACGATCCGGTGGGAACCGAGGTGGCAGGGGGATTAAAAAACGTAATTGCAATTGCTGCCGGTGTCTGTGATGGTATGGGGCTGGGAGCTAATGCAAGGGCCTCCCTGCTTACGAGGGGACTTGCTGAGATGGGAGTTGTAATAAAGGCCCTGGGCGGTCAAGCAGAAACCCTTTATGGACTCGCCGGATTAGGCGACTTACTAGCCACTGCCACAAGTAGTTTGAGTCGCAATTATCGATTTGGATTTGCTCTAGCTGAGGGGTTATCAATGGCTGCTGCCCTGGAGCGCATTGGTGCCACCGTTGAGGGGGTACCAACCTGCAAAGCAGTATTAACAATTGCGAAGCGGATGGATCTGAAGTTACCTATCGCTAGTCAGGTGGAGGAATTGGTGCAAGGACGCTGTGATCCGCAGCAGACATTGCAAAATTTGATGGAACGGCAATTGCGTCGCGAATGATCAGCACCCCAAGCCAGGGCTTAGCGATCTGTGCAATCGATGCATTTAGCAAAGTCCCTTTCGGGGGGAATGGAGCCACCGTGGTGCTACTCGATTCCCCTGCGGCATCAGCTTGGATGCAAGCCCTAGCAGCTGAATTAGCCCAATCAGAAACAGCCTTTCTTTGGTTTAACGGCGGCCAGTGGTGCCTGCGTTGGTTCACACCCAGCTGTGAAGTGCCCCTTTGCGGCCATGCCACCCTTGCTGCTGCCCTTGCTTTGTGTAACTGGCAAAAGATTTCAATTGGCAATGAATACTTATTCTTAACCCGCAGTGGCGAGCTGCGCATTGAACTACACGATACTAAAAATGCCAGCCTTGATATACCGGCGTGTGGATTACTGCCACGAAATCATGATTCGTGGATGGCAGAACTGCTCGGAATCTCACCTCTGGCCCAATGGAGTTCTGAGTTGTCCTATGGCGTTTTGTTAGTACCTCCCGAATATCCCCTCGAAAGACTGGATCCAGCCGATCCAAATTGGACAAATGGACTGGAGAAAGCATGGATGGTTATGCAGCAAGCATCGCAACCAATCGATTACCAACTCCGCTTCTTTGCTCCAGGTCTAGGTATCAGCGAAGACCCTGTAACAGGATCCGCCCATGCCCTGGTGGCCCCTTGGTGGTGTGAACATTTAGGGCTAAAAAGAGTGAAGGGATGGCAACCATCCCACCGACCTGGAGGGATGGATTGTGAACCGATTTCTGATCAAAAAGTTCGCATTACCGGTAATGGTTTATTGCTTTGGCAAGGAATTCTTCCTTGGAAATCTATAGATAATGAGCTGGACTCATGGCAACTAAACAACAAGTAGTTAATTGGCTTAGGCGCAATGGTCCTAGCGTGTTATTATGTGGCATACCGGTACTTTTCGGCGCAGCAATTGTTGCCTTAATTGCTCCGGCCATAAGCCCTAGACAATCCCAAATAGATCCAAAATTATTAGATGCGCTCCTAGAGGAGCCAAAACAACAGGAAATTATTCAAAATAAAAAAATTATTGATAATAAAAACAGATATAAACATGATGATTTAGCTATACCAAACGCAGGCAGGCTAACACCATCACTTGAGATTCGGGTAATGCTTCAGGAGAGTGAAAATAGTGCTCAAATTAGTGCTGAAGGTCCATGGAGTTTACAATTGCGCAATGGTGATATCTGGAGGGAAGGTAAAGGCATCATCCCTATTAATTGTAGTAAAGATAGTCTTAATGTTGCTGATCAAAAAGCTCCAATTGAATTATGGCTGAGGCCAACAAGAGGAGGAAATGTTGAATACAACGGTATAAACTACCGCGGAGAATTAAGATTTTTGTGTATGGGAGATCAACTTGCAATAATTAACCATATTTCACTAGAAGATTACATAGCATCGGTTGTTGGTGCTGAAATGCCCAGCTATTGGCCAGACGAAGCACTGCGGGCCCAAGCGGTTGCAGCTAGGTCCTATGCCCTAGCCCACCTGGCTCGCCCCGGGGATTCCAATTGGAATCTTGGGGCCACCACCCGTTGGCAGGCCTATCAAGGAATGGCAAGTGAAAGTGGTCCATCGCGTTCAGCAACTGAATTCACAAAGGGATTAGTGCTTAGTTACAAGGGGGGAATTGTTGAGAGCTTGTACGCTGCAGATAAACTAATTACATTTGAAGCCCATGGCCATCTTGGGGCGAGCATGAGCCAACAGGGTGCAAGAGAACTTGCACAAAGGGGTTATAAATTTTCTCAGATTCTATCTAAATATTATCGAGGCGCAAAACTAGCTCGCTTGCGAAGATCGGCATGAACTTATCGGAAATCTCCTTGAAGTGTCAGGCCAGAGCCATAGCGGCTGGTGCTCTTATACCGCTTCAGACCGAAATTTTAAATTGCGAAAACTGGAAACCGTTTATTATTCGTAGATTGCTTGGTAAAACACCGAAACATTTAAGAGAGTCGGGACCAAAACAGAATCCATTTTTACCCTGGGATCCAAACCTTGAATTGTTTCAACTTGAAAATCACACCCTTTTGTTAAATAAGTATCCAGTGGAGCCGGGTCATCTATTACTAATAAGTAAGGATTGGCAACCACAAGAGGGCTGGCTTACATTTAATGATTGGCAAGCCCTAATTGATGTATGGAAAAGGCAGGATGGTTTGTGGTTTTTTAATAGTGGCCCCCAAGCTGGTGCAAGCCAACCCCACAGACATCTACAACTGCTACCGCGAGCAGATGGTGAACAGATATGCCCTGAAGCATTCAGTTTTAAGAAGGTACTAAATAATCATTATCCAGTAAGGCCCTGGAAGATTGGAATTCGTCAAATGCCTGTCGATACATTGCCAACTGCTGAGTTGCTATTCAAAAGCTATTTAGCAATTGCAGCTGAATTAGGCATTGGAAACCATGAACAAAACGATATGCCTTTAATGGCATACAATTTGTTGATTAGTAGGGAGTGG
>Ga0233425_10007185_pt1 | contig 15845 bp, 8 predicted proteins | sample Watercolumn_Towu_2_FD_181712 | JGI IMG/M metagenome (GOLD analysis project Ga0233425, IMG submission 181712) | Freshwater microbial communities from Lake Towuti, South Sulawesi, Indonesia - Watercolumn_Towuti2014_140_MG | ecosystem: Environmental > Aquatic > Freshwater > Lake | place: Indonesia...
GAGAGCCTGAGTGAGCTGATGCGGCGCTATGTGTCCTCGGATCGGGGTCGCTCGCGCATGGATCCCTACCGGGACATCAGCTTCCGTTGGTCCAACCAGGATTCCATCGACCAGGGCCTGGCGCAGATCAACGAGGTGGTGCGCCGCTACATCGAGGACGCGGGCTTCCGCTGGGCGGACTTCGGCTCCCAGTCCGGCGCGCGGGCCGACATCGTCTGCCGCGGGACCGTGCGCGCCCGGGTGAAGGCCTCCGAAGCCGAAAAGGATCCGCTCTCCAAGCTGCCGGTGGTCGAGACGATCATCGCCATCGACAGCATCCGTCTCGTGAGCCGGGAGAGCGCGCTGCAGGGTTTCCTCACCAGCCGCAGCGCCCAGGCCACCACGGAGCAGGGGGCGCTGGACCTCGCGCTGCACGAGGCGGCCCAGGCGATGGCCGCGAACCTGCTGCACCGGGTGATCGAGGACATGTTCGCGGGTACGATCGACGCCGAGGAGCACCTCGAGCCCTCCGAAGACCTCTAGAGAGGAGCGAAGATGAAGGTTGGAGGCGTACACTTCCGCACGGTGCGGCTTGATGGGGCCACCGTGAAGCTGATCGACCAGCCCTCGCTGCCCCATCGTTTCCAGATCGTGGACATGCCCACGCACCGCGAGACGGCGATGGCCATCCGCGACATGACCGTGCGCGGCGCGGGCGCCATCGGGGCCACCGGGGCGCTGGGCATGGCCCAGGCCGCGCTCGAGGCACCCGACAAGGGCTTCCACGCCTACATCGCCGCGGCCGCCCAGACCCTGCGCAGCACCCGCCCCACCGCCCAGAACCTCTTCTACGGCATCCAGCACGTGCTGCGCGCCATCGAGGCCGAGGGCGATGGCCTCGCCCTGGCCCGTGAAGCCGCCCGGGCCGCGGGTCAGGAGGTGGCCGACGACGACGCCGCCTGCTGCCAGGCCATCGGGGAGCACGGCCTCGCGGTGGTGCCCGACGGCGCGCGCGTCAGCACCCACTGCAACGCCGGCTGGCTGGCCTTCGTCGACTGGGGCTCGGCCCTCTCGCCCTTGTATGCGGCCCATCGCGCCGGCCGCCGGCTGCATGTATGGGTCGACGAGACCCGCCCCCGCTCGCAGGGCGCGCAGCTCACCGCCTGGGAGCTGGGCCAGGAGGGTGTCCCCTACCGGCTGATCGCCGACAACGCCGCCGGGCACCTGATGCGCACCGGCCAGGTCGACCTCGTCATCGTCGGCTCGGATCGCATCGCCATCAACGGCGACGTGGCCAACAAGATCGGCACCTACACCTCGGCGCTGGCCGCTCGGGCGGCCGGCATCCCCTTCTACGTCGCCGCGCCCACCACCACCATCGATCCCGATTGCCCCAGCGGGGACGCGATCCCCATCGAGTGCCGCGCCGAGGACGAGGTGCGCTGGACCTGGGGCTGGTCGGAGGAGGGGCGCTTCGTGCGGGTGCGGACCTGCCCGGAGGGCGCCCCGTGCCACAACCCGGCCTTCGACGTCACGCCGGCCGAACTGATCACCGGCATCATCACCGAGCGGGGGATCGTGCCGGCGACGCGGGAGGGGTTGAGAGCCGTCGCGAGGGGGTGAGGGGGTGGAGGGGAGTGAGGCCGCGATGGGAGGGTGTTGCTGCTCCGTGGGCGGGGTCAAGCCGGGCTGGTGGGCCAGCAGCAGGTAGAATTCATGGGGCGGACAGAGACGGCCGAGACACGGGCAGGGCACAGCATTGGTGACGCGCGGGGTTCTGCATCCCGGGAACGGGGTTTCTGGGCGCATCTGACCCCACCGAGTTTACAAAAAGTTGACCCCCCCCCCATTTCTTTCTCGGCAAACGTCCTCCCGAACCTGGGAGCCGATGGCTCCATCACCCGCGGAGGACGCACCATGAAGAAACTCATGCTCCTGTTCCCGGTCGGCATCTACAGCAGCAAGAGCAACGGCGGCAAGCGGCTGTACGAGATCGACGCGGGAACCGGCGACGCGCTCGGGCTGGCCGACGACCTCAGGCTCCACATCTACACCCACCGGCGGGACGCCACGGTGGTCGCCACGCTGCGCTTGTACGAGTCGTCGCTGGACGGACCCCCGGACATCAAGGGCAAAGAGATCAACCCGAGCGGCTACGTGATTGGGAACAACGAGTGTCAGATGGAGGACGTCTCGGGCCCGTTCTGCGGGCGCCTGAAGGCCGTCCTGGAGGTGGAGGACAGCGGTGCCGCCAACCCGATGTCGATCACCCTGGAGATCGGGGCGACGCTGCTCTTCGAGTAGGAGGACCCGGACCCTGCCATGGCCGGCGGATGGGCGCCGGTGACGGGAGGACGCGATGGGCAAGGAGGCCAGGAAGGGAGTCGAGGAGCCGGCGCAGGCCGGCGGTGGTATCGTGCGGGAAGTTCCGGAGGCTTCCCCTGCGATGCTGGCCCAGGATAGCGCTGCCGCCCTGGCCGACGCGTGGCCTCCGCGGCCGCGCACCTGCGCTCCCGCGGTGAGGCTGCCCAGGCGGCTCCTGGTAGCGCCGCCCCGCCGCGGCCCGCCGGGGCTGGGGAAACCCCCGGCGGAACTCCCGCTCCTGCGCCTGACCCGCCCCTCGGAAGAGTTGTCCTGGGCGCTGCGGCGCAAGGCCAAGGAGGAAGAGATCGATGCCCTGCTGCGGCGCGCGCGCCATGCCACGGCGCGAAGCGTGCTGGATCTCGCGGGGCAGGCCCCGGAGGGCGGGCGATCGCTGTCGTTGCGGGAGGTGTTCGCGGGCTTTCGCCAGGCGGGCATAGCCCCGCACCCCTGGGGCGCGGCCTCGGACGAGGCGGTGGCGTACAACCTGTTGGCCACCTTCCAGCCCGGGCTGCTGGCACCGTTCCTCTGCGGTAGCCCGCGGGGCGGCGCCGTGGGAGTTGACGGAACGCCGTGCGCCTCCCAGGTGGGCATCCTCGCGGAGTCGGAGGTGGCGAACGACCCGCGGATGAGTGTGAACGAGGCGAAGCTTTTTCCCCCGAGCACCGATGGCGGCGGGACCTACGGCGATGTGTTCGAGGCGATGGAGGACATGGCGCGCGTCAAGGCGGGCCTGACCCGTGCGCTCCAGAGCTTCGATCTGACCTGGTCGGCGCTCATGCCCACGGGGACGATCCCCAGGCCGCGCCAGATCGTGGACGCCCTGTGCGAGGACGATTTCCTCGCGTTTGGCCACTTCACCGTGCTCGCCATCGCGTGGTGGCTGGGCGGGGCGAAGGTCGCGGTGGTGCCGAGGTTGTTCGCGAGCGCCTTCAACAACACCCAGTACAACAACGTGGTCGGGCTCGAGGTCAACGACGAGGGCTGGGACGATTGGTACTGGTGGTTCACGACACCCGGCGTCGCCTTCCCCCCTTCGGAGGACTTCTTGTTCCAGCGGTACGCGGTCACGGTGCTCTGGGAGCGCTGGCCGGACGCCTACCAGCAGGAGTGTGCGCGGCGCAAGGCCTTGGCCGTGGCCGCGTTCGGGACGGCGGTAGGGGCCTACCTCGACCTGCTGCAAAGGGTCTTCACGGATTTCCTCCGGATGAACATCCAGACCTTCATCCCGATCCTCGAGTGCGGCAACGAGATGGAGTACCAGGAGTGGGGCAAGAAAGGGACTGCCAGGATCGGCGAGGAGTATGGGCGGTTCCACGCGCTGCTGGCGGGTCCGATCCGCCTTGTGAATGGATGGGCCAGGTTCCGGGTCGCGGAGTTGCTGGGAACGACGAAACTCGTTCCGGACAACCCGCTTGCTCCTTCCTTCTCGGATAGGGTGGCATGGCTCGAGCGTGTCCTGAACGTCGGGGTGGAAGGCGAGGTCCAGCGTTGGACCGACTACTACCGTGAATTCACGCGCCCTGGGACGGACGCCTCCCGCTGGCATCAGACCTGCGTCGAGGCGGGTTTTTCCTGGCCTCCCTCTTCGTGGCCCCCGTTGCTGCCGTCCTCGCGAGAGCTGGCGCACGAGGTCGGGCTCCACTGGTACCATGAGAACGAGATAGGTATTGGATACGAGACGGATCACGCCCTCTGGAGCTGCATCCAGGAGCTCGGGGAACTCCTTTCTGGTGAGCTTGCGTCTTGGCGGCTCACCTGGTCCGCGTCCGAGGTGGGGTTCATGGCGGAGAGCGATCCGGACGGTACGGTTCTGGTGAACGCCCAAGCACCAGCCTCCTCAAGCACAAGCCGCCCTCCGCCAGGGAAATGGGGTTTCCAGGCCGGCGAGCTGGTGCGCCGCATGCTCTTGCTGCGTGCCGCGGGAGCCGAGCGGGTGGGGTGGCACACCAGGATGGCCGGCAAGGTAGGGGCGAGTACTGGTTCTAGCATTTGGTGGGATCAGTTCTCTGCGCACGGTTTGCGCAATGACCTCCGATACCATCCAGCGTCCGATGGAGGTTTCGTGAGAGGTCTGGACGCGTGGCGTCGCCCCTCGTGGTACTCCTATCGGCGTCTGGTGTGGCTCTTCTCCCAGGCGAAATCTACCGAGGTGCTGGCGTGCGACGAGAAGACTGGCCTCATCGTGGTGCGGCTCGTCGCTCGCTCCAGGTTCTCCCTTCCGGAGGATGGGGGGTACACCATCCCCAGTCGCGGGGCGCAAGTCATCAACGGCGAACTGGTTCTGAGCCCAAGCTACCACTACGCGTACGTCGCCTGGGTGGACCAGGGCGGCGGTACCGCGACGGACATCTGGCTTATCGACCGGAACGACAGGGGGTTCCAGCAGACCTCGCTCGTCCCGCAGGTGCCTGGAGCGGATTCGCGCCCGGGGGCGGTGGATGATCTCGGGTATCCGACGGGAGACGACCCCGACTGGTCCTGGCCAGGGTGGGCCGGGAAGCAATGCACCATCACGGAGGTTTCGGCCAGCGCCACCTTGCTGCGAGTCCACCTCGAACCCCTGAACAATGCCGCCCTTCGGTGCTCTCCCGCCTGTGTGCTCACAGACGCGGAGTACTGGCCACAAGCTACCTTCGGTCCCGCTCCGCGGCTGGGCGACAGCGGGAGCCAGCCCGCGGGGTCGGCTGCGCTGGCCGACGGAGCCCTGGACGACGTATGGGCCGACCATCGCGCACAAGACAGGGCAAGACTCCCTGGGATGAGTGAGGAGCGGGGAGGCTGAGATGCACTTCACACCCATCCGTCTCGCGGCCTTGGCCGCGACCCTGTCGGGCTGCGGCGGCTGTCGGGGGGGCGGTGACTCCGGCGGGCCTGCCTGTGAAGAGAGAGTGGACCACCCGCGCGTGATCCTGAGCGACGTGGACGATGCTGTTCTGCCTTGGTTGACGACCGCGGTCGGTGACGTGGGTGGGGATGGCGTGGGAGACGTCGCCTACCATGAAGATAGGAGTGTCTTTCTTGTAGGTGGTCCCATCACGGGAGACGTGCGACAAGACCCAGCAACCGCGCAAATCGTCGATTCCGGCTGTGGTTGGCCGAGCTTCAAGCCCATGGGTGACATCGATGGAGATGGGGCCTCGGATCTCGTGTTCTCCAGCGGCTGCCTCGAGGAGGCCTATTTCCTGTACGGTCCCATCGAGGGCCTCGTGGACATCAAGGACGGGGACCTCGCCTACTCAGATTACCACATGTACGTGTGGAATGAGTTGCTAACCAACGTGGGGGACTTCGACGGCAACGGCATGGAAGACATGATGCTCTCGGTAGGTTGGCAGCTCTCGGTCTTCAACAGCCCTGCGGTTCTTCCCCTCGACCGGGAACACGCCGATGCCACGATCAACGTACCCGAGTGCGAAGCTGGGTTCGTGTTGTTGCAGAGGGCTGACATCAACGGCGACGGCTACTCGGATCTCGGGGTAGCCCGAAGGCCGGACGGAACAGACCACGTCGAGTTGGCTATCTTGAACGGGCCATTGGCTGGGACAATCGAACTACAGGATCGCGCAGACGCCATCGTTTCGACTCGTGAGGATGTGGGGTGGTACGAGCGCCAGGGGGATTTCCAAGCGGGCGGAGACCTTTTCGGGGACGGCCAGGAGACCCTGGTGACCAACAACGGGAGCGAGGAAGTGACGGGTGATCAGACGCTCTACGTCTACTCCGGGCCTTTTTCCGGCTCCATGACGTTGTTGGAGCCCGATGCGACGATCACGTCCACGGGGGGCGACTCCGGAGATTTCCAGATCGCCTCGGGTATGGACGCGAACGCAGACGGCGTGGGCGACCTCCTGTTCAACTATGTCTACTACGCCGGACCAGGCCGCCTGGTTGGCTCACCCGCCGCCTACCTTTTCCTTGGCCCGCTCTGCGAGGACATGACCTACGACGACGCGGACGTCCGGCTGGAGGCCAACAACCCCTACCTCGTGCGCAATGTCTCGGCCGCCGGCGATGTCAGCGGTGATGGCGTGGACGACATGATCCTGTCGGTCGAGACGAGAACGGTGGGGGCCGAGCAGGTGGACTACGTCATCCACGGCGGCGCCGATCTCATGGAGCGGATGATGGCGCACGACCGGCCATGACCCAGGGTTGAGCCTTCGCGGTTCCCCCCTGTCGTCTACTGCGACTCCACCCCCCCCTCTCCCTCCCACCCCCTGTAGACCCGCTCTCTCTTCAGTACCAGGCTCGCCCCGTTCGGCAGCTCGGTCCCGTACCCCATCACCACACCCGCCCCGACCCGGGCGCCGTGCCCCAGCGCCACCCCGAGGAACGCCCGCCCGCTCGGGACGCGCTCGCCATCCACCAGCACGGGCACCTGCCCGGAAAAGCAGCGATCCATGAGGATCGCGCTCTGCGCCACGAACGCCCCGCGCCCGATGACGCTGGCCTGCATGCCCGCCGCCCGGGAGAGCATGGCGCCGTCCATCACCACGCAGAGGTTCACCTCGGCGCCGTGGGTGACCTGCACGTCCTTCCCCAGCACCGAGAACGCCACGCCCGCCTGCTGGTCGATGCGGCAGCCATCGCCGATCATGGCGCCGCGGACCACCGCGTTGGGCCCGATGACGACACCGCGGCCGAGCACCGAGGCCTCGACGGTGGCGGTCGGGTGGATGACGCAGCCGGAACCCCGGTGCACGAGGGTGGCAGCGATGCGAAACGGGTTCAGGCTCCGGGCGCGCAGCAGGAGCCATAGCCAGCGGAGCAGGCGGGGCAGCAGGGGGCCCTCGGTGTAGCGGCGGCGCTGTTGGTGGCCCCAGGCAGCCATGGCCAGCACGTTCACCTGCTGGAGCAGCGCCCAGTGATCGACCTGGCAGGCCATCTCGTCGCCCTGCACCATCGTGTCGATGCCCTCGGTGGAGACGCCGGGGTGCAGGTCGGGCACCGCGAGATCGGCGAGGTCGGGGGTCATCTCCAGCAACGGCAGGCCGTCGAAGCCGGGCGGCGCGTCGGGCTGAAGCAGGGCCAGCTCGTGGACCCCGGGGGCTGGCAGGCGCTGCAGAGGCTCGGTCAGGCGCTGGAAGGCGGCATGTCGCAGGCAGAGGCGCAGGCCGACCGCCTCGCGGTCCTGGCCCATGAGCCGCGTGCCGGCGAGCCGCGCGCTCGCCTCGCGCAGGAAGCGGGCGGCCAGGGGCGGGGTGAACCAGCACCGGGAGCCCAGGCACAGGAAGGCCTCGCCCCTGGGTGGCGCCTCGACCACCTCCACCCCGATCTCGGCCAGCATCCTGCGCTGCAGCACGCGCAACGGCACCCCGAGCACCGGCAGGGCGCAGGCGAGCTCGCCGAAGGGGGCGATGGAGCGGGAGGTGTCGAGGACGATGGCCTTCATGGAGCCCGCCGGGTGAGCCGCGGCCGGGAGGCAGTTAACCCTTTCACGGGCCCGCGTGGCCCGCTCCCGCCTGCCCATGGTGGACCCGATGCCTCAGCCCGATCCCGGAAGCGCTCCGTTCGACACCCGCCTGCCCGAGCTCGTGCCGCTGCTCCTGGAGCACGCCGGCGCGCTGGTGTACCTGGTCGATGCCGACCAGCGGATCGCCTTCGTCAACCGCACCATGGAGCGCCTGACGGGTCACCGCACCGAGGGTCGCGGTGCCCTCGAAGATCTCCTGTCGGCCATGCACTTCGAGCCGTCGGCCCGGCAGGTCGTCTCGCGGGCCATCCAGGGCTTGCTGGAGCGGGGTGAGGGCCAGCGGGATCTCGAGCTCGCGGTCGACGCCTGGGACGGGGGGCGCAGCCTGGTGCGCTGGGTCCTCTGCGGGATCCGTCTGCCGGACGGACCAGCGGTCCTGGCGGTCGGCCGCGATCTCACCGAGCGCTGGAAGCTCGAGCGGTGGGTGCGGATGCTGGCCCAGGTCGTCACGCGCCTGTCCGACGCCGTCTTCGTGACGGATCCGCATGGCGTCGTCCTCTTCTGGGGCGGCGGTGCCGACGCTTTGCTGGGGTATGAGCCCGAGCGGGTGATCGACCGCGATCTCGGCAGCCTGCTCGCCGTAGGGCCCGACGTGGGCGCGGTGGAGGAGCTGCTGGAGGCCGCACTGCGCGAGGAGGGCGTGGACCGCGTGGTCGAGCTGCGGCGGGCCGACGGCGGGCTCATCCGTTGCGGCCTGCGCGCAGGACCGGTGCTGGACATGGCTGGCGTGGCCGTGGGCGCGGCCTTCGTAGCCCACCCGGTGGGCCCGGGGGCCGAGACACCCGACGGCGAGGGATCCCCCTCCGACATCCTGGAGGAGGCCGTCGGGCGCAGCGGCCAGGTGGCGCTGGTCACCACCGATCCCGAAGGCCGGGTGCGCGCCTGGAACAAGGCCGCGGAGCGGCTCGGGGGGCGGGGCGCCGGGCGCGCCCGGGGCCAGCGCGTCCTCGACGAGGTGCTGGTGGTCGAAGACCTGGCCTGGTCGGTGGTGGCCTCCCACCTGGAGGCTCGTGGGCGCTACCAGCAGGCCAGGGTCCGCGTAGTCCGCCCCAACGGGACCATCGCGCTGGCGTCGCTGGAGGCCATCTCCCAGCGGGGGCCTGGCGCGGCGCCGCAGGGAGCGCTGCTGCTGCTCACGGATCACACCGAGCAGGCCAGCATGGTCGAGGAACTGCTGTTCGCCAAACAAGGCGCCTTGAACGCGACCTTTACCGAGGGCTTGGTCCACCGGCTCGAGTCGGCGGTCGCGGCCCTGGTGCCGGGAGCCGACGAGCTGGCCCGCACCGTGCAGACCCTGCAGCGTCTGGCCTCGATGGTCGCGGAGGGGCGCAGCGCCGAGCAGCTCGCGCAGTTCGTCGGCGCGCACCGGCTGGGCGGGGCGGATCCCGGCGCAGGGGAGGGTCTGTACGAGCTCGCGGAGGGCGTCCACCAGCTCCAGCGCGCAGCCCAGGACGCGCGCCACTTCCTCGACGCCTCCACCGAAGCCCCCCGCGCCCTGCACCTGGATCGCGAGCTGGACGTGGCCCTCGAGCTGGTCGGGCACCGCCTCTCCGGTCGCTGCTCCGTGGAGATCCGCCTGGCCGCCCTGCCGCCGGTGCGCGCCATCCGCGGGCCCCTGCTCAGGGCCTTCTGCCTGGCGCTGATGGCCGCGGCCGACTCCGCCGCCCGGAGCCAGAGCCGGGGGCGCAGCCTCACGGTCACGGGCGGGACCCGCGACGGCTGGGTCCACCTCTGCCTGCAAGACGACGGCGAGGGGTTCGGGGTCGATGTCCGCTCCCGCCTCGGCGATCTACCCTACCTGGCCCAGCAGCCGGGGATCGGGGCGCTCATGCTGGGGCTGTGCCGCGAGGAGCTGCGCGCGGCGGGGGGTTCCTTCGAGCTGCAGGGTGCCCCGGGAGCCGGCAGCCGTGTGTGCATGGCCTTCCCGGCCGCCGGTGCCACGGCCTCGCGCCCCGGTGCTGCCGCCATCTCTGGCGCCATGGTGCTGATCATCGAGGAGGATGACCTGTTGCGCCGAGCCCTGGAGCGCCACATCGCGGCCTCCTTCTCCACCCAGGCCGCCGAGACCGTGGGGGAGGTGGTGGGCGCGGTCCAGGAGCACCGCTTCGCGGCGGCGGTGATCGGCTTCCCGCGCCCCGAAGGCTACGGCCTGCGCCTCATGCGGCGTTTCGCCGAGGTCGACGCGGCCTTGTACCGCAACACCATCGTCCTCGTCCCCCCCGGGATGCGGCGCGGCACACGGCAAGCCCTGAACGAGTCCGGCGCGGTGGTGCTGCCGCGCGACACCGACACCGGGGCCATCATCACGGTGTTGGCGCGGATGCTGGCGGAGCTGGGGTAGGGAAGCGGGCAGGTATCAGGTATCAGCACTTATCAAGCTTGTTTTGCTGATAGCTGATAGCTGATGGCTGACGGCTTAGCTGAGCAGCTCCCTCCGCGCAGCCTCCAACTCCCGCCGCAACCCCAGATCCCCCGCCTGGTCCGCGGCGGCCAGCGCTTCCTCGAATGCGGCCGCGCTGGCGTCGCGATCGCCGCAGGCCAGGGCGAGTCGGGCGCGCAGTCCGAGCCCATTGGCGACCAGGGTCCAGTCGCGGGCGGCGCGGGCCTCGCGCAGGGCGCGCTCCAGGCGCTGCTCGCCACCCGAAGCCCCCTGTACGGCCTCGAGGTAGCCGAGGTACACGGAGTTCATGAGGATGCCAGGCCCCCAATCGGCTTCGGTGGCCAGGCGGTGGCTCTCGGTGAAGGCGTCCCAGGCCTGGCCGAGCTCCCCCATGTGCAACAGGGTGTCGCCCACGTTGTGGTGGTTGACGATGGTGCCCACCACGTAGCCGATGCCCTCGCGGACCTGGATGGCGCGGCGGAAGCTGGCGAGGGCCGCTTCGTAGTCGCCGCGGGCGTGGTGCACGATGCCCAGGTTGTTGAGCGCGCGGCCCTGCAGGATGCGGTCGTTGAGCTCCTCCGCCATGCGCTGCGCCTGGGCGAGGAACCCCAGGGCGGCCTCCTGATCGTCACGGCGCAGCATGACGGTGGCCAGGCCCAGGCAGACGCGGACCGCCACCCTGGAGGTGGGCCCGGCGCGCTCCAGCGTGCGGCGGTAGAGGCGCTCGGCGCCGGTGTCGTCACCCTCCTCCAGGGCCAGCCGGCCGAGCGAGTCCAGGCTATCGAGGGCGAGGTCGTCATCGCCGAGCAGATCGGCCTGGTCGCGGGCCTGCTCCAGGTAGGCCCGGGCCTCCAGCCGGCGGGGGAGGGCCATGCAGACCCGGCCCAGCGCCAGGCAGGTGCGGGCCTCCTCGTGCTGGAAGGCGTGCTCCGAGGCGTCGTCCAGCGCGACCTGCAGGTAACGCTCGGCCCGCTTGAGCTGCCCGAGGAGCAGGGCGACCTCGCCGGCCCTGCGGTGCAGTGAGATCTCGGTCCAGGCCGCGTCGCCGCGCAAAGGCCCGGCGCGCTGGGCATGGTGCGCGTACAGGCCGAGGGCCTGCTCATAGCGCACCAGGGCCTGGTCCAGGAACTCGCCATGGCGGTACAGGTCACCGCAGCTCGACAGGTGGCGTGCAGCCTCGAGCAGATCGCCGGCGATCTCCAGGTGCCGCGCCAGGGCCTCGTGGTGCGGGTCGAGGTCGTCCTCGTAGAGCCGCGCCATCCCCTCCGCGACGAGTCGGTGGGCTTCGCGGAGCTGATCGCCGAGCATGGAGCCGCCCACGACCTCCCAGAAGGGTTCGCTGGCGAACTCCAGGCTGGGCTCGGAGACGCGGTCCTGTTCGCGCCACATCCCGCGCCTGAGCAATTCACTCGCGGCGGCATCGACATCGCCGTGACCGATGCACTCCTCGAGCAGGCGTAGGGGGAAGCGCATGCCGATGGTGGCCGCCACCTGCAGCACGGCCTTGACCGGGGGCGCCAGATCGTCGATCCGGGCGGCGAACAGGCCGCGCAGGGTGTTGGGAATGGTGGCGCGCGGGGTGCCGGCTCGCAGGGACACGCGTGTCCCCTCCCTCAGCAGGACCCCCGAGCGCTCCAACGCCTTGAGCATCTCCCGGATGTACTTCGGGTTTCCGGCCGCGTCGGCTGCGATGAGGCGGGCGAGGTCCGGATCGACCTCGCGGGCATGCAGCAGCTCCGCGACGAGCTGCGCGAGGCCATCCTCGTCGAGCGGTCCGAGCTGGATGGTGGCCGCGGCGGCACGGGCCAGGGGCGCGGAACGCTCGGGGGTCGATGTGACCAGCAGCAACAGCGGTCGGTCGGTGGTCACGCGCACCATCTGCATCAACAGGTCGCGCTCCAGCGTGTCCATGTGCTGGACGTCCTCGAACACCACCAGCACCGGGCCGTCCTCGGACAACCCGCGGACCAGGCGGCGCACGACCTCCTGCAACTGGTCGCGGGAGGGCTGCTCGGGCTGCGCGCTCCGCGCGAGATCGAAGAGCCAGGTCAGGGTGGCGATGTCGGCGCCGGCGAGGTGCAGTTGCTTCAGCTGACGCAGCCGGGTCCGGATGACGTCGGCGTGGTCCTGCGGGCCGATCCTGGCGATGGAGGCCACCATGTCGCGCAGCGCCGCGAGCGGCGCGTCGTGGAAGGGGTAGGCGCGGGCCGAAAAGACCGGGAGGTGGCGTTTCCGGGCCAGGTCGGTGACCTCGCGGACCAACCGGCTCTTGCCCACGCCGGCCTCGCCGACCAGCAGCACGAAGCGCCCCTCGCGGCGGCCCAGCGCCACCAGGGAGTCGCGCAGGACGGCGATCTCGGTGCTGCGCACCAGCCAGCGACCGGCGGTGCTGGCAGGGATCGCGGCGCGCCGGTGCTCGAGAGCGTAGCTTGGGACCTCCGCGCGTTCGCGATGGGAGCGGAAGGTGAGGGGGACGCCAGGCGCAAAGACGTAGGAGTCCTCGGCCCGCTCGGCGACCACCTGACTCGCGAGGATCTGGCCGAGCTCGCCGTGACCCGCCAGACGCCGCGCCAGCTTGAGGGTCCCACCGCGTCCGACCACCTGGGCGTCGTCGCCGCTGAGCTGGACCGCGGCCTGACCCTCGTGGATGCCGACACAGGCGGAGGCTTCGCCGCTGCGCCAGCGCGCGCTGCCGAGGCCGTCGCGGACCTCCAGGGCGAAGCGCAGGGCGCGGTCGAGGTCGTCCTCACGGGTACGGGGTACCCCGAAGATCACCGTGACGGTGTCGTCCTGGCCGGGCTGCAGCCAGCCGCCGTGACGGCGCGCCGCCTGCTGGAACCACTGGCCGCGTTCGCGCTGCGTCTCCACCAGCAACGAAGGATCCAGGGCCTCGACGAGCTCGGTGTCGCCCGACACCTCGACGGAGACGACCACCACGGTCTTGAGCTCCTGGGTGGTCCCGGGACGCCAGGGTGAGGTGGCGGTGGGGTGTTCGCCCGCGTCCTCGCCCGCGTCGTCGGCTCGGGCGGGAGGCTCCGAGACCTCCGTCTGCCCACCTCGCTCCAGGACCGCGAGGTCCTCGGCCAGCCGAGACAGGTCTCCGACCGCTGGGTCCTCCAGACGCTCGTGCGCGAAGATCTCGCGCATGCAGGCGGCCAGCATGGGGCCGTCGGCCTGGAGCTGGTGGCGGAACAGGAACTCCCGCAGGGCGGCCTCGAAGACCTCGGCCGTGGCGCAGCGCTCATCGCGCTCCTGGGTGAGCGCGCTGCGCAGGATGTCCCACAGATCGTCGGTGATGGCGGCGTTCTCGGGGCGCGGGTCCGGGATGATGGCCTCCCGGACCATGCGCAGCTTCTCCTCGGGGTCGGAGTGCGAGAAGAGCCGATGCCCCACGAGCAGCTCGTACAGCACGACGCCGGCCGAGTAGAGGTCGGAGCGCCGGTCCAGCTTCCGGCCGCGGACCTGTTCGGGCGACATGTAGGCGAACTTCCCACCGCCTGGGCGACCCTGCTCCTCGCCTGCGCCCTTGCCGGCCACCCGGGCGATGCCGAAGTCCACCACCTTGACCTCTCCCGCGAAGGATACCACCACGTTGTGCGGGCTCACGTCACCGTGGACGATCCCCAGCGGGTGACCGTCCTGGTCCGCCAGGTTGTGGGCGAAACCAAGGCCGCGCAGGGCGGATGCCACGGTGTAGATGGCCAGCGGCAGGGGCATGCGACGCCCCTGGGCTTCGAAGGCTCGGCGGATCCGGGTCAGGTCGCGCCCGTGGATGTGCTCCATGGCGATGAACCACTCATCGCCGGCGTGGTCGAGCTCGTAGACCTGGACGATGTTGGGGTGGTTGAGATGGACCGCCAGGCGGGCCTCGTTGACGAACAGCGCCAGCAGCCGCGGGTTGCGGGCGAGGGCTGGCCGGATGCGCTTGATGACCAGCCGCTTCTCGAACCCCTCCGCGCCGAAGCGGCGCCCGAGGAAGACATCGGCCATGCCACCCTGGGCGATGCGCTCCAGGATCTGGTACCGGCCGATCTGGGGAGGGAGGTCCATGGGCTCGGACGCGGGGCTCAGGTGCGGGGATCGTAGGCGTTGAGGCGGGCGAACTCGAGGACCAGCGCACGACTCTGCTCGTCGAGCGCAGGCGGCATGATCACCTGCACCTGCAGGTAGATCTCCTCTGCCGCCGTGCCTTCGCCTCTGGCACGGCGCTTGATGCGCAGCAGGGTCCCCGAGGAAGTGCAGGGCGGGACGACCACGCGCACACTGCCCCCGGCCGCCTGGATCTCGACCCGCCCCCCGAGCAGAGCTTCGCTGACCGAGATGGGCAGGGGGAGTGGGTCTTGCTTGCTGCCGGCGGGGGAGGCTCCGTGTGCCTGCTTGCCCGCGCGTGCGCCCGTCTTACGGGCGGTGCCTGCGACCACGATCTCGCAGACGAGATCGCCAGAGGGCGCGAAGCCCTCGCCCGCGTGGCCCATGCGCGGTACGCGCAGCGTCTCGCCGTGCTGCGTGCCGGGGGGCACACGCAGCTCGTGCAACTCCTGGACAGCCTCCAATCCCCCGCCGTCCTCGGCTCGGCGCAGGCGGGTGTACCGCACGAACAACGCACCGCCCTGCTCGGCCAGATCCGCAGGGATCTGGACCTTCATCTCGACATCTTTGCCCGGGGTCGGTGTCCCGCCCTCCCGGGGTCGGCGCTCCTCGCGGACCCCGGGTTCCGGAGCGGGGGGGGGCGCCTCGCGGGGGGGCGCAGTGCGCTCGGGACGCTCGTAGGACCGCCGGGGACCAGGGGAGGGACCCTCCCGGCCGCCGAAGCCGAGGTCGGAGAACGCCCCGAAATCCCTGAAGATGTCCTCGAGGTCGAGATCGTTGCCGGGGCGCGTGTTGGCTTGACCTGCGCCGTGGGCCGGCCCGGCGTCGCCCGCCCCGGATCCCCACCAATCCCCCCCGAAAGGGTTCTGGCGCGGCTGGCGCCGGCGGTCGTAGCGGGCGCGCTCCACCGGATCCACGAGGATCTCATAGGCCTGCCGAGCGCGCTTGAACCGCTCGGCTGCCCCGGCGTCCTCGCCCGCCACGTCCGGGTGGCACTCGCGTGCGATCCGGCGGAAGGCGCGCTTGACGTCCTGAGCGGTCGCATCCCGCTCGATGCCGAGCGTAGTGTAGTAGTCTTCGACCGTGCCGTGGGGGGAGTCCGCCATGTCCGCATCCTCCCGCGCCGTCGGAGCCGCGCGGGATGAAAGGTCGCGTGCATCATACATGCTGGCACCGTGCAGGTCGAGACGTCGGGCGTGGTGATGCAGACACCGCGCCTCCTCCGTTGACGGGTCCCTGGCCGCGGCCTAGAGTGCGATCGTGCGGCGGCCACGGTGGGCAGCCTGCGCGCGAGGAGTCATGGGCAAGTACAGCAACCCCACGGGCCTGTCGTGCTCCTTCTGCCACAAACCGCAGAAGGAGGTGGACAAGATCATCGCCGGGCCGAACGTGTTCATCTGCAGTGAGTGCGTCAAGCTCTGCATGGACATCATCCACGACAAGTCCCAGAGCAAGCCCATGGCCTGGGGCCGCGCCCGCATCCCACCGCCCGCCAGGATCAAGGAATTCCTCGATCAGTACGTGATCGGGCAGGACGTCGCCAAGCGCAAGAACGCCGTG
>Ga0233425_10007186_pt1 | contig 15842 bp, 10 predicted proteins | sample Watercolumn_Towu_2_FD_181712 | JGI IMG/M metagenome (GOLD analysis project Ga0233425, IMG submission 181712) | Freshwater microbial communities from Lake Towuti, South Sulawesi, Indonesia - Watercolumn_Towuti2014_140_MG | ecosystem: Environmental > Aquatic > Freshwater > Lake | place...
CTCTACTACGACACCAACAACATCAACGGGCCGACGGTCAACCTGACGGACAAGTCGAACCCCGAGCCCCACGTCCCGCCGGACTACACCCAGCCCGACGCCGGCGACAACCGCAGCGACTTCCACCGCATCCTGCAGATCATCCACGACGTGAACGGGGTGAACGCCTGCAACAAGGAGGGCGCGAAGGTCAGGATTCAGGTTCTTGGTCTGAATCTCTCTTGGCCGTTGATTGGCTCATACAAGGAGTGCGAGCTCTTCTACTTTCAGAATATGGGCCTGTTCTACTTGTCGTCGATCCTGGACAAGGCAGTACTCAACGTGCGGCCATCGACGTTGAACGCTCTGATGAGCGCGGCGAAAGTATTCGCGGATCCCAATCAGCTCTTCGAGGAATCGAGCGGCATCGACGGCATGACCCTCGCGCCGAGCGCAGTTGGGCTGAACCGCCTGGTCTTCTTCGGCGCCCAGAGCACCAAGTTCGACCCGCTGTTCGGCGGGACGATGCCAGACCGTGACCAGAACTGGAATGGCAAGAACAAGATCACGAATGACTTCGTGTCGTCGAGTATCGACGCGGTCTCGACCGCAGTTTGTCCAGATCGACTGGCTCCGGTGCCCGGCGCCACGGGGAGCGAGCCGCCGCAGCTCTGGCTCTCGGACTGCGCCGCGGCGGGCGGCGACAAGAACGACGTCCTGCGCATCCGCGGCAAGGGCACCATCTTCCTCTGGGAGAAGTACGAGTTCTACAAGAGCATGCGGCCGCTCCTGAAGGCCTTCGACGACAAAAACGCGGGGCAGCTCTTCCTCGACAGCGTCGAGGCGCTCTACCGCCACTGGCCGACGGAGCAGCACGGCGCCGAGTGCAACTCCAACATCCCCGGCGGCTACTCCTTCGCCGACCGGCCCTGGCAGAAGTACCTGACCGACACCGACGCCAAGGCCCACAAGGTGAACCCCGCCTACAACGCCAAGTGGTGCAACGGCTCGGGCGGCACGCGCTACGAGCCCATCCTGGTCGACGCCTTCGCCGGCGACCTGATCCCGGCGCTGGGCGAGCTGGTGAAGGCCCTCGACGACCCCAACTTCGTCACCGACGACCGCAACGGGGGCGTGAAGAAGAGCGGGCTCGACGTCCTGCACGAGATGACGGTGGCGATGATGGACCCGGCCTACGCCGCCAGCGTCGGCATGAAGAACCGCGCCGGCCAGGCGGATGCCAAGTGGGCCAACGGGCAGATCACCAAGCCCCAGCTCACGATGTTCGACCTGTTCGCCGACGCCATGGCGAAGATCGACGCGCGCCTCGGCCCCGGCAGCGCGCGCTTCACGCGCTGGAAGCGCGCGCGCAGCAAGCTGGTCGATCAGTTCCTGACCGTGGACGGCGAGGGCGCGAGCGCCCAGTTCCGGAACCGGGCCTTCGTGAAGAGCGTGCCCATCCTGCTCGACGTCTTGCGCGCGCAGATCAACGCCAACTGCCCGGACCGCGAGACCAGCCCGATGCCGTGCGCCTGGGCGACGGCCCCCGAGCCGGCGAACCCCTTCGAGCCCGCCGTGGGTCTAGCCGCGAAGACGGCGCAGAGCATCCGCGGGCAGATGTTCGGCACCAGCATGTTCCTGATCGACTTGATCAACGAGGACGAAGAGGCGCGCCGCGCCCTGGAGAAGCACCTGCGCTACCTGGTGCAGGAGGCCAGCTCGAACGACGCCATGATCAGCATGCTCGCGAGCTCGGCGGACATGATGCAGATCCTGTCCGACGACGTGAACATGCCCGCCATCTACAACGCCGTGGCCACCGCAGCGGCGCCGGAAGCGGCGACCACCGGCGAGGCGCTCACGCCCGGCACCGCGGACCGCGTGCTCGAGCTGCTCGACGCGCTCACCAGCGAGCCCCAGGGCCAGCCCAACCCCTACGACCCCTACAAGTTCCAGGACCGTATCCTCGCCAACCTGGTCACCCCGCTGGAGGGCAACCCCGAGAACCTGACCCCCATCGAGATTTTCCTCGACACCTTCGCCGAAGTGAACCGCATCGACGCGCGCGCCCCGCGCGAGGAGCCGCTCAGCCCCGACGACCTCGAGCGGGTGTTCGCGAGCATGCGGGACTTCCTGACCAGCAAGACCCGGGGCATGGAGCAGTTCTACGAGATCATGCGGCATCGGAACGGCGAGTAGAACCCTCCACTCGTACTCGTACTCGTACTCGTACTCGTACTCGGGAGACTCGTTCGCGCACACGCCTCGCCGGTCTTCCGTTCGGCCGCCACGGCCGGGGTCGGCCGCGCGCAGGCGGCGTAGCCGCCGAGCACGGGCGGGGGAGGGCATCCGCATGCAGCCTCGCTGGTCTCCAACGCGTCGTCGCCTCTTCGGCCACGGGCACGGGCACGGGGAGACTGAGCGCGCTGCGCCGAGCCCGCGGCGGAACCTGGGGGACAAGTCCTCTTGAATCTGCCTTAATACGCTCGCGTGGCATCGAGACGGCATTCAGCTACGGCGCGCGCGGTCCTCGCGTGCTCGCTCGCCTGCTCGAGCGCGCACGCGGCCGGGCTCTACTTCGGCGACCGCGGCGTGCGCCCGCTGGGGCGAGCGGGCGCGTTCGTAGCCGGGGCCGACGACGGCGGCGCCATCGCGTACAACCCCGCCGGGCTCGCCTTCGCCGGTCACGCCTATCTCGGCGACTTCGCCTGGATGAACTACACCAGCACGTACCAGCGCCGGCAGGTCGTGCGGCAAGTGGATCCGAACACGGGCGAGCCCACCGGGCAGACCTGGCAGCAGAGGTTCCCCCAAGTCGAGGGGCGCACGCCCATCCTGCCCATCCCGACGGCGGTCTACTCGAACCCGCTCGGGCAGAAGAGATGGAACTTCGCGCTGGGGCTCCACGCGCCCTACGCCGCCATCACCAGCTTCCCTGAGAAGGTGAACGGGCAGCCGGCCCCGCAGCGCTACTCGCTCATCACGCTCGACGGCTCGGCCCTCGCGGTGCTCGGTGTGTACGCTTCGTACCAGCCGCAGAAGGAGATCGCCCTGGGTGCGGGCGTCGAGGCGCTGGCTGGCTACTTCCAGACCAGCGTGTACTTCAGCGCGTGTGTTCCCGAGCGCTTCATCTGCGCTCCGGAGCAGCCCGAGTACGACGCCTACGGGCAGCTCCGCGTGGGGCCCATCGTCGCTCCCACCGGCATCGTCGGCGTCATCATCCGCCCGCAGGACGCCTTGAAGCTCGGCGCCTCGTTCCACCTGCCGGTCTGGATCAACTCGCCGGGCACGCAGCAAGTGCGGCTGCCGAGCGCGGCGGTGTTCGAGGGCGCCAGCGTCTCCGGCGACGAAGTGACCGTGAAGTTCAAGCTGCCGTGGGTCGCCCGCGCCGGCGTCGAGCTCACTCCGACGGAGAAGCTCCGCATCGAGCTCGGGGTCGCCTACGAGGCCTGGTCGATGCACGACGTGATCGAGGTCCGCTCCGCGGGCATCGCCCTGGAAAACGTCGCGGGCTTCCCGCCGGTCTACAAGATCCCGCCGCTCACCATCGACCGCGGCTTCCAGGACACCTACTCCGCGCGCGTCGGCGCCGAGTACAAGTTCCCCGTTTCGAGCTACGCGCTCGGTTTGCGTGGGGGCGTGATGTACGAGAAGAGCGCCATCCCCAAGGAGTACCTGTCCGCGTCGACCATCGACCTCGACAAGGTGACGTTCTCGCTGGGCGGCAGCCTGTACCTCGGCAAGTGGCGCTTCGACGGCGTGTTCGCGCGCGTCATCGGCACCAGCGTCGACGTGAGCACGGACGAGCAACGCGTGAAGCAGCTGAACCCGGTGCTCGCGAACCCGGCCAAGTACCCTCATTACGTGAACGCGGGCACGTACAGCGCGAGCGCCAACGTGCTCGGCGTCGGCCTGGTCTACCAGTTCGACTCGGCCGCGGAGCCGCCGACCAAGCCCGCGCTGAGACCCGCCGAGGAGGAAGAGGCCCCGCCCGAGCCGAGAGCGAAGCCCAAGGCCGCGGAGCCGCCGGCGCAGCGGGCCGAGCCGGCGCCGGAGAAGAACGACGAGGACTTCGAGAAGGCCTTCGAGGAAGAGCAGAAGAAGCAGCCCGAGAAGAAGCCAGGCAAGGGCGGCAAGAAGAAGTAGCAAGAGCACGCAGACGGAGGGCCGCCACCCACCGTGTGGCGGGGTGGAGCCCGCCGACGACGGCCCCGACGCCGGGATTTCCTGCGATGTCGCCCTGGCACGCGACGTGAAGAGGCGCCTCTCCGGAGGTTTGGAACATGGCCCTCAGAACCGTCATCGCAACGATCACTGCCCTCACTGCTTCCGCCGGCGCCGGTGGGGCGTATCTCGCCACACGCACCACCACGCCCGGCGCTGAGCCCACCAAGGTGATGGTGGAAACGAAGGAAGCTCCCGCGGACCAGAACGCCGTTCAGGTGGAGAGCGGCGGGAGCAAGCACCGCGTGGAGGTGCGGCGCGACAAGTCCGGTGACGGCAAGGCCGGCTCGAGCGAGGTGCACGTGGAGACCGGCGGCAAGAAGCACGACGTGTCGGTGCAGCGCGGCGAGAACGGCGACAAGGACGTGAAGACCGGCAACGTGCACGTCCAGCGCAAGAAAGGCACCCTGAACGTCAAGGTGGGTGACCTGGGCGTGGCGGTGGGCGAGTAGGGAGCCGGGCGCCAGCTTCGGCCGGCGTCACTTGCAGACGCCGGCCTGGCAGGTCTTGTTCCCCACGCAGACGACGCCGCAGTTGCCGCAGTTGTTCTTGTCCGTCGCGGTGTCGATGCACACGGTCCCCGTGCCGGGGCACAGCTTGGTGCCGGTCTTGCAGACGCACTGACCGGCCGAGCACATCCTGTCCGCGGCGCACGCGACGCCGCAGCCGCTGCAATTGGTGTTGGTCCCCAGGTTGGTGCACACACCGCTGCACTCCGCCTGGCTCGCGGCGCACTTGCAGGTCCCCGCATAGCACTGCTTACCCCCCGTGCACGCGACGCCGCAGCCACCACAGTTCGACTCGTCCGTCCAAGAGTCCACGCAAGTGGAGTTGCACACGATGTTGCCCGGTGAGCCGCCCGGCGCGCACGCGCACTTGCCGTTCTCGCACTGCATCCCGCTGCCGCAGGCCTTGCCGCAGCCGCCGCAGTGGGCGTCGTTCCAGAGCGTGCCCGTGCATTGGCCGGGCGTGCACTCGGCCTCGCCGGGTCCGCAGGCGCACTTGCCCGCGAGGCACGAGCCCGCGCAGCAGCCGAAGCCCTTCGGGCAGGGATCGCCCAGCATGCCGCAACAAGAGTCGCCATCGCACTTGCCGCTGCAGCAGTCCTTCGCGTTGCTCCAGGTGCAGACGGAGCCCGCGGAGAGGCAGTTCGAGCCGCCACCGCTGCCGCCGCCGCCGCTCGTGGCGCCGCTGCCGCCGGCGCCGCTCGACGCGCCCGTCCCGCCGCTGCCCGCGACGGCGCCGCTGCCGCCGCTGCCAGCCGCGGCGCCGACGCCCGCGCTCGCACCCATTCCGCCGCTGCCGCCGCTCGCGCTGCTGCCCCCGCTGCCCGAGCTCGCGCCGGTGCCGCCGCCCGTGCCTGCACCACCGCTTGCCGCAGCGTCGGCGTCCGTCGAGCTCGAACCGTCACCCGAGCAACCCGCGCTCCAGGCCAGCGCGAGCGCAACCAACGCCGTTCGTCTCGTCATCCCGCGCCGTCCCGTCGCTCGAGCATACCACCCGCCCGTGACACCCGCCCGCCCTCGTCAGGCGGGCTGCGCCGGCTGGGCCCGCTCCCGGCGATCGGCGACGAGCCGCATCAAGCGCCCACGCTCGCGCGCCATGTAGGCGAGCACGGCTCGGGCCAGGTCGAAGTGATCATCCATCCCCTCGAACAGGTCGTCTTGGCGGATCTCGAGCACGATGGCATCGCTCTCCGCCCGCAGCGTCGAGTCGTGCGTCTCCCGGGCGAAGACGCCCAGGCTTCCGACCACGCTCCCCGGCGAGAACCAGCCCGCGCCGTCGTCGTCACCGCGCCGCAGCGAGACCTCGCCGAGGGCCACGACCTCGAACCCGCCGCGCGGCTCACCTCGACGCCGCAGGATGTCCCCCTTGGGGACCCGGCTCGTGCGAGCCAAGCGCGCGAGCCCTGCCACCGCCTGAATGCCCGCGCGCGCGAAGAGCGGCGCCTCCGCCAAGACCAGCATGCGCTCGACCAGCCCTGGGGTGTGGATCAGATCGACGTGGCCGGCCTCGACGGGCGAGCGCGGGAAAGCAGCAGGCAGGCCGAGCTCGTCGAGCATGCGCGCGACCGAGCGCGCGTGCCCCATCACCGCGCCGCGCCCGAGCTCGGGGTGCCCCTCGAGCACGTCGAACCACTCCTCGACCGAGAAGGCGAGGGCATGCACGTCGCTGAGCGCGCGCGCCGTGCGCGCGTGGGGCTGATCCTGCATCGCGTCCTGAAACCCGATCCCGTCGCCGGCCACGAACCGCCAAGGGGCCTGACCTGGCGTCTCGAGGGCGACCTCGCCCGAAACGATGAAGTAGATGAGCAGGCTGGCCTCGCCCTCCCGGTAGATCAGCTGCCCTCGCTCGAACCAGGCATCGCTCATCAGCGCCGTCACGGCGTCGAGGTGCCGGCCCGAGAGGCGGCCGCTGAAGAGCGTGCGCACGAAGAGGTTCTTCTCGATTCGAGCCGCCGCTTCGTCAACCATCGCCGCCCTCCACGATCACCACCTGCTCCTCGCCCGCGAAGGGCTTCCAGCGGCGCTCGCTGAGCACGGCCTCCGCCTCGTCGTCCAGGTCCAGATTGGAGAGAGCGCGCACGTGGTAGGCGGCCAGCGTGGCCATCGCGTCGTCGGCGTCCCCCAGCATGCTGGCGAGCGCTTCGTCCAGCGTGCGCGGCCGCCCGGAGACCAGCGCTTCGCTTCGCTCCACGCGCTCACCGAGCGTCAGGTCGTCGACCACCCAGCGCAGGAGCTCCCTCACCTCGGCCTTCGCTCTCAGCGTCACGGCCTCGACGAATTCGAGGGCGTTGGCGCGAAGGCGCTTGTCGGGCGACTCGAGCGCGAAGTAGACGCTGCGCAGGTCCTCGCTCTGGTGCAAGAGCTGGAGGATGCGGAACGCGCGCTCCCGCGCCTGACGCATCTTGTCGGAGACCAGCCCCCGCAGCAGCCTGTCGCTCGCGCGCGCCCTCTCAGGGACTTCCGTCGTACGCTCGAACGCGAGGGCGAGCGCAGCGAGCTTGAGGTACTCGGTCAGGTTCCGGACCAGCTCGGGCGTGAGGCGCTCACGGTCCACGCGCACGCCGCGGTTACGGGCCAGGCGACCGAGCGCGCGCAGCACCCGGAAGCGGACGAGGCCCGGCAGCTCGGCGACGAGCGCCGTCGTCAGCAGGGACGCCGCCCGCTCGCTGCCGATCTCACCCAGCGCGCGCGGCAGCTCGCGCCGGATGCGCTCGGGGACGCTGGGATCCGTGAGCGCTTCACCGAGGGGGTCGAGCGCCTGCTCGCCGAAGCTCGAGAGCGCCAGCCGCGCCGCAGCCCGCTTGCGCGGGTCTTCCAAGAGGTCGATCAGGAGCGGAAGGCTCTCCGGCCTGGACAGCGCGGCGATGGCGGCGAGCGCGGCCTCCGCCACCTCCGGGGCGGGATCCCTCGCAAGCCGCTCGACCACGGGCAAGAACTTCGGGGCACGGGTGTCGGCGATGGCATCCGAGAGCGCACGGCGTGCGCTCTCGCAGTCCGCGCTCGTGCCCTCGAGCACGGTGGCGACCTCTCGATCCTGCATCGGGTCGGCGGAAGCGTCGCGCTCGAGCCGCGCCACGGCCAGCCAAGCGCGGAGCGCCCCCCTCGCCTCCGCGACCTCGGGCAACCGCCCGTGCCTCGCCAGCGCGCGGGCCGCAGCAGTGACCACGCGGTCGGACGAGCTCTGGAGCAGGCGCGTGGCGAGCGGCACCCAGTCCTCACGCCGGGGGTCGGGCAAGACCTCGAGGGCGCGAAGCAGCACCTCCTCGCGATCGTGATACAGGATCAACGCGGGAACGAGCCGCGCGCGGCCCGCGTCCGCGAGCAGGTTCATGGCCGCGACCGCACGAGCGGGATCCGGGCTCGAGAGCGCTTCGATCACCGTCTCTGCTGCGCCGAGGTCGAGCTCGTCGAGGGAAGGCCCGGAGTACGCCGCCCCGCGACCGAGCGCTTGGCGGAACAGGTCCAGGTAGGGCCTGCGCAGGCTCACTGCCGCGGCGACCCAGGCGAGCGAGCAGACCGCGACCAGACCGAGCAGAACCTCGGTCCGTGCGAGCCCGGAGAGGGAGAGCAAGAGCAGGCCGGCCGCGCCGCTGGCCTGCGCGACGCGCCCGAGCACGGAGTCGATCAGCGGCTTCGCGCGGTCGCGCAGCTCGCCGTCGAGCGGCAGGTACAGGAGCTCGGTCCCAACGCGGTGAAGGGAGTGCCGCAGCGCCCCGTCGGCTCCCTTGGCGCAGAGCAGGAGCGCGAAGCTCCCCCCGAGTGCCAGCGCTGCACCGACCCCACCCAAGAGGGCGAGGGGCAACACCGTCAATGCGACAGCGACGCCGAAGCGCCGTACGATGCGCCCCGCAACGGCGAGCTGCACCACCAGCGCCGCCGTGTTCAGCAGCCCGTAGTAGCGTGCGAAGAACGGGCCGAGCTCGTGCTTGGGGAGCGTCGCGGCGGCCGCGCTCTTGAACGCGTAGTCGAGCGTGAGGAGCGCCAGCGCGGCGCTCGCGCCGAGCACGGCGAGGCGCATCACGTAGCGGTCACGCAGCAGCAGCCCGAGGCCAGCGCCGGGCGGCGCCTTGGGTGCGCGGGCCGGCGTCGAGGCGTGCTCCGGCTCGGTGCCGGACGCCGCGAGGAAGGCCGTCGCGAGGGCGAGGATCGCAGCGGCGAGCAGCAGGCTGCCGAAAGGCAGGAGCCAAAGCAGCACCACGGCCAGGCCCGACCCGGCCACCGCGCCGAGCACCCCGCCGGCGGAGAGCGTCGGGAAGAAGCGCTTGCTCTGTGCGGTCGTGAACATGTCGCCGGCGAGGAGCCAGAACTGCACCACGCTGATGGACCCGACCAGGGCGCTCCAGACGTAGAGCCCGAAGGCGACCGCCGGCGTGACGGGGCGGAAGTGGAACCAGATGGTCCCGATCGCGAAGACGGTCGTGGTCACGACCAGCGCGTTCCTGCGCCCGAAGCGGCGAATGAAGCGCGCGTTCAGGTCGGTCAGCGCGAAACCGACCAGCGCCACGACCAAGTAGACCAGCGGCAGCTTGCTCGGCTCGAGCTGCTCCAGGAACAAAGCATCCCTGGCGGTCTCGAGCAGGGCGTGGGCCGCGACCAGCCCGAACAGCGTCAGGAACGCCGAGAGCAGCGGACCGCGCTCGCCCGCGCGAACGTCCACGAACGAGAATTGGGTCGCTCGGCTCGGCTCGGGCGCTGCCACGGGGGTCCTGCCCCCTTCCGCTGGAAGGCGGGCGCGCTAGGATTAGTACACCGTCGAAAAAATGGTATCGAGCACGGCTTCCAACCTGAGCGCGAGCTGTCGGGCGCGAGGGCTCCGGTTCGGCGTGGTCACGCTCACCGGCGGCTTGGTGCTGGCGGTGCTGCTGGCCAAGCTGGGCGTCCCCTGGGCTTGGCGCTTGCTGCTCGTCGTCCCCTTCTACCTGGCTGCCAACGGCTTCTTGCAGGGCCTCTACGGCACCTGAAGCTACAAGGCCTCGCGCGGACTGCGCGAGACGGATTCGGGGCTCGAGCCCATCCTGTCGCCGGGTGAGAAGCGTGAGGTCGCGAGGAGCGGACGGCTCACCACGCTGACGGCGGTCGGCCTCGCGCTCGTCACGACCCTCCTGTTCGCGACGACCTGATCGATCCAACGGACACGCGCTGGCCCGTGTCGGGCTGCGCGAACGGTGTACCCACACCGACGCTGAGACCGCCTTGGAGCAGCGTGATGTCCTCGCGACCCCACATCCAGCGGCGCTGAGCCTCGGACGTCGCGAGCACGAAGACCCGGCCGAAGTCCAGACCGAGGCGGACCTCGCCGCGCGGAGAGAGGATGCCGGCGCCGGTGTCCTCGTCCAGGCGATCGAGGGTGAAGGCGTTGAGGCCAGCGCCGAGCGTCGCCACGAAGGGCGCTCTGCGGTAGCCGGCGAAGATCACGACGGGGATGGCGAAGCCCCCTGCGCCGGAGCCGAGCCAACCCTCGTAGGCGTCCCAGAGCCCCCACACCCAGCGCGAATCCGTAGCGTCTCGCGTGACCGCGACCTCGGCGCCGAGGCGCAGGTACCCGCCCGTCGATTGCTTCGGTACGAAGGCGACCCCGCCGTCCAGCTTGAACGTGAGCCGGGTCCATGAGTCCGTGCTGGACGGTCGCGGGCGCGCGGGAGGGGCGGCGACCGTGGTCGGTCCGCTCGCCATCTGCGTGGGCTCGGCGGCGAGGCCCAGGCTCGTCGCTAGGACGATGGCGCAGACCACGAGCCCGACGGGGCGCCTCTGCTTCACTTCCCGAGTCGTTCCTTTCGGACCATCGAGCGGGTCCCCACGATGGCGGCAACGGCCGAGCGCAGCTCGGCTTACACTCGCGCGCGCCTGCGCTCGCGCGCGAGGTCGATTCGCCCTCGCGTACCCGAGAGCACGGTCGCCGCATGGCAAAGACGACCGGGCCGGCGAAGAAGCGGCGCGCCCCCTCGGAACGATCCTGACCTAGAAATGACAGTCGGTGAGCGCGCCCGGGCGTAGGTTCACCCTGCCGTGACGCAGGATCTCTCTGCCTTCCCGCCCGACGCTGCCGATGCGCCCGCGATCACCCTGGACGCTGTCGAGCCCCCGAGCGCCGCCGCCCGTCGACCCACGAACATCGCGCGAACGTGCTTCCACATCGGCTCCGGAGCGCTCGCGCTGACGCTGCTCCGGGTGCTGCCGTCTCGCGAGTGGCTCGTCGCTGCGGCCGCTGCCTTCGCACTGTTCGCGTGGACCTGCGAGACGACTCGCCGCCGGAGCCCGGCCGTGAACGAGCGCCTGATGCGCTTCTTCGGCCCGGTCGCGCACCCGCACGAGTGGCACCGGGTCAACTCCGCGACCTGGTACGCGACGGCGCTGCTCCTGATGTCGTTCGTCGTCCCGCTCGAAGCCGCAGAAATCGGCGTCGTCGTGCTGGCTCTGGCCGACCCCGCCGCGGGCATCGTGGGGCGTCGCTTCGGCCGCCGGCGGCTCGCCTCGGGCCGCTCCCTCGAGGGGGCGCTCGCCTTCGCGAGCATCGGGTTCCTCGCGGCCTTCGGCTGGATGACCGCGGTGGGCAGCTACGGAGCGGCGCGCCTCTGGGTCGCGGCGGTCGCCGGCGTCTTCGGCGCGGCGACCGAGTTGCTCGTCTCGCGGGTGGACGACAACCTGGCGATCCCTCTCGGCACCTCGCTCGCTGTCGCCGTCGCCGCCCTCGCGTTTTGATCGTGCGTGGGCTGGGCAGGTGCGCGCCGCGGGCCCGCGTGAGGCAGCTCAGGGCGCGACCTGCGCCAAGCGGGCGGAGCCGGCGCGCGGCTTCGAGCCCAGGTTCTTGGCGAGCCACTCCGCTTCGCCGTGCTCGACCTCCGCCTGTTGCTCGGCGAGCTTCTCGTAGCAGTACGGCAGCATGGACTGGAAGTGCACGTAGAGCACCGCCAGGGTCGCCAGCGCCTCCAGGCCGGCGCGGTTCCTGGTCATCACCTTGGTGAACGCCCGCCAGAACGGGCCGCGTGTGGCCGGCGACTTCGTCATCTCGACGCACAGCCGCGCGAACGTGCGCAGGTTGCGCGCAAAGATGTAGCCGCCAGGCATCAAGGTCGGGATGGTGTTCAGGCGCACGGCGACGTCGGCGCAGCGCTGGAAGTACCGCTCCGGGTCGTACGAGTGGTGCATCACACGCACCAGATCGCGCAGCACGTCCTTGGCCGGTCGCTCCGGCTTGAACTGGATGCCTGCCGAAATCTGGTCGCGCGCACCCTCGGGCAGGTCGTGCCGCGCGGCTGGGAAGAGGCGCCCCTCGCGATCCAGGCGCTTGGAGAGCTGTGTGCCGGGGAGCGGATAGACCACCCCCGCCATGACCCACGGTACGCACGCTTCGTCGATGCACTTCACGACCTGGTCGGCGATGTCGGCGGCCTCGCCGTCCATGCCCAGGAGGAAGCCGGAGTGGATCGTGCAGCCGGCCTGGGTGTAGATGGCGTTCGCCGCCTCGGCGATCGAAAACCCGGTGTTCTGCGGCTTCTGGGCGTTCTTGAGCGCGTCCTGGTCCGGCGTCTCGATGCCCACGAGCAAGTACTTGAAGCGCGCCTTGCGGAACAGCTCGAGCAGCTCCGGATCCTTCGCGATGTTGAGCGTGACGGAGGTCGAGAGCTGGAACGGGTGCCCGTGCTCTTCGAGCCAGGCGATGACGCCGCGCAGGAACGGCTTCACGTCCTTCATGTGGCCGATCAGGTTGTCGTCGAAGAAGTCGAGCTGACCGCGGTAGCCCAGGCTGTAGAGCAGGTCGAGCTCCTTCAGGATCTGCTCCAGGCTCTTGGTGCGGTACTTGTTCTTGAACAGGTCGATGACGTTGCAGAACTCGCAGTGGTAGGGGCAGCCGCGCGAGTACTGCACGCCGACGTACAGGTAGTCGCGGTGGTTGATCAGGTCGAAGCGCGGCACGGGGCTCTCGGAGAGCTCCGGCAATCGGTCGGACTGGTAGACCTCCCGAGCTGCGCCGCTCAAAAAGTCCGCGAGCCACATCGGGACGGTCACCTCGCCTTCACCAAGGCACAGGCTGCTCGCGCCGGCTTCACGGTAGTAGTGGGGGGTCATGGTCGGGTCGGGGCCGCCCACGACCACGGGCAAGCCGCGCCCGCGAGCGAGGCGGACGACCTCCAGGGCGCGCTTTCGGTGGACGATCTTGCTGCCCACCAGCACCACGTCGGCCCAAGCCAAGTCCGCCTCGTCGAGCGCTTTCACGTTCTCGTCGACCAGGCGTACGTCCCAGTCCGCGGGCAGAAGCGCGGCGACGGTCAAGAGCCCCAAGGGCGGGGTCATGTACTTCACGCCAGCGAGCTCGCAGACCTTCTCGAAATTCCAGAACGAGAAGCTGTCGAACTTCGGCCAAACCAGCAGCGCTTTCATCCCGATCTCCTTCTTCGCCGGCGCGAGAAAACGGGGCAGGCTAGTCGGCTGGCGCGCGCAGCATCTTGACGGGGATCAACTCGAGCAAGCGGCGAGCGAGCTGTGAGCCCCGGGCGGGCTCGGGAGCACGTGCGCCCCCAGCCGGAAGGGGCAACAGCCCACTCTCACCTCGACTCGTAGACCTCGAGCCCCGGCAGCGCGATGGCGGTCAAGAATCCCCCCTCCTTACCGCAACCCGTGTCGATGGCGACGACGTCGCCTCGGTACCAGAGGTCGCTGGGGTCGTTCGGCGTGTAGGTCGAGAGCTCGACCGGCAGATCCTCGGTCGCGGTGTGCCCGCAGATCACCCGCTTGCCCTTGTAGTCGCGGAAGAACTCCGCGCTGCGGAGCCAGAGCAGCACGATCTTGTCCTCGACCTCGCTCGGGTGGAGGAAACGCCCAGCCTTCTGCGGCAGTCCGGCGTGCACGTAGATGGCGTGCTCGTCCTCGTAGAAGTGGAGCAGCCCGGCCATCCACTTCGCGACTTCCTCCGGAAAGAAAGAGCCGGAGAAGAGCGCTTCGAGGTCCTCCCTCTCGGGCTGCGTCTCGGGCAGCGGGCGGCCGCGGAACGAGCGCACGCAGGCCCAACAACCGTTGGGCTCGGGCAGCACGAACTCCGGCCAGCCGCCGTTCATGGCGCGCAGCCAACCGTCCTCGTGGTTGCCGCGCAGGAACACGAGCTTCGCGGGTGTGTGCTGGTCGAGCCCCATCAAGTGCTCGACCACCCCGCGGGAGTCGGGCCCGCGGTCCAGGTAGTCGCCGAGGAACACCAGCGTGTCGCCGGCGTCGAGCGGCGGTAGGCGCCCGAGCAGAGCAGTGAGGTGCGCGAGCTCGCCGTGCACGTCCCCGACCACGAAGCTGCGCCCCGCCATCGCGTCAGCCCCCGGCGGCGGGCTCGGGCTCACCGGGCGGGGCCTCGGCAGCGGGGTCCGTGCCGGCGGGAGCGGAGGGAGCTTCGGGCTCGGGCAGCGGCGCGGCCGGAGTGGCCTTGGCGCTCGCGCTACCGATGGGGACGTACACCACGAGCCTGTCGCCGACCTCGAGCTTCTTGCTGCGAGAGCGGCGGTTGATGCGCTCCATCCAACCGACGCTCATGCCGTAGCGCCGCCCGAGGCTCGCCAGCGTGTCGCCGGCCCTGGCCTCGACGGTGATGCGCTTCTTGCCGTTCTGCCCCTCGAAGTGGTCGAAGAACTCGGGAGTGCCGGCGACGAGCACACGCACGTCGCGCTCCGCCAGGGCGCGTACCCCCGAGAGGTCCTTCCCGGGCTTCACCCACAGCGTCAGCGCCATGCCCGACACCAGGCGGGCGTTGGGGTCGAGGGCGTTCCAAGCGAGCACCTCGCTCTCCGCGACGCCGAAGGCCTTCGCGACGCGATCGAGCGTGTCGCCGGTCTGGACACGGTAGAACCAGCGCGCGCGGTCGGAGTAGCGGAACTCGCGCGGCGAGACCACGACCACGTCGTCGCCCGACCCGGGCGTCTCACGCGCCGCCACGCCGCGCTTCGGTAGCAGGAGCACGGTGCCCGCGCTCAGTGACTCGTCCTCGCGCAGCCGGTTCACCTGCGCGAGCGCACCCCTGTCGGCGCCGCGCGCGCCTGCGATGCCGCCGGGAGTATCGCCGAGCCGGACCACGTAGGGCTCGAGCTCGGGATCGGTGTCGGCGAGCTTGGCGAGGGCCGCCGTCACCTGCTGCGCCTTGCCCGCAGGGACTCGCACGCGGAGTGTCGCAGCGCCCTTGGCCTTCGCAGGGGGCACGCGGCCGAGCAGGATCTGCGGGTTCAGTGCCTCCAGCGTGGCCACGGGCACCTCGGCCGCTGCCGCGATGCGCTCGAGGGGAAGACCCGCCTGCGCCATCACGCCGTCGAAGCTCTCGGGCGGATCCGCCGAGACGTCGGCCAGGCCGAACGCCTTCTTGTTCGTCATCACCAACGCCACCGCGAAGATCTTCGGGACGTAGAGCGTCGTCTCCCAGGGGATGCCGGCCTCGTAGCGGCAGAGCTCCCAGTAGTCGTTGGTGTTGAACTTGCGAATGGCCTTCGACAGCCCGCCGTAGCCCATGTTGTAGGCCGCCATCGCGAGCTCCCAGCTGCCGAAGCGCCGGTACAGGTCACCCAGGTAGAGCACCGCGGCCTCCGTCGCTCGCTTCGGGTCGTAGCGCTCGTCCACCCAGCGATCGACGTTCAGCCCGTACAGGCGCCCTGCCTCCGGCATGAACTGCCAGAGCCCCGCGGCGCCCGCCGGCGACACGATGGTCGGGTTGTGCCCGCTCTCGATCAAGCTGAGCCAGACCAGATCGCCTGGCAGCCCGGCGCGGGTGAGCTCGGCCTTGAGCGCTGCGACGTAGCGACCGCTCTTCTTCGCCCACACGCGCGCGATGGCCTTGCCCTTGGGGTTGTCGCGGTAGAACTTCAGGTAGCGGATCACGCGCGACTCGAGGCGCACCGGTAGGTCCGGCAGCGTGAGCGAGCGAATCCACTCCGCGTCGCTCTGGTCCTCGTCGGAGTCGTCGAGCCCGGGATCGCTGGCGACCGCCGGCGGCACGCCGGAAGCGTGGACCTTCGCGCCGGGGCTGGCGGCGGGCTTCGGCAGGTCCCAGCTGAAGCCTGGGGTCGAGCCGGGGAGTGGCTTCGGGAACAGCACGCGGTCGGCGTCGCGCAGCGCTTCGAGCTCGGGGTCCTTCTTGTCGCTCGCGCCCCCTTCGCTGCCCGAGATGCG
>Ga0233425_10007187_pt1 | contig 15837 bp, 10 predicted proteins | sample Watercolumn_Towu_2_FD_181712 | JGI IMG/M metagenome (GOLD analysis project Ga0233425, IMG submission 181712) | Freshwater microbial communities from Lake Towuti, South Sulawesi, Indonesia - Watercolumn_Towuti2014_140_MG | ecosystem: Environmental > Aquatic > Freshwater > Lake | place...
CGTGGTCGTCGCGTAGAGGCCCTTGGGGCCGAACTTCACATCGAGCACGGCCCAATCGACCGCCACGTGAGTGCCCACCGCCACGTTCAGCGCGCCGTCCTGTAGCCAGGCCAGCCGTTTCGAGAGGTCGTAGGTCCGAGCCGTGGCCGCACTTGTCGGGGCGGTCCATCCCAAGTCGGCCCAGGCATACCCGCCGTTGGTCGTCTCGAAATAAACGCGGTCGGCGCTCGCGTCGCCCGTGGCCAGCAGGGCCATGGTCAGCCGCGCGTCGACGACCTGCTGTCCGTCGGGCACGGTGAACTGGAACGTCATGGGGACGACCTGTGTGGCCGACGCGGCATCGAATCCGGCCAGCGGGCCGCCGAGCGCGGCGGCGACCTGCGTTTGCCATACCGCATCGACGTACACCGCGTCGGCCGCTCCGCCGGCGGCATAGCCGTCGATGTCGCCGAGCCAGACGCGTCGGTCGTCGGCCAGTCGCCAGCCGCTCAGCGCCGCGACCTGCGGCAGCACGGTCGGCGGCGTTTGCCCGGGCTGCAGCGGCACGAACCACACGGCCAGTTGCCGGCTGGTGACGGCGGGCAGGTGGATCGCCAGCTTCTGGTAACCCGCGTTGGCGTTCTGCCCCGTCGGATTGGGCGACGTGGGCAGCGGAGTGGGCGTGGTGAGCGTCAAGGCAGCGCCGGGCGAGAGAATCTTCACCCACAGCCGATCCTGTCCCGAGGTCAACAGGGCCGACGTCCCATCGGCGCTGATCTGTACCTGGCTTGGTGTGAGCTTCACGTGGGCGAACCACCAGACGTCGGCAGCCGTCGCGGCCTCGATCTCATCCTGCAGCAGCACGCTGCCGTCGTGGCGGTCGAGCTGGATGCCGCGCCACACGCGGGTCGTGCCCGTATAGGCCGCCGTCAGGTCGGCCACGCTCAGCGCGACGTCGGCCGTCGACTGCTGACGGACGATCGTGGGCAGCGAACCGGTCTTCTGGTCGGCCGCCGAAGTCGGATTGATGACCAGCGTGTTGTGGCCTTCCGCGCGGAGGCGATAGTACGTCCAGCGGCTCGAACCGAAGTAGCCGGGCAGCGCGTAGTCGTCGCCGCCGAGGTCGTAGATCCAGCGCTGTCCCAGCGCGTCGAGCACGAAGGAGCCGGCATCGAGGTGACCGTGGCTGTCGCCCACCTTGCCGGCCTTGAAGCCCACGAAGGTCGCGTCCGGGTCGTTCCAGTCGCTGCGCAGCGTCACGACGTCCTGTGTGGCGTAGGCCGCCGTGTCGCCGCGATAGTGGGCGTCGCTCCGCACGTCCCCGGCGCCGGGCGCCGCGCCGCGCGTGTCGTACCACAGCAGGTCCAACGGCGAGCCGCTACTGTTGGTCCGCTCGTGCCAGGCCAGAACCGGATCGTTGAAACGCCGCGCATACCAGAACAACTGCGGCCCGCGCATGTTGCCCGCGCCGGCGTCGGCGAAGTTGTAGCTCAGTTTCGTGGGGCTGGTGTCGAGCAGGGCGAAACGGCCCGTCTCGGCCACGCCGGGAATGCGGCCGAGGCCGAAATCGCTGCCCAAGGCGGTCTCGAGTCCGGCAAGCATCCGCGTCTGGTAGCTCGTGGTGTAGTCCCAATAGCCCGGGCCTTCGTACCAGCCACCCTGGTCGGCGGTGAAGTGCCGCGAGAGGGCTGCGACCGAAGGAATCGCCTTGGCGAGGATTTCCTCGACCAGCGCCGGCTGTTCTTCGGCGATGGCCAAGGCGCCGAGGATCATGCCGCCGTTGCAGACGAAATTCCAGTTGTTCGACGAACTGGCGACCCAGCTCGAATTGTTGCGATACAGCGGCAGGGCCTGGTTCAGTCCCTTCTCCACGAGGGCCGTGGCAATTGTGGCCCGCCGCTCCAGCGTCCAATAACTGTAGAGCCAATCGTAGCCGATGGCAAAGGCGTGGGTCATTTCGGCCGTGTCGAGGAAGTGGGCCGGATGCCAGTCGGGAAAGGCGGCGGCCGCGCTCAGTTCGTCCCACGCGCGCTCGGCATACCGCGCATCGCCGGTGAGGCGATAGACCATTGCCAGCTTGTAGGCGTGGTCGACCACCGAGCGGCTGACGCTGAGGATCGTGCCGCGGTTGTCGGGCGCGTATTGCGGCAAGGCCTGCGTGAGGATCGAGTCGGCGCTGGTCTTGATCGCGTCGTACCAGGTCTTGACTTGCCCCGAGACGGCAATCTGCCCGGCCAGCCACTGCCAGCGTTCGGGGGTGGACAGCAGCCGCGGCCGGCCCGCGGCCAGCGTGGCCAAGATGCTGCCCTGGGCGGGCAAAGCCGCATCGACGCCGTAAGGCACGAGCACGTCGCCCGGAATGACGGCCCACTGGCTGCTGCCGGGCGTTTGCCAGGCAACCGAAAAATGGTCGCTTCCGCTGTCTTCTTTGTGCAACGCCTCAATGTAGTACTTCTGCCCCGCAGTCAGTTCGACCGACGCGGACATCTGCGTGGGGAAACGCGTGAACTCGCGGAAGCCGGTGGCCGAGGCCGAGGAGGCAATCAACGTCTCGTGCGTCGGGTCGGCGTCGGGACTGAGATACAGTTCGGTCTGGTCGTCGCCGGAGATGGCGAAGCGATAGACGCCGCTTTCCGACGGCACGAGGTAGCCGCGGATGCGCTGCCCATAGGCGTCGCCCCAGTCGGCGGCGACCGACTCGAACTGCGTCAGGTAGCCGCGGGCCGAAGGGTCGTTGGGGTAATTCGCACTCCCGGTGAGGGCGGCAACGCTCGCGCCCGCGATGCCGGTCCAAATCTCTTGTTGGATCGAGCCGCGATCGTCCGGCGCGGTGCTCGGATCGAGCCGCGACGCGGGAATGATCTCCTTGGGTTGGCTCGGGCTGGCCCATGCGAGTTGCACGCTGGCGTTGCCCGTGTTCTCGTAGTATTCCAACTTGAGGTCGTACCACTGCCCCGCCGCCAGCGCGATCTGGCCGCTGAGTTCGACGGCCGAGGTGTTCGTCCAGTTGCTGGCGACCAACTGCCCGTCGACCCACAGGCGGAAGCCGTCGTCGGCACGGACGTAGAAGGTGTAGTTCTCGGAGAACTGCGGCTGCACGCGGCCCGTCCACCGCACCGAGAACGTGTCGGGCTGAATCGAGGCATCGGGGCTGCCGGCCGCCCAGTCGAAGCGTACTTCGGCATCGACCCGGCCGAGCTGCAGCGTACCCAGCGTCGCCGTGTCGAAGTACTGGGCATTCAGCCCACCGGCCAGCAGGCTGCGCCCTTCCAGCGGCTCGAACTGCAACCGTCTGTGCAAGTGAGTCGCCATGCGAGTCACCGTGAAAACCGGAGGCCGACGTCGTGACGGGTGCCGCCGAGCGAGGATGCGCATCCCAGCGCGCTTGGGAAATCCTTGTCGCGGCTACGGTGAAACACCAGGAAAAGCCAGGCTTGATATCCGTCTCCCTCCGCGGCCCTCAAGCCTCAGTCAGTCTAAGGCATTGCCGCAGCGATGTCAAGCTTCCGGCCTATCGAATGGTCGACTCCGGGGTGAATTGACAGCCTCCGGTCATCGTGCGAGAATGATGCGCTTTTCCTGTTGCATCGAAGCCGTTGTCGTATTTTCGTTTCGCCACGGAGCCGTCGCATGAGCCAGTCCTCGCAAACGCCCGCATCGTCGCCGCAGCAACCGCCGGCCTGGCGTGGTTGGGCGCTGTTCGTCGTGGCCCTCGTGGGCACGTTCCTGTTGGGCATGTTGGGGGCCTCGATCCTCGCGCGCCGCGAGGAGGCCAAGAAGCAGATCCCGCGCGAGCCAATCGCCGCGGTGGAGATGGACGCCGCCAAGTGGGGCGTCTCCTTCCCCAACGAGTTCGACACCTACATGCAAGGCAAGACCGACCCGCAACAGCCCGAAAACGGCGGCTCGGCAACGGTCGATTACCTGAAGGAATCGCCGGCCAACGTGGTGCTCTTCGCCGGCTATCCGTTCGCGAAGGACTACCTGAAGGCCCGCGGCCACGCGTGGACGGTCAAGGACGCGTCGAAGACCGGGCGACTGACGCCCGCCACGCCCGCCACCTGTTGGACCTGCAAGAGCCCCGAGGTGCCCAAGACGATGTTGGCGTTGGGCGACCAGGACGAGAGCAAGCCGCTCTGGCAGCGGATGAATCCGGCCGCGTTCTACCGCATGAAGTTCAGCGACTTCAAGGAGGGCGAGAAGAAGTTCACGCATCCGATCGGCTGCTTCGACTGCCACGATCCCGAGAACATGAACCTCCGCATCACGCGCCCGGCGCTGGCCGAGGCCCTCGTGAAGCGCGGCCGCGATCTGGACAACATTCCGCACCACGAAATGCGGACGCTGGTCTGCGCCCAGTGTCACGTCGAGTATTACTTCAAGAACCAGACGGCCGAGAAGAAGGAAAACTACCTGACGTTCCCCTGGGAGCAAGGCACGTCGCCGGAGAAGATGGAGGAGTATTACGACTCCATCCCGCTCTACGCCGGTGCGGCCGAGAAGTTCTACGACTGGAAGCACGCCGTCAGCAAGGCGCCGATGATCAAGATGCAGCACCCCGACTACGAAGTCTACCTGGCCGGGGTTCACGCCTACCGCAACGTGTCGTGCGCCGACTGCCACATGCCCTATCGGACCGCGGGCGGGGTGAAGTTCACGAACCACCACATCCAGAGCCCGCTCAGGGACATCGCCAACTCCTGCGGCGTGTGCCACCGCTGGAGCGAGGCCGACATCCGCACGCGCGTCGAGGGAATCCAGGACAAGGTCCGCGAAGCCCGCCGGGAGGCCGAGAAGGTGCTGACTCTGGCGCACTTCGACATCGCCGCCGCCATGCAGGCCGGCGCCAGCGACGACGAACTGGCCGGCCCGCGGAAACTGATCCGCGGCGCACAACTCCGCTGGGACTACGTGGCCGCCAACAACGGCCTGGGCTTCCACGCGCCGCAGGAATGCATGCGCGTGCTGGCCGCGGCCGGCGTCCGCGCGGGCGAGTGCCGCGTCGAGTGTGCCCGCATCCTCGCCGCGAAAGGCTACTCCGGCCCCGTCGCCTATCCCGACTTCAGCAGCAAAGAGAAGGCCCAGGCGCTGATCGCCCAGTTCGCCGAGGGCAAGGAACCGCCGAAGCTGTTGCCGAAGAAGTCGTAAGGCGAGCCGGGGGCGTCAGCCCCCGGATGACCGTACGATGCGGCGAACCATCCGAGGGCTTACGCCCCCGGCTCGCCAGTGCTCATGCGCCCGACAGATCGACGACCGCCTTGATGACGCCGTCGCGGTAGCCGGCGACCAGTTCGAAGGCGTCGCGGATGCGGTCCAACGGGAATTGGTGCGTAAGCAGCGGCGCGGCGTCGATCCGGCCGGAGTGCAACAATTCGACGGCCGGGGCCACGCAGCCGTTCTGCCGCCGCACGCTGCGGAAGGTCAACTCCTTGGTCCGCATGAGGTGCGCGTCGAATTGCACCTCGACCGTCGGCGGGATGCCGACCAGCATCAGCGTGCCGCCCGGCTTGAGAAGCTGCTGCGCCTGGTCGATGCACGCCGGATCGCCCGAGCACTCGAACACCACGTCGAGGCCCAGCGGCTCTTGCTCGTGGATCGCCGTTGTTGCGTCGGCAAGAACGGTTGCGCTCCCCGACCAATCCGCGCCGCACGCGCGCGCGACCGCCAGCCGCTCGTCGAGCAGGTCGGTCATGTAGACCTTGCACGCGACTGCGGCCTTGGCACAAAGCAGCACGCTCAGGCCGATCGGGCCGCAGCCGAGAATGCCGATCGACTGAACGGACGCCGGGGACTGGTCCATTTTTCGGCCAAAGGACGTGGATGTGCTTTCCGACGTCGACCGAAAACATGGACCTGTCCCCTTTGCGTTATCCAATGGTGAGACGCGGACTGCATACAGCCCGATTGACAGCGGCTCGACGAGCACGGCTACATCGAGCGACATGTCGTCGGGAATCGGCACGCAATTCTCGGCTGGCAGGACGTGATATTCGGCCACCGCGCCCGGGGCCTGGCCGGGACTGCCGAGGAACTGGATGTTGCGGCAAGTGTTCTCGCGGCCCGCGCGGCACTGGTCGCACTGCCCGCAGACGATGGCCGGGTCGATGGCTACGCGCGTGCCGGGGCGCAGATTGTGGGGCAGGTTGCCAACCTGCCGCGGCGCAGACAGGCTGGAAGCCTGCTCTACAGAGGACGCAGGCCGGCTGGAAACCTGTTCCACGGAAGACAGGCTGGAAGCCTGTCCTACGTCGACCACCGTGCCCGCGCATTCGTGCCCGAGCGTGGCCGGGTATGCGACGGTCTGGTTGCCGATCCGGCCGTGGACGTAGTAATGCACGTCCGAGCCGCACACGCCCACCCGGTCGATCCGTAGGAGCACCTCGCCCGGCCGCCCGATCGCCGGCATGGGCGCCTCGCCGATTTCCAAGCTCCGTAAGCCCGTGAAGTAGGCGGTTTTCATCGTATGCCTCATGCAGATGGTCACTCTCGCATTTCCCTCTCAACCTCTTCACTCCCCTTCGTCGCCATCGGGTTCATTCCTCAAGCATTCACCCGAAAAGTCATCGGCCCCGTCGCCGCCGAACCATACCTCCAGCCCCTTCGACAACTTCACGAATGCCCTCGCCTCCGTTTCCGAAATCTCGCAGCCGCGGACCCCCAGAGTTTGCAGTTGGCGAAGACCCCGCAACGGATCCAAAGACGCAGCATTGAGGCTCGTGCCATTGACCTGCAAATGTTGCAGATTCGGCAATGTGCCGAGGGTTTGCACGGCCTTGCCGGTAATCCGCGTCCGAGAAAGGTCAAGGTAGTTGATTGCTGGGAACGCCGTCAGGAGGAGCACGCCCTCATCGCCCACGACTGTATCGCTAAGGTCGAGGCTCCTCAGGAGTGTGAGTGCTGTCTCAGACGCTGCGCCGTCAGGCGTCGACCTCGCACCTGCCGTTCTTGCCTTGGCCAACACAGCAATTCCCTTGTCGGTAGTTCGAGTCCTTCCGAGTTCAAGTACCTCGAGATGAGTCATTCTTGCAAGGGATTCGGTGGCACGGTCGTCGAGATTAGTATCACTTAGGGATAACTGACGCAGCCCGGGAATTCCTGCCAGATGGGGAATACCTTCTGTCGTTACTTTCGCCCCTGACAAATCCAGGCGTTCGAGATTCGGGAGCTTCGTAAGGTGCATCAGTCCTTCATCTGTGATGGATGCGCCAATTGCCTGTAGCGATTTCAGTGAGGTCACCTGTGCGATATGAGTAAGACCGCGGTCGTCCAGGCTCTCGCCCCGAAAGAAGAGCATTTCCAGACAAGGAAGCTGCGGCAAATCGGCCAGTACATCGCTGTTGCGAATGCCATCACAGAAAACGACACGCACGACGACTTTCTCGTTTCTTCTCCAGCCGTAATCGACTGTGCCACCTGCGTTCTCGATTCTGGCCAGCGCCCTGCGATACCGGACTTCGGGACGACTTAGCACAACTATCCCAACACAGACCGGCAACAAGAAGACCAGCGCGGCCGCACTGACTCGCACTACAAGACGCCACCGCCGCGGCTCGACATTCGCGCCGGTCTGACCTTCCGAAGTTGCCGAGACTACAGTTCCCATCGCGTGTCCCGCAGTCCTAAGAAGCATTGCGAAGCCGGACTTCACCTAACAACCGATTATAGCGGACCCCCGCGCCGGTTGACACCTGCGGCCCGGCGGTCTAGTCTGAATGGCACGTATGCGGGGAACAAGGGTTCCTTCTCGGGAGAAGCGGCGATGAACGGGAAACGGCTTGCGGTCGTGGCGTTGTTGGGGGCGTTGATTGCCGGTGGGCTCTGGGCACAAGCGGCCGTTGCGGCGGAGGTCGTCGCCGTCGGCCCGGGCGGATACCGGACGACGAAGCCGGGGCCGTGCAAGCCGCTGCCGGCGAAGATCTATAAGACGGAGAACTGCAAGGCCGGCGTGCCGACGAACCAGTGGTTCAGCTCGCTTCTGTATCAGCAATACTCGCAGCCGCTCTACGCCCATCCGATCGCCGTCACGTGCCAGAAAGAGGGACTCAACGTCACGTACCCGGGCGCGAACGTCCGCGGCACCGAGAAGACCATCTTCGCCACGGTACAGGCGAAGGAGGCCGACATCACCGTGGGCCACTCGGCGGCCGACTCGTTCCCCGAGGCCCTCTGCGACGGCTACAGCGATTGGTTCGTCACCGTGGCGATGGGCTCGGCCGGCAAGTCGATGCGAGCCAGCTTCGGCCACGGCTCGCCGTTCGTCTACTGCCTCTACGAAGGCGGCCAGGCGAAACTCACCTTCAAGAACCCGCCCCGTGTCTGGGCCGGCTCGCCGCAAACGCCCGTGCTCGGCGTGACCGTGAACAACCGCCACTACGGCCTGTTCGCCCCGGCCGGCTCGACCTGGGCTGGCGCGGGCACCAGCACGTTGGTCTGCCAGAGTCACAAGCCTTACTTCTCGCTCGCCCTGCTGCCCGACGCCGAGCCCGCCACGCTGGCCGGCTTTGCCAAAGTGGCCCACAACCACGTGACCGACACGCGGTTGGAGTACGCGATTGACGCCGGCGTGGTCCGCGCGACGTATCAGTTCACGCTGAAGTCGTACGAAGGCGTGGGGCAGGTTGCTAACCTGCCGGGACAACCTGCACGACGGGCCGCGGCAGGTTCGCAACCTGCCCCACAGGGCACGCTCTTTGCCCTCTACCCGCACCAGTGGAAATACGCCACCACCAAGCTTACCGGCAAGACCTACGCCTCGGTCCGCGGGACGATGAAGATCGGCGCGGGCGAGTCGTTCACCACCGAGGTGCCGATCCAGGGCGTGCTGCCGCTGTTGCCGCCGCAGGGCGTGCAGGACCGCGCCCGCATGACCGGCTATCTCCAGGAGGAAGCCCGCATGAAGCTCGGCGAAGCGGCCGACACCTATTGGGAAGGCAAGCTACTGGGGCGGCTGGCCACACTGAGCGGCGTGGCCGAGGCGACCGGCGCCCGTGACATGCAGGCCGCGTTCGTCCGTGAGATCGAGCATCGGCTGGAAGGCTGGTTCACGGCCGCGCCGAACAAGGACAAGGGCGTCTTCTACTACGACGCCAACTGGAAGACGCTCGTCGGCAGTCCGCCGTCCTACGGCAGCGACTGGCCGCTGAACGACCATCACTTCCACTACGGCTACTTCATCCGCGCGGCGGCCGAGGTCGCGCGGGTCGATCCGGCCTGGGCGAAGAAATGGTCGCCGATGGTGCAGTTGCTCATCCGCGAGATCGCCTCGCCCGACCGCAACGACCCGATGTTCCCCTACCTGCGTTGCTTCGACCGCTACGCTGGCCATTCGTGGGCCTCGGGCGACGCGAACTTCGTCGACGGCAACAACCAGGAGTCGTCGTCCGAATCGCTCAACGCCTGGTACGGCATGATCCTCTGGGGCCAGGCCACCGGCGACGAGAAGATCCGCGACCTCGGCCTCGCGCTCTTCAACATCGAGCGGACGGCCGTCGAGCAGTATTGGTTCGACGTGGACGGCACGAACTACCCCAAGGGTTTCCCGCAAGTGGCCCTGGGCATGGTGTGGGGGGGCAAGGGTGACTTCGCCACCTGGTTCTCGGGCGACATCGACTGCATCCACGGCATCAACTGGCTGCCGTTCACGCCGGCGTCGATCTACATGGGCCGCTTCCCCGAGTACGTGAAGAAGAACCACACGCGGATTGTCGAGAAGCGCAAGGGCGGCGGCGACTACAACACGGGCTGGGGCGACCTGGTATGCATGTTCTCCGCGCTCTACGACGCCGACGCGGCCGCGCGCTACATCGACGCGGTGCCCAACTGCAAGCTCGAAGGGGGCAACTCGCACGCCTTCATGTACCACTGGATCTACACCCTGAAGAACCTCGGCCGCAACGACGCCGCGGTCACGGCCGACTACCCGATCGTCAACGTCTACAACCGCAACGGCACGAAGACTTACGCCGTCTACAACTACACTCCCAAGCCGCTGACCGTGAAGTTCTCCGATGGGAAGACGGTACAATGCAAGGGCGCGGGGTTGACGGTGACAAAATAGGTACAGGAAGTTAGATCCCGTCTGCCGGACGGGACGTCGATGAGGCGCAGCGCAGGAACCGGTGAAGGGGTGGCCCGGATAGCTTGCCTATCCGGGCCGCGCAGCGGCGAGATGCGTCGGGCGAAATACCCCGCGCCCTCCTGTGCCTGCGGCACACCGATAGACAAGCTATCGGTGCCACCCGCGGTCGATTTGTCGCGGTATGATGGAGTGGCCGATATGTACATCGACTACGTGCGCGTGTATCAAGGGAAGAAGTGATGTCGAGCCGCGCGGCGGCGCGCGGCAGCGGACGGAACTCCACAATGGACGGCAGTACCAACCACCTTCGTCGCGATGCCCTGCGGATTTGGCAGGCGGGGCTGGATTCCGTCAGGTCGGAACGGCTGGTGCGCGAGGCGCTGCGCGTCGAGGGACCGGTGCTCGTGGTGGGCCAGCAGCGCCTGCGGCTCGACGGCATCCGGCGGATTGCTGTGGTGGGCGCCGGCAAGGCGGGGGCCGGCATGGCCGCGGCCGTCGAAGAAATCCTCGGCCCGCGGCTGATGGAAGAAAAGCAGCTCGTCGGCTGGGTCAACGTGCCGGCCGATTGCGTGCCACGAACGGGGACGGGGCACGGTCTCGCACAACGCGGGGCCGTCGATCCGACGTCCACCGGCGAGACCTGCGCCCCGTCCCCTTTGCGGATCAAGCTGCACGCCGCGCGGCCCGCGGGCATCAACGAGCCGACGCCGGCGGGCGTGGCCGGGGCGGCGGAAATCCTGCGGCTGGTCGAAGGGCTCGGGCCGGACGATCTGTGCCTGTGCCTGATCTCGGGCGGCGGCTCGGCGCTCATGCCCGCGCCGGTCGAAGGCATCACGTTGGACGACAAGCTGGCGGTCACCCGCTACTTGAGCGCCGTTGGCGCGAACATCGAGCAACTCAACACGGTCCGCAAGCAGCTCAGCCGGATCAAAGGGGGCGGACTGGCGCGCGCGTGCCGCGCGGGGCAGCTCGTGTCGCTCGTCATCTCTGACGTGCTGGGCGATCCGCTCGACGTGATCGCCTCGGGGCCGACCGTCGAAGACACCTCGACCCCGCGGGCCGCGCTGAACGTGCTCGACGCCTTCGCCGCGCGCGACGGCGGCGTCTCGCCGGCGATCTTCGCGTACCTTGAGGAGCGCGACCGTAGGACGGAGTATCACTCCGTCCAAAACGGACGCAGTGAGACTGCGTCCTACGACGCGGGGCGGAGTGAAACTCCGTCCTACGAGACGCGCGTCACGAACCTCGTCATCGGCAACAACGCCACGGCGGTGGACGCCGCGGGGGCCGAGGCCGAGCGGCTGGGCTATTCACACGCGATGATCTGCGCCAGCCGCTCGGAAGGCCCGGCCGAGGAGATCGGCCGCCATTTGGCCGACATGGCGATGAAGATGCGGAGCGGGCCCGGGCCGAACTGCCTGATCAGCGGCGGCGAGCCGGTAGTTACTCTGTGCGATGCCGCGCGCCGCGGCCTGGGCGGCCGCAACCAACAGTTGGTCTTGGCCGCGCTCCTGCGCCTGATGGAGCACGGGCCGGAAGGGATCGTGCTGCTCTCGGGCGGGACCGACGGCGAAGACGGCCCGACCGATGCCGCCGGCGCGGTGGTCGACGCCGAAGTCATCGCCACCGCCCGACAGTGTCAACTCGATGTGGCCGATTACCTGGCCCGCAACGACGCCTACAACTTCTTCCGCCGCGCCGGCGGACTGATCCGAACCGGTCCGACGCACACCAACGTCTGTGATGTGCGCGTGGTGTTGGTCGGGCGGAAAGAGTAAAGTACTCATCACGCTCCGCGTCATTCGTACTCATCACGCTCCGCGTGATGCCGCCCTCACGCGGAGCGTGAAGAGTACGAAAGGCGTTGGGGTGGCAGTTGCACTGCCACTCCGGACTCTCGCGCACGAAAAAGGGGCGGCAGTGCAACTGCCGCCCCAACAGCGGGCCTATTCGCCCGCCGAAGCTTCCTTCTTCTCTTTCTTCAGCGGCGTGGTCCACAGATAGATCGTGTGCTGGATGTTGTCTTCCTTCGAGGTGAAGGTGACGACCTTGTCGGGCTTGACGCCCCGCATGTCGAAGTCGTGCGAGACGATCCGCGAGCCGGGCTTGAGCTTCTCCAACTGCGGAATCAGCTTCACGTTCAGCGTCGGCAGCAGATAGAGCGTCACCACGTTGGCCTTGCTCAAGTCGAGCGTGAAGATGTCTTCTTCGACCACGGTGGCCAGCTTCTCGACCTTGGCCTTCTTGATGTTTTCCTGCGACTCGGCCACGCGCACCGGGTCGATGTCGTAGCCGGTGGCCTTGCAGCCGAACTTCTTGGCGGCCGTGACCACGATGCGGCCGTCGCCGCAGCCGAGGTCCAAGAGCACGTCGGTCTTCTTCACGGCGGCCAGTTCCAGCATCTTCTCGACCACGTCGTGCGGCGTGGGCACGTACACCACGTCGGCCGTGCGTTTGGGCTTCTTCTCCTCCTGGACCGCCGCCGTCTTGTCGGCCGCCAACACCGAGCAAGCCATCATCGCCACCGCCGCCGCCACCACCCAGACAAAGCGTTTCATGTGCAAGACTCCTGGTAGAAATGGGGTGAAAACTACTCGAGGTCGAAGTAGACCGCCAAGCCCGACATCTTCTTCTTGAACTTATTGACGCCTTTGTTTCCGACCTTGCAGTCGTAGAGGTACAGCATGCGCAGGCAGTCGAGCCCTTCCAGGTGCTTCAGGCCCGCGTCGGTCACCTTGGTGCCGTTGAGGTTCAACACGCGCATCAGCGAGAGCGGCTTGAGATGTTCCAGCCCGGCGTCGGTCACTTTGCTCCCGTCGAGCGTGAGCGTGTTGAGTTTCGCCAACCCCTTGAGATGCACGAGGGACGCATCGACGATCGGATCGCCGCTGAGGTTCAGCACCTCCAATTCGCTAAGCGGCTTGAGGTGTTCGAACCCCTTGCCGCTGATGCCGCTGTTACCCAAGGAGAGCACGCGGAGCTTCTTCAGGCCGCCGAGATTGCTCAGTGCGGCGTCAGTGATCTTCACGTTCTGCAGATACAGCTTTTCCAGCTTGGTGAGCTTCTGGAGGTTTACCAGCCCGGCGTCGGTCACTTGGCCGCCGGTGATTTCCAGAACCAGAAGCTCCAGATCGGGCAGGGCCTGCAGATTTACCAGGTCGGCGTCGGTCAGCTTGAGCTTCACCGCCTCGACCGCCACGGCCTGACCGTCGTCGCTCAACGTGACCTTGGCTCCCAACTTCCGCAGCGCGGCGACGGCCGTGGCGGCGTCGGGCACGGCCGCCGGCTGCACCTCGGGCTTGGCCTCTTGCTTCGTCGCCGGAGTTTTGGCCTCGCCGGCAACTACGGAGCACACGCCGCACGCAATAATGAGCATCACAAGGAAGAAACTTGCCAGACGCATTTCGAAAACCTCCGGTTCTTGGCGAGCCGCGGGCGTCAGCCCGGGGATGCGTCACACCGGCGATTACCGCCGGGCTGACGTCCGGGCTCGCCAGTGCTCCGCAGTGTATGCGAACAAGCCACCAGGATAGCGGGCCGAAGGGGGGATGTAAAGCATCGGCAACGAATCTGGCAATTTTGGGGGATGTGGATAGACTGCGCCAGCCGCGGAATTGACCTGGAGCCAAAACCCTTCTTGGGCTAACCTACCGCGGATTCCGTTGGTGGAGGAGAATGCCATGCTCCGTTTGCTCCTAGTCGCATTGCTGGCCGTGTTGGTCGGCGGCGGCGTGTATTTCTTCTGGAACTACCAGATCGAGCGGCATTTTGAGGACGGGAAGTTCGCCTACTTGAAAGTTACCCCTCGCACCCGAGGGGAAAGCCAGGACGACCGCCCCCCTGCCCGCTCGCCGAAGGCCGCCATCCGCCTGGCCACTTTCAACCTGGTCTCTCTCGACGAGCGGAAGCTCAACAGCCGGGCCGTCGGCGACGCTTTGGTCAAGGTGTTGCCGCGTTACGAACTGGTCGCCCTGCAAGGGCTGCGCGGGCCGAGCCGCGGGGCCATCGTCCGTCTCGTCGAGCAGATCAACGCGACCGCCGGCCGCCACTACGAGTTCGCCGCGGTGCCCGCCGGCCGCGACCCCAACGACGAGTACAGCGCATTCCTCTTCGACCAGACGGCTCTGGAAATCGACCGCACTACGTTGCACGCCGTCGACACGGCCGGACGGATCCGCCGTCCGCCGCTGGTGGCCGCATTCCGCGTGCGCGGGCTGCCCGAGGCCGAGGCCTTCACCTTCACGGCGATCAACGTCCACGTGAGCCCAGATCGGGCGTCGGCGGAACTCGATGCGCTGGCCGACGTTTTCCGCGCGGTCCGCGACGACAAGCGGAACGAAGACGATGTGATCCTGCTGGGCGACATCGAAGCCGACGAAAACCACCTTGGGCAACTCGGCCAGGTGCCGGGCATGGCAGCCGCTGTGACGGGTACGCCCACCACGCTCCGCGGCACGCGGCGGGCCGACAACATCCTCTTCGACCGCCGCGCGACCGTCGAGTTCACCAGCTCTTCCGGCGTGTTCGATCTGATGCGCGAACTCGATCTGAGCCTCGAAGCGGCCCAGGAAATCTCCGACCATCTGCCGGTCTGGGCCGAACTGAGTTCCTACGAAGGCGGCCAGCCGGGCGCCATGGCCGGCAGCGGCGGAGCCGGGCGATAATCGAGTCCCGGCCGGTGGCAGCATCCGAGAAAGCGCTTGGCCATTTGGCGGGAGAAAAGGCCCCCAACGCGGAAGGGTGCTTCTACGCGAAGGGGACAGGGCCGTGTTTTCGGCCAACATTCTTGCGGTAATGGAATGACTTTCGGCCGAGAACGGAGTGGTCCCAGGTCTTCGCAGTTGTCTTCAGGTCGATCCGGGCGTTTGACAAGCCGCCGACCGAGGTCTACAATGAAAAGTCTATGAGGTCCGCAAAGCGGGCAAGCCGAGTGTTTCACCGGGAGATGATGCAATGAATAAGGCTGACTTGAAGGTGTACAAGGAACAACTTCTGGCCTTGCGCGCCCGACTCCGCGGCGATGTACACAAGATGGCGGAGTCCACCCTGAAGAAGAACCGCAGCGAGGCCAACGGCGACCTGTCGAGCATGCCCATCCACATGGCCGACATCGGCAGCGACAACTTTGAGCAGGAGTTCACGCTGAGCCTCATGGAATCCGAGGAGGGAACGCTCTCGGCCATCGAAACGGCCCTGGAGCGCCTGGAAGAGGGCACCTACGGCTGCTGCGAAGAGTGCGGCACCAAGATTCCCAAGGCCCGCCTGAACGCGATTCCGTACTCGGCATTGTGCGTCCGTTGCGCTTCGCAGCAGGAAACCCGCTAAGGGACCGGCCATGAAGGCCATCAGAGCGGTTCCCGTCAGCCGCTACGGTGTCTTTTTCGCCATTGCGGCGACGGGCTGCATTCTCGATCTGGCTACCAAGGCGTGGATGTTCGACTGGCTCGGCATGCCTCCGGGCCGCACGCACTGGCTCTGGGAAGGCGTCTTCGGCTTCCAAACCAGCCTTAATGAGGGGGCCCTGTTCGGCATGGGCCAGGGGATGGTGATCTTCTTCGCCGCCGTCTCGATCGTGGCCTTGCTGGGCATCCTCTACTGGCTGTTCTGGACGGGAGCCGCCCACGATTGGCTGCTGACCGTTTCGCTGGGCTCGATTTCCGCCGGAATCCTGGGAAACCTCTACGACCGGGTGGGGATGCCTGGCTTGACGTGGGGTGAGAACTCGTGGCACACCCCTGGGGAGAAGGTCTACGCCGTGCGGGATTTCATCCTCTTTCAGG
>Ga0233425_10007188_pt1 | contig 15832 bp, 12 predicted proteins | sample Watercolumn_Towu_2_FD_181712 | JGI IMG/M metagenome (GOLD analysis project Ga0233425, IMG submission 181712) | Freshwater microbial communities from Lake Towuti, South Sulawesi, Indonesia - Watercolumn_Towuti2014_140_MG | ecosystem: Environmental > Aquatic > Freshwater > Lake | place...
CTGTTGCCACCCATCATCATAATTTTTCCCAACAATCGATTTTAAAAAATTACCTGTAGCGTTATGCTTCAATTGAATTAAAGACCCATAGCATGCTTTTGTAGAACTAAGATTCTTTTGAGCTACAAGTGCTGCTGCATATTTTGCATCTGCTGCCTTTTTAGCTGCAACTGTTTCCTGATGTTTCTTATTAAAAAGTCTAATGGCTCCAATAAATGAACTAATCCCAAAATACAAACCTACACTTAAAAAAATAAATATAGATAAAAATTTTTTTAACATATATTCTTCCTTTTTGTTTAACAACACAATAACATTAAAAACGAAAAATTATTTGTTTTTCTTTTTTACAGCTCCTTTCTTAGGCGTAACAGACTTCTTTACAGTTTTCTTTACACTCTTTTTAGCTGTCTTCTTTTTCGCTTTTAACTCAGCACGAATCTCTTTGGTCTTCTCTACCAACTGGATCCTATCAGAATTACATCTAAACATTTGGCCGCCTGAATTTAAGCCCATCACAACCTGCTCAGCATTGGCAGCCAACTTAATTAACTTTACTAAAGTATCACCCTTTGCACTTTTCACTTGACTCCATGTCTTGCCATCAAAGTTATAAACTTCTGAAGTATCACCCTTTACAAATAGACCCCACATTGTGTCATTATCTGCAACTGCAATAGATGTTAATTTTGCACCACCAGACATAACATCCCATTTACCCTCTTTATTTAAAAGTACTGGTTCATTTTTTTCGTTAACAACTACCACTGTACCATCAGAGGCAACAGAAACATCTATACCTGTTGTTTTTTTCTCCCAGCCTTTAGAAGACAACTGACAAATGTTTTTATTAGCATCAACACCCCAAACATTATTAACATCACCAACAGAGATCTTATCTATCTTTACATCACCAGAATCTACAAGAGTCCATGAGCCAAATTTTTCACTCTTCTTTGGCGCTACAGGTTTCCAACCTGAAGTTTGCCCAGCAAGATTGCCAACAGCAAAAACTGTCGCACAAGCAAATAAAGTAACTAAACGAAACTTATTAAATTTTGCCATGAGCCTCTCCCTTCAAAAATTTTTTACTTTTAAAGTATGGGGCACAGGAGATGTGCCCCATTAAAGAAATTATATTTCATCTAAATATTCTTGAACGATCTTTTTGTTCTTTCCACTTAACAATGGAGACCCCTTAATCTGTTTTAAAAATGCTTTTAACTCACCAATAGCCTCCTTATCTCCTTTTGGCCTCTCGTCATAAAGGGATTTTAATGCCGTCATAAATTCTACCTGCTGTTCTGCTCCAAGCTGTTTACCTCCAGCCTGACCCATTATCTGTGCGAGTTTAGCCATTCCCCCTTTTTTTCCTTTACCGGCAGATTTTTTTTCTGTTCCCTTCGGAGATTTTTTACTAACACCCTTTTTACTAACACTTTTCTTCTCACCCTTAGCTTTCTTCATTTTGCCCGTAGGATATTTCATAGTAACAGAGGTATCATCTTTACGAACAGCCCCTATAACTGGAGCCTTTGTAACCTTGCCTTCAGGATTATAACGATACACTTTCCCATCAGATGTTACCAAATAAGAGATAGAATCAATACCTATTGCTATATCTTTAATATCAGTTATCTCTTTGTCTTTATCATCAAGCGCTTTATATGCCATCCAAGGATTAATCCCACCAATCCATTTTAATAATTTATTATCTTTACCGATTGCCCAGGCATCAAAAACTTTAGTCTTTTTCTTTCCCTCTGTATGTATACACATACCGAGTGCAATCTCACTTGCTATGCCATTAACACGCGTAAATCCAGCTGGAAGATCTTTATATAACTCCATATCCTTAGCCAAAAGCTCAGCCTCATCTCGTAATCGTTGTGCCTCTAAGGCCTTTGGATCGAGTTTAAGTTTAGCAGCCTCTTCACGCTTCCTAGCATCAAGATCAGCTTTTTCTTTGGCCAGCTTGATAGCAGCATCTGCCTGCCCTTTATATTTATCAAGAAGTTCACGTAAGGCTTTAATCTTATCGCTATATTTCTGCTCAGCCTCTTGGACTAATTTATCAGCAAGCTCTCTTGTCTTCTTTGCTTCATCTAATAACTTAGTTGCCTCATCCCCTGTCTTTTGTTTTGCAGATTCTTCTAACTTCTTGGCTTCTTCTCTCATTCTATCTGCTTCATCTTTAGCTTTCTTTAGCTCTGCACCAAACTGTTCTTCTGCTTCTTTTAATTTACGAGCATTCTCTTCTTCCAATCTCTTTGCTTCAGATTCTGCACCTTTTGCCAACCTTTCAGCCTCAACATTTGAAGCATCAGCTTGTGCTTTCTTACTTGCTTCAAGTGCAGCCTTAACCTGCTCAGCAGCAGAACCAAGCTTAAGTTGTAATATTGCATTTATACGATCCATCTCTATCTGTGTCGCAGCGTTAAACCATGGTCTATTTGCATGTTGAATCTTAAATTTATTATAAATACACTCTCGACCATTCATTAAATCTTTATTCTCTTTACCCCATTTATCATCATCTTTATTGGTCAAAAGCTCGCCATATACATTACCCCCAAAACGACTATCACCATGTAACCAAATAATTCTTCCTGTAGAAACACATTTGATTTGTAAAAAATCATTTTGATAAACATCCCCAGTTACTCCAGGAGCTACAGGTTCTAAAATAAATTGAGACTTTTCTGTCTTTACATCAGCATGTTCATCACGAGAAATAATAATTTCATAAAATCCTTTACCGTGACGACTATCTTGATGTTCCCACCAATATTTTGCAGGACTTAAAACACCACCCTTATGAGGCGTCCCTGGAGCAGCATACAAAGATAAAATTTTAACCTTATCGCCATATTTAACAGGACCAGCTTGAGTTAAATTGGCAGCATTTTCAATTAAGAAAAGCGATGGAGCCATTAAAGAACGAACGTCCTTTGCTGGATTTGCTGGACCAGAAAGAATTTCAAGATGCGCATGAGGCTCAACTGCTCGTCCATCATTATCATGACGACTTCCAGCATGTGTCCACAATCTTCGCCCTTGTGAAAAGAATGGAGCATCTAAAGGTAGAGATAATGGATCAATAACAACCATTGTGTTATAATTTAAAGTACCACCTCGCTGTGCTTGCCATACAGCCTTAGTCTTTTCTGATTGTGCTGGAGAATTAACAATCTCTACTTCAAAAAAATCATTGTCATTACGCTGGGCAAAACAGTAAACTTCGCTCTTTCCCGGTTGAAAAACATTTATATTATTGGAATTAAGTGATTTATTTGTCCCTATATGAATTAAACGAACAGAAGATCCAGAACCCAAAACGCCACGCAATCCAGATTGAATAAAATCTATTCGCCAGTTGTCATTACCATCACCTGTACCATTATTTCCAAAAGCTGTCACCTCTTGTTGCCCTGAAGGAGATGGATGCCCTTCTGGGATATCTCGAGTCTCAGGAGAATATTTCGAAAAAATTTTAAATACTTTTTTCTTAGTGTATACCGTCTCTTTTCTAATATGAAAGTCATGACTATGTAGATTTCGTCCTGTTTTTACATGTTCAAATCTTACGGTCTCACCTAAACAAACTGGAGAACACATATTGCAATTCCAACGATCCCCATGATGAGCCCCCTTTATAATCCATAGTTGCCCATCATTGCTCCCCTCTGTGCAATATATTGCATTTTGTCTGGATGACATATGATGTGAATACACCTCATCACCAGAGGTCAAATATTTTCCGGTTGCCTTATGTTTTAATTTAATAACACTACCATAAAGAACAGTAGATGGCGCTGCTTGTAAATTTTGTGTGCCAGTCAGACTAAATACAGCTAGAGCAATTCCAGCAACAAACGTTTTATGAAAAAAAATATTTTTTTTCATTCGTACACCCCTTCTCCTAGAAACACACTACTCAACCACTTATATCTTAATTAATCAAACTTAATTTAGTATAAACAAACACGCTCCTTTCGCAAGCTACAATATAAAACAGAAACAGTATATTTACAATAAACACTAAAAAGCAAGCTTGTCTTTTGTCATTCACTTATTCTTTACTTTACACGATATTTTTTTTTAGTTTTTTTACTTAATATTTCTTTAGTTAAAGAATTATAAAGTACTTCATCCATAGAAGAGACATATATTATCTCCAAAGACTTATCAAGCTCATGAACAAATTCTTTAATATCTTTTGTATTCCCTTGTGAAACTATAACACGTTTAATCCCTAAACGTTGTGCTGCCAAAAGTTTTTCTTTAAGCCCCCCAACTGGTAAAACTCTTCCCCTAAGTGTAACTTCACCTGTCATTGCAGTATCATGTCGAACACTAATCTGTGTTAATGCAGACGTTATAGCTGTTGCAATAGTAATCCCTGCAGATGGACCATCTTTAGGAATAGCACCCTCTGGAACGTGCACATGAACATCGCTACTAGAATAAAACTCACTCTTAAGGCCAAAATCTTTGGCGCGAGAACGAATATAACTCATTGCAGCCTGTGCAGATTCTTGCATAACCTCACCAAGCTGTCCCGTCATAGTTAAAGCGCCCTTGCCCTTAAGAACTGTAACCTCTACCTCTAGAACATCACCGCCAACCTCAGTCCAAGCAAGTCCTGTAGCTACACCTATAGTGTCTTCACGCTTTTTCTCGTCTCTTCTAAATGGAGCAGCCCCTAACCATGTCTCAAGTAATTGATTATTTATAATAACTCTCTTTTCTTTTTTGTCTTTTAATAAGACCTGTATACTCTTGCGTAATAACTTAGCAAGTGTTCTTTCAAGCTGCCTAACACCCGCCTCTTTAGTGTACTCGTCAATAATACACCCCAAAATATTTTCGCTTATATCAACCTGATTTTTCGCAAGAGCATATTCATCTAATAACCTTGGAATCAAAAAACGTACAGCTATATCCTTTTTTTCTTTTTCTGTATATCCAGTTAGATAAATAACCTCCATACGATCCAATAATGGATAAGGGACATTATCTATCACATTTGCAGTAGTAATAAACATCACTTTAGATAGATCATATTCAACTTCGATAAAGTGATCTGTAAAAGATTTATTTTGTTCAGGATCTAGAACCTCAAGAAGTGCAGATGCAGGATCTCCCCTAAAATCCATTGACATTTTATCTACTTCATCAAGAACAATCACCGGATTTATAACTTTAGCCTTGCGCATAGCCTGAATAATTTTACCAGGCATAGCACCTATATAAGTTCTTCTGTGCCCTCTAATTTCAGCTTCGTCACGTAGCCCACCTAAAGATATTCGTACCATAGGACGACCCAAAGCTTTTGCTATCGATTGCGCAAGAGATGTTTTACCAACACCCGGAGGCCCAGACAGACAAATAATTGGTGAGCGTTTAAGATTATGCCCAGCAAATTTTCTTGAGGCCAAAAATTCTAAAATTCTCTCTTTAGGTTTTTTCATGCTCGCATGAGAAGATTCAAGAATCTTTTCGGCTTCAGTAAGGCTCACATTATCTTTTGTTGCTTCACACCAAGGGACACTTAATAACCAGTCGACATAGTTTCTACTTACAGATGCTTCAGGAGAAGAGGGCTGCATCTGTTCAAGCCGTTTGAGCTCTATTTCTACCTTTTCCATAGCTTCTGGAGAAAGTTTTAATTTTTTTGCTTTCTTTCGAAGTTCGTTTAACTCTTCGCTGTAATCTTCTCGCCCAAGTTCACGTTGTATAGCACGCATCTGTTCTGTTAAATAATAATCTCTTTGATGTTTTTCAACTTGACTTTGAACTCTTTTGCGAATATTTTTTTCTGTTTTTAAAATATCAATCTCCTGCTTGAGTAATACACATATACGCAAAGCTCTTTCGCGTAAATCTATAGTCTCTAACAGGTGCTGGCGCTCACTAAAGTCTAAATGCATCTGAACAGCTATTGTGTCTGTCAAATAATCCAAGTCGTCAGGCCCTCTAAAAAGTCCCAAGATCTCACTTGATAGCTTTTCATTTAACTGAACATACTCTTTAAATAATTCATAAAGATTACGCCATAACGCAGATCTTTCAGTAACATCATTAATAACAATAGTCTCTAAATCCTGCGCAACAACACCCATAAAACCTTCGGTGTGAACCACTTGAACAACTTTTGCTCTTGCAAGACCTTCAATTAAAACTTTAAGAGTGCCATTTGGCATACGTGCCATCTGTACAACTATCCCCCTTGTTCCATATTGATAAAGATCCTGAGGGGTAGGCACTTCAACATCTGCAGATTTTTGAGCTGTTATAAACATCTCTTTATTTCCACGCATAGCATAATCTATAGCATTTATAGATATCTCTCTGCCAACAACAACCGGGATTATACTTCTTGGCAAAGCAACCAAATTTTTCAAGGGTAGTACCGGCAAAAAGCCTGAAACTTCAGGTGTCATACTTATATCTTGTTTTTTCTCTTCGTTCATATATTTAATACTCTTTTATTAATTACTTTTTTAAACTTAAGCTACTAAATTTCAAAATAAAAAGTTTTATTTTAACACTATTAATTTTACAAGACTACAATTATAGCGTCAAATTTTATTCTTCATTAAGGCTATAAATTAAAATCTCTTAATAAATTGACGTTTTATCTTCATAACGTATACTAAAAATAGGCGAAAATAAAGTAAAATACGCCCACGAGGGCCTCCAAAGATAGGAGACTCTTTATGTTACAAGCGATTTTATCCCGATGCCGCGAATTATGGAACACAAAAAGAGAGATTAAGCTTAAAATTGCATATCTCTCTTTTACATTTCTTCTCATGACCTGTTGTCTTGTTATATGGCGACCATTAAAACAGTCTATATTCTCAAAAATGGTTGGAGCATCGCTTATTCCAAATGCTAAAATTTATTCTCTTTTCTTTATAATTCCATTAATTCTTATCTATTCACGTCTTGTAGATATTCTAAGAAGACATCACTTACTTTATTGCTTCGCTCTATTTCACGGGCTATTGGGTTTAATTTTTTATTTTATACTTTTACACCCAATTTACGGAATATCAAACTCACTTACTAGTCCAAATCGTTTGGCCGGCTGGGCTTTTTATTTTTTTATGGAGAGCTTTGATGCCTTTTTTTCTACAACTTTTTGGTCATTTGCAGATTCTATTAATAAACCAAAAGACGCAAAAAATTATTATGGTCTTTTAGTAGCAGGTTCAAAATTCGGTGGAATATTTGCATCTCTACTTCTCTATCTTGTATTGCACTATTCAACTACGCAGCTACACATAATGCTTCTGCCCAATGCTCTATTAGTCGGAAGTCTATTTCTTGTAGCTGCAGCAGGATCCATTTATTTACTTATAAAAAAAGTTCCTGATGATTATATGCACGGATATGAAATGGCCTATCAACTTGAAAAACGTAAACCAAAAGATAAAAAAACACTAGTTCAATTATTCAAAAGCTGCTTTGATGGATTAATAATAATTTTAAAAAATCCATATGTATTGGGAATTTTTTCGTTAGTTATTTTTTGTGAGATTATAGTTGTAATCTTTGATTTCTGGATGGCTCTTTATGCAGACAAAACATACAATTCAGTAGGGCAAATGACCGAATTTTATGCATCTTATTATTTAATATATAATGTAATTGGACTTGCAATAACACTTTTAGGAACCACCCCGATATTAAGAATATTGGGGTTACGTGCGGCTCTTTTTGCTTTTCCAATAGTCTGTATTGGATTATTTATTTCAGCTTTTCTTTCTCCAACAGCAGCGATGTTCTATTGGATTATCGTTGCATTAAGAGCATTTAATTACGCACTTAACCATCCAACCAGAGAAGTGCTTTATATTCCAACAACAAAAAATGTTAAATATAAAGCCAAAACATGGACAGATGCTTTTGGCACACGTATAGCCAAAAGTATGGGATCTGGCTTTAATGTTTTAGTTAAAGGGCTACCACCATCATTTGCTCTTTACGTAAGTTTGACATTTAGCTTAGGGCTCGCTTCTTTCTGGATTATTATTGCATACTTTTTAGGCAAAACTCTTCAAAATGCAATAGATCAACAAAAAGTTATTGGAAGCGAAGAAGAAAACACACCCTCTACACCTTCACCAAAAACTTAAATATAATTAAGGACTAGTAATGATCGCAAGATTGCGTAAATTTATATCAACCCAATGCGATATTTATTTACAATTAGACAAGTATGAAAAATTAAAGCTTTTATACTTATCTATTTCTTTTTTCTTTATAATAGGTTCTTATTCAATTTTACGTTCTCTAAAAGCCTCTATTTTTCTTGCATTAGTTGGAAAAAATTATCTTCCTTTGGCTAAAATTATGGGAATTATTCTTATTATTCCCATAATGATTGTATATGCAAAAATTATCGATAACTTAAAGCGCTATCAAGTTATATTTTTATTTCTCATTCTTTACGCAATATTTGGTTTCATTTTTGCTGGAATATTATCACATTCTGTTTATGGTGTTTCCAACACGCTTACAAGTCCCTACAGAATTACTGGATGGCTTTTTGAAATCCTAATGGATCTATATCAAGCGCTTGTAGTTAGCACATTTTGGAGTTATGTAAACTCAGTAAGCACCCCATCTTTTGCAAGAAAATCATACGGCCTTATTGTTGCCTCCTCGCGAACAGGAGGAGTAATATCAACTTTTATTGGATATGTAATATTAGATTGTAACTTTATCTCAGGAAATTATTCTATCCCACTCATGATTATTTTTTCGTCTTTTTTGTTATTTACTGCTGCCTATTTTATACATAAAATAGCATGGAATATCCCTTATGAACATCTTCATGGATATGAAGCAGCTTATCAAGCAAGCAAACAGCGCCAATCATTAGGAGGATTAGAGGGATTAAAACTAATTATTACACAGCCATATGTTTTTGGAATCTTCTGGCTCGTAGCCTGCTTCGAAATGATTTCTATTATTTTCGACTATAAAATGCAGGTCTTAATGTCTATAGCACACAACAACGATATCTACAACATGAGCAAATTTATGTTTATGTATACAGGAACATTTCAAGTAGTAAGCCTCTTTTTTGCTCTTATCGGCACAACAACTCTTCTTAAAAAAATGGGTGTTACGCCTTGTCTTCTTATTATGCCTATAGCTACATTTATGCTTATTCTATTTCTATCTTGCTATCCAACACTGTATACAGTGTTTATACTCATGGTAATTCTTCGGGCTTTACACTATGGATTTAACAGCCCAATTAGAGAAATTCTATATATACCAACAGTCAAAGATATTAAATTTAAATCCAAAGCCTGGATAGACTCTTTTGGTAGAACATTTTCTAAATCTTCAGGATCAACTGTAAATATACTTACAATTGTGCAACAAACGGTATTTGGTTTCAGCATTGAAACATTCGCCACTTTTTCAATAACATTTGTATGGTTTTTTATCTCTCTACTTATTGGTAAAAAATACAATACTACAATTTTAAATAATGATGTTATTGGTACAAATAAAACACAGGATTAAATAATTTGACAGGTTCATTTAATTATCTAAAATTTATATATATTGTGATGTTTTGTCCATTCGAATTCCTACGCCCCGCATGGACATTTAAAAATTTAACTACAAACAGTATGCCAAGGAGAGTGCTATGAAAGATTTTGTAGCAAAACTAAAATGCGGGGACCATTTTAAAGATATAGTTCTATATTGGGTTCCAGAAGTCATCACTGCTGCTATTCTAGTCACACTCCCACCAATCATAGATTCATATGTAGTTGCCAGTTCTCAATCAATTATGGCTTATGGCGCACTTGGTATGGCAACAAACTTCTTACATTTTCTTATCAAACTTGCAGAGGCAATTCCTGTTGCATCTATAGCAATTATGGGACGTTACAATGGAAATCAAGAGTACGAAAAATGTGGACGTTATTTAGGCGATACATTTTGGATAACAACTTTTATTGGGTTTATACAATTCATTTTAATTTTAATCTGGGCAAAATACATATATATCTGGCTTGGAGTTCCACCTGAAATGGCAGTTCTTGGAGCCCCTCTCTTAAGATTAAAATCTTTTGGCGTTTTTCTAGTATTTACAGCAATGAGCTTTATAGGGTTCATGCGGGCAGTTAAAAATACACGTGTCCCAATGCTTCTCTTTCTCACAGGTATTTTTACTTTTATCTTTTTCGACATAGCCTTAGTGTGGGGAAAATTTGGATTCCCACAGTTAAATCTTATGGGATCAGCTATTGCAACTGTTACTCAATATACTATTATAAATATACTAGCAATAGGCTATATTCTCTTTAATCCAGATTATAAAAAATATTTTACAAAAATATTCTTATCTGTGTTCAGTATTTCACGAGTTCTACAGATACTAAACTTAAGCTGGCCAATTATGATTGATAAAAGCACAGTTGCAATTGCTTACATTTGGCTTTCTAAAATGCTTGCAAAATTAGGAACTAACGCTATAGCAACATATGATGTTGTAAAAAATTTAGAACGATCAGCATTTGTTCCAGTTATGGCAGCAGCATCTGTTGTAACATTTCTTGTAAGTAATAGATTGGGAGCAAAAGATCCAACAGGAGCGTCTGCAAGTATCAAAAAAACACTTTTTTTAACTACAATAACAGTTGTCCCTTCTCTTATTTTCGTCTGTTTACATTCAAGATATCTTGTTAGTTTTTTCGACCCGGCCAATAAATTTACAGAATTTGCAGCCTCTACTCTGCCAATAATAAGTTTACTTGTGATGTTTGACGCAACGCAAGTTATTCTAGCAGGAGCATTAAGGGGGGCTGGCGATGTAAGAATAGTAATGTGGGGAAGATTATTTGCATTTACACTTTTTTTTGTTCCAGCATCTTACCTATTCGCCTGTATGCCCTTGCCAAGCGAAACAATTAAATTTATATTGGTTTATGGATCATTTTATATAACCACAGGAATTTTAAGTATAATGTTCTTGATTCGAATTAAAAGTCATAAATGGGAAAACAAACAGATATCTAGTGATTAAAGTGATTAATTATGAAAGAATTTAATAAAGAAGAACTTTTAAAAATAGCCAAACTTTCAGCACTTAAACTAAGCGAAGATGAGATAGAAACATTTGTATCTCAACTGCGCAACGTAGTAAATTATATAACACAAATTCAAGAAATTCATATTGCACAAGAAGCTCAAGAGGTACGCAATATAAATATTACACGTGAAGACACAGTTACAAAAACAAATTATAAAGAGATAATTTCACAAGCACCACAAAAGCAATTAAATTATTTTACTGTCCCTAAAATATTAGACGAAAAATAACACACATGAACCCCTTTATAACTATTAAAGAATTAAAAGAAAAACTTGCACGCAAAGAGATAAATCAAAAAGAGATACTAGATTTTTATACCCAAAGAATAAAAAAATATAATTCTAAACTTAACTGTGTTATCGAAACTTTTACAGATAATTTAAATAACACAAACTCCCAAATTGGTGCTCTTTCTGGAATCCCATTTATAGCAAAAGATAATATCTGTCAAAATGGAAGAATAGCATCTGCAGGATCTAAAATACTTTCGAACTATAAAGCACCTTATGACGCAACTGTAATTTCTAAATTAAAAGAAGCAGGAGCTATCCCACTTGGTCGTGGGAACTGTGATGAATTTGCAATGGGAGCCTCTGGAGAATATTCTAATTATGGAGTCACCAATAACCCATGGGATATAACCAGAACACCCGGTGGTTCAAGCGCAGGACCAGCAGCAGCTGTATCAGCCGGCCTTGTCCCATTTGCTATAGGGACAGAGACCGGTGGTTCTGTTAGACAACCGGCTTCATTTTGCAATCTTGTTGGATTATACCCAACATATGGACGCAACTCTCGTTATGGGCTAATTGCTTTTGCGTCATCTACAGATCAAGCTGGTCCAATTACCAGAACAGTTTATGATAATGCACTTGTAGCAAGCATTCTCTCTGGACAAGACAAGCACGACTCGACAACATTACAACTACCAGCACAAGATTATACCAAAGATCTTGACGGGAAACTTCCAGATAACTTCACACTTGGTGTTATTAAAGATTCTTTAAATCCAGATGGTATCGATCCACAAATTATAGACTCTTTTACAAAAGCAATATCTCATTTAGAAAAAATGGGTGCAAAAATAAAATATATAGACATCCCTATGTTAAAATACGGTGTTGCTATTTATTTTATTATAAGTAGAGCTGAAGGAGCCTCTAATCTTTCTCGCTACGATGGAACACTTTATGGACACAGAGCACAAGAAAGCACTCAACTTCACGATATGTATATAAAAACAAGGCAAGAGGGCTTTGGCCAAGAGGTCAAGATAAGAATTTTAACCGGCAATTATGTCTTATCTTCTGGTTATAAAGATGCTTATTACAATAAAGCACTTCAAGCACGTAATATCTTACGTGCAGAATTCGAAAAAGCATTTCAAGAGGTCACACTTCTTACAAGCCCAACTGTATCTATGCTCCCATTTAAACTGGGACAATTTGTTGGTGACGCACTAACGATGTTTTTAGCTGACTGTTTTACGGTACCACAATGTGTAATTGGAACCCCAGGACTTTCTTTACCCTGCGGGCTCTCGCGTGAAAGACTTCCTATTGGTATACAGTTTTTAGGACCAAGATTATCAGAAATGCTTATTTACAAAGTTGCATATGCTTACGAGCAAAGCACAGGGCACTATTTAAATAATCCAGCCGGTTATGACTAATAAATCATTTTGGCTATCACCTCTCGAAATAAACTCACATAAGTACCCTAGAATAATGTCAGCCCCTATAGATGGAGTAACAGATTCACCATTCAGACAATTAATTAGAGAATTTTCACCAAAAGAACTTTTGTTTAAACCTATGTCACACGTAGCAACAGTCGCTAACGAAAAAACTAATTTTTCACTAAAATATAACGCCATTGAGCTCCCATTAATATTTCAGGTATCTTTAAGCTCATGTGAATTTATACAAAAAGCTATAGGAAAAATTATCTCTTATGGTTTTACTGGAATTAATATTAACGCAGGATGCCCAGCAAAACTTGTTGTAAGATCAGGTGGAGGATCTGCTCTTATGGCAAACCCCACACTTCTTAAAGAGATAATTCAAATTTTTTATAATTATACCCAGAATAAAATAAATTTATCACTTAAAATAAGAGCGGGCTTTAAAGAAAAAAACGCATTAGATATCTCTCTTATGGCTCAAGATCTTGGGATAAATTTATTAATAATTCACCCAAGAATACAGCCAGAGGGGTTTTCAGGACGATTAGATTATGCCCTGGTCACACAAATTAAAAAAGTACTTAAGATACCAGTGATATTTTCAGGCAATATAGTTACTCACACACATGCCCAAAAAGTCTATGAACTAACCGGTGTTGACGGGGTTATGATCGGGCGTGGACTTTATGGCACACCCTGGAAACTAAAAGAGATCTCTCTGGGCATGCAGGGGGAGAATTTTCAGGTAAGTCATACAGAACTTTTCACTATTATTAATAGACACCTTGATCTTAATAAAAACTTTTATGGGCAATCTGGTTTTATACACTTCAAAAAACATTTGGCACACTATATAAGGCATATCCCAAATGCAGCACACTGGCGCGCTACACTTTTGAGAAGTAAGACAGAGCAAGAGATGTGTAATCACTTGGAGACATTAAGAAAAATAGTTACAGGCGCTCAATAACAATATATAAAAACTAAAGATAAAAGATAAAAACATGCCATCGTTTATAAAAAAACTTTTTTTTATAATCTTTTTTATAACTTTTTCTCTATTTATCTTGCACAAGATATATATCTATAACACAGAGGGCAAATTTGGAACATGTGAACAATACTCTTCTATAATTCTATATCCAGTTATTTCACTTGCACACACAATAAGTTCTTACTGTGAAAAACTATTCTCATCCTCACAAATAGAAGATTCAAAAACAATAAATCAGGAGTATAAAAAATTAAAAGAAGAATATGAGATATTACTTCTCGAATATATAAAACTATCTGCACTTATTAACTATGATCAACTTAATAAAGACCTTAGAGAATTTTGCGAAAGATATAGTCTTCAAGATAATCTTTTAGCTAAAATTCTTGTAAAACACATAAGCCAAGATGAACATTATTTTATAGTAAATAGGGGACAACGGGATGGGGTTAAACCCAACATGATTGCTATTTATAAGTTATATCTAGTGGGAAAAGTCACACAGGTGTACCCTTATTACAGTAAAGTTCTTCTTATAACAGACCAAAATTCAAATGTGTCAGCATACACTGCTATATCTCATGCCCCTGGGATAGTTAAGGGGACAAATAACAAAACACTCACTTGTGCAATGTCTTACGTTAGTCACTTATTATCAATAGAAGATAACGATCTTGTAATTTCCAGTGGGGAAGGGTTAATCTTTCCAGAAGGTTTTTGTTTGGGCAAAATTATTAAACATACACTTCCAGAAAAGTCACTTTATCATGAAATTACAATAGCGCCCTGTGTAAATTTATCTCAAATAACTTTTTGTCTTTTAATAGATAGGGCTAAAATTAAGATCTTCTAGTCATTTTAGGCTTTTTTTGGTAGAAATAAAATATAAGTGCGCCTGTAGCTCAATTGGATAGAGTGTCGGACTTCGAATCCGCAGGTTGCAGGTTCGAGCCCTGCCAGGCGCACCAAAATTTTTATATTATGTGCCTATAGCTCAGGTGGATAGAGCGAGCGATTCCTAATCGCTAGGTCACAGGTTCGAATCCTGTTAGGCACGTTTTATTCTCTTATTCTCTTGCAAAGGGGCTTTATGAAAGCAATAGAATTTTCTGGGCAAATAAAAGACGGGATAGTTAAAATTCCTAAAAAATTTCTATCTCATCTAGAAGATGAACCGGTACGAATAATAATTCTTGTCAAAGAACAAGAAACTCAAACGAAAAAGCCACCATTTAAACAAAGATTTAAATCTGTAAAACTTGATACCCGTGGCTTTAAATTTGACAGAAACAAAGCCAATGAGCGATAAAATTTTTATAGATACTAATATTTTAGTATATTTTTATACAAAAACCGAAAAAGCAAAATTAAACATTCTTGAAAAACTTTTGAGTAACGCAGATCTCGTTATCAGCACACAAGTTCTAAATGAATTATCAAATGTTTTATTTAAAAAATTTAATTGCACAACAGAAGAGATAAGCAAATTAACACAAGAAGTATCGTGCTGGTGCTCTGTTTATACAATTGAAATCCAAACAATTATCCATACACTTTCTATTATAAACAAATATAAAATTTCTTACTTTGATGAACTTATGATCACAGCAGCCCTGGAATCAAATTGTAAAATTATGTACTCAGAAGATATGCAACATAACTGTTTAATAGAAAAAACATTACACATTATAAACCCATTTAAAGTTATTATTAACAAAACGAGCGATTCCTAATCGCTAGGTCACAGGTTCGAATCCTGTTAGGCACGCTCTGATTTAACTCTTTATTTTAAATCTTATGATAATTTTAAATTTTAATCACACAAGCACCCAGCAAGATAAAAATATTAAGTATATCAGACTAGATAATGGCTATAAAGTCTGGACAAAAAAATGTCATAGCAATGTGATAATGTCCTCTTTAGTGCAAAGTGAAAATGTCCCCTTTTAATTGAAACAGCCCTTTCTGTCGTGTAAAGTAGCATAATACAAAAAACAGGCTACTAAATGACGAAAGGGCC
>Ga0233425_10007189_pt1 | contig 15831 bp, 13 predicted proteins | sample Watercolumn_Towu_2_FD_181712 | JGI IMG/M metagenome (GOLD analysis project Ga0233425, IMG submission 181712) | Freshwater microbial communities from Lake Towuti, South Sulawesi, Indonesia - Watercolumn_Towuti2014_140_MG | ecosystem: Environmental > Aquatic > Freshwater > Lake | place...
ATGCGCACGGCATTGCCGAGGTCGATGACGTCGTTGACAATCACCGTCTTCTTGATGCGCTCCTTCAGCTTCACCTCGGTCAGCTTTTGGGCGGCCAGCGAGCCGACTTCCTCATCGAGCTTCTTGTTCTGATTGTCGAGGAAATCGTTGCAGACCTTTATGTACGCGGCGCCGGCGACGTTCATGGCCTGCTCCTCCTTATCCATCGCCTCGGTGACCTTGACGGTGTCGGCGAGCAGTTGCTCGTAGAGGCCGGCCTTCTCGGCGGCGCGCTTGGCGTTGCCGCGCAGCTCGGCGGCATCGTATTTCTCCGCATGGTCGGTCGCGGCCTTGATGAAGTCCTTCACCTTGGCGAGGTTGGCGCGCCCTTTATCGAGGAACTCCTTGTTTTCAGTGAAGGCATAGCCGCGAACCTCGTACATCGTTTGCAGCGACCAGCGCTCGACTTCGTTGGCCACGCCGACTTCCGGCACCTGTTCCTGCGCGAGTTCGTTGGCCGTGTGCTTTACCTGCAGCATTTTGACGATGGCGAGGGTGCCGAGGATCAGCGTGAGGGCCGAGACGGCAACAAACGCACCGATGAGTTTAACTCCGAGTTTCTTGTTCTTGAACATGACGGGATGGCCCCAGGGGGGGCGGTTGGATTGGGATATGTTGAGGTTGGATGCGAGAAAAGGGGGAAGGAGTGACGGGCGGGTTCAGGCGGCGAGGAGCTGGTCGAGGTTGAGGAGGGTCTTCACGGCGCCCTTCACCTTGGCCATGGCCACGATGTGGCTGGTATCGGTGCCTGCCGCGAATTCCGGCGTGGGCTCGATGTCGGCGGCGGTAATGTTGGCGACTTCGTCGACCGCATCGACCACCAGACCCATCGCAATTTGACCTCGATCCGCCAGTTGGAGGTGCACGACGACGATGCAGGTGCGCTCGTCGGTGCCGCTTTCGCGCAGGCCAAAGCGCGCCCGCAGATCCACGACGGGAATCACTTTCCCCCGCAGATTGATGACGCCGCGGACATGGACCGGCATCTGGGGCACTGGGGTGATCTTGGGGAGTCGGATGATCTCCCGGGTGCGGAGCACCGGAATACCATAATTCTCGTTGCCGACCTGGAAGGTCAGGTACTTGCCGGCATGGCTCTCCTTGCCGGTTTCTGGGGAGGAGGATGTTGGTTGCACTCCCACGCTATCGTCCCCCCGCGTCTCTCCCCATATCAGGGAGATCCGGAAAAGCGGTTTCGATTCTCCTGAGACGCGCTCAGAGGGTATCGAAAAGGGCGGATGGCGATCGGGGCGGTTGGTTGCCCTCGACGGCCCGGCTCGCCACGCGGAGGAAGGTCCTGAGCGGCGCGTGGAGGGCGCCGCGCCCGACCTTTCTTGGCGCTTTCTCAGAGAGTCGTCAGCCCTTCGCGCAGGGCATACTTGACCAGTTCGGCGACAGTCCGGACTCCCAGTTTCTCCATCAGGCGAGTCCGATGGGTTTCGATCGTCTTCGTGCTGACACCCAGAGCAAAAGCCAGCTCCTTGGTCGACTGGCCGGCGGCGATGCCCTTCAGCACCTCCAGTTCGCGGGAGGACAGGGAGCTCCCGCCCCGCTGACCGGAATCCACCGTTCGCCGATACTCCCGGACGACCAGGGTGGAGATCTCGGGGCAGAGAAAGACCTTGCCGGCGAGTACCGCGCGCAGGGCGGCGATCAACTGAATACTGGCATTCGACTTGAGGATATAGCCACTCACGCCGATCCGGAGCGCCTCGGTAACATACTTCGATTCGGCGTGACCGGAGAGGATGACGACTTTGATGGCGGGGTGGGTGTCGCGCACGTGTCGAGCCAACTCCAATCCGCCGGTTCCCGGCAGTTCCAGGTCGAGGAGAATGAGATCGGGGGAAAGTTGCTCGATGGCGGTCCAGGCGCCATCGGTGTTGAAGGCGTCGCCCACCACCCGGAACTCGGGATGCTCGCGCAGGAGCAGGCGCAGGCCATCGCGCATGATCTGGTGATCGTCGACGAGCAGGATGCGGGCGGAGGTCATGCCGGGAGGGAGGCGGACAGGGTCAGGTGGGAGCAGTGGCCTCGCCGAGTGCCGGTCGAAGCACCAGACGAGGAGATTCCTCGGCAAAAGGCTGCTCGGGCCGGGTGCATGCGGGGAGCGAACCGCGGAGGTCTCTCGACCGCAAGGTCCGACTTTTTCGGGTGAGAGTTTCGCGGTTGTGCGGCCCCGGGGGGCGCGGATTCGGAGCTGTTCTTGCACAACTCCCAACTGGGCCTTGGAGTTTGGACAATTTGCGCTGCGAGTTGCGACACCCGCCTTCGCCGGGCCTACGGTGGGCAGGCAAGGTCGCAACCTACGCCGTTGGTTGCGCGCTCGCCGCGCAACGACGTCCTGCGGCGGGAAAACCGCGCCCCTGCGAAGGGGCCAAACACAAACGGCGGACGGCGGATGGCGGAACGGGGATGGAACCGCGCCGCCGGCGATCGAGGCGCCTCAGCCCGCGACCGCCTGGAGCGGGTGGTAATCTTCCTCGCGTGCGGCCGGCGTCACGGCGTCGCCGGGGCCTTCGAGCCACGTGCCGGCGATGCGCGAGGCCTCGAGTTTCCAGTTGAGCCGTGGCGTCGAATAGACCGCGAGCACCGGAGACTCGTCGCAGCCTTGCCAGTTGAAGCTCGCCTTCAGGCACACCGAACCGTCGGCGAGCGCGAACCCCTGCAGGAAGACCGCGCCGCCAGCGAGATCGTTGCCGGCGCGCGGGGTGAGCGTCAGGCGCGCGAGGCCGTGGTGAAAATTCACCATGCGGGTCGTCTCCCAGGCGCCGCCATCAAGGGCGGGCGACTCGGCCAGCAGGGCCTTCTCGATTTCACTGAGGAACGAAAGCAGGCGCATCGGGAGGGTTCATCGGCGCCGGGCGGAACTTCTTGAGGAATTTCCTCGTGCCTGCCGCGCCCGTGTGCGACGGCGCCACGGTGCAGCCACCGCCGCCCGAGTCCGGGAACATTTGATTGCGCGCCGTCGCCGGTGTTCCTTAGCCTGAAGATTTCACACTCATTCGTGTGAAATCTTCACCCTGTCGGGCCGACTCCGTCGGGGCTAGCCCCGATCCATCGGGGCAGGCTCGCGACGAAGTCGCTCCGCCCGGAGGGCGGACGGATTTTTCTCTGAAAAGAAGTCTCCTCATTGTGAAAAATCCGGGTTAGGTACCTCTCCACCACCGCCCTGTCCTCCTTCGCTGCGCGCCCATGCCATTCGAGAAGATCCTGATCGTCGAAGACGACTTGGTCGTCCGCCATCTGCTCCAGAGCATTTTTCTGCGGCACAAGCTCACGCCGAGCGTGGCGGACAACCTCGCGCAGGCCGCGGCGCACCTCGAGCGCGAGCCGTTCGACCTCATGATGCTCGACCTGCGCCTGCCCGACGGCGACGGCCTCAGATTCCTCGAGCAAATCGCCACGCTGCCCGAGCGCCCGCTCGTCGTGATGGTGACGGGCTTCGGCACGATCGAGTCGGCGGTCGCGTGCATGCGGGCCGGCGCGTTCGACTACGTACTGAAACCGTTTTCGCCCTCGCAGATCGACGTGATTCTCCGCAAGGCGCAGACCTACCACCAGCTCCTCGGGGTCAACCGCCTGCTGAGCGACGACGCGGTCGACGAGGACGGCGCGCTCATCGGCCGCAGCCCGGCGATGCTGCGGCTGCGGCAGCTCATCGAACGCGTGGCGCCGACCGACGCCACCGTGCTCATCACGGGCGAGAGCGGCACCGGCAAGGAAATGATCTCGCGCGAATTCTACCGGCGCAGCCCGCGCCGCAGCCAGCCGTTCATCAAGGTCAACTGCGCCGCCGTCTCGCAGACCCTGATCGAGAGCGAGTTCTTCGGCCACGAGCGCGGCGCGTTCACCGGCGCGACGGAGCGGCGCGAGGGCCGCTTCGAGCTCGCGCACAACGGCACGCTGCTCCTCGACGAGGTGAGCGAAATCCCGCCCGCGCTCCAGGCGAAACTGCTGCGCGTGCTGCAGGAGCGCGAGTTCGAGCGCGTCGGCGGCACGCGCACGATCAAGGTCAACGTCCGCATCCTCGCCACCTCGAACCGCGATCTGTCGAGCCACGTGACCAAGGGCGAGTTTCGCCAGGACCTCTATTACCGGCTCAACGTCTTCCCCGTGCACGTGCCGGCGCTGCGGGAGCGCGTCGAGGACCTCCCGCTGCTCGCCGAGTATTTTCTCCAGCGCTTTACGCGCAAGCACGGCGTGCGCGTCACCGGTTTTTCCGACTCCGCCTGCGCCACGATGCTCGCCTACCGCTGGCCCGGCAACGTGCGCGAACTGCAAAACACCGTCGAACGCGCCGTGCTTCTGTCCGAGCCCGCCCGCCCGGTGACGGCGGCCGCCCTCGGCCTGCCGATCGATCTGGTGCCGACGGATTTGAGCTCGTCGCACCCGTGGACGCAGGCCGCGCCGAGCGAGGCCCCGCGGCTCGCGGAGGCCGCGGCGGAAGCGCCCGCCGGGCCGTGCGTCGCCCGCGACACCGGCCAGGTTTTGCCCCTCGAGGAATTGGAAAAGCAGGCCATCCGTGCAGCGCTGCGCCAGACCGGCGGCAACCGGACGCAGGCCGCCGCCGTCCTCGGCATCAGCATCCGCACGCTGCGCAACAAGCTTCAGCAGTACCGCGAAGCCGGCGATCCGGCCGACGTGGGCCTGGAGTCGGCCGAGGCGTAGCGGCGGCCAGGAACTTGTCCGCGGGTGGGCGGGCCAGCCCCCGTGCCCGCCGCTGCGCTCTCCTGGAGGAACAAGTCCTGCTCATTTCGCGCGGGATTTCGACAGGCAGGAATGAAGACGGTGGGCCGGGCGCTCCGCGCACGGCCATTTCATCCGCCGCGAAAAACCCGTTTGCTCTGCGCTTTCCGCGTTAAACCTCCGGGCAAACGCGCCGATAGGGCGTCATTCGCACCCTCCCTGCGCCCTCCCATGCCTGCACTCGCCGACATCAACGAAACCCTCACGCGCTTCTACATCAACCGCGCCGTCAGCGACGTCTTCCGGACCATGCTCGGCCGCGAGCCCACGATCTCGCAGTGCTTCGATCGGATGCCGGGTGACGATGCGCCCTCCACCATCGAACACCACCGGCCGCAGATTGTCGGCACCGTCGGTTTCTTCGGCGAGGTCAACGGCCTCGTCTACCTTCACCTCGACCTCACGTTTGCGCGCATCTGCACGTGCCACCTGCTCGACATGACCGAGGCCGCACTCGACGAGGCCGGCGACGACGTGATCAACGACGCCATCGGCGAGCTCACCAACATGACCGTGGGCAGCTTTAAGAACGGCCTCTGCGACTCCGGCTACTCCTGCAAGCTCACCATCCCCTCGATCGTGCGCGGCAGCAATTTCGTCATCGAGCCCATCAGCTCCGCCACGCGCCAGATCTACTACTTCGACTGCGAGGAGCACCGCGTGATCGCCGACATCCTCATCCAGCGCGACGAGTAGGCCGCCTTTCACCACCATGCGCTACAAAGTTCTCACCGTGGACGACTCGAAGACCGTCCGCATCATCGTCAAGAAAGCCTTCAAGCCCTACGACTGCGAAATCCGCGAGGCGGCCAACGGCGTGGAGGGTCTGGCCGTCGCCGCGAAGGAAAGTCCCGATCTCATCCTCCTCGACGTGACGATGCCCGTGATGGACGGCGTCGAGATGCTGACCAAGCTCAAGGCCGATCCCGCGCTCAAGGGCATCCCGGTGATGATGCTCACCGCCGAGGGCGGCCGCGACAACGTCCTCAAGATCGCGAAAATCGGCGTGCGCGACTACCTCGTGAAGCCGTTCAAGGAGGAGGTCCTCATCGAAAAGTGCGGCCGGATCATCGACCTCAAGCCGCTCACCGAGGGCCCCGCGAAGAGCAAGTCCATTTTCGATCCGGCCGACATTCTCGTCGTCGAGGACAAGCCCGCGATCGTGCAGCAAATCCAGGACGGCCTGAAGCACACGCCGTGGAAGATCCGCGGCGTCGTCGCGCAGGGCGAGGCCATCGACGCCTGCACCAGGCAGCCGCCGGATGTCGTGCTCGTTTCCCTCTCGCTGGCCGAGGAGGCCGCGTTCACGCTGTTCCGCCTCCTGCGCACCAACGTGAAGACGAAGTACACGCCGGTGTTCGCGCTCGTGGTGAAGACCGAGACGCAGCAGCAGCAGCAGGCCCAGACGGTCGGCTTCAGCGCCATCATCACCAAGCCGATCGACACCGGCGAACTCGAGACGAAGATCGCCAAGGCGATGAACCTCGACACCTCGCAGCGCTACTACGCGACCGAGCACGAGTGCCTCGTCCTGCGGCTGCCGGAGAATTGCACCGCGCCCGTGCTCGCGGAGGCCGCGCACTACCTGAAGCCCAAGTTCACCGAGGCGGTCGACGCCGGCCACAACAAGGTTGTCATCGACGTCCACCAGCTCCGCAGCCTGCACATGGGCGTGATCAAGCTCCTGTTCCAGGCGATGCAGACCTGCCGCGAGCTCGCGATGCAGTTCGCGCTCGTGGCCAACGCCCAGATCATTTCCGAGTGCAAGGGCTTCGAGGACACGCGCGGCTGGACGTTTTACGATTCGCTCGACGAGGCGAAGGCCAACCTCGGCAAGACGGCGCCCGCGCCGTCGGCGTCGCCGCTCGCCGCGGCGGCCGCCTGAGCGAAAGGGCGGGGCACGCGGCAGGAATTTGCCAGGGGGTGTGAAGGTTGGAACCGGCGGGCGGTGCGCCAGGTGGGCGCACCGCCCGCTCTCTTTGGCGCCTTCGACTCGCGCTCGTGCAACGACCCTGGAGGCTGCCAGGCACGTTGCGCAGGGATCGTCAGAAGTAGCGCGAGGCTTCAGCCCGCGTCTCAACGCCTTTGGCGCGGGCGGGAGCCTTGCGCCACCTCGGAGGCCGCGACCTGAAGTGCATGACAGGCTCTGGGAGAACGAAACACTTTCTGGCGCAGCCCGCCGCGTGAGCAGCGGGACGGACCACCGGCGCCGCCCCGTCGGTCCCTGCGCCCACGCGCGGGACTACCCGGCCGCCGCGTTTTCGTGCCGCCGCCGTTTACTCCGCCCGCGGCAAGATCACCAGGTAGCCGTTGTTGGCGAATCGTGTCCGGCCCGGGTGAAACGACTCCAGCTCCGCCTGCATCCGCGGCGTGATTGGGCGCTGGAAGGTCTCGTGGCACGCGAGCGTCTTGAAGGGGCTCACCGCGAAATACCGCCGGTAGACTCACGCCGCCGCCGCCACCTCGCGCCGCACCGCCGCCAGGCAATGCCGCGCAAGCGTGTCGCTCGAATCCACCACGCGCGCCTCGACCCAACCGGGTTGCGCCAGCGCCGAGAGCTCCGTGCACGCGATCACAAACGCATCCGCGCCGGCGCGCTCGCCGTCGCGCATTGCCGCGCGCAGCCGCGCCGCGGCCTCGGCCGGGTCGCGCCCTTGCTTCACGTGCTCGATCAGCGCGGAGATTTCCGGCTGGCAGCGGGTCATGTCGAGGCAGCCACCGCCGCGCGGTCGCAGGCGCGCGCCATAAAGATCGTGCGTCACCGTGTGCCGCGAGCCGAGCACGGCCAGCCGCTGCGGCACGGCTCCGTCGGCACCCTCCAGCGCCGCCACCGCCAGGTCGATCATGTGCGGCACGCTGTGGCGGGGAAACTCCGCCGCGTAGCGCGGGTAGAGCACATGGGCAGTGTTGCACGGCACGGCCACTACCGTGGCGCCGCGGGCCAGCAGTTCCCGGATGCCGGCCGCGATGAACGGCGACGGATCGGTTTCGCCGAGTTCGAGGTGGCGGCCGCGCGACGGCAGCTTCGGGTTCGAGTCGATCAGCACGCGCACGTGCTCCCAATCCTTGCGCGCGGGCGTGAGCGCCGCCAGCCGCCGGTAGAAATCCGCCGTCGCCGTCGGCGCCACCCCGAGCACGCCGACGATGCCTTCCGCCGGATTCCAGCGGTAAGTCTCGTTCATCGGGTAGTGCATGGGCTCAGGCCGCGGGCCGGAAAACGTAGTAACGCAGGCGCGTCTCGCGGAATTTGTTGAGCGGGCAGCCCTCCGGGAACACCTGGCCGTGCTGCGCGAGCGTGAAGCCCGCGGCGGCGAAGATCTCCCGGTATTCGTCCGCCGTGCGATAGACTGCGGAATAGTGCGCCTGCAGGATGTCGGAAAATCGATCCACGATCTGGTGGCGCGCGGGCAGGATGCTCGTGCCATCGCGCAGCACCAGCACGCCACCGGGCGCCACGAGCGCGCGCACGCTGGGCATCAGCCGCGCGCACTGCTCGTCCGTGAGGTATACGAACAAGCCCGAGATGAACACGCCGTCGAACGTCTCGGCCGACCGGAAGCTCTCCGCGGGCGACACCACGAACTCGACGTTGCGCACCTCGCGCCGGTCCGCCTCGGCCTGCCCGATCGCGGCGAGCGTGGCGGCGTATTCGACCGCGACCACGCGCCGCACGTGCGGCGCGAAGCGGAACGTCCATTGCCCCACGCCCGCGCCGAGATCGAGGAGGGAGGCGTCGGGCCGCAGCGGCAGCAGCGGCAGGATGCAGTCCTGCTCGAGCTGCGTCTTGAGCGCGAGCAGCTCGGGTTTTTCCTCGAGGTTGGCGATGCTCTCGAAGGGCACGGCGCCGAGCTTCCCGCCGCGGCGCTCCCAGAAATTTTTGACCTTGGCCGGATCGATGGTGGCGCCACTCATGGGCGGAGGTAGTGAAAATCGCTGCGATCCGTGGCGCCGAGCGGCACGGTCTGGCCTGTCAACGGCAGCACGCGCGTGTTGACGAGGAAGTCGTGGTTGAAGTCGGTCAGCTCGTTGACCTCCGCACCCGGGATCGGGAGCACGCGCACGCCGAGGGGCTTGCGCAGCACGCTGGAGACGGACGCGGTGTCGAGCATCAGCGCCGCCAGTTCCTCGCGTAGCGCGTTGCCGGCGACCGGCACCATGTCGATGCCGCAGCCGCAGACCGTGGACCACTGCAGCAGCTTGTCGATCGTAACGAGACGGGCGTTGCCGGCGGCGGCGAGCCCGGTGTCCTCCAGCGGCGCGAACATCACGCCGTTGAAGCCCGCGGCGCGCACCCCGGTGCGGCGCAGCACGGCCTTGAGGATGTCGGTGAAAAATGACGTGACCGCGACCGTGCCCGCGTGGCCCGGGGTCTCGAGGCCCATCAGCCCGAACAGCACCGCGATGCTCCGCCGCCGATCGGGGAACGGCGCGATCGAGATGTCGAGGCCCTTGTAGGCAAACCCCGTGCGCGCCTCGACCTCGCGGCCGATCGCGTCCACGTCGTTCACGATCTCCTCGAGCGCCTGCGCGATCGCGGCGCGCTTTTCGGCGGTCGTCGCTGCGCGCGGCAGCGCCTCGATCGCCTGGAGGATGGCCTCGATGATCTCGACGGCGAGGGAGAAGCCGTCGTCGCCGTCGTGGTAGGAGAACGGGAAGAAGGGCGTGTTCGGCGCGAGATTCGCCCCGGCGCCCACGCGGAAATTGTCGAAGCCGTTTTTCGAGAGGTGCGCGATGTCGAGCACCGCTTGCGCGACCTCGCCCAGCGACTCGTGGTGAATCCGGCCGTCCTCGGCCACGAGGAAGTTCACGAACGTGCGGGGAAACCGGCGCACGACCTCCACGGCGGCGAGCCGCCATTCCTCGGCCTCCGGGCGCGTTTCCGCCGCAAACGGCAGGCACGTCCAGCGGACGCCGGCGCTCTCCGCCGCGCGCGTGAAGGTGCCGAGGCGGTTCAACACGCTGAACCGCGTGAGCCGCTGGTGCGTGCGCACCGGCCGCAGGGTCAGGCGGCGCGTGTGCACCTCGAACCCGCCCTCGGTGAACAGCTCCGTCGCGGTGTCGTAGAGCGCCGCCAGCCGCGGCGCCAGCTCCCCGGGATCGGGCCCGATCGAATCGACGCCGGCGGTGATCGCGCGGATGCGGGCGCTACGCGAGGGCGGCGCGGCGATGCACGCGGAGGGCGCGGAGGTAGTCGGCAGGGTTGTTGATTTCATAAAACAGGTGCGAGCCCACGTCGTGCGCGTGCACGTCGGCTTCGGTGGAACCGACGGGGAGGTTTTGCCCGACGAAGAGGTTGCCGTGCTTGAGGCAGTTGCGCTTCCACTGCCGCAGCCGCGTGCGATCGGTGATCTTGAAGAAGCCGATGGCCTCCGGATCGGCCGGCGTGCGCAGCGGGCCCACGTAGAGCTCGCGCACGCGCCCGCCTTCGAGCGCGCAATGCACGGAGGTGAGGATGCGGTTCTCGCGGCGCTCGGTGAGCACGAGATCGGGCGCGCCGGCCTCGAGTTCGCGCACGAGCGCGGGCTCGAACACGAGGTCGCTCGACAGCACGTAGGCCGGCTCGTCGTCGAGCGCGAGGCCGAGGCTGTGGCTGTTGTTGGTCGTGGCCCAGTCGGGGTTGTAAACGTAGTCGAGCTCGGGAAACGCCTCCATCACGGCGACGGCGCGGTAGCCGACGACGACCGTGATGCGGTGGCCGGCGAAGGCCTCGACGGCTCTTTCCAACAAGGGCCGGCCGTCGTGCGGGGCGCGCACGAGGCACTTCACCATGCCGTCGAGCAGGAAGCCCTGGCCGGCTGCGAGGATGATCACGCGCATTGGAGCATCCTCCGCGGGGTGTGGTGCAGCGACTCGACCGGGATCGAAAGCTCCGGCAGCTTGCCGCACGGGAAGCGGTGCTTCGCGGTCTTGTAGGGATAAATGTCTCCCCTCAACGCGCGCCGCGTGATCTCCACCGCACTCACCGTGTAGTGGCCGGGCCGCAGGCTCCACACCTCGACGTCACGGTAATCGAACACGAGCGCGGGCACGACGGCGAGGCCGAGCCGGCGTGCGACTTCCATGCGGTGCTGCCCGTCCATCACGAGGTGGTGCGCGCGATCGACCACGATGGGCCTGGTCCAGACGCCCTCGGCGCGGATTCTTTTCTCGAGCCAGGCGACGCGGCGGGTGCTGTGACCCTCGATGTGTTTCAGGGTGGCGACGGCGATGAATTCGAGCCGCGCGTGGGACGGGTTATCGGACATGCGTTTCCTCCGGTTGCGGAGTGGATGGAAAGAGTTCGCAGCAGCGCCGGTATTCGTCGGGCGTGTTGAACGCCGCCGTGCGGCAGCCGCCGAGATCGCGCTCGCGGGCGGGCAGCTCGGCGAGGTGCTCCACCCACGGCATCATGTAATATTGGGCCGTGGTCTGCGCGGCGGCCGTGCGCAGCAGCGCGTGGAACCGCGGCATCTCCGCCGAACCCGCGTGGAGCACGCCGAGCAGCTTCTTCATATCGGCCAGGGCCGGTTCGTAGCGGTTTACATAGCCGAGCTCGGTGACGCACCCGCCAGGCGTCGCCCGCAGCACGCCGCCGATCTGCCACGGCTGGAAATACCCGGTCGTGAACCACACCGACTCGTCCTGCCCGGCCACCTCCGCCAGCGCATCCATCGCGTCGTCGTCGAACGCCACGTCGGCCTCGATCACGAGCGCCGAATCGTCGTAGCGTTCGAGGCCGCGAAGCAGCGAACCGATGTTCGTATCGGTGGCGTAGGCCGGGTTCTCGACGAAGCGGACGACAGCATCCCGCGATTCGTGCAGCGTCGCGACCACGACGGAGCGCATGTGGCCCACCACGACCACGAGTTCCTCGAACCCACGCTCCGCTAGCTGCCGCACCGTGCGCACGAGCAGCGGCTCGCCGCGGATCGGCATGAGGCACTTCGGGCGGTGGCGGGTGAGTTCCCCGAGGCGCGAGCCCTGGCCGGCGGCGAGCAGAATGGCGCGAGAGAACGACATGGCGTTCAGGCGGCGCGCGCGGCGCACGGCGTCGTGATCGGCGCGGCGCCGGCGGTGGCGCGGCGGCGGAAAATCCACAGGTGGTTTTCGAGCCCGTCCGGCTCGCGGAAGAGCGTGACCCGCCCGGCCTCGGCGAAACCCCGCTCCGTCACGGCCGCGACGTAGTCCGCGATCGGACGGTAAGTGGCCACGTAGCCGCTCGGATGCTCGACGGTCCGCGGCGCCCCAGCCGAGACGGTCTCGCGCAGCACGAGCACGCCATCCGTCGGGAGCATGCGCGCAAACCGAGCGAGCGTCGCGTGCCACACCGCGTTGTCGGCGATGCAGGCGAACACGCCGAGGCACAGCACGACCTCCGCCTCCGCCTCGGGCGTGCCGCGCTCGAGATCGAGCACGTGAAACGTGGCGTTGGTGACGCGCTGCCGGCGCGCCGCGTCCTGTGCCTGCGCGATGAGCGCCGGACTGACATCGTAGCCGCGCACCGTGGTGCAATGCGCGGCCGCGAGCAGCGTCATCTCGCCGTTGCCGCACCCGAAATCGATCACGCGGTCGCTCCGGCGCACGCAGCGCGGGAGGAGCGCGGCGAGGGCCGCGGCCGCCTTGGCGTAATACGCCGCGGGCGCGAGGTACGTGTTGCGGCAATTCCGCCAGAACTCGCGCCCCGCCTCGCGCCGCCGGCGTGCGCATTCGCGTGCGGTGCCGAGCTCGTCTTCCAGCCGGGCTTTGATCGCGTCGCGGATCGCAGCGCCGGCGCCCGCGGGCGGCCGGTGCATGAACTCGGCGTAGGCGGCCATGCGCTCCGCGGCGAGCGGATCGTCGGCGGTGGCGACGGCCGTGAGAAACGCGGCGATGTCGGCCTCCGTCGCGGCGGTGGCGCAGTGCGCACCGACGAATTCGCCGTCGGCATTCAACTGCGGTCCGCGCGGGTTGTGCAAATAGAGCAGCGGCTTGCCGGTAGCGGCGTATTCCAGCAGGAAGCTGGATGCGTCCGACAGCATCGCCGCCGAGGCCGCGAAAACCGGCAGATAGGATGCGCGCCGATCGATGAGCACGTTGCCCGCGCGCTCCACCCGCGCCAGAAAATCAGCGACCTGATCCGCGTTCCACAAACCGCGCTTTTCCAGCGTGCCGAAAAACAACGGATGGGGCCGGATGACGAACGCCAGATCCTGCCGCCGCGCAAACTCGGCCAGCAGGAATGTCTCCCAGATCAGGAAGGTCGAATAGCCCGTTCCGTCGGGCTTTAGATCGAACTGCGGATTCCAAAAGACGATTTTCCGGCCGCGGGCGACGCGCGCGAATTCCTCGTCCGGCGGCAGCTGCGCGAGGTCGCGCACGGCGTCCATCTTCGGGTGGCCGGTCACCGTCACGTGCGCGTCGCCGGTGCGGCAGTGGCGCGCGAACATCGCCTTGTGCCGCGCCGAGCGCGCGAAGACCGCCCACGCGAGCTGTTGCAGCGGCTGGTCGTGCTGCATCGTGGCGTTCCGCTCACCCCCGCCGATCTCGATCCCGTAGGGCACGTAGGCGAGGCGCGGCACGAGCTTGAGCAGCGCGGGCACGTGGAGCGGCGGTGGCCGCGTGACGTCGTAGGGATTCTGCACGAAGACGATGTCGGCAAACCCCGGACGCAGCGGCACCTCGGTCCACGGCACGAATGGCACGCCGGCTTTTTCGAGGAAGCCGAAGATCGCGTCCGGCCCGCCCTCGGTCGGGTAGGGATGCTGGTAGGGTGCGGCGATGATGGTGGTCTCGAAGGCGGTGTCGCCCTGCATCGTGCGCCAGACGCTCTCGAGGCTCGTCCAGCCCTGCGGATGCTGCACGAGGAACGCCACGCGCACCGGGCCTGTCGTCGGATCGACACGCCGGACTTCGTCGCTGCAACCGAGCGCGCGCCGGTGCCAGTCGAGCGCTTCGAGCACCCGGCCGTGGCGCTTGAGGAAGTCGCCGAGTTCGCGCGCCGCCTCGGGCACGCCGGGGTGACGGCGCACCGCTTCGCGCAGCGCCGCCTCGGCGGCGGCCGGCTGGTGCTCGGCGAGGCGCAGGCGCGCGAGCGCGAGCTGGGCGGGCAGGAATTGCGGCTGCACCTTGAGCACCCGCGCCAGCACGTCGCCGGCGGCCGCGAGCTTCTGCTGCGCGACGAGCGCTGCGGCGAGGAGCGTCTGCAGGGCGAAGTCGCCTGGGCGAAGTGCGGCCGCCTGGGCGAAGAGCTTTTCCGCGAGCGGCGCGCGCTGGCGCGCGAGGGCGAGTTCGCCGAGCAACACGCGCGCCTCGATCGAGCGTGGATCGACTTCCAAGGCGGCGCGGCCGAGGGCGAGCGCGCCGTTGAGATCGCCCTGCCGGAAGAGCGCGCGGGCCTGCGCGACCTGGTCGGCCGCCGACGCGGGTGCGGCGGGCTGGGCCGCGCGCAACGTCTCGGGCCGGGCATAGACCGCCACATCGAGGCTCGCGGGGATGAAACCGTGTCGTGCGAAGGCGAGCGAGAGCGCCTTCGATTCTTCCGGCGGCGCGTCCCAGCACCAGACGCGCGGCGCGTCTTGCCACGCGAATTCTCCGACGCGATGGCGGCCGAGCACCGCGAGGTGCGCCTCGCCTTCCTCCGCGGCAGGGCTGAGCTGCACGCGCGGCAGCGTCGCGCAAATCGCCGCGAAGTCCTCCGGCGCGCTTTCCGGGTCGAACAACACGCGCACCGATTCCTGCGTGCGATGCAGCTCCTGCACGCCCTCGTAGACGATGAGGCCCTGCAGCAGCCGATCCAGATTGCCGCCGAAGTAGGTCCGACCGCGCTGCGCCAAGCCCAGCTCGAATCCCGGTGGCGCGCGGCCGTCGAACACGAGTTCGCGGAACATCGCGCGGCGCCGCGCGGCGTGGAGGTGGCGGTCGAACCAGCGCGCGCCGGCCGCGCCGAGCGCCGCGGCCTCCCCCGGCCGGGAGAGATAATGGTGCGCCAGCTCGCCGAGCTCCGCGCTGTCGCCGTAGGTGGCGAGTTCCTGTCCGTCGGTCAGAAGCACCTCGAGCCCCGCCTCGGGCGCCAGTCGGTCGGTCAGCAGCGCCGCGCCGCTGGCGAGCGCCTCGAACACGCGCAGGTTGAGATCGCCGTTGAGGCTGGCGTTGAAGGCGAGTTGCGACGCGCCGTAGAAGCCGAGCGCATCGCGCTGCGGCAGCCTGGCCGTCGCGACCGGCAACCCGCACGCCGCGAGCGCCCCGAGCATCCGCGCGCGGCGCGGGTGAAGCTGACTCGCCTGCCCGACAAACGCGATGCGGGGCTCGCGCTGCGCCCGGCGCGCGGCGGCGACCGCGGCGTCGGTGTGCGGCAGGGTCAGGCCGGGGAACCAGAAGAGATGGCGAAAACCCGCCGCCGCGAAGAATCCCGCGTGGTGCCGGTCGTAAAGGAACACGATGCGGTCGAACGGCTCCGCCGCCACGTAGCGCATCATGCCGATGAGCGGCGATTTCAGGTGATGCGTGTCGGCGACAAGCAGCACGCGCGGGCACTTGAACGCGGCGAGGTTGCGCGGGAGATTGCGCCAGCTCGCATCGACGAGGCACACAACCGCCTCGGGTTGCTGCTCGGGCGGGAGCTTCGCCGCGATCGCCGCGAGGTCGTGGGCGCCGGCGGCGGTCTGCAGCGAGCGCACGCGCCCGTCCGCGCTGCGGTCGTCCGGCCAGTCGGGGCCGCAGACCACCTGCCGCTCGGAAAACTGCGGCGGCAACATGTAGCGCGCCGGGCTGCCCGTCGAAAACAGGATGTACGGCTCGCCGCCACCGCGCGGCGCATCGCGGTGCGCGGGCGCGGTATTCGGTGAGAGCTGCGGCGGCGGGCGGTCGGGCATGAAGGGCGGAAGCGCCCGGCGGCGTTGCAGGTGGACGCGAAGGGCACTGCCGGGTCCATCGGCGCAATTCCCCCGCGCTTGAGCGAAAACCCACGCCCGGACGCAGCGAGCCGGGCACCCCGTGCTCCTCCGCCCCCTTTCCGCAGCAAACCCCGCCCGTCACGTGTCAACGATGGGGTGACACTCCCTCGGCAGAGCTGATGGGCACCCGATC
>Ga0233425_10007190_pt1 | contig 15831 bp, 10 predicted proteins | sample Watercolumn_Towu_2_FD_181712 | JGI IMG/M metagenome (GOLD analysis project Ga0233425, IMG submission 181712) | Freshwater microbial communities from Lake Towuti, South Sulawesi, Indonesia - Watercolumn_Towuti2014_140_MG | ecosystem: Environmental > Aquatic > Freshwater > Lake | place...
TGGCACACCGGCCAAAGTTTCGTGATGGTCAACAATAATCACCTCAAAACCCATTTTGTTGGCCACGTCAACCTCTTTTACGTTTCCAATGCCTAAGTCAGCTGTTATAAAAAGCGCTGGAGCCTTATCTTTTAACATATCTAGGGCTCTCAAATTTATGCCGTAACCATCCTGCTCTCTGTCTGGAAAAAACGCGCACTCAATTGTACCGCCTAAGTTTTTAATTGCTTCGCTCAAAATAACCACCGAGGAAATACCATCTAAATCAGAATCGCCATACAAAATGATGCGCTCGCCATTAGCGACCGCTTTTTTAATCCTTTCTGCGGCTTTTTCTATGTTTTTTATCTTATGCATTATTTTAAAGCTTCAAGCCCAGGTAATGTTTCTCCCGACAAATAGGCCAACATAGCCCCTCCGCCAGTAGAAACATGGCTGAACTGATTTAGTATACCTTGTTTTTCCAAAAACTCAACAGTCTCTCCTCCACCAACAAGCGAATAGGCCCCGCTTTTTACAATAGCTTTTGCTAAAGACAAAGTACCTTTATTATGTTTTTCATCTTCAAATCTTCCAAATGGTCCATTCCACAAAACAGTCCTGGCAGTAGAAATTTTTTCACAAAACATATTTATTGTTTTTTGATCAATATCTAAGGCGTCTAAAGAGTCTGTTGGCGCCACTATTTTTTCTGGATGCAAAAATTGTAAATTTTTCTCTTTTATTTCTTTGGCTATTAATCCGCTAATTATTACAAAATCTGCCACCTCGGAAATTTTGTCTATAAGTTTTGACTTTGTTTCCACCTTTGTGCCGCCAATTAAAGCCACCATTGGTTTTTCCGGGTTTTTAATAACTCTTTCTAAAGATAAAATTTCCTTCTCAAGCAATAACCCAGCGCAGCGGTCAACAACAAGTTTGGGCACACCGGTGACAGAGGCCTGGTCTCTATGGCAAACAGAAAAAGCATCATTGGCATAAATGTCTGCCAAATAAGAAAGTTTTTTAGCAAATTCAGGATCGTTGTCTTTTTCTTCTTTGTGAAAACGCAAATTTTCCAATAACAAAATGTTTCCGCGCTCCATACTATTGCTTAGACCTTCTACTTCGGGCCCCACGCAGTCATCGGCCTTGGCAATTGCCACGCCCAACAAACCCGAAAGCGCTTGGGCCACTTTGTTTAAATTATATTTTTTATCTGCCACGCCGGTGCTTTCTGGATCAAGATGGCTCATTAAAATTATTTTGGCTTTTTCCTCAAGTAAATATTTTATCGTTGGCAAAGTTTGTCTTATTCTAAAATCGTTTAAAATTTTACCATTTTCATCAACTGGCACGTTAAAATCGCATCTTACCAAGATGCGCTTATTTGTCACACTAAAATCTTTAAGTGTCTTAAACATAATAATTTATTATATCACGCGACTTCAGTATTATAACAGCTTTCGCAATACACAATCTCCGGCCTATCGGGTGCATAGCTTGTCTCAAATTCATTTTTGCACCCTGGCTTCATACACCTTCTATGCCACAACTTCGGCGGATTTCTCCATACAAACCTACTATAATGTCTACAATTCTGGCAAATACGCGGCAAGGGAATACCAAGTTTTTTATAAAACTGGAGTTCTTGATTAGTAATTCTAAATACCCCCGCACATTCGTGATTACATTCTTTATTATGAGAACATTTTATAACTTCTTTTAAGACACCTTCATCAACATCTTCAATTTTATCTGATAATTCACTTGCTAGTTTTGTTGCGGAAAAATCTTTTTCTTTTTGCTCATGCCAAATATAACCCTGCTCTTTAGCTTCACTTTCATTTAAAGGGAAGAAATCGTTAGCAAAGGATTCATTATACGCTGACGGACTCATCTCTGCTGGAAAAAATTCTCCGTATTTATATACTCTGCCTTTTTTATCTACGTACGGCATTTCATTCATATGCTCAATAATTTTTGGTAAAAGAATTTCGTATTCTTCTTTGGTATATTGTTTATTTAGAATGCAATACTGCTTGTTTCTTAAGCTTATACATCCAAATAGATTAGATGAATTTTGGCCGCAAAAAAAACAATATCTCAGATTAGAGACAGATGCATAGCATTGGGCAGAAAATGCAACATTATACGCTCCGTTTCCTACAACTAAAGAATCATAAATTAATTCTGTTCCGTCAGCAAAACTACTTTGATCGTAAGCGTCTTTCGCCGGACCTAATGTAAAATTTTGACAATATTTTACATTTTCTCCACCAATAATTCTCCAACAATTTTTTGCATTTTTTGAATTATAAATATAATCTCCTACTGCATCCATATTATGCCTGCCGTGAATAAATTTATTTGGAAACTTAATCCAATGATCAATAGCTTGTTTGCGAACTTCTTCAATATTTTTGCGTGAATTAACTCCAAGTTCTTTTATTTTTTTATTATATTCTTCTTTAGTATGCGGTTTGTTGAAAATATAATAAGATTTATTTTTTAAATTTGCACAACCAAAACAATTATTGCACCCAATACAATTTTTACAAAACATTACTTCATTACAATCTTCACAATCCACTGAATATAATGTCTTGTAGCATTTAATAACGTTAAATGAGTCATAACAAAGTTCAGACTCGCTAAACATATAACAATCAAAAATATCTTTTGATTTGGCGCCCCAGATTGAATAGGCAGAATTTTCTATATAAGACATGGCAAAAGAAAGATAGCAATCTTTTGGTTCTGTTGCGTTATTAGCAAAATCACTACGTACGGGACTAATAAGAGATCTAGACATAACTGGCACAATATGCAAAAGCTCTTTAAATTGTTCTAAAAAGGGTCTAGACCAGTCTATGTCTCGCCCATATTCCATTGGATCCCAAGAGTCAGAATACCACTCTGCTGTTTCCAAAATTTTTACTGGTGAATCCTCATGGACCATAGAAAAAATCTCTTTGCCATGAAAATCTTTTTTTCTAAAAAGCTTCCATTCATTTCGCCAAGAAAACCGCCTTTGCATTCTACAGTCAGGGCAAAAAGTTGGTGCTGGTACCTTCATTTTTTCATAAAACACAAAATCATCGGGCTCGATTATAAAGTCTTTTTTGCAACTCTGACAATTTTTTGTTTCCGAACTCATGTTTATGTTTTACCGCATAACCGACCAAATTAGTCGGTTATGCTTTTTTACGCTACTTCTTGTTGGTAACACGTTTCGCAGTACACAATCTCCGGCCTATCCGGCGCGTATGATGTTTTAATTTCTTTATTGCATTTGCTACACTTTCTGTCCCATAATTTATTTGGATTTCTATTTTTCACACGCTGATAATGTCGACAATTTGGGCAAAATCTGGGCAATGGTATGTTTTGAGATTTATAAAATTGAAGTTCTTGAGGAATGATGCGAAATGCTGTCGCGCACTGTTCCTTGCATTCTCCTTTATGCTCGCAGCCAATAATTTGTGAAGTAATATCATCTTTAACGTCCAAAATGCTATCTGGCAAATCTTTCGGCTCAAGGGTAATTTTATAATTTTTTTCTTTCTCTTCCTTCCAAGAATAACCTTTCGCTTCAGCCTCCTCTTTGGTCAACGGAAAAAATTCTTGAGCGGAAGTTTCATTGTAATCAAATTGCGCAATTTCAGTTGGATAAAAATCTCCATAAAAATATTTTCGTCCTTTTTTATCGATATAAGGCATGTCGTTCATGTGTTTTACAATCTTGGGCAACAGCTCTTCATATTCTTCTTTGGTGTATTGTTTATTTAAAATACAGTAGCCATGGTCTCTCAAACTAATGCAGCCAAAAAGATCCTTATTATTGTTATAACAATATCCGCAATATTTCATGTTTCTGCCCTCTAGAGAATTGATACCACCTATAATATTGTAAGCGTCTTTTCCAGAGCACAAAGACTCGTAAACGAGCTCACCATTTTGGCCAAATTGGGTAAAGTCATAACATTCTTTGTTCCCCTTAACAATTAACCACATGCAGTGTTTGCAATATTCTGATTCTGTTACAATAAAAGAATTTTGTACAAATTTTGAGTTTGAAACATAGTCGCCACTGGAGTTTAAATTTTTCACTCCATGCATGTATTTATTTGGAAATTTTAACCAAAATTCAGCTGCTTTTTTCTTTAGGTCTTGCACAACAGAATATGAATCTAATTTATATTCATCTATTTTTTTGTGATAATCTTCTTTTGAAAACTTTTCGTTAAAAATACAGTATTGTTGGTTCCTCAGATTAACACAACCAAAACAGTAAGAACACCCCGTAAGATTTTTTGAAAACCAAATATCATGAGAATTTTCGCAATCCACAGAATAATAAATCTGGTAGCACTTTACACAGTTTAAGCTTTCATAAGCTAACTCCACGCTGTCTACCATGGTTACGTCAAGGCAATCTTTAGAGCGCTCAATCTCTTCTCCATACATACACCTTTCGTCATAATCTGAATTGAAAATGTAATAGCAACTTTTTAAGTAATGGTTCATATTAACAAAGTCAGTATCAACCAGGGTGTTGTGCATAGTAATTAAATTAAACTGTGGAACTTTCTTTAAAAGCTCGCCCCATTGCTGAAAAAATGGTTTTGAGAAATCATATTCCTGACCATATTCCATTGGGTCCCATTTATCAGACCACCAGCATTCCCCGCAATAGTTTACTATTCCTTTTGCCGGATCAAATCTTGAAATTGTATCTTTTCCACATAAATCGCATTTTCTCCTATAAAGCGCCCTTTCGTTGCGGAAAGCCAGACGCCTTTGTAGTCTACAATCCGGACACCAGGTTGGTGGAGGCACTTTCATCTTTTCATAGAAATTAAAATCTTCAGGCTCTATCACAAAGTCTTTTTTGCAATTCTGGCATTGTTTCGTTTCACTATTCATAATTTATACAACTTCGTTATTGTAACATTGTTTGCAGTAAACAATTTCTGGCCTGTCGGGTGCATAAGAAGTTTTAATTTCTGCTCCGCACTTGGCGCATGATCTATCCCACAGTTTTATCGGATTACGCTGGGCCAGGCGTGCAAAGTGACGGCAATTTGGACAAAGTTGTGGAATCGGAATACCCATCTTTTTGTAAAAATCCAAATCTGTCTGTGTAACCTTGAAAGCCTCTGTACATTTGTGATTACACTTTTCTGCATGAACGCAGCTAATTGTTTCTTTTAAAATATCTCCATCAACTTGTTCAATAGAATTTGGAACACTCTCCCCTTTTAAAGTGGCATTATGGCCCCTGGTTTCTGGTTCGGCCCACCTATATCCTTGTTTTTCTGCCTCTTCTTTTGTAATTGGAAAAAGCTCTTGGGCAATAGTTTCATTATAAGCAAACGCGTGCATATCTAATGGAAAAGTTGAACCATACTTATACTCTCTACCTAAGGAATCTCCATGCGGCATACTGTTCATGTGCTCAATAATTTTAGGCAAAATAGCCTCATACTTTTCTTTTGTATATTGTTTATTTAATATGCAATATTGTTTTTTGTGCAGGCCAACACAACCAAACAAGTCAGACGAGCCATGACAATTAGAACAATATTGCGCACGAATTAATTGGTCCCAGCATTCATTTGAAAAATATACCTGAGAGCATTGATAGCCTATACTAGAACATTCATATATAAGTTCAGAGCCTTTTCCCCAATATGTATAGTCCATTACATCTTTACCTTCTACAATTCCAAAAAGATATTTGCCGTCTTCTGTTTTTTCACAATTAAAACCAACTTCCACGTTTTTACATTCGTCCAACCAGTTGCCAGAGACTCTTGTGCTATGATTTTCAACAAGAGCTGGCATAATTTGTTTTTTTGCAAATTCTATAAATTGCGCCCTTGCATTTTCAACGTCACTTCGGCTGGTAAGTTTAGCTTCCGATACACGTTTTTTATATTCTTCTTTACTCAGCTGTTCGTTAAAAAAACAATATGATTTATTTCTCAAATTTACACAACCAAAACAATCATTGCAATTACGGCAATTAAGTAAAAATGCTGAATTCAAACAATCATTGCATTCTTGTGAATACATTAAGTGGTTGCAACCATAGCAATCTATACATTCAAAACACAGCTCGCAAGAATGAACGTTGTAATTATCGTGACTATCTTTTGACCCCCATATTGAAGTTCCGTAAGAACAATTTTCATTGTCAGCAGAAGCAAAAATAAGGTAACAGTTTTTATTATCTGAAGCGCGGTTTGTGTACTCGCTGTTTATATTTACATGTTGCTGAATAATACCAAGTCGAGGTACTTTTAAAAATAATTCTTTAAATTGTTCAAAAAATGGTTTTGAAAAATCATAATCTTGCCCATATTGCATTGAGTCCCATTTGTCTGACCACCAGCATGAGTAGCAATAAACTTTATACGGGCTATCTGCCGGAAAAATCAAAATTTTCTCTTGGCCACATAAGTCACATTTTCTTTTAAAAAGAGACCTCTCATTTCTCCACGACAGCCTCTTTATTAGCCTGCATTCCGGGCACCAAGTGGGCGCTGGAACCTTTATCTTTTCGTAAAACGCAAAATCATCGGGCTCAATTACAAAGTCCTTTTTACAATTCTGACACTTTTTATTCTCCTGATTCATGTTTATATTTTACCGCATAACCGACTAAATTGGTCTGTTATGCTTTTTTACGCTACTTCTTGTTGATAACACTTTTCACAATAGATTATTTCCTTGCGCTCTGGAAAATATGGAGTTTCAAATTCGTTCGTACACCCGGGTTTCATGCATTTTCTATGCCAAAGTTTTAAGGGATTTCTCTTTCTTAATCTTTGATAGTGCCTGCAATTCGGACACAAATGAGGGATTGGCACATTAAGTTGTTTATACAACAAAAACTCTGCCTGAGTAATTTTAAAAGCCCCCGTACAATTTTCATCGCAACCTTGTTTATGCTCGCATTCAATTATCTCATTTACTATCGTATCTGGCGTGGTTGCAATAGTCTCTGGAATATCTTTAGACTTTATGGTTGGTGCATGACTTCTCTGCCCCTGCTCCTCATAAAACAAACCTTTAGCCAAGATTTCTTCCTTTTTTAATGGAAAATATTCTTGAGCAATGCTTTCGTTATATGCATGAGGAGAAAATTCCATTGGTAAAAAGTCACCGAATTTATAAACCCTTCCTTGTGAGTCTGTATAAGGCATATCATCCATGTGTTTTTTTATCTTAGGCACTAACTCTTCAAACTCTTCTTTTGTATATTGTTTATTAAAAATACAGTACTGTTTATTGGTCAAACCAGCACATGCAAAGAGATCATGACAATTTCTACAATTGAAAGAATATTCAATATCGTGAGACGAACTAATCCAAAAAGAAAGCTTAATATTGCTGCAATCTGAAAATACGGCAAATGAATTGTAAACTAGCTCTGAGTGATGACCCGCATGATCACAATACCTGGCATCTTTGAAATTCCAGCCGGCTAAAAATGTGTCTTTGATGTGTTCTGCCGGACCATGAACATCATAACTATTAATCACGTCTCTAACTTCAAAAAGATTTTCGCCCGTACTTTCAGCAGATTTTAAAATCCTTGCAAACTTATGAGGCAACGACAGTTCTAATTTTTCAAACTCTTTTCTAAGTTCGCTTATACCCAAAGCACTATCTAAATTTAGCTCTTTTAGCTTCTTTTGGTATTCCTCTTTAGTATATGCTTTGTTTAAAATGTGATAGTTCTGATTCCTCAACCCCACACATCCTACACAATTAGAACACCCCACGCAATCATACAAAAAAGCAGAATCTGTACAACCCACAGCATACTTTGACCATTTAACATTAAAGCAGTTGTTAGTATCCACCACTTCATAGCAAAGTTCGCACTTATCTGTAAAATACATATCAGAACTATTTTTGCTGTAAAAATTAAACCCGGAGTAAAAGCAGTCCTCGTTAAAATCTCCACCGAACACTAAATAACAGTTTTTGTTATCTGTTGTATAGTTGCAGTACTCGCTGTTCACAGTATTAAAATTCATGAGAGACGGCACCGGAACCTGACGGTATAGGTTTAAAAATTGCTCAAAAAATGGTTTAGAGAAACTATATTCCTTCCCATATATCATTGGATCCCATTTGTCAGTCCACCAAAAATCCCTATCATAAACAGCAGCCTTAGACGAAGGAGAATAGAATGTAAGAATTTGTTCATCGTGCCCCGGGGCATCACATTTTCTTTTATGTAAACCCCTCTCATTCCTAAATGCCAACCTTTGTTGCAACTGACAATCAAAGCAAAGCACGGGCGCTGGGACCTTCATTTTTTCATAGAAATTAAAATCATCTGGTTCGACGAAAAAATTTTGCTTGCAATTTTGGCAAGTTTTTGTTTGTGATTCCATGTTTTTTGAAATTATTTTAAATTAAAGGCTCTTCCGGCTTATCCTGCGGTTTTTGTGCTTCTGGCCCTTTGCCTTTTCCTTGAATTATAGACTTTTCGTGCGAACTTCTCATAATTTTTGACTCTTCTTGTTCCATAAGTTTTTTTGCGGCTTCTGCTGAAATAGTATATTTCTTGCGCGACATCTCTATAATATCTTTTTTAAAAGACTTATGAGTGGGAGGCATAACTTTTAAGGTTTCTGCAGAAAATGGATCGTATGCTTCCCCATCAATTGTTTCTTTAATATAAAAATTTTGAACTCCCAAGTTAACCATATCTTTAACTCCAAATATCGGAGCCATTTCTGGCTCTAGCCTAACCGCATCTTCACCGCCAACACGGAAAACAATAATGGTACCCGTGTTTCCCAAAACCGCCTGTTGGACTGCCGGAATAAGCTGGCCCATGTATTGGTGAGCCACAGTCAAACAAATGCCGTATTTTCTGGCCTCAGATAAAATGTTTTCAAAGGTTTCGGTCATTAGGTTGTGAAACTCATCAACGTATAAATAAAAATCGTGCCTGTCTTTTTCTGGCAAAGCGGCTCTAGCCATGCCGGCCTGTTTTAATTTAGTAATAAACATTGAACCAAAAAAACTAGAATTTTCTTCGCCAAGCTTTCCTTTAGACAGGTTTATTAAAATAATTTTCTTTTCGTTCATCATTCCTTCCAAATCAACCTTGTTTTCTTCCTGTCCAAAAATACCACGCAACATTGGGTCTGATAAAAATTGCGCAAGCTTGTTTACCAAAGGAATAATAGCTTCTGTGTCATATTTTTCAGACCAGTCGGCAAATTCAATAGCCCAAAATCTTTTTACCATGTCGTCTTGAATATATTCCACTACAAGCTGTCTATAGTTTCTGTCTGTTAACATAGAAATCATGCCTCGCATGGTGCCATGAGGATAATCCAAAAGAGCCAAGCAAGTAAAACGAAATACGTGTTCAAGTCTAGGAGTCCAGTTGGCGCCAAACTGCTTTTCTAACACCTCAATTAGTCCTTGGGTAAGTTGATGCTTAAAGCCCGGGTCAATATTTGCTAAAGGGTTAAAAGAAATAGGAAACTTAGAATCAGATGGGTCAATTAGCACCACATCATCTATTCTGTCTTTTGGGATAAAATGCAAGATTTCCTCAATAACGTCGCCGTGAGGGTCAATAAAACAGAGCCCGTGGCCATAGGCAATGTCTTGACGCACAAAAAGCTCCAAGAGTTTTGACTTACCCACCCCCGATTTACCAACAATATATAAATGCCTACGCCTATCTACTCTTTTTATGCCAAAAATGAACTTTTGCTCCTGCAAAGCCGCCTCATAATTGGTTTTGCCAATATAAGAACAATCTTCTGGCTCCACCGAACCATAAACCGGCAACTCTGGCGGAGGTGGCGCTAATTTAAACCTACGTATTCTTTTACTATCTGCCATGTTTTTTGTAATTTAAAACTCTATTAACTTTTGTTAATAATAGCTTAATTGGTGGCATTTATCAACCAATCTTTAAAGTCTCTATTCAGCCTGTAAAGCGAGAGGCTGGCAATACACGGAATTCCGTCTTGGTAATATTCCCTGACAACATCTTCCACGCCCTGAATGTGCTTGTCTATTGTCTTTACAATTATGGTTGCTCCCGAGGTTTCTGCGACCTCTCCATTTACCCGGTAATACGACCGTGTTGGCAACACATCCACAGAGCCAGCCATTCTTTTTTCCACCAAAAGTTTACCAACAGTTTTGGCGGTCTCGGCATTTTGAAATGGCACATAGATAAAGATCATAAATTTTTTTATTTAATAATAAAAAATTTACGCTACTTCATTGTTATATCGCTACGCTAGGCGAAGTTATGCAACTTCGCGGGCATAACAACTTTCGCAATACACAATCTCCGGCCTATCCGGCGCATAACTAGTTTCAAACTCATTTTGACAACCTGATTTCATGCACTTCCTGTGCCAGAGTTTGCTTGGTAAGCGTTGTGAAATTCTATCAAAATGTCTGCAGTCTACACAATAACGTGGCAATGGAATTTTTTCTCGCCTAAGGAAATCTAATTCTTGTTTAATAATACGGAATGCTTTTTTACATTTTGTACAACTGATGATTTCGTCTAAAATACTATCTTTTACTTCTTCTATAAAATGAGGCAAATTTTCACCTTTTATGGTAATTTGATATTCTTGAGGTGTCGGGTCTGTCCAGGTATAACCAGATTCTATGGCCTGTTCTTTTGAGAGCGGGAATTGGTCGTAAGCCAACGACTGGTTATAAGTGAGAAATGAAAATTCTGCAGGGATAAATTCTCCATACTTATAAACTCTTCCCTTTTTATCTATATACGGCATATCATCCATATGTTTTTTTATTTTAAAGACCAATGCCTCATATTCCTCTTTGGCATATTGTTTATTAAAAATACAATATGATTTATTTTTTAAACCAGCGCAGGCAAAAATATTTGAACAGTTTTGGCAAAAAACACAATATTCAGAATCGCGCACGCTTGGCCAACATTCTATTGAAAATTTCAAATTGAATGTCCCAAGCCCACAACACATATCTTCGTATCCAAACTGGTTATTTTCTCCCCAAATAGTAAAGTCATAACAATTTTTATTGGGAGGAGCCATAAAATATTGTACATATTTACAATCTTCCGACTCACGCACTAAATAGCCATACTTAACATTCTTTGAATTGGTTACATATGCTCCAGTCGAGTTTGCGTTTTTCATTCCCTGATGATACTTATTTGGATTTTTTAACCAAAATCCGTGTGCCAATTTTTTAGCTTCTTTAATCCCCTCCCAAGAATTTAATTTCATTCCAGCAATTTTTTCTTCATATTCTTCTTTAGTATGTGGCTTGTTGAAAATGTGATATTTTTTATTGCGGAGGTTCATGCAGCCAAAACAATTATTGCATCCCAAACAATCTTTGCAAAACCAAATTTCAAACGAATCAACGCATTGCGAACAAAAATGCGCGCGGTTACAATTTTTTAACCAAAACGCCCCATAACAACGTTCAATACTTTCACAATGGGAAATGTCGTAACAATTTTTAGTTTGGTTTCCGCCGTTTCCGTAAGCGCAATCTTCTCCACGAAGAGCGTTAAACCACAAATAACAATTTTTTAAGTAATCACAGTTTGCACTATATTCGCTATTTACAAGAGTTCCCACCGTGTAATTACGAGTTGGCCGTGGTACTTTTTTCATAAGACCTGCAAATTGTCCAAAAAAAGGTCTAGAAAAATCGTAATCAATACCGTAATCCATAGGATCCCATACGTCAGACCTGAAATCTTCATCGGTATATACAGTAGATCCAGATTCTAGCGGATAAATGGACAGAATTTTTTCTCCAGTCCTAGCGTTTACATTTCTGAATAATTTCCTCTCATTTCTAAAAGTAATCCTGCGCTGGAACCGGCACTCGGGGCAAAATGTGGGTGACGGAACTTTTATCTTCTCGTAGAAATTAAAATCCTCGGGCTCGATAGTGAACTCGTTGTAACAATTCTGGCATTGTTTGGTTTCACTTTGCATATTTTTATACCACTTCTTTTAACCAACAACTTTTACAAAGAATATTTTCTACTTCCGTCTTTGGATAGTGAGTTTCAAATTCTATGCCGCATTGAGAACATACCCTTTTGCATAATGTTAACTGCTTAACCCAGCGATTAAATTTATTTTGAATACGACAAAAGGGACACTCTCTTGGCAAGGGAAGATTCATGCTTTCTAAAAAGTCTAGTTCTGGTTTTATTATTTTAAATCCTTTTTTACATTGCTGGCATTCTATGACTTCATTTAAAATCTCGGTAGAAGCATTTTTAATATGATCTGGCAAGTCGTTAAATTTTCTTGTAATTTGATAAGTGTTAATTTCTGAATCTTGCCATATCAAGCCCTTTGTTTCCGCTTGCTCTTTTGTAAGAGGAAAAAAATTTTGAGCCATTGTGTCGTTATATGGAAACGAACTTAATGACATCGGAAAAAATTCCCCATATTCTTTATTTTCTTTCATTTGCTCAATAATTTTGGCCTTAAGCTGTTCATATTCTTCTTTGGTATATTGCTTGTTTAAAATACAATAGCTCCCGTTTTTTACCGATGCGCAACCAAAAAGGTGAGAAACGTGCGGCCAACAAAAAGTAGAATACTCAATATCAAATCCTCCAAGTCCGCAACCTCTACAAAATTTTAATTCCGAGGCTCCTTCGCCACACGAACAAACTTCATAGCATAAAGAAACATTGTTTCCCCATGCCGTAAAGTCATAAGTGTCTTTGATAGGTGGCAAATATGAAAAGAAAATATATTTTGAATTTTCTGCGCCAGTCACCTCAAAACATTGCTGACAATTTTTAGATTGAAAAACATAACTGCCCGTGCAATTTACCGAAAAATCATCGTAAGTTGGGCGTGGCGGAAATTTTTTCCAATGCTCATGAGCTTGTTTTTCAACCTCTTTATAAGTTTTATACGAACCCAAGTCCCACTTTTTAATTTCTCTAAAATACTCTTCTTTAGAGTATGGCTTGTTAAATATATGATATTTTTTATTTTTTAAATTAGCAGAAGCAAAACAATCTTGGCAGTTATCACAATCTCTTAGAAAAAAACAATTTAATGATTCTGTGATATTTCCTCTTGTGCCAACACATCTGCTACACTTAAACACATTCATTGAATCAAAACAAAGTTCGCTTAACATAGCGTTGGAAGTATCAAGCAAAGATTTATTTTTAAGCAGATAAAAACCGTGCATACAGTCTTCGCTAAAATCTGCAAAAAAAACTAAATAACAATTCTTAAGATGACCGACTTGGTTGGTGTACTGAGAATTTTCTAAAGTGGGATAGTCAGCCTCAAGGCTGGCAGTGGGCACTTGATGACAAAGTTCGTTAAATTGGTCAAAAAAAGACCTTGAGAAATCATATTCCCGACCATACGAATAAGGGTCCCATTTATCAGACCACCAACATTTAGGGCAGTATACTTTGTATGGAGTGGTAGCAGAATGAATAGAAACTATCTCTTGCAAGCAAAGATCGCACTTTCTTTTATAAAGTTTAAATACATTATAAAAAGCTGTGCGCCTTTGGAATCGGCAGTCTGGGCAAAATGTTGGCGCAGGGACTTTGATTTTCTCGTAGAAATTAAAATCCTCGGGCTCTATTACAAAGTCCTTTTTGCAATTTTGACAATTTTTTGTTTCACTATTCATTTTTGTCTTTTTACCCGCATAGCCGACCAATTTCGTCGGTTATGCAATTTTTATACTAAGCAACTTCGGCGTTGTAGCAGGTTTCGTCCGCCTTCGCTCTGCGGAGCTTCGGCGGGACTTCGGCCTTTTATTAAGCAACCTCACGGTTATAGCAGGCCTCGCAGTAAATAATTTCTGGGCGATCTGGTGCGTAGCTGGTTTCAAATTCGTTTTTACAACCTTCGTGCATACATTTTCGGTGCCAGAGCTTGCGTGGATTTCGTAAAGAAAACCTTTTAGAACGACGACAAGCGAAACAATATTCTGGCACGGGAATACCAAGTTTCCTATAAATAATCATTTCAACGGGTGTCAATTTAAAAGCTCCTGCACAAAGAGGGTTTTTTATTTTTTTTTCCTCGCTTTCTTGCGTCTTACATTTAATAATTTCTTTTATAATTTCGTCTTCTGTTTCATTTATTGTTTCTGGCAATTTATCAGAGACCAAAGTAATAACATAATTATTTTTTTGTTGATCTTGCCAAGAGTAACCTTTTGCAATAGCTTCCTCGCGAGTAATCGGGAAGTAATCTTGCGCCATTGATTCGTTGTAAGAGAAAGGGGAAACATGTGCTGGAAAATATTCACCCCACTCACCCGTCTTTTTCATGTGTTCAATAATTTTTTCTTTTAGATGAATATATTGCTCTTTGGAATACTGTTTATTTAAAATACAGTATTCTTTTTGTTTTAATCCGAAACAACCAAAACAATTTCTAGAACTAAAACACATATCGCAGTAACACGAGTCAACAACTGTATCAAAACAACTTCGTGCCACTATACTACGATGCGGCGTATCAACCCCCTGAATCTCGTAAGACAATTCCCCGTTAATGATTTCCGTGCAATCCAGACAATCCTCTGTTGTCCAGTCGTCTTGCGTATATGCTACGTCTTTTATGTGGCGACAATTAAAAGCCATTCTCGCGTATTGAGCATTTTCTAAATAGTCACCTGTAAAATTTTGAGCCTTAACCCCATGATAATATTTAACTGGATTTTTTATTTTTAATTCAAAAAGATTTTTCTGTGCCTTTGCTATATTTTCTCTGGTCCACAAAAAATCTCCTATCTTTTTTTCGTATTCAGACTTAGTGAGTTGTCCATTAAACCAACAATATTGTTTATTTCTTAAATTCACACATCCAAAACAATTAGAGCATCCCCGACAATTATTAGAAAAATAAACATTCACACAATCTGCACAGTCGTAGACCCAAGCACAATGAGAACATTTAGTAAGATTAATGGCTTGATAACAGAACTCACAATGACCTATCATATAACAATCTGAGCAAAAAAAGCTAAACTGATTCCAATTTCCATACATACATTTTTCACTCATATTACTTGTAACAAGCATATAACAGTCCTTGTTATCCTGAGACTGATTTGTATATTCACTGTTTACACTATTAGAGTTTACCAATGCTAAATGAGGCACTACGCGACGCAGATCTTCATACTGGTCAAAAAACGAACGATTAAAATCAAAATCTCGGCCATAAGTTGAAGCATCAAAAGCATCTGACTTCCAATAATCTTGCCTATAAACGGGAAATGGTTGTTCTGCGCGATAGATAGAAACAATATTTTCACCCGTAGCGTCACATTTGCGTTTATAAAAATTATATTCATTACGATCTAAAAGCCTACGAATATAACGGCATTCTGGACATAGTGTAGGTGTCGGAACATCAATTTTTTTATAGAATACAAAATCTTCTGGCTCGATTACAAAGTCTTTTTTACAATTTTGACAATTTTTTGTTTCACTATTCATTTTTGTCTTTTTACCCGCATAACCGACCAATTTCGTCGGTTATGCAATTTTTATACTAAGCAACTTCGGCGTTGTAGCAGGTTTCGTCCGCCTTCGCTCTGCGGAGCTTCGGCGGGACTTCGGCCTTTTATTAAGCAACCTCACGGTTATAGCAGGCCTCGCAGTAAATAATTTCTGGGCGATCTGGGGCATAAGAAGTTTTAATATCTTTCCCGCATTTATCGCACTTGCGATCCCATAACTTAAATGGAGTGCGCTGCGCTAATCTACGATAATGCCTGCAATTTGAACATAATCTTGGCAAAGCTAAATTCATTTTGCGTTAA
>Ga0233425_10007191_pt1 | contig 15830 bp, 16 predicted proteins | sample Watercolumn_Towu_2_FD_181712 | JGI IMG/M metagenome (GOLD analysis project Ga0233425, IMG submission 181712) | Freshwater microbial communities from Lake Towuti, South Sulawesi, Indonesia - Watercolumn_Towuti2014_140_MG | ecosystem: Environmental > Aquatic > Freshwater > Lake | place...
ACATTTGAAGCTGATTGACGCGGCTTTTCTCCCAACCACTCAGCCGCCCGTAAGGTGGAAAACAGCCAGCACCGAACACGGCCCGCGCGCGGTCGGTATTAAAGCAATAGCCGTTACGCGCGTATATCTGGTTGCGTGCGTACCAGAGACTCCCGCAAGACATGTAAGCCGGAGCCTGCGCCGCCGCCGGGGTCGGCGCAGCGACGATCAAGCCCGCGCCTATCGCGCCGATAAAGCTAAGCGCCGCGAAAATCTTCTGTGTTCTCATCGGGAATTCCCTCCTGTAATTCGTGTTACGTACGACCTGCGCCATTCTTTTCAATCGTTGTTTTGTTTTTTCTCTTCGCTGCCTGGCGGTGCGTCGAAAAATTCGGGCCGGTATTCGAAATGCATCGTGTCGAAATGCCCCCATTTGCCGCCCCAGATGAACCCATGGCGTTCGAAAATCTTTACGATCTCATAAGGAATCCGATTGCGGTAGCCGCCTTTGCGCCAGAGCCAATAATCAGAGAAGGCGGTGTTGAGATCGATCGCCGCGCCATAGGCGTGCATGCTGCGTTTGCCAGTGTCCTTCACCACGCGGCAGTTGAAAGCGCCGGCGCTCGGATAAGCGTGACGCTTAATGTCCTGCGGCAGACGATCGATTTCCATGGCGACCGCGCGCAACCTTTCGGCGACGCCATTGACCGTGGTGACCCGCACCTTGCCAGTGAACCAGGGAATATCGGTCAACCGCTTCTGAGTTTCGCCCTTGTCGCAATCCCCATACATTTTGTCGAAGAAGGCGATGTTGCGGAAGCGCCCCGGATCGTCCTGCGGTCCGGGAGGCTTCGTCAGCGCGCCCTTGGGATAAGAAAGGCTCAACTGATCGATGAGCGAGGCGTTTTTCAGTTTCTCGTCGAAGCTCTTGTCGGTACTGCCGTCAGAGAGATTTTGTCTCGTTCCGTCGCGGAATATGATAGCGGCGTCGTCGCGGCCGGCGATGTGGTCTGGATAGGCGCGGATGAGCGCGTCGGGCGAAATTGCCTGACCGCGAGCGGCGACGGGAGAGAAAAGCAACTCGAATCCCGCGAGGAGCAAGCCGATCTTTTGCAGCCGCGCTAACTTTTCATTCTCGATGCCGTGAGAAGCCATTGCGCGCCGCCAATATTTCGTCGAACGCCATACTTTCCGACGCTTTCTTCGCGTCCGATGGCGAGGGTTCCCTTACGGTTTAGAGCGCGCCTCACGCAAGAAAAGCCGGGGTCAACTTTTTCGCGGCGCGCTCTAAGCGGCGCTGTGCCGCTTTTCATTTTTGAGCCGCCCGTAAGCCAAACGCGCGCGCTGACCGAGCCGATCGCATTGGTCCGCGAGATGCGAGACGCTTTCGACATGCACATTGCGCGTCTCCGTGCGCACGCCATGGGCGCGCAGTTTAGCGAAGGCGCGCGACAGCGTTTCCTGCTTCACGCCAAGACGCGCGGCGATCAGGCGTTTGTCGTAGGGCAAGCGGAAGCGGCACCGATCCTCGCCCGGCGGGCAAAGCAAAAGTATGAAGCAAGCGAGTCGCTGATCGGCGTTCTGGCTCTTGAGAGATTCGATCTCGCCCATGAGCCGCCCAATGCTGTCTTTGGATTCTTGCATCACTGCGGCGCAAAGCGAAGGCGACTCCTTAAGCAGCCGGATGAAACGCGTCGCCGGGAGCTTGAGCACCTTTGTCGCGCCTACCGCTTCGGCGGAGACTGTGTGGATTTCGTCAGCTCCTGTAGGCGCCTCGCCGATCATTTCGCCGCCCGAGCGAATGGCGATGAGCGTTTGGCGTCCCGAAGGCGCGATGCGCAGCAGCTTTACATAGCCGCTCACAACGAATGGGAGGTCTGTGACGGACGCGCCTTGACGAAAAAGCTGATCGCCGTCCTGGAGCGACTCGATCTTGGCGTCGGCCGAAAGGCGCGACAAGGTCGATTCGTCAACATTCGCGAACAACAGCGTCTTACGCAGCTCCGCCGGACCCGCCGGCTGAGGCGCGCGCCGACCAGCCCGTCCCTTTCGCGGGACGGCGCCACAGCTAAGCGCAGCATGGCCGGTCTCGATCGTCAAGCGCGCGCATCCTTTTGAAGCGCAGCAGACCGTGCGCGTCATTCAGCGAATGACGTGATACATGAAGCGGAGGCGCCGCCGCTTCCTCCCGCGCATGGTTCGCTTAATACCGCCAACTGCAAAGGCTATCGCGATCTGTCACGCGGCGAAAGGCAAGGGATGCGGGACAAACCGTCGCATGGGTCAGCGTTGTCCGCCGCCGCGCTCCAGCAGAAATACGGCCTGTTCGCCGAAGAGATTCCAGACCCACCAGGGCGCGTTGAAGCGGATCGGCGCGCCTGAACGATCTAACGCAACGCCGCGCTCGATGCGCGCGCCGAGTTGGTCGACGAGTTCGACGAAATCGCGAATGGTGCAAAGATGAATGTTCGGCGTATCGTGCCAGCGGTAGGCAAGATGGCCGGTCACCGGCATGCGGCCGGTGAAAGCGAGTTGCGCGCGCACGCGCCAATAGCCGAAATTCGGAAATGAAACGATGGCGCGCCGGCCGATGCGCAACATATTGGCGAGCGCCGCGCGCGGGCGCCGCGTCGCCTGCAGAGTCTGAGAGAGAATCACATAATCGAAACCGTCATCGGGGTAATCGGCAAGGTCCGTATCGGCGTCGCCCTGAACGACGGAAAGTCCCTTGGCCACGCATTCGTTGACCCCGCGTTGCGAGAGTTCAACGCCGCGGCCGTCCACGCCTTTCTTCTGCGCGAGGAGCTGCAGCAAGGCGCCGTCGCCACAGCCGACATCAAGGACGCGGGCCCCCGACGCGACCATCTCGGCGATGACCGCGAGATCGAGACGCGGCTGATCGAGCGGCTGCGCTGACTGTTCAGGCGCCTCGCGCGCAGGCGTAAAGTTCATTTTGAATTTCCGTTGGGCGCGAGGCCGCGCGCCGCAGCGGCCGAGTCGAGAAAGCCGCGCGTCGTTGCAATGAACATCGGCTCGTGCAGCAGGAAAGCGTCGTGGCCCTTGTCGGATTCGATTTCGACGAAAGACACGGACGCGCCGCCGGCGTTGAGCGCATGAACGATGGCGCGTGAATCCGACGTCGGATAAAGCCAGTCCGAAGTGAAGGAGACGACGCAGAAGCGCGTCTTCGTGTCCTTGAACGCCATCGCGAGCGAACCGCCGTAATCGGCGGCGAGATCGAAATAATCGCAAGCGCGCGTGACGAAGAGATAGGAATTGGCGTCGAAGCGCTCGACAAAGGCGAGCCCCTGATAGCGCAGATAATTCTCGACTTGAAAATCCGCATCGAACGAGAAGGTCGGCGCGGTGCGGTCCTGCAGCTTGCGGCCGAATTTGCGTTGCAGCGCCGCTTCCGAGAGATAGGTGATATGCGCGGACATGCGCGCCACCGCGAGGCCCTTCTCGGGCCGCACGCCCTGTTCCTGGTAGCGCCCCGAGCGCCAGTCGGGATCGGCCATCACCGCCTGCCGGCCGACTTCGTGAAAGGCGATGTTCTGGGCCGTATGTTTGGCGGCGGTCGCGATCGGCATGGCCGAAAAGACCCGCTCGGGATAGCTCGCCGCCCATTGCAGCACCTGCATGCCGCCCATCGAGCCGCCGGCGACGCAAAACAGCGTTTCGATGCCGAAGTGATCGATGAGCATCGCCTGCGCGCGCACCATGTCGCGGATGGTGACGACGGGAAAGTCGAGCCCGTAAGGCTTGCCGGTCGCCGGATTGATCGACGACGGGCCGGTCGTGCCCATGCAGCCGCCGACGACATTGGAGCAGATGAGGAAGTAGCGGTCGGTGTCGAAAGGCTTGCCCGGCCCCACCATCGCCTCCCACCAGCCGGGCTTGCCGGTGACGGGATGAACGCCAGCGGCATATTGGTCGCCGGTCAGCGCATGACAGAGCAGGATGGCGTTGGTCCGCGCGGCGTTGAGCGCGCCATATGTCTCATAGGCGATGGCGAGCGGCGCGATGCGGCCCCCGCCGTCGGTCAAGAGCGGCCGGTCAGGCTCGAAAACGACGGTTTTCGGCGCGAGGCCCTCGCCGCAGGCCGGCCGCGCTTCTGATACTATGGACAAGCGATCTTCCCAGCGTTCGATATGCCGAACAATTCGTTCGGCAACATCGATGGGGTGGGCTGAGGTGTCAAGCGCCGCGCGGCTCGCCCTCCGCTGTCTGGGAAGCGGCGCGCTTCAATCGAAAAGCGTGGGCGGCGGTTCGCCCGGAGGCGGCGCGCTCATCATCTCGACCGCGGCCGTGAGCTGCGCGAGGTCTTCAGGGCGCGAGAGCCGATGATCGCCGTCGGCGATGAAGGTCAGCGTCACGGGGTCGGCGTTCAGATGTTCGACGATCGTCAGCGCATGCCGCCAGGGCACGTCGGCGTCGCGCATGCCCTGCAGAATATGCACGCGCGCATGCGCGCGAATGAGGCCGCCGAGCAGCAGATGATTGCGCCCCTCTTCGATCAGCCGCCAGGTGACTGGCGGATGATCCGTCCGGCGCAGGATGCCTGTTTTCATGATCTCGCTGCGCGTTCGCTTCTTGAAGGATTCCCACATCAGCGCCTCGGTGAAGTCGACCGCGGGCGCGAGGAGAATGAGCCCCGCAAGCCGCGCGCTCTCGCCCTTGGCGGCGAGCCGCCGCGCGAGAAGCAGCGCGATCCAGGCGCCCATCGAGCTGCCGATGACGATCTGCGGCCCCTGGGTCGAGCGCTCGAAAACGGCGAGACTTTGCTCTAGCCAGTCGCCGATACAGCCGTCTTCGAAGCGCCCGTCCGAGCGGCCATGGCCTGAATAGTCGAAGCGCAAAAAGGCGCGCCCGCGCGCTTGCGCCCATTCGTCGAGGAAGCTCGCCTTGGTTCCGTCCATATCTGAGGCGAAGCCGCCGAGCCAGACGAGCCCTGGGGCGTTCCCGGCCTCGGCCGTGGCCACGCGCAATCGCCGCGCGATGCGCCAGGGACTGCCTCCGGGATTGGGAATGTCGAGGAAGTCGAGAGCGTCCGACAAGCGTGCTCGCTTAAGGTCTAAAGGGGCGTTCTTATTGAAAATAAGCGGTCTGCTCATAGTTGGTAAAGGATCTCGTAACAGAATGCGGCCGCCGGACGAATCTATCGGGGGCTCGCATTAGCCTAGCGATGTCGCAACAGCTCGCACCGATCGTCGCCGCCGACCAGCGACTGGCCGGACGAACGATTTTGCAAATTGTGCCGGATCTTCAGTCGGGCGGGGCGGAGCGCGCGACGGTGGACGTCGCGGAAGCTTTAAGTCGGGTGGGCGCGCGCTGCCTCGTCGCCTCGCGCGGCGGACGCATGGTCAGCGAACTGCAATCCAAAGGGGGCGTTTGGGCGCCGTTTCCCGCGGCCACCAAAAACCCCTTCGCGATGGCGCTGAATTCGGTGCAGCTTGCGCGCATCATTCGCGATGAAGGCGTCGACATCGTGCATGCCCGTTCGCGCGCGCCCGCTTGGGTCGCCTATTACGCCGCGCGGCAGACCGGGGCGAAACTCGTCACGACCTATCACAGCGCCTATAGCGGGGTCTCGCCGATCAAGCAGCGCTACAACGCCATCATGGCGGCGGGCGACACGGTGATCGCCATCTCGGAATATGCCGCTGAGCGCATTCGAGAACTGCATCCGGAAAGCGCGTCGCGCGTCGTGGTCATTCCGCGCGGCGCGGATCTGCGCGCCTTCTCCCCCGCCGCCGTCGAGCAGCGACGCGTCGAGCGTTTGCGCGCGCAATGGGGCGTCGCGCCGCATGACCGGGTGGTGCTGCTGCCGTCGCGCCTTTCGGCGCGAAAGGGCCATTCGGTCCTGATCGAGGCGGCCAAGCGACTGGTCAAAGAAGGCTTCTCAGATCTGCGGATCGTTTTCGTCGGCGATCCGCATAGCGAGTCGTTTCGCCGCGCCATCGAAACGCAGATCGAGCGCGCCGGACTTCGGGAGGTCGTTCGCAACGCCGGCTATTGCGAAGACATGCCCGCGGCCTATCTCGCCGCCGCCGTGATCGTCGCGCCGGCGACGGAGCCGGAGGCTTTCGGGCGGATCGCCGTTGAAGCGCAGGCGATGGGCGCGCCGGTGATCATCTCCGACATCGGCGCAGCGCCGGAAATCGTTCAGGCGCCGCCCCAGACGCCGCGCCATCTGGCGACGGGATGGCGCACGCCGCCCGGCGATCCCGTCGCCTTGGCGGACGCCATCGCAGAGGCGCTGAGCATGAAGGCTTCTGCGCGAGATGAACTCGCGCTGCGGGCGCGCCGATATGTTCAGGAGCGCTTTTCGGTCGAGGAGATGCAGCGCGCGACGCTGCAAGTCTATGAGCGTCTGCTCGGGCTTTAGCCCTCCGCCAGCAAGTCGAGAATAAAGGCGCGATGCAGAACATTCCGCCAAAGTCTGACAGGCGTTGGAAAAATTGCTTCTCGCCGGTTATCTATCGCAATCGCAACGCCATAGAGCGACTGTTTGGACGGCTGAAAGACTTTCGCAAGATCGCGACGCGGTACGATCAGAGCACGGCGAACTTCTTCGCCGCGACTATCGGCTGCTGCCTATGAGTCTGCAGCCCAGATCAAACCCCGTGGCCCGGGAAAATAATGGGCTTGCTGAAAACCCGCGGGGAAACCCTTTCGTGCAAATGAGTTGTAGTCATGTCTTGACTCCTTTAACCTATGCCACGCAAGGTGATTCGATCCCTGATTCGTTGTCAAGCACAAAATCCGCGGCCCTCGATTATCCTTTACGGACAGCCGCCGGGTACCACGGTTTGATGACCCATATAGATAGGGGGCGTTTAGGGATGTGCCAAGAGGGCAACCGCGTCACCGCTCTTCAAATTCTGTACGCTCCAGCCTTGGCAAACAAAATCAGACGTATTGTCAATGCTCGAAAGTTCAGCATCAGTCATCTTCTCCAGTTTTACCCAATTTGTTTTGGTTTTCTTAGACAATAATCCAAGCCCAACTAGCTTTTCGCGCCATCTTTCTGGCAGTTCTTCCAAAGAGATATTCATTTTGCCCGGAACTTCAAACACAAGATTTAGTTGTTCAATATCGTGCTCTTCACATGTATAACAAAAAACATCCTCCTTTTGTTCAAGCACGTCCGTCAAAAGACCCTTGATTTTGATGGCATAACGTAGTTCATAACATACGTCCTCCTCAGGCTGCAGCGGAGGATAAAATAAAAACGCCAAGTTATGCTCGAATTTTTGCACCGTTTCGAGAATTTCGGGGCTGACCGTTTGATTCTCTGCTGCGAGGGGGAAGAGCAGCGGGACGACCTCAAAGGAGGTCTGTCCATCGCGAACACCGTCCTTAAGCTTCACGACCCTAGGCTGCAGTTCCCCGACCTCGACAAGCTTTCCGCCTCGAACAAGCTTAGCTGCGTACGCATATACTGGGCCACTCGTCGGTTCGAGCGACTCACGAATCATTAAATCATCCGCGGCACTACTGTTTTGTTGCAGCAATCCATTACAAACAGCTGTGATTGTTTTCGTGTTAACTTTGTATTTACTCAGCCCATACACCTTGTTATGATAATCAGAGACCGATTTCAGCGTCGTCGCAATCGTCCGTGAATTTTTTTGAGATTGCTCCGTAAGCGTTTCAACCTTTTTCTTGGCTTCAGCTAATTCTTTAGCCTACCGATCAATTCCCTCGAGTCCTTGCCTGACGTAGTTCTCCAAAAATGATCGGGCTTGAGCTTTATAGCTATTATAGCCTTCCTCCGGATTTTCTAGCTGCTTTAAAGCTAAGTCAAAATCTAGCGTATCGACGTTAGTTTCGATGTAATGGACGTTGGCAGACGGCAGTTTTTCTAGAGCCCTTTCGGTTGCAACGTCCATTGCCGTGAATAGAAGAGCCTTGCTGTAGCCGAATGGACCGGATTTAAACTTGTATTCCCCATGCTTCCTAAACCCAAATCCGAGGATATCACCCAGGTTTTCGTCGGAGAGCCCGTAAGAAGGGAAATTATTGATTAAACCACCATCAACATAAGGGTCACCTTTATACGTATCAAATATGAACGGCAAGGCTGAAGAGCGAAACAAAGCCTCCGCGATGGTATGATCGTTTTCTGTTCCATCATACGTCTTAGTTGCGCCATTTCTTATATCTGTAGCATGGAACAGACACGGAATTGGAAGATCCCGCATGTGCTCGATATTTGCTGTGCGCAAAAACAAATCGCCCAAGAAGTCTCTGTAGGCTTCTGAATTATATAAAGGCTTTCCGCAGTATGCTTTAAGAGACGATCTAATGATGCCGGTTCTATTATTGATTTTAGGCCAGTATTTTTGCGCGAGTCCAATAATACTTTGCCTAAAAATTTCCGGATCTTTGTTGGTGGCGAGCATGCAGCCCGCTATAGCGCCAGCAGAGGTCCCAGAGATCCTTCTTATGACAAGCCTCGACTTAGGCTGATCCCTACTTGGAGGGTTAGCGGCATTGTATGCCGCTTGAGCGGCAGCGACTAAGGCTACAAGCTTTGCCCCGCCACCCTGGAAAACCAACTGGACTGGAAAATCACGCATATCAATCTCTTCAAGTCAAAACTCGGACACAAAAGTTTGCCAGAGATGAAAATCTATCGCAACCCGCAACCTCGGGTCCAAGCTCAGAATTAACGTAACGCGACTCGTCGGAACCGGTAACTACGCCAGACCATAAAACCCTGGTGGGCGTCAATTGGGAGGCACCAGTGCGAATTGAGGTCACTCCGCCTACCCGCATTCGTGGCACGCGCTCACGATAAAGCTTCCTTTATTTTTAGGATCATGGGGGCGGGTGAATGGTCGAGGGCGACGCCCGTCGGTTAGCGCGTTCGCACTTGCCTCACCAAGCGAACGAAACGCTCGTTACTTCGGTTTTCTATAACCCGCGCAATTTGCGAATTGACCGAAATGTGATCAGGTGGGAGCAAGACGTACCCTCGTTGTCCAAAGTTGTTGCGGCGCTGGGGCGACGGAAGACGGCGCGACTGCAAAGCGAGTCACGAACGTGGGTAAAAAGGTTCGTAGATGCAATTTGAAACAGTAAGTCAATGAAAAACAATATGGTGAGGAGGACGACCCCTCGTCAGCCGTCTTCATGCTGTCGCTTTCGCGCCCGCCGAAGGCCGAAGAATCGCCCATAAGCGGCGTCAGCCTCGAACTTCATCGCCTCAACAATGGAGCGATCGAATGAAGAGCAGCCGTGTGTTCGACTTAAGGCGGCGATGCTTCGCCGCCGCAGCGCTTCTTGCGCTCTTCGTCACGCCCGCCGCGCAGGCTGGAAACGAGCCTTATGGAGTCTTGCTGCGGCCCGAGGCAGGCCAGCAGTTTAGCTTTTACGACTGCGGCGGCCTGCTTTGCGCGAAACTGGTTTCGGTCAAGAACGCCGAGGAGCAGAAAGAGGTCGGCACGATCATTCTGCGCGGGGCGACGAAGAGCGGCGCCAAGGAATGGCGCGGGAAACTCTACAACGCCAAAGACGGCAACATCTATGACGGAGTCATCACGCTCAAGTCCGCCAATGAGCTGACTCTAAAAGGCTGCCTCTGGGGCGTGATCTGCAAAGGCGAGACGTGGCGACGGACGACGGCCTCGGCGGCTGGAGCCAGAGCGCCGGACAAGGGGCAAGATTCGGGCGACGAGGAATAGAGCGCCCTTAATCAGCCTTCGGGGAACAGCAGCGGCTCATAATCCATGGCTCCATGCAGCACATGGATTACGTCAACCGTTTCAATGCGGACGCGGTAGAAGATCAGATAATTGCCGTGGACGCGACGGCGGATTCCGGCGTGTTCGTAGCGCGCGACGAGCGGAAATCGTTTCGACATGTCGCCCAGTCCGGCGCACGCCTCCCGGAGCTCCCGCACGAACGTCAAGGCCCTCTCCGGGCTTTCTTGCGCAATATGTTCGCCGATCGATTCAAGATCGGCTTCAGCCTCTTGGGTAATGACAACAATCATCGGCGCCTGGCTTGCGCCTTGGCCTTGAATTTAGCCTCAAGGCGATCGAAGACCGCCTTCGCTGGCTTGGCGCGTCCGGCGTCAGCGTCGGCAACGCCCCTCGCAATCGAGGCGTCCAGGGCCGCAAGACGGGCCTCGCGTTCCTGAATGAGGCGAACCCCCTCGCGCAAGACCTCGCTCTTTGAGTTGTAGCGGCCCGACGCCACCAGCTTGGCGACAAAGGCCTCAAGCTGGCTTCCCAAGTCTGCGCTAATGGCCATGTTCTAACCCTCCTTAAGGAACTCTTTCATCGACCAATAACAATTATCAAGCAGAACGGCTGCCGAATCGAATAGAATCTCTCCGTCAATCGGACTGATTTCGCGCGCAGCGCCATGGTCGCGCCAGTCGGGCTGCCCTTAAGCGCGCCCGGCGGCGCGACTCTTGCTGCTTCGTCGCCAATCGCCGCGTGACCCATTTATCCTTAACGCGGACACGCGCGGGCGAAGAGGCGGCATGACGAGCTCCTTCCATCTTGAATCCTATCGCGAGGCGCTGGTCTTTCTCGCCACGGCGGGCGTCATCGTCCCGCTTTTTCATCGCATCAAAGTTTCGCCCGTGCTGGGCTTTCTCTTCGCCGGCGCGGCGCTCGGCCCGTTTGGTCTCGGCCGATTCGCCCGCGACCATGAATGGGCGGCCAATTTCACCATCACAAATGTCGAGGGCGTCTCCAATCTCGCGGAATTCGGGCTGGTCTTCCTGCTGTTCATGATCGGCCTCGAATTGTCCTGGGAGCGTCTCGCCCGTATGCGGCGGCTTGTCTTCGGACTGGGGCTCGCGCAGGTTGTCGTCTGCGGAAGCGTGCTCGCGGTCGTGGGCTACTATTACTTCCACGTCGAGCTTGGCCCTTCGCTGCTGATGGGTCTCGCGCTCGCGATGTCGTCGACGGCCGTGGTCTTGCCGGTGCTCGCCGAGGCGCGGCGCTTAAACAAGACCTCCGGGCGCGTCGCCTTCTCGGTGCTGCTGCTTCAGGACCTCGCTGTCGCGCCGGCGCTGTTTCTCGTCTCGGCGCTTGCCGAAACCAAGAACGGCGGCTTCACGGCGGATCAGGCGGTCTCGGCGTTTGCGCGCGCCTTTCTCGCCATGGGCGCGCTGATCTTTATCGGAAGGCTGCTGCTGCGTCCGCTGTTTCGGCTCGTCGCCGCGGTGCAACTCACCGAACTTTTCATGGCGGCCTGTCTTCTCGTCGTCATCGGCGAAGCGGCGCTTTCCGCCGCGGCCGGATTCTCCATGGGCCTCGGCGCCTTCATCGCGGGGCTGCTGCTCGCTGAGACGGAATTCCGGCGCGAGGTCGAGGTGACGATCGAGCCGTTTAAAGGACTTCTGCTCGGGCTCTTCTTTGTTTCCGTCGGCGCAGGGCTCGACATTGGCGCCGTCGTTGCGGACCCTTTGCCGATCTTCATCTACGCCGCGGGGATGATGGCGGTTAAGGGGGCGATCACCTACGGTCTGGCGCGTCTCTTCGACATCGAATGGCGGCCCGCCGCGGAGGCGGCGCTGCTGCTCGCGCCGGGCGGCGAATTCGCCTTCGCGCTGCTGACCTCGGCCATGGCGGTCGGCGTGTTGCCCGGCCACAATGGCGCCGACGCCATGATCATCGTGACGATCACCATCTTCGTCATTCCCTTGCTCGGCCGCCTCGGCGCGGCGCTCGCGCCGCCCCCAACCGAAGCGGAGGAAGAAGAGCTTTACGCCGATCTCGTGCCCGCGACTGAAATCGCCGGCGGCCGCGTCGTTGTCGTCGGTTACGGGCGGATCGGCAGCCTTGTGGGCGAGATGCTGAAGCGCCACGACATCCCGTTCATCGCGGTTGAAAGCGTCGTGTCGATCGTGACCGACGCGCGCGAGGAAGGCGTCGAAATTTATTGGGGCAATGCGACCCGGCGCGAGTTCCTGATGCGTTGCGGATTAGCGCAGGCGCGCGCGCTCGTCGTCACGGTCGAAAACGTCGCGGCGACCGAGGAGATCGTTCGCCTGGCGCATGAAATTCGCGCCGATCTCACCATCGTCGCGCGCGCCCGCGACGCTCGCCACGCCACTGAGCTTTATAAGCTCGGCGCAACTGACGCGATTCCCGAAACGATCGAAGCGAGCTTGCAGCTCGCCGAAACCGTGCTCGTCGATATCGGCGTGCCGATGGGCTATGTCATCGCCTCGATCCACGAGAAGCGCGACGAGTTCCGCAAGCTGCTGCAACCTTCAAATGAGGCGGCGCGTGTGCGGCAGGCGGAGCGAAACCGCAAGATCAGACGCGAACATGCGCGCCAACGCATATCTGGACGCGCCGCGGAAGAAAGCGAAGAGGAGGCGTAGCAGCTCAACGCCAATGCTTTATGATGCCAGGAGCTCCCTCGCGCCCAAGCGAATTGCTCGGCACGGGGCTGGCACCGAAGCCACTGCACCTGGAAGCACCGAAGCAGATAAAGCTTGGCCAATGCAGAGCGTATTCGACAAAAATTTAATTGGGAACGTAAGGCTATCTCGCCTTTAAGGCCTGCGCCTGCAGTTGTAATTCAATTCTCTCTACCGCTCGGGCGATAATCCCTAGTTGCGCAGCGCTATATTCAATCGCGTTGGCGATGCGCAGAGCTGCATCAGTTTCTAATCCGGCACCCGTCGAAATATTCGAGGGCGTGAAAGGCTGATTGAAATACTCTTTCAAGCGTTGGTCGGAGGCCATGGTCAATCCTCTGTTGAGACGTGTGTGGAACACAACCTAACCGATTCTCGTGTTCGCCAAACACTCAATCGCCGCCGATTTCCTATTGTGCGGCATGGTTAATAGATATATTCCTAGCGCTAGGAAATTCTTCCGAGCCGCGGCCAGTCCATGTCCGACATTCTCACCCATGCCCAGATTTGGGCGGCGATCGATGCGCTCGGCGAGCGATATGGCCTGACGCCGTCGGGCCTGGCGCGCAAAGCCGGCCTCGACCCAACGACGTTCAATCGCTCCAAGCGCGAGACGGCGAGCGGACGTCAGCGCTGGCCTTCGACCGAATCGATCGCGAAGGTTCTGCAGGCGACGGGCGCCGGACTCGATGAATTCATGTCGTTGGTGACGGCGAACAGCGCCGCTGGCCGGCTCCGCCATACGCGGCCGCTGATCGGCCTGGCGCAGGCCGGCGTCGGCGGCTTTTTCGACGATGCGGGCTTCGCCACCGGCGCGGGCTGGGATGAGATCGACGTGCTGGCCGAAGCCGATGAACATTCCTACGCGCTGGAAATATCCGGCGACTCCATGGCGCCGCTCTATCGCGACGGCGATGTGGTGATCGTCTCGCCCGCTGCGCCAGTGCGTCGCGGCGACCGCGTGGTGGTGAAGACCACCTCGGGCGAGATCATGGCCAAGGAGCTGAAGCGCGAGACGGCGCGAACCATCGAACTGCGTTCGGTCAATCCCGCCTATCCCGACCGCACGATTACCCGCGACGAGGTGAGTTGGATGGCCCGCATCCTCTGGGCGAGCCAGTGACAGGTGACGCTTAGAGCAGGTTCCGAAAAAGTTGACAGACTTTTTCGATGAGAACCTGCTCCAACGTTTTGATTTTGAGCGATTCCTTAATCGATCACATGATTCCATGTGATCGGGAAGCGCTCTAGCCGCCGCACGACGCATCTCGCCTCGCGCGGATGCAGCCGTGTTATAAGCCTCAATCTCTTACGCTCGCTTCCATCCAGGTGAACGCCACATGCGTCTTTCTTTGATCGCTTCTCTTGTCGCGCTCCTCATTGGCGGCCCGGCGTTCGCCGACGCCAGTCTCAGGGATAAGGCGAAGGAGCTCTTCCAGCCGATTCCTATAGCGCCGCCGGCGATTCCTGGAGACACTGCGACGCCGGAAAAACTCGCGCTCGGCAAGATGCTCTATTTCGATCCGCGGCTTTCCGAAACACACGATGTGAGTTGCGCCGACTGTCACAATTTGAGCATGGGCGGCGTCGACGGCGGCGTGCTTTCGGGGGGCCGCAATGCGCAGCTTGCCGGCCGCGAAGTGCTCACGGTGTTGAACGCCATTTTCAACAAGGCTCAATATTGGGACGGCCGCGCCGCCGATCTTAAAGATCAGGTGGTCAATTCGGTGATGGCCAATCCCAAAGCGATGCTGAAAACGCGCGGCGGGCCGATGGCGATCAATCCGATCGAGCACGCCGCCGCGAAGCAGCGCGCTGTCGAGCTCTTCAAGCAAATCCCCGGCTATGTGGCGGCTTTCAAACAGGCCTTTCCCGAGCAGAGCGATCCTGTCGCGTATGACAATATCGGCCGCGCCATCGCGCTCTTTGAAGCGACGCTGATTACGCCCGACGCGCCGTTTGACCGCTGGCTCAAGGGAGACGATCAGGCGCTGTCGGATGCGCAGAAAGAAGGGCTGAAACTCTTTATCGATAAGGGCTGCGCCTCTTGCCACAACGGCGTCAATGTCGGCGGCGGCATGTTTGCGCGTTTCGGCGTCGTCAAACAGCCCGCGCCCGAATATCTGCCGCCGGACGATTGGGGCCGCTTCGCCGTCACCAAGGCGATCGCCGACAAATACGCCTTCAAGGTTCCCTCGCTTCGCAACGTCGAACTGACGGCGCCCTATTTCCACACCGGCGCGACCTTCGATCTGAAGAAGGCAGTGGCGGTGATGGGCGAGAGCCAGCTCGGCGCCGAACTCAGCGCGGACGAGACCGAAAAGATCGTCGCTTTCCTCAAGTCGCTGACAGGCCGCCAGCCGCAAGTGGTCCTGCCGATTCTGCCGCCGCGCACCGCTCCTTAAGCGAACGCGCAGTGACGGTCAGGCAGCGGCGCTCGCGGTCCAACGCAGCACCGGCTTTCTTGCCGCGAGCGCTTCATCGACGCGCCTGCGCGGCGCAAGCCGCGGCGCAGGGGTAAAGCGCGTGACTTCGCCCGCTTTGACGCTTTGCGCAAGATCGCGCAGCGTCGCGATGAAGAGATCGAGCGAGGCTTTCGATTCCGATTCCGTCGGCTCGATGAGCATGGCGCCATGCGCGACCAGCGGAAAATAGATCGTCATCGGATGATAGCCTTCGTCGATCATCGCCTTGGCGAAATCGAGCGTCGTCACGCCGGTCCCGCGCAGCCAGGCGTCGTCGAACAAGACTTCATGCATGCAAATCCGATCGCCGAAGGGCTGAGTCATCACGTCGCGCAAAGACGCGCGGACGTAATTTGCGGCGAGTACGGCGTCCTTCGAGGCCTGCGCAAGCCCGTCGCCGCCATGCGCCAGCATATAGGCGAGCGCCCGCACGAACATGCCCATCTGCCCATGGAACGCGGTCAGTCGGCCGAAGCTCTGTGTCCTTTCGGCGTCCTCGACGAGCTCAAAAGAGTCGCCATTGCGGCGGATGAACGGAACCGGCGCGAAAGGCGCGAGACGTTCCGAGAGAACGACCGGACCGGCGCCTGGACCGCCGCCGCCATGCGGCGTAGAGAACGTCTTGTGCAGATTGATGTGCATGGCGTCGATGCCGAAGTCGCCCGGCCGCGCGACGCCGGCGATGGCGTTGAAATTCGCGCCGTCGCAATAGAAATAGCCGCCGGCCTCGTGGATCGCGTCGGCGATGTCGACGATCTCGCGTTCGAAGAGCCCGCAGGTATTGGGGTTCGTCAGCATGATCGCCGCGACGTCGGGGCCGAGCGCATCTTTGACTGCCTGGGCCCGTACCGTTCCATCGGGCGCCGCCGGAACGACGCGCACTGAAAAGCCGAGCAGCGCCGCCGTCGCGGGATTGGTGCCATGCGCGGACTGCGGAATCAGCACGATATTGCGCGTCGCGCCTTCGCCTTTAGCCGCGACCGCGGATTTGA